>Ga0310811_10004743_pt1 | contig 17134 bp, 14 predicted proteins | sample YCmetagenome_FD_207642 | JGI IMG/M metagenome (GOLD analysis project Ga0310811, IMG submission 207642) | Soil microbial communities from experimental microcosm in Duke University, North Carolina, United States - YC | ecosystem: Engineered > Artificial ecosystem > Soil microcosm > Unclassified ...
GACCGCAGCGGGACGTCCTGGCTTCAGGCTCTCCGTGACCCGACGATCGGTCGCGCGCTCTCCGTCTTGCACGCGGACCCGGCGGCGCCGTGGACGATCGAGACTCTCGCGCGCGAGGTGAGCCTGTCGCGCGCCACACTTACGCGCCGCTTCTCGACACTCGTCGGCGAGCCACCGCTCTCGTATCTCACGCGCTGGCGCATGGAGCTCGCCGCGCGGCACCTGCGCGAGACGGACAAGGCCGTGAGCACGATCGCGCGCCACGTGGGGTACACCTCCGAGTTCGCGTTCTCGCGCGCGTTCTCGCGGCTACGCGGCGTCCCGCCGGGTCGATATCGTGCCGAGCTACGGCGAAGGCGCGAGGCAGGCGCCGCGACGCAGTGACCGCGCGGCTGCGCTCAGGACCGGATAGTCCGTGTAGCCCTGTTCGCGGCCTCCGTAGAACGTGCTGCGGTCAGCGTCATTGAGCGGCGCATCCTGGGCGTAGCGTTCGACCAAGTCGGGGTTGGCGATGTACGCTGTGCCGAAGGCAACGCAATCGGCGCGACCTAACGCGATCGCCGCGTTGGCGCGGCGCTTGTCGTAGCCGCCGTTCGCCATGTAATGCCCATCGAAACGCCGACGCAACTCGGCGAAGTCGAACGACAACTCCAACGCGTGCACGTCACCCTCCATCACATGCAGATAGGCCAGACCAAATGGACGGAGCGCGTCGGCCACGTGGTTGAACAGGGCCTGCGGGTTGGAGTCGCGCATGTCGTTGAACTGGTTGAGCGGCGAAACGCGGACCCCGACGCGATCGGCGTCCCACACTTCACACACGGCCGCCACCACTTCCCGCAGTAGTCGCGCGCGATTGGCGATCGAGCCGCCATACTGATCCGTTCTGCGATTGCTGCCGTCACGGAGAAACTGGTCGAGCAGGTAGCCGTTGGCGCCGTGTACTTCCACGCCGTCGAATCCGGCTGCCTTGGCATTGAGCGCCGCGACGCGAAACTCCTCGATCAGCGCCGGAATTTCTGACGTCTCGAGCGCGCGCGGCGTGACGAAATCCGTCGTCCCCCGCCGGGTGAATGCCTTACCGACCGGTTTGACGGCAGAGGGCGCGACGGGCAGCGCGTCGTCCGGTAACAGCGACGGGTGAGAGATCCGTCCGACGTGCCACAGCTGCACAAAGATGCGACCGCGCTTCGCATGCACCGCGTCCGTTACTCTTCTCCAGCCGGCCACCTGCGCCGGGCTGTGAATACCGGGTGTGCCCGGGTAGCCGTGCGCCATATCCGAGATTGGCGAGCCCTCGGTGATGATGAGACCGGCCGAAGCACGCTGCGCGTAGTAGGTAGCGTTGATCGGCTGTGGCACGTTACCGGGTTGCCCGGCGCGGTTCCGCGTCAGCGGCGCCATCACGATGCGGTTGGGCAGCTCGAGACCGCCCAACCTGATCGGGGTGAACAGGTCCGCCATATCAGAGCTTTCGAAAGGCCCGCGCTCGCTCACGCGCTCACATCGCCGCGAACTGACGCTCGACCGCCTTGTGATCCGTCCTCCATGCGGCATATACCTGCTGCGACATGGCGTCCGGATAAATGTCCTCCTCGTTCGCATCGACGCCGGCGAGCGTGGTGCGAGCCACGTCGATCGCTGGAGGTTTCGGGATCTCGAATGAGCGCGCCATTTCCGTGTCCACGGCGCCGGGGAAGACGGCGTGTACGCGGATCCCGCGCTTGGCGAGGTCGGCACGGAACGACTGCGTGAGCGACCACCCGGCGGCCTTCGATGCATTGTAGGCGGCCACGCCCGGCATGCTGGCCAGCGAGAGGAGCGTGAGGATGTTGACGACACTCCCGTTGTTCCGCTCGAGGACGGGCACGAACGCCGTGGTCACGTTGAGCAGGCCGAAGAAGTTCGTTTCCATGTTGTCCCGCACCGCATCCACCGGGATATCGGTGAGGCTGCCCGAGGCGAGCACGCCGGCGTTGTTGATGAGCAGCGTGAGGTCCTTCGCCTGCGCCGCCGCCGCGCGCGCATCTTCGGCGCTCGTGACGTCGAGCTTCAGGCCGCGGACGCGCTTCGGGTCGAGACGAACGACCGCGTCCAGACTCGCCAGATCGCGGCCCGCCGCGTAGATGCGGCTCGAGCCGCGTTCGAGCAGCGCTTCGACGAATGCGCGCCCAATCCCGCGGTTCGCGCCCGTGACGAGGGCGACCGAATTCTTGATTTGCATGGTACTCTCCATAGGGATACAGATGACACGAGTACCATATGTGTCGCCGGCGAGTCGCTGAATGACTGGGCGTGGCGTCTTTTTGCTCATTCGGCTCAGGCTCGCCGGTCGATTGATTCTGGAGCTCGCCTGTTGTGGAGCTGCATCGGAAGGATGGGCGGACCTCGCCGCAGTGCTGCTTTCCGAACGTAGAGCGTGACCAGTTCGCCGTTCTAACCCTCGACTCGCGCGAGACGCGCGCGGAAGTTGATCCTCGTCGTTCCGAAGCTGCGAACGATCGAGACGCCGTCGAGCAGAACTTCCGCGCGCGATTCCCGGGCGATCTTGGACTACCCGGCCCTCCCGAGCGCTAATGCCTCGTCGGATCATCCTCGGGATGGACGTATGTCAGCGCGAACGGACCGATCGCGTGCACCTGCACCTCGGTGATGCCGTGCGTCGTCGCGAAGTGAGCCATCGCCGCCGGCATCGTCACGAAATCGCCCACATCGAACCGGCTGAGCGCCGCTCGTGAGAAGTCCTCGCCCATGCCCGCGAGGAAATTCCCGCGAATCACCGTCACGTACTCCGGTGTCGGATGAGTGTGCGGCGGAAGAACGTAGCCGTTCGGAAAGCGAAGGCGAATCGTGAAGATCTCGCCGGCTTTGCTCGGGTCGCCCTGCAGCACGGCGAACTGCGCACCCGGCGGAAAGATCGGCGGCGCGGGGCCCCAAACGATTTGATTGTTGCCAGCTCGCGGGGTGCGGTCGGCGTTGGCCCCGTCCGACGCGGCGAGCGTCGAGCGCCCGTTCTGGGCTGTAATGTTGTCACCACGGTCTGAACATGCCATCAAGGTCACAAGACCAAGCACGGCGATGCCTAACGTCAGGCGTGATACTACCATGTTCTACCTCCAGAGGGTGAGTCTCGAGAACGGCGTTCGCTTTGGGTTGATGCCGTTCTCCGTGATGCGCGAGCACGCACCGCCGTTCGCCGCGAGTGTTCTGCGTTGACGCGACGCGTGTGTTGTCTCGCACCCTCTAGTTGCGCGAAGCCTCGACAAACCGGACAAGCCGCGCGAAAGGGGGGCGTTATTGCCCCTGCGCCATCCGGGCGTATCGCTTCGCCTCGGCGGGCTTCCGTTCAAGCCCGTAACGCTCCGACATGAACCCGTAGATCGTGCGCACGTCGTAGTGCGTCTCCGACACATATCGCCGTTGATTGGCGAGCGCCGCGCGAAACAGCGAGTCGGCCGCCGGGAAGTCGCGCTTGCGCGCGTACACTCGCGCCAGCCGGCCCATGTCGATGCCGCGTAACGCGCTCTCGTCGCCGAAAATTCGTCGACGGATGTCGATGCAGCGCCGGCGCAGCGCGACGGCTTCGTCGAAGCGCCCACGCTCCATCAGAATCTCCGATAGCGCGCCAAGCGAGCCCGCGTAGGCGGTGTGATTCTCGCCGAGCGTCCGCCCGAGGATCGCGATCGACTCGCGCTGCGTTCGCTCCGCTTCGGCGAGTCGGCCCGCGCGGACGTATACCGCGGCGAGCGCGCTCGCGTAGTCGGCGACGTTCGGGTGCTGCGCTCCAAAAGTTCGACGCTGGATGTCCAGTCCGGCGCGGGCGAGCTGCTCGGCTTCGCGGTACTGGCCTCGATGTGACAGCAAGTCGGCGAGCTCGCTCATCGCCCAACTTGTTCGCGGATGATCGCCGAGCGATGCGCGCGTGATGGCGAGGGTCGAACGAATCAACGACTCGGCTTGCGCCGTGTCGCTCCGTGCGGCCAACACGAGCTCGGCGAGACGGAGCTGGAGATTCGCCGCATCGACGCTCTCGCTTCCGCTCACCGCGCGGTCGATGGCGATCGCCTCGCGAAGCGCCGCCTCGGCTTCTGCATTTCTGTCCAGCCGCCGCAAGGTCGCGGCGTACGCCTCGAGGCTCACGGCGATGAGCGGATCGTTGGGACGGAGCGATGCGCGGCGGATCTCGAGTGCGCGGCGCGATAGCTCTTCGGCGCCATTCAGATCCGAGAGGTAGAGCGCGATCGCGGTGAGCTCGAGAAGCACCTCGGCATTCGCTGGATGGCGCGGCCCCAGGGCGGCCGTGCGGATGGCCAACGCTCGGCGCGTCAGCGTGTCGGCCTGCTGATAGTGACCGGCGCGACGCATCGTCTCGCCGAGATACAGAAGCGTCTCCGCGACGTCAACATGATTGGGGCCGAGCTGCGCCACTCGCAGCGCGAGTGACCGCTCGAGCTCGACTCGCGCCTGTGAGAAGTCGGCCATCATCATGTGGACTCGCGCCATCGTCTCGAGCATCCGGGCCTGTATGAGCGGTTGGCCCCGAAACATCTCGATCTGCTTGACGCCACGACGCACGAGCTCCTGCGCCGTGACCGTGGTGGCGCCGGGGTTCGGCGTGGTGGCGTCGAACAGACCGACCAGAAACCCCGTGACGCTCTCCGATTGCTTGACGGACTGCTCGGCCTCGGCGAGCGCGCGTTGGGCGCGGTCGCGCTCGTGCGCTGCGATCGCTCCTTGTCGCACGGCGACGCCCGCGCCGGCAGCGAGCGATAGCGCGACGAGTGCCGCCGCGGCTGACTCGATCCGATGCCGGCCGAGAAGCTTACGCGCGCGGTACATTCGCGAGCCGCGATGCGCGTGCACCGGCAGCCCATCGAGGTACCGCTCCAGATCCTCCCACAGCAGATCGACCGAGCCGTAGCGGTCGCGGGCGTCTTTCCTCAGCGCCATCATCACGATCGCATCGAGGTCGCCGCGCAGCGTATGGCGGAGTCGCTCATCCGTGACGACGGCGCTCGGCCGCTCGGGTACGCGCGAGCAGATGGCCTCCGTCAGCTCGTGCAGCGCTCCACTCTCGAGGCTGTATGGACGACGTCCGGCCAGCAGCTCGTACAGCACAACCCCCAAGGCATAGACATCGCTCGCCGTTGTCACCGTCTCGCCGCGGATCTGCTCCGGGCTCGCATACTCCGGTGTCATCGGGCGGAGCCCGGTTCGCGTGATGGTCTGCTGCGCTGGCCCACTCCCCGGCCTGAGCAGCTTCGCAATCCCGAAGTCGAGGAGCCGCACCTCGCCCTCGGGCGATACCAGAATGTTCCCCGGCTTGATGTCGCGATGGATTATCAAGTTCTGATGCGCGTGATGCACCGCGGCGCAGACGTCACGAAAGAGACGAAGGCGCGCGTCGATCGCGAGCTTGCACCGATCGCAGTACACGGTGATCGGCAGGCCGTCGACGTACTCCATGACGAGAAACGGAAGCTGGGCGTCGGTGACGCCGCCGTCGAGCAGTTGCGCGATGCCACGGTGCCGGAGCGAGGCGAGGATCTGTCGTTCGGCGACGAAGCGCCGGTGCAGGTCCTCGGCGTCGGGGCTCGCGTGCAGCAGCTTCACCGCAACGCGCTGCTCGTACTGTCCGTCGTCTCGCTCGGCCAGGTAGACGACGCCCATGCCGCCGCGGCCAAGCTCGTTCAGGACACGATACGCGCCGATCCGGCGGCCACGGGAGGAGTCTCTGAGCGCGCGCACGCCGGCCGCGACGACATTCCGTTCCAGCACGCCCTCCGCGCGCTCGTGGGCGGCAAGCAGCGCGTCGACCTCGGCACGGAGCCGTGAGTCGGCGCCACACCGATTGGTCAGCCAGCGCACCCTATCCTGCGAAGGAAGCTCGATCGCGTCCTCGAAGATCGCCTCGATCTCGAGTCGAAGGGCCCCTTCAGGCTGAGGCGGCGCCATACAACGCTTGATACAGCCACGCCCGCGCCTTCACCCAATCGCGTCGCACGGTGCGTTCATCGACGCCAAGCGTTGCGGCGATCTCCCGCTCCTCGAGTCCGCCAAAGAAGCGGCATTCGACGACCTGCCGTTGGCGCGGCTCCAGCTGGTCGATGGCATCGTTGAGCGTGAGGATCTCTTCGGGGCTGACCGGGGTGGCCCAGACATCATCCCCGAGCGAGGCCAGCTCCATCGGCCGGCGCTTCGCCGCGGACCGGCGCCGAGCATGTTCCACCAGCACCTGGCGCATCGCCCGACCGGCGAGCGCCAAGAAGTGGGCGCGATCTCCCGCGTGCAATGCGGCACCATTCGCCAGCTTCATGTAGGCTTCGTGGACCAGCGACGCCGGCTGCGTCGTGCGTTGAAATGGCTCGCGCCGCAGTTGGCGGGCCGCGATCGCACACAAGTCGTCGTAGACGAGCTGGATGATGCGGTCCATCGCGGTGGCATCGCCGTCGCGCGCGGCGTGCAGCAATCGCGTCACTTCACCCTTGGGCGAGTCTATTGCGTCGAGGTGCATTGTCCTGAGTGTGACTGCCAAACAGCGTGACTCCACCGCAGCATCGCGCGTCGCTACGAACTCGAGATCTTATAAAGGAAGGGCGCCGCCAAAACGTTCCGCGTCCCCGCCTCGTGGCCGCCTGGTGCGGTTTCTGGTGCCAGCCGGCCTTGTCGCGCGATAACGAGCATGGCAGGAATCGTCGGATGTTCGACATTGTGCCAGGTTGACCGATCGACAAGGTTGACCACCACACTGATTCGCCGAGCATTTCCGCCCAGGGCATTCCCTTCCTCCTCGATCGGTTCACTTTCATGGGATTCGGCCGCGACTACGAGCCCGACAAGCAGCATCCCCGCCATCACCAAACAATGCGAGTTGATCGCGGACGACGCGGTAATCCGTCTCTTGCCCGCGGACCGATGAGCGCGCGACGGATTGGGTTCCTCGGCTTCGACGGCGTGCAGGCACTCGACTTGTTCGGGCCTGCCGACGCCTTCGCCTCAGATGTGTTTCTCAGTCGGCGGCTGGACGGCGAGCCGCAGAGCCACTGGCCGCCCTACGAGATCGTCACCATCGGCCTCACGTCGCGTCGATTCACGGCAAGCAGCGGTATTACCGTCAACGCGGATCTGAGCGTGAAGACCCGGGTCGACCTCGACACGCTGATCATACCCGGCGGCGAAGGGCTTCGACGGCCGGGCGTCGCCGACAAGGCCGCGGCGTGGATTAGAGAACAGTCATCGCGGACGCGGCGGGTCGCCAGTATTTGTACGGGCATCTACGGGCTCGCGCCGACAGGATTGCTCGACGGTCGCCGAGTGACGACGCATTGGACGGCCACGCAGGATGTCGCGCGGCGGTTTCCGAAGCTGCGGGTCGAGGCCGACGCGCTGTTCATTCGCGACGGCAAGTTTTACACATCCGCCGGCATCACCGCGGGGATCGACCTCGCGATGGCGCTGATCGAGGAAGACGAAGGGCCCGCCGCCGCGCTCGCCGTGGCGCGCGAGCTGGTCGTCTTCTTGAAGCGACCCGGCGGGCAGAACCAGTTTTCCGAGCCGCTGCAGTTCCAGACATCGTCGAGCGATCGGTTTGCTGAATTGGCGGCGTGGATTCACACGCATCTCCGCCAGCCAATGTCCGTCGAGACGTTGGCAGCGCGCACCTTTTTGAGCCAGCGCCAGTTCGCGCGCGCTTTCAAGACCGCATTAGGGACGACCCCGGCCCGGTTTGTCGAGCAAGCGCGTCTCGGCGAAGCAAGGCGTCGTTTGTCCTCACCTGGGAAGGCGCCGGTCGGCGCCATCGCGCGATCGGTCGGGTACGAGAGTGAAGACGTGTTCCGGCGGGCGTTTGAACGATATTTCGGCATCAACCCGGCGGCGTATCGCGCACGCTTTGCCTCGCTCGGTGATCGGTAACCGCACGGGGGAACGCGCGGTTCCATCGGCGTATTCGAATAAGCGACGTTCACAACGCACACGGGACACGTCCATATGAGCCTGACGCGGATGGCGGCGGCGGCGTTTGTGGTGATGGCGCTTCCTTTGACACTCGGCGCTCAGCCCGACAGCTCGAAGTCGGCGCCCCCCCCACGGTCGCCTGAGCAGCTGGCGGATCGCTACCGTCGTGCACACGCCGCGCACAACGTCCAGGCAATCAAGGGACTGTTCTATTGGGGAGCGAGCACCGACCGCACTCGCACGCTCGTCGGAAGTTTTATCGAACAGGACGTGTCCAACGCCGTCCGACAGGTATCGGTCGTGGGACTCGACTCGAGTGACCGGTTCCGGTACACTCAGGACGGCGTCGCCTTTCGCACGACGCTTCCGCCAACCGCCAAGCTCAGAATCGATTTTCTGCCACGATCCGCGCGTGGCGGCACGTACAAGTCCGAGCAGACGTACTATTTCATCGGCGCGCGGAATGGAGACTTCTGGCTGCTGACCGCGGAGCCGGTGCCGAGCGGATCGCCTGGCACGAAGGAAACTCGTAAGTGAATTGCAAGGGCACCCGTCGCCCGCAACCCGGGCCGCTGACCGCCCGTAGTTTGGGCATCGTCGACTGCCGATCGCGACCCTCGTAAACAGGGTTCCATCATGCGCCTGCTCCGCCTCGCCGCATTCGTTCTCCTTTGTTCCGCAACGCACCTCTCCTCGCAAAGCGCGCCAACGACGTTCCTGACCACAGCCGGCAAGGACACGTTCTGCTTCGAGCAGTACAGCCGCAAAGGAAACGTTGTCTCCGGCACTTGGGTCGTCATGCATTCGCCCGGCGTGTTCGTGCATGATTACACGATCACGTTGAGCAACGACGGTCTCCCGACGCACTACACGATGAAGTACACCACGCCGGGCGATCCGAACCCGCCGCAGCTCGACTCGGTGGATGTCGTGTACGGACGCGACTCGGCGACCATCGTATTCATCTTGAAGGATTCGTCGGTCACGCACCGCGTCGCGATGCGCGATGCGTTTCCGCTCCTCGGGCAGTCCTTCGTCGGCGTCGAGCTCGCGCTCCTACGCCTGCGCCGGATGCATATCGACTCGGCGAATGTCACACTCCATCCGCCGACCCAGCCAAGCTCGCCGATCACGATCGCGCCCACTCGCTTCGTTGGATCCGACACCGCCGTACTCGGGCCCATTCGCATGCACGTTTCCGGCGACGCGCGCATCCTCGAGCTCCACAACGGCGCTCTGGACATGCGACGCGTCGCGCCGATCGACGTCCATGCGCTCACCGACGGATTTGTGAAGAAGTTCGCGGCGCGCCGAGTGGCGCTGGCCGCCGCGGCGGCGGCGCGGGTGGAGGTTGCGCTGACCGAGGCGCAGCTGGACAGGTTCGTCGGCGACTATAAGGTCGGCGCGGTGACCGCTACTATCACACGCGACGGCGATCATCTCGCATTTGCATTGCAGCAGGGACAACAGCAGCAACCGCCGTTCAAGCTTCTGGCGTCGAGCTCGACGGAATTCTTCGTTCGGAAGCCGGATCTCGTGATCACCTTCGAGACGGACGCGAACGGCGCGGTCACCTCACTCACGATCGGCGTCGGTGACACGCGGCAGCGGTTGCCAAGGGTCAAGCCGCCGTCCGAGTAAGACGGTTCAGTGATTCCCGGCTGCGCGTGCCATGTCGCGTTCGGCAGGGTGACTCAGGTTTCCGTCAGGTCTAGCCGAAGCACACTCGCGATGCGAGCAGCGCGACGCCCGCGATCGGGATAGGAACCAACACAGTGCGAGAACTCTTATCGCCGATAAGCCGGCCTATCCCGCGCGCTTTCGTATTCGCTCAAGCCGTCGTCGCACTTCCGCCACCTTCGGCTGCAGCTCGGAGTCAGCCTGGCGCCAGAGGCTTACGAACGCATCGTAATGCGCTTCCGCCCGCGTCCAATCGCTCTTCTCCTCGTACAGCTCTCCAAGACGCAGTTCGGTCTCGGACAACGCCTGAGCGTCCGTTCTCTCACGGCGGGCACGGGGCAAAGCGAGATAACGCTCGTAATACGCCATCGCGGAATCAGGCAGGTTTGCCTTGTCGAAGGCGCGGCCTAGTCCCCAGTACGTGCATGCCTCGCAAGGAACGGGGCCGTCGGACGCCGTGTCCGAGCGGCGGAATAGATCAACGGCGACGCGCGCGCTACCGTGCGCCAGCGCAATTTCAGCGCGTACACGCTGGATTCCTGCGAGGTTTGTCGGCGAGTGCGCGAAAGGAGCCTCGCGCTCGAAGCGCGCGACCATTTGCTCCGCCTTGTCACTGGCCCCCGCACGCGCGTAGAGCGTCGCGATATCGAGATCCGGTCGACCGCTAATATCGATTCTCTCGAAGTCACCAGTGGCCAGCGCAGCGTCGAGCTCTCTAACGGCCTGCTTTGGCCCATCGAGATACCAAAGGTCCTGCTCGGCGCGTCTCATGGCCGCATTGATCCCGCCGAACTGGATGCCATTCCGGTCAAACGCGCTATCACGACGCGCAGAGGCCAGCCGCGCCTGGTGTAACGCTCCGTGGATATTCGCGTCGTCGATGAGCTCATCACCACCAACAACGGCTCCTCGACTTCCGCCGTAACGAACAAGATCTTGTGCGGCGGCGCGGGCCGAGTCACGATCGTCCGCACTGTATGCCAGAAAGAAGCGCGCCTCCATGACCCGTACATTTCGCGCCGCGGTGCTGTCGGCATGCCGGACGGAATCGAGGAGCCGTTTCGCCTCGGTCAGCTGGCCGGTGAACGCCAGCTGCATTGCGGCAAGACCGCCGTTCGTAGTGCTCGGTTGTGCGGCGAGCTCACGGCGGGCGTAACGCGCGGCGCTATCATACTGGCGTAAAGCGTAGAAAGTAAACTTCAACTGATCGGCTGCGGAATAGAAGTTGGAATCGGCCGCATAGGCCGCCTGAAACGCCGCGAGAGCTTTTGCGCGGTTCGCGCCGCGGCTCTTTGGCGACTGATAGTATTGGCCGAGAACAACATACTTCTCGCGATCGGGAAGCTTATCGGCAAACGCTGCCGCGCGTTCGAGCGCGGAGTCGCCGGCCGATCCCCCGAACCCGCTGTTGGCGTGCGCCAGAAACAACTTCCGCCAAGCGAGGGCGAACGTGCTGTCGAGAGCGACGGCCTCGCGAAGCAGTCGTTTGGCACGGTCAAAGTCGTTTTCGGTATCATTCGCCCGCGCACCTTCACTGTACTTGCGGAGAGCTTCGAGCGAGGTCGTCGTCGCTCTCTCGAGCGGAACCGAGCGTTGCACGAGCCGCAGCGATTCACCGACTCTCCCGCGCAACTTTCGAGTGAGGCCGTCAATGGCCGCGAACAGGCCTTGCAGATCATTTGCCGTGGCTTGATATGATGCAAGCACGGCGGCGCCCTGTCCGCTGCTGAGGGTGAGACTCAACGCGTACCCGCTTCCCACTCGGGCGGCGCGTCCACCGAGAATCGCCTTCGCCCCTACGCGGGCGGCCACCTCGCTCGCGATGTCCGCATCCAATCGCGTCGACCGTTCTTTCCGCATTTGCACGAGCGTCGCCGCGACTTCATCCGGCGGAACGAGGCGCAGGGCGCGCGACTGACCCATCGTGGCGCGCAGCATTTCCGAAAACATTGGCACGAGCGCCGAGTCCTCCCGGGAAACAGAGAAATCGGCGATGAGCACGCGGTCAGCGGCGGCGAGCTTTCCCGCCCCGAAGAGAGATCCCTCAGGCCCAATTCCCAACTGCCGAAGGAGCATGTACAAACCGACGGCCGCAACGAACGCGACAAGTGCGACCACGCCCCCGAACGCCGAGCGACGCCAGGACAGGTGCGGCGCCGCTTTGAGAGCGATACTTGCCATTGCGCCTGTCGGTGCGGGTAATTTGCTAGGCGTAAGCGTTGCGGTCGACGCGCCGATTCGTCGCGCGACGAATTGTGTGTATCCTGTGAAGAGAACGATCGGCAGACCAAGGGCCATTACCACGAGTATGCCGGGAAACACCCAATCCGGGAGCCCGATCGCCACGATCGCCAGCTTCGCCAGCACCGCAGTAGCCACGAACGCACCAGCATACGCTCCTACAGCCTTCGCGAACATGCGACGATCATCGAATAGCGCGACGGTCATCGCCGAATGAGTGCCGCTCACTGCCTCCAAGGCGGTTACGATGTCCGCCGCGCGCTGCGGCCGGAGAGCGGCATCCTTCTCGAGGCAGCTCGCGATTATCGCCGCCAAAGCCGGCGGCGTATCGGAACGTTCCTGCGCGATCGGGCGCGGACGTTCCCCCATCTGCGCCGCGAGGAGTCTCTGCGGGGATAGGCCGTGAAATGGCGATCGGCCAACCAGTAACTCATACGCCGTGCAGCCGAACGCGTAGATGTCTGCGCGATGGTCGGTCGCGGGATCGCCAGCCGCCTGTTCCGGCGCCATGTATGCCGGCGTTCCGATAGAAATCCCCACGGCCGTCAACGCAGTGCTACGCGTTTCACCATCGGCGCGGGCAGCGGTCAGCGCTTTAGCGATTCCGAAATCAGCCACAACCGCGGACCCGGCGCTCAGCAGCACGTTGTCCGGCTTGATGTCGCGATGAACGACGCCGCGCTCATGGGCATACGCCAACGCGCGCGCGACGTCGCGGAGCACGGGAACGACCTCGCCGATCGAGAGTGGTCCGCGCTCGAGCCGCGCGCGGAGCGACTCGCCTTCGACGAACGGCATCGTGTAGAACGGTAGCCGAGGGCCATCACGATCGCCGCTCGTAGACACTTCCCCGGCCGTGAGAACGGGGACGATATGCGCGTGCTGCAGGCGAGCAGCGACCTGGATCTCCCGCTTGAAGCGTTCGAGGCTCACGGCGCTGGTGAGCTCTTCGGGAAGGACCTTCACGACTACACGCCGGCCGAGCGAGATGTCTTCGGCAACGAAGGTGCGACTCATCCCGCCGCCGCCGAGCTCACGCTCCACAGCGTACGCGCCGCCAAGAGAATGCTCAAGCTGCTCGCGGAGCGAATCAGTCACGGAGTGGAGCCCGACAGGAGGTGCGACGAACATACCGCTCGCCGCAAGCTTCGTAAACTTACCGAAGCTGATCGAACCGTGAACGGCATTCTCGAGAAATAAACCTTTGGAATTAGGGTCGTCCGTTATGGCGGTGCGGCGGTGAAGGCAGCTCGACATCGTCTCAGCGCCTCGCTTCGACGACGGACTGTCTCCGGCCGCCTCGCTGCGCAGGAGCGGCGAGGGAACGGACAATTCAAGCCATCGTCGCTGCGCAACGTTGCGGTTCGACCGCCGTACATGCATGATGGCCGCTTCTCGACCCTCGAGCAGGCCGTGGACTTCTATGCGACGGGTGTGAAGAACGGGCCCGTGCTGAGCCGGATGCATGACACGGGCGCCAATGCGGTGCACGCCAATTTCACCGGAGCACAGCGCGAGCGCGACGATCCTCGGCGAGCACCGTGAGTGAAGATCACGGCGGCGCGCCGGTCCTCATCGTCGGCGCCGGCCCGACGGGACTCGTTCTGGCCCTTTGGCTCACCCGTCTCGGTGTGCCGGTTCGGATCATCGATCGCGCGGCGCAACCGGGAACGACCTCACGAGCGCTGGCCGTGCAGGCGCGCACGCTCGAATTCTACCAGCAAATCGGAATCGCCGACGACGTGATCGCCGGCGGCGTCAAAGTACCAGCCCTCAATCTTTGGGTGAGTGGCCGACAACGAGCCCGCGTCCAGATCGACGCCATCGGCCAGGGACTGAGCCCGTTCGCCTTCGCGCTCGTCTATCCGCAGGACGCGCATGAACGCTTGCTCATCGACCACCTCGAGCGCGCCGGCGTTCGCGTCGAGCGCGAGACTGAGCTCGTCCATCTGGAACAACATGCCGGCGGCGTCAGCGCGACCCTCCGAACGAAGGCCGGCGAGCAAGTGTTCGAGACTTCGTACGTCGCCGGTTGCGACGGTGCGTCATCAACGGTCCGGCGCCAGCTTGGCATCGAATTCCCGGGCGGCACCTATCAGGGATACTTCTACGTCGCGGACGTACACGCCCGCACGCCCCTCGCCAACGACGAGTTGCACATCGACATCGAGGACGTCGACTTCCTTCTCGTTTTTCCGTTGCGGGGCGAGGGCAATCTGCGCATGGTCGGGCTCGTCCACGAACGCGACAAGCCCGATCGTGCGGTCACGTTCGATGACGTCAAAGGCCGAGCGGTCGATCGGATGCAGCTTGCGTCCGCCGAAGTGAACTGGTTCTCGACATATCGCGTCCACCATCGCGTGGCGCCGCGGTTCCGCGACGGTCGAGCATTCCTCCTCGGCGACGCGGCGCACGTCCACAGCCCTGTCGGCGGCCAGGGGATGAATACCGGGATTGGCGATGCCGTGAATCTCGCCTGGAAGCTCGCCGCGGTGGTCAAGGGTGAGGCCGACGCCGCGGTCCTTGATACTTACGAGCCGGAGAGAATTGCCTTCGCGCGGCGGCTCGTCGAGACGACCGATCGCGGTTTCACGATCGTGACGCGCCAAGGCCCTTTGGCGCGAGTCGTCCGTACACGACTCGTTCCCGCCATCGCACCGGCCGTGTTTCGCCTCGCGGCGATGCGGCGGTTTTTCTTCCGAACCGTCTCGCAGATCAACGTCTCGTACCACGACAGCGCGTTGAGTGAAGGCGAGACCGGCGCGGTCGTCGCCGGCGACCGGCTGCCGTGGATCAAGGTGAACGGGTCGGACAATTTTGCGCCGCTCACCGCGCTCGAGTGGCAAGTCCATGTTTACGGTCGCGCGCGGAAGGAGCTCAGGGCGGCATGCTCGGCGCTCCGCATCGCGCTGTGCGAGTTCGAGTGGAACAAGGCAGCGCGAGACGCCGGCGTCCGCGACGGCGCGCTCTATCTCATCCGACCCGATGGATACATCGGGTTCGCTGATGCCGAGGCGGATGTCTCCCGTCTTCAAAGCTATGTCGCGCGATTCGGCTTGCGGGTCGCAGATTAGTCGACCGGCATCTTGCTCATCATCCCCGACACCAAGTGAAAAAGGCGGCGGGACGCGCGCGAATCAAGCGAGCGATCGCAACGATCCTCGGCGAGCACGGTGAGAGAACGATCATGAAAGGATGTGCTTCGCGTTCCAGGAACGAACGCTACGTCACGTGACGTATTTGGGTGCCGAGCCGAGCGGCGTATGGTGGCGGTAGTTGATCTGCCCCCACTCGAATCCCTGGAAAGGAGGGATCATGCGCCGCGCCATCGGTCTAGTGCTTATTCTCACCGCCGCTTGCAGTGATCGTCCGACGGGTCCGACGGAACCTATGAGGCTCGTCCACACCCCTCTCGCCGCCGCTCAACCGACGACGCTGAAGCTGGACCTGCCCATCCAATTCAATGCCTGGGCATGCGTCGAAACCGTTTACCTCCAGGGAAAGCTGCTCGCCGTCATTCACACCAACAGCACCGACAATGGTCAGCACGCAAAGGCCCTATTTCTTCAACGGCTCACTGGTCAGGGTCAGTTGACCGGCGACAAGTATGAAGCGATCGGCAATTCTGTGTCGGTCGGCAACATCTCCGCTGACACCGCGAGTACGGACACCGAGGTATTCTCGTTCCGCTTGGTAAGCAGAGCCGCCTCGTTTCAAGCGAAGATGCGCACACACACGACGGTGAACGCCAATGGCGATCTCACGGCCGAGGTTCAAGACTTCAGCGTCGACTGCCGCGTTCACTAGGCGACGCGACTCCGTACGTGAACATCGCGAGATGTGTCATCACTTCATTGCAATCGCCGGATCGATCCGCGCGGCTCGGCGCGCTGGGCCCACGGCGGCACATATCGCGGTCAAAAGGAGCACGCCGGTCGCCGTGCCGTAGCTCACCGGATCGTTGGGCCTGACCTCGAACAAGAACTGCCCCAGCAGGCGATTCGCCGCGAAGGCACCGGCGAGTCCGACGACGACGCCCGGAAACGTTGCGGCGATCGCGCTGCGTAGCGTGGCGCGCATCACCGCGGCCCGCGACGCCCCGAGCGCCATCCGGATGCCGATCTCGCGCGAACGTTCGGTGACTGCGTAGGCGAGCACGCCGTACACGCCCACCGCGGCCATGCCGAGTGCCATCATCGAGAAAACAACGAGCACCAGCGAACGGAAGCGCGGCTCGGCGATCGTCGCGCGGATGCGCGAATCCATCGTCATGATCGACTTGACTGGCTGCTCCGGATCGACGGCATGAATCGCCGACCGGATCGCACCGACGATGGCGGTGGGGTCGCGGCCGCCATCGGTGCGCGCCACGAACGTGAGGTGGTTGATGAAGAAGATCTGACGCACTTGCGGGATCGGGCGATAGAGCGCCGGGATCGGCCCGCTCGCCGGGTCATTGCGCACGACATCGTCGACGATGCCGATGATGCGCATCCAATCCCGTGGGCCGGGCTTGTCGGCGAAGCTCAATTGCTGGCCGACTGCATTGCCGTTCGGCCAGAGCGTGCGCGCCATCGACGCGCTGATCACGACGACCTGTTCGCTCGCCGCATCGTCCGACGGAAGGAACGCCCGCCCCGTGAGCACGCGAATGCCCATCGTCGCGAAGTAGCCGGCCGTCACGCATGGCTTGAGCACCATGTACTGCGACGGGAGCGGTCGGCCATCGCGTAGGGTGAAGTCGCCGGTGATGTACGTCGAGTCGAGCGGAAGCCAGTTGACCGCGGTTGCGGCGCGCACGCCGGGGAGGGCGGCGATTCGCGCGGCAACGCGTGACTCGACGTCGTGAATCGCCTCGGCGGTGCGGTACCGCGTCTCCGGGAAGTCGAGGGTCGCCGTCACGAGATTGCCGGGAGCGAAACCCAAGTCCACGGCCTGCAATCGCTCGAAGCTGCGGATCGTCAGACCGGCGGCGATGAGAAGAATCAGCGAAAGGCCCATCTCCGCCATCACGAAAAGACGCCGCAGTGGCGCGCGGCCGGTCGTACGCGAGTTGTCGCTCAACGCTTCGCGTGGATCGCGGCGTGAAGCGAGAATGGCCGGCAAGGTTCCCGATGCCAGTCCGGCGGCGAGGCACGCGATCGCCGCGACGGCGATGACGAGCGGGTCGATGTGAACCTCCGCGGCACGCGGCAGCAGACCGTCGGGCAGCGTGTGTAGCAGCAGTCGCACGCCCGCGACGGCGAAGCCGAGACCG
>Ga0310811_10004744_pt1 | contig 17133 bp, 9 predicted proteins | sample YCmetagenome_FD_207642 | JGI IMG/M metagenome (GOLD analysis project Ga0310811, IMG submission 207642) | Soil microbial communities from experimental microcosm in Duke University, North Carolina, United States - YC | ecosystem: Engineered > Artificial ecosystem > Soil microcosm > Unclassified ...
CGTAACGACTGCAGCGCCAGACGAATCGCGGAAGGTCAGAGAGACCGGGGCAGATACGTTGTCGTCCAACCAGTAGTACACGATCGCGCCGTTCGGCGGGTTTTCTCCGACGTCGAGATACTCGCGGCGTCTGGTGCCATCGGGCAGCTCATGGGTCGCGATGCCGCCACCGATGCCGAATGTGATCGCGAAGGCAACAGGGCCACGCACGCCGGACATCGAGCCGAAATGCAGCTTGGTCCGGATCGTTTCACGCGGCGGCACCACGCGTGATGCGGCGCTGCCGTCGGCCATCACGCGCAGCGGCGTGATGTCGTCGAGGATCCAGAACGCACGGCCGTGCGTACCCGCAATTAGATCAGAATCCTTGATCTTCAGATCGTAGACAGGAACGACAGGCAGGCCGCCCTGCATGCGCATCCAGCTCTGTCCGTCATCCAGCGTGACATAGATCCCTGTCTCGGTGCCGACGAACAGCAATCCCTGTCGCACACGATCGGCGCGAATCACCCGGGTTATCTCGTTGGTTGGAAAGTCGCCAGCAATGGACTGCCAAGTGCGGCCGCCATCCGTTGTGCGGAACAAATACGGCTTGTAGTCGCAAAGCTTGTAGCGTGTCGCCGCCACATACACGGTGTCAGCATCATGCGCCGAGATCTCGACGCAACCGACATAGGCAAGCTCCGGCAACTCCGATGGCGTCACGTTCTGCCACGATCCACCATCATCGCGTGTCACATGCACCAGCCCATCGTCCGTCGATGCCCAGATCTCGCCCTTGCGGTGTGGTGACTCAACGACGCAGGCACACGTTGCATGCACCTCGGCGCCAGCACTCTCGGCGGTGATCTCGCCACCCGACGCACCCTGCCGCGACACATCATTCAGGCTGAGGTCCGGCGAGATCTCCTCCCAGCTCATGCCTTCGTTCCTGGTCCGGAAGACATGATTCCCCCCCGCATACAGCACGCCGCTGTCGTGCGGCGAGAACACGATCGGGAACGTCCAGGCAAACCGGTACCGCATGTCCTTCGGCGCGACGCCGGTGGATTCCTCGGGCCATACGTTCATCAGTTGGATCTGGCTGGTCCGGTAGTCGTAGCGCTGTAGCGCTCCTGCCCCACCAGGACTGGAGCCAACCGCACCGCAATACACGATGTTGGGATCATCGGGATGCACGGCGATGAAGCCGCTCTCGCCAGTGCCGGGATAGCTGCAATCGCCAAGCGTGATCGCGCCCCAGTAGCTTGCGCTGGGCACCGCGATCGAGGTGTTGTCCTGCTGCGTGGCGAACACGCGATACGGATAGCGATTGTCGGTGTCGATACGGTAGAATTGTGCAGTCGGCTGGTTGTAGATCGACGACCAGGTGATGCCGGTGTTGAACGAGACGCAAGCGCCGCCGTCGTTGCCCTGAACCATGCGTGACGGATTGACCGGATCAATCCACAGATCGTGGTTGTCACCATGCGGCGTCAGGATTTCGCCGAAACTGCTCCCGCCATCTGTTGATTTCCACATTTGCAGGTTGAGCACGTAGACTGTTTCGGCATCGCATGTGTCTGCGAAAACATGCGTGTAGTACCAGGGGCGATGCATCAGGTCACGGTTGGATGAAACCTGCACCCACCGAGCGCCGTAATCCTCCGAACGATACAGCCCGGTCTTGTCACCGACCGTCTCAATCAGTGCCCAGACTCGCCCGGACCTGGCAGGCGATACCGAGACGCCAAGCTTGCCCAGTTTGCCGTCCGGCAAGCCCGCTGCGCGCGAGATGTCCTGCCACGAGTCGCCTCCGTCGGTCGAGCGGAACAATCCGCTGCCTGGCCCCCCGCTGGACAGGTTCCAAAAATTGCGGCGTGTTTCCCAGAATGCGGCGAACAGGATCCGCGGGTTATTGGGATCCATGGAAATCTCGACAGCGCCGGCATCCGCGCTGCGGTATAGCACCTTCTCCCATGTCTTGCCGCCATCGCGGGTACGAAAGACACCACGTTCCCCATGCGGACCGAATATGTCGCCCAGCGCCGCGACAAAGACGATGTCGGGGTTCGTGGGATGGATGCAAATGCGCCCGATATGCTTGGTCTCGCGCAACCCGGTGTTCGACCAGGTACGGCCGGCATCGGTCGATTTGTAGATGCCGTCGCCATAGGATACATCGAGGCGGATCTCAGTCTCACCGGTGCCCGCGTAAATAACGTTATGGTCCGAGCGTGACACCGCAATGGCGCCGACGGCGGCGCTGCCGAGGAAGCCATCGGACACGCATCGCCAATAAATGCCGCCGTCGATGGTCTTCCAGATGCCGCCCGCACAGGCGCCGAAATAGCACACCATCGGATCAACCGGATCGCCTGCGACCGCGACCACACGCCCGCCTCGCGGGGGACCGATGCAGCGCCACTTCAGCGCGTCGAGTTTTCCAGCAGCAGTAAGGTGCGACCAGGCTGTCATCGCAGGTATTGTTCCTCTTGGACGATCATGAGCGAACAACCTAGCCTGCTTTCGGGCAGGACAAAACGCCCGCTGCGCATGACGGGATGTGGTTTGCCGCTTGGGTCATCTTGCCCTATGCCACGCCGCCAACGGACAGGAGGAACTGTCGGATGAACATCGTCGACATCAACTTCGATACCATCAACGCCAACCTGGTTTGATACAAAAATGAAAATCACCGATGTGAAATGTGCGGTGCTGGGCAGAAGTCCCGTCGTGCGGATTGTGACAGATGCCGGGATCAGCGGCTTCGCGCAGGTGGAGACGTTCAAGCCATACCTGAAACCGCATATCCTGGAGCTGCGTGACGCGCTGCTCGGTCAGGATCCGACCAATGTCGAGCGGGTGATGCAGCGGATCCGCCAGCGCGGCGCCTTCAAGCCGTGGGGTTCCGCGGTGAGCGTCATCGAGATCGCACTATGGGATCTCGCGGGGAAAGCGGCCGGAGTGCCGGTCTACAAGCTGCTCGGCGGCAAGGTGCGTGACCATGTGCGGATCTATAACGGGTCGCTGCGGGTGCCGCTGGGTGGCTTCACGCCGGAACATTATGCCGCCGATTGCCGCCGGATGATGGACCTGAAGGAGGGCTTCACCATCATCAAGCAGTCGGTCGCGTTTCATAGCCCGATGCGGCGGGAGATACCCGATTTCTACCTCGGCACGCCGTCGGAAACTCCGTTTCACGGCTGGCATGATAGCGGGCTGCTGACCGAGCGTGGCATGAACCACATCATCGACTGCGTTGCGGCAATGAAGGAGGTGACCGGCGACAAGGTGGGGCTCGCGTTGGATTGCGGCCCCGGCTGGATGCTGCAGGACGCGATCCGCTTCGCCCGCGCCGTCGAGCGATACAATCTGCTCTGGCTGGAGGACATGCTGACCGGTGACTACATTCCGTTCGTCAATGCAGATGTCTATCGCGAGCTCACGCGGTCGACCACAACGCCCATTCACACCGGCGAGCAGATCTACCTGCGGCAGAACTTCAAGGACCTGATCGAGCGGAACGCGGTGCGTGTCGTTGGCCCCGATCCCTGCGATGTCGGTGGGATCGCCGAGTTGAAATGGATTGCCGAATTCGCCGACCTGCATGGTGTGATGATGGCGCCGCACGGCACGGGCGACGGGTTGCTGGGCCTGGCCGCACTGGTGCAGGTGTGCGCGACGCTGCCCAACAACTTCATTGCGTTCGAGTATCCCAGCGGCAATCCCGCGTGGTGGTACGACATCGTGGATGGGTTGCCCGACCCGATCGCCAGGAACGGACTGATCGAGGTCTGGGATCGGCCGGGAATGGGCGTCGAGCTCAATCCGGAGAAGGCGCGCCGCTACCTCGCGGAAGAAGACTTGGCGTTCTTCGATTGACGCCGAGCGTTCACCCGAATTCCGTCACCACGCACCTGCGCCTGTCCTCCAGGAGCGTTGGAGAGCATCGGTGCGAGGACCACGCTTTCCCCATGCGTTGAATTGCCGGCTGCATCCTTGGTGGATTGTTAAGGCGCAGGCCCAATGCTGCATGCATGCGGAGGATGCGGTGCCTGGATGGGGTGCGGGGTGGGTTGGCGTTCTACGTCCTGCTCAGCCACGCGCTGCCGTTCGCGCCGCTCCCGGCCTGGGTGCACTGGCTGTTCCAGCACGGCGGCGCCGCGGTGGATGTGTTCTTCATACTCAGCGGGCTGGTGATCGTTCTATCGCTCGAGGGTTTCAACTATCGCGCGCGGCCATTCCTGATCGCCCGGGTGGCACGGATCTATCCCGTGTTCCTGGTGGTGTTCGTGTTGTCCCTGATGGTGCAGCCATTGGACACCGGCTTCGAGCGCATGCCCTGGCTTGGCCCCGACAGTCCGGCGCACTTCATCTGGTCCGGCGGTTGGCCGAAGAACTGGGGCATCGGCATCATCACACACCTGACGATGACGCACGGCTTGTTCCCAAACAGTGTGTTGCCCGATGTCTGGGTCGGGTTCCTCGGTGCCGCGTGGAGCCTTTCGACCGAATGGCAATTCTATCTGGTCGCGCTGTTGATCGGTGCGCGACTGGGACTGATGCGAATGGCCTGGTTCTTCCTGGCGCTGGCGCTGGCGGGGCTTGCATGGCAGATGGCCGCACCTGAGGCATGGCAGTTCAGTCGCGCATTCCTCCCGAACAAAGCACAGTACTTCGCGTTGGGGATAGTCAGTGCCAGCGTGATCCGAGGCGATCGGAGGGGGCTGCGACCCTATCTCGCAATGCTTACCGTCACTCTGATGGTAAGCGCACTGGAAGGCGGCATCGACAAGCTATTGCCGCCGGTGGTGTGGACCGCATGTCTTGCGGCGCAGCTCATGGTGGCATCCCCCCGCACAGCTGGATCACGTCACTGGGTCCCTGCTTTCATAAGCATGCCGCTGGGCTGGTTGGCCGCGGTACTGCAGTCCAGGCCGATGGTCTGGCTCGGCGCGGTTTCGTACTGCATCTACCTGATCAACGAACCCGTTCAGAAGCTCATTGGCGTTGGGCTGGCTTTTCTCACCGATGGCAACGCGACGCTGTTCATTGCCACCTGGATCCCCGGATCGGTGGTGCTGCCGATACTTGCCGCCTGGTGGCTGCACGATTGGATCGAGCTCCCGGCGCAGCGCTACGGCCGCAGCGTCGCGCTGGCTACAGTGAATGTCCAGTAGCGTGGCCGGCGTCCCTCACGCAGTGCCTTCGCCTCGTAGCGGGTAGGCGGCCAACCCACTGGACGTTCCATCGTCGGCGGCGCCAGGTCGAACAGCGACTGCCCGGCCATCACCTCTTCGACCCACGCCTGGTAGGTCGGTTCGTCGCTCGCCACGCGCCACTCCGCGCCGGGCTTGAGTACCCGCGCCAGCAACGGCAGCAGAGCCGGATGCACGAATCGCCGTTTCGCATGCCGCGATTTCGGCCACGGATCCGGAAACAGCAGGAACAGCCGATCGAGGCTGCCGTCCGGCAACAGCCGCAGCAAGCTCCGCGCATCGTCTGTCCACAGCCGCAGGTTCGGCGGCAGAGGGGCCGTCAACTCGTCCCCCTCGGGAACCAGGCTCGACAGCAACGAGCAGATCCCGTTGTCGAACACCTCGCACGCTATCAGCCCGATGTCCGGATGCGCCGCAATCTGCGCCAGCGCGTGCTCGCCGCCCCCAAACCCCACTTCCAGCCAGATTTCTCTGAGCCTGGGTGCGAAAGCAGCTGACGGATCAGCCGCCTGCCCGGGCGCGAACGCCAAGCGCGGCAACGTCACATCGAGCAGGCGTTGCTGCCGCGGCCGCAGCCGGTGGCCGCGGGCGCGGCCATATAGCCGATCCGGCGGCGGCTTCAGCGCCCGAAGGCTGACTTCAGGTCCTTCACCAGGTCGGTCTTCTCCCACGTGAACGTGCCCTTTTCCTCATCCGGCTCGCGGCCGAAATGCCCATAGGCCGAGGTCGGCACGTAGATCGGCCGGTTCAAATGCAGATGCTCGCGGATGCCGCGCGGCGTCAGGTTCATCACCTCGCGCAGCGTCTTTTCCAGCCGGGTTGCGTCGACATCCTGCCCGGTGCCCTGCAGGTCGACATACACCGACAGCGGGCGCGAGATGCCAATCGCGTAGCTGATCTGGATCGTGCAGCGATCCGACAATCCAGCCGCCACGACGTTCTTCGCCAGGTAGCGGCAGGCATAGGCGGCGGAACGGTCCACCTTGGTCGGGTCCTTGCCGCTGAACGCGCCACCGCCATGCGGAGCTGCGCCGCCGTACGTATCAACGATGATCTTGCGACCCGTCAGCCCGCAATCGCCGTCCGGCCCTCCGGTGACGAACTTGCCCGTGGGGTTCACGTGGAACTCGGATTCCGGGCACATCCACCCCTTCGGCAGCGTGCTCTCCACGATCGGCCAGAGCATCCGCTTGATCTCGGCCTGCTCCAGGGCATCGACGTGCTGGGTGGAGACTACGACGCTGGTGGTGCCGACCGGCTTGCCGTCGATGTAGCGCAGGGTCACCTGGCTCTTGGCGTCGGGCAGCAGGCCCTCCACCGACTTGTCGCGGATGTGCCGCAGCTCGCGGATGCGATGCAGTATGGCGTGGGCGTAGTGGATCGGCGCCGGCATCAACGCGTCGGTCTCGCGGCAGGCGTAGCCGAACATCATGCCCTGGTCGCCAGCACCCTCATCCTTGTTGCCGGCCGCATCGACGCCCTGCGCGATGTCGGAGGACTGTGCGTGCAGGTGGCAGGACACGTCCGCCTTCTGCCAGCTGAAGCCTTCCTGATCGTAGCCGATGTCGTGGATCGCCATGCGGGCCAGATGGGTCAGCAGATCGGGCGTCACGGTCGATGGCCCGCGCGTCTCGCCGGCAAACACCACGCGGTTGGTGGTCACCAGGGTCTCACACGCAACGCGAGAATAAGGGTCCGCCGCCAAATAGGCATCCAGGACCGTGTCGCTGAGCCGATCGGCGACCTTGTCGGGATGGCCCTCCGAGACAGACTCCGAGGTGAACAGGAACTCGCCGGTATCGCGCATGAATGGTTTCTCTCTTGTCGCGGGGAGGATCAGGCCGGCGCTGTGTGACGGAAACGCTATACAGGGTCAAGAACGACGATGCCTGCCAGGTCGACCCGGCCCCTGACCGCCAGTTCGGCGATCGGACCGCAGCGGTAGTCGGCCACAGACCGGAGCGTGTCCTCGTCGCGTCGCGCGCGGGCGCCACCGCGAACAGTCGAGCCGGTGTTGATGGTGGCGAAGAATGCGATCTCGCCGTGGCGCTCCAGCAGCGCGGCGGTGTCGATGGTCAGCGTCACCGGTAAGCGGCCAGGCAGCGAGCGGAGCCTGGTGCAGGCACCGACGAAGGCGTCGCGTCTGCGCGCCTCGGCCCAGAAGAAGACGTGCCGATCGACATGCTGCCGCCAGCGCGCCGGTTGCCCGACAAACGCGCCGGCGAGCGTGGCGATCAGGCGGTGATCGGGCATCTGCTGCGGCCGCAGGATCGCAGTGCGGCCATTACCCAGGTCGATAGCCTCGAAGTCGGTGCGGTTGGCGCCGCAACAACGGAGACTCGCGGCCGGCAGCAGTCCGGTCTCAGCCAGCCATTCACCCGCGCCCTCCGCTTCCATGACATGCCAGACCTCGGGATACCGTGCAGCCAGCCGAGCAGCGCCGTCAGTCAAGCCATCCCCAGCACGTCCATCATCGAGTAGAGGCCCGGCGGCTTCCCGACCACCCACAGCGCGGCCCGCACCGCGCCGGTCGCGAAGGCGCGGCGGTCGAACGCGCGATGCGTCAGGGCGATGTGCTCGGTCCCGGACGCGAAGATCAGCGTGTGTTCCCCCACCACCTGGCCGCCGCGCAGCGCCGCGAAGCCAATGGCGCCGAACTTGCGTGCGCCGGTGTGGCCGTGCCGCCCGCTCTCCATCACGTCGGAAAGCGCCACACCCCGGCCCTTGGCCACCGCGCGGCCGATGCCGATGGCGGTGCCGGAGGGTGAGTCGACCTTCTGACGATGGTGCATCTCCATGATCTCGGCATCGTAGGCGTCGGCGGGGAGCGCCGCGCCCATCCGCTCGGCCAGCGCCAGCACCAGGTTGACACCGGCGGAGAAATTCGACGCATAGACCACGGGGATACGCCGCGCCGCGTCGGCCACCGCCGCCTCGTCCGCGTCGGACAGCCCGGAGCTGCCGAGCACCCACGCCTTGCCGGAACCGGCCATCGCTGAAGCATAGGGTTGCGCGGTGGCGGCGTTGGTGAAGTCCACCACGCAGTCGGATGCGGCAGCCAGCCGGGCGATGTCCGGCAGCATTGTCGCACCATCACGAGCCGGCTTGTCCGACCCCGGGCGCCCTATGCCGCCGGAAAGTTCGGCACCCGCGGCGCTAACCTCCTCGACCAGCAGATGCCCCATCCGGCCGGTGATCCCGGCGATGCCAATACGGAGTGCCATGTAACGCCTCCCCAGCTCGAAGCCGTGATCCTGCTCGGGCCGGATAGCAGAAGCAATTGCGCGGTGGAGCGGAATTGGTCAGGTTGCGCCATGGTCTTCCTGCTCACCTGGCATGGTACGTTGCTGTGCCGACGGCGGCAGGACGGGGCACTCGTGCATCGTCCGTTGACCGATCGGTCCGACGATGCCGCCCCCGTCGAGTTGGATATGCCGATCGAGAGGCTGAGCGCCGAATTCAGTCATCACCTGCGTGCCGTGCTGCCGGAACTGCCCGACCATGCCCCAGGCGCGTTGCAAAGCTTCAGCATGCGATGGGCCGCCGATCAGCGAACCCTGAACTTTTACCAGGGCAATGTCTTCCTCTCCGCGGCACTCGGCACAGGACTGGTGGAGGCTGTGGCGCCCAAGGCCGAGGACTGGGAGGCCTTCCTGCCGGTGTCTCAGGCTGTCCTGGACGCGCTGCGTGCACTGCTGGGGAGCTCGTGGCTGGTCCGCTCGACAGGGGCGCTCGTCGAACGGCCGGCGATGTGGCGCTTCTTCCATCTGCTGCTGGGCGATATCGCGGTCGATCTTCGCTACCAGTTGCCGTTGGACCTCGCGAACTGGCCGCATCGCCTGACGTTGCTGCGCGATGGCTGGCGGATAGAGCAGCTCTGTCTGTATCGACCGCTGGTCTATTACGCCGCGTTCGGCAGTCCCGCCATCATGCAACAGTTCGCCGCCAGCGTGGTCTCCCTGATCGAATTTGGTCGGTATCAGGGGCATATCGCCGTCTTGACCGACCACTCGCAGGCGCAACTCGCGGAGCTGCTGCCCGCGGACGTGCTCGCCCGCCTTGCAGTCATTCAGTTCAAGCCGAGCGATCGTCCAGGCTTCATGACGGCTCGCTACCTCATTCTGGACCTGCCAAATGCCTGGCAGTTTCAGCCCATTCTCTACATCGACGCCGACGTCATGTTCGATCGGGACGTGGCGCCGATGCTGCGCGAGATCGCCGTGTCCGACCGGATTGCCGCGCCGTTCGAACCGTTCTCGGCATTGCGCCGCAGTCCGCCTTCCGGGGCGACGTTATTGCAGCGTGATTATTGCTCGCCTGGCGACATCGCAGGATTCAATACCGGCACGATCGGCATTCCCAACCTGAGGGCGCATGCCGAGACCCTGCGCCTGATCCGCCGGATCATTGCCAACCACAGCTTGCTGCACGGGCGGGGAGCGCTCCCCTATGCAGACCAGGAGATCGCGAACTACGTCGCCTTTCGCCTGGCCAATTTCGATACCACGCTGATTGCACGTTTTGTGCGTATTGGCGGCACCGACTCGCATCCACGGGATGGCGTGGGGCTGGCTCATTTCTGGGGCGTCGCTGATGCGGCGGCGAGAGCACAGGCCATGCGCGACTACCTGACATTGCTCAGGGCAGTCTGAGCTTACCGCCCAAGCCATCGTCATCATTCACGGCACGCGTTGCAGCTGGCACGCGGTGTGGGGCGAGGCATCCACATTGCTGGTGATGTCGGCGCATGGCGTCTCACGCTGCAGTTGGTAATGTGCCAGGATCTTATCCGCACTACCCGGAAAACTTTGTCTGCTCTCAAAGCCCCAGATCGGTCCTTTCCAATCACGCACCGTCTGTTCGATCTTTTGTTGTAATGTTCCGTTCACGCCCGGACGCACCAGATTGCCGTTGGTTCCGACAACCGTGACACTCGGGGGCAGCGACGGCACGATGTAAGCATACGGCCAGGGGTCCAGCAGCAACACCAGCGCATCCTGCGGTATCGACGGCACATGCATCACAATTGCCGCATCCGCGCGCGACGCACGTCCCCACCACGGATAGCGCGTCGTCGCAGCGGCAGTCCCCGCGATCACCACCAGAGCAATACCGGCGGGCATCGCGAAGCGGCGCGGCACCCATGCCGCCACAGCGGCCAGCACCAACACGCCGGACAGCGCCTCCTGCACCATAAGATATCGCAGGATGGAGAACTGATACTCCCACAGCACATAGGCCAACAGCATGAACAGAGCCAACAGCCGCCCCGCCGTGTTCGCGCCGCGCCGAACCACCAGCGCGACAGCCGCCACCAGCGCCATCAGAATGCGCGGGTCTTGCGTGTTGAGTTCGATCGCCGCGTTGGAGGGATGAAACGCCCACACTGCCGGATAGAACAGCACCCGCCAGAACCCGTGCGGCTTGAACCGGTCGTCCGACCATCGCCCATGATCCACCAGATCCGAGCAGAACACATCGTTGAAATTCGGAAAGATCGGATTGCCGGTGAGCTGCCAGTTGTGCAGCAGCCATGGCCCCGCCACGACCAGTGCCGCCGCCAGCCCCGTCCCGCCGAACATCAGCGCTGCGCGCAACGCTGCGATCGGCCGTCGCACGTCCGGCAGCACGACGACCACCAACAACGCGACAAACGATGGCAGCAAGGTGAGCTTCAACGCGACGGAAAGCCCCGCCAGGGCACCCACGGCGCCCAACCAGCGCCAATTGCCCCGATGCTCCACCCAGATCGCCAGCGCGGCGAGCATCGGCAGGCTTGGCACCACCTCGCTCATAGTGGTGCCGATGGTCGCGAATCCTGCCGCACCCGTCATGCCGAACAAGGCGAAGGCGCCGGCCAGTGCCTCGCGCCCCGGCCAGTCATCCGGCAGCACCTTACGGCCGATACGCCAGACCATCCACGCCGCCAGCGCATACGGCAGGCCCAGCAGAAACTCCAGGATCAGCGGATGGTCGTTCAATGCCGCGAACAGCCGATAATACAGCGCATCCAGGCCCGGGTAGAAATAGCCCTGCATGCCTGCCGCGGCGATGTCCTGCGGTCGTCCGCCCGTTACTGTGACGTAACCGTTATACCGATGATAGAAGAGGAAATCCGGCGTGCCATCTGCCCCCCTTGAGCAGGAGAACAGGCCGAAGAAGAGAATATAGCCGATGGGCCAGGCGAATCGTCGTTTCATGCCACCAGCCGATGCACGGATCGCGCGAACCGTGCAACGGTGAATTCTGTGGCGCGCTGACGCGCCCGTGCTCCAATGGATTCGCACAGCGCCGGATCGCGCAGCAAGCTGAGCGATCCGTCGACCAGCGAGTCGGACGTGTCGTACAGGCAGCCGTCCACACCGTCCGTGATGATCTCCGGTGCACCACCGGCGTTCAGCGCGAAGGCGACGCAGCCGGCCGACATCGCCTCCACGATCGCGATGCCGAAATGCTCGGCGAGCTCCGGCGACTTCTTCAGATCCTCCTGCAATCCGGTGCCGTGCCAGTAGATGGTGGATTCCTGATACAGCGAATCCAGCAACTGCGGCGCTGCATTCACGTGAAACACCACCGGCAGGCCGACCGCCAGTTCCTGCAGCCGTCCAACATAGTCCATGTGCTGTGGATCAGGCATGGACGACCCGGCGAGATGGAATTCGACGCCATCGCCATGGCGGGCGTGCAATACGCGGAATGCCTTGATCAGCAGGTCGTGCCGCTTGTTGTGGCCGCCCGCGAAGAAACGCCCGACGGTCAGGATCCGCGCCTGCTTCGCCATGCCGCCGACGGTCGCTTGCGGAACCGGCGGATACAACACTTCCACCGGGCGGGTCGGCAGTGCGTGCCGCACGAGCGCAGCCTCGATATTCCGCTTGGCGTAGTCGGAATAGGCCAGGATCGTGTTGTAGCCGGCCAGCAGTACCGGGTCGATCGTACTGCCGATGGGTAATGGAAAAGGGAATTGACAGATGAAGAAGCTGCGCTTGCCGCGTGCCGCGATGGGGGGCACCACGTGGTTGCCCAGCACCGCCATCACGTCCCATTCGCCACTCAGATCGGTCAGACAGGCCACCTCACAGGCGGCAAGGTCGATGCCAAATTCCGCCCCCAACTGACGTAGCCGCAGGTGACTATACGAATAAGGCACAGCGATCGTCACGGCGTGATCATCCGTGAGCGCGGCAGCGAGGGTCAGCAAATAGCGTTCACCCCCGCCAGCGGTGAGGTTATGTGGCGAATAGATCAAGGCACGCCGCGCGGGCCTGGCAAGCCTGGCCGGCATTTCGGGTTGCAGCAAAGCGCCACCCACAGCCTGCAGCGATGCCTGATCCCGATCGAGCAGATAACGGCGCCAGCGCGAGACGAACTTGGCCCGGTTGAGTTCGCCCAGCGCCTGCTTCCGCAGCGACGGCATAGCCTGATCGCCGGTTGAGAAACCTTCCAGGTGCACGACATCTACCGCCGCCACCAATTTCACCGGACGGCCAAGCGCAGCCAGCTTGAGGCACAGATCCACGTCTTCGTAATAGGCCGGCTCATATGCCAGATCGAACCCGCCGGCTTGCAGGAACAGTTCGCGCGATAGCAGCAGACAGGCCGCGGATATGTAATCCACCACACGATCGCTGATCGCCGCACGCGCGCTGTTGTCCAGCCCGCGCATCAGGCGATCCGGCTGGCCGCTTGCCTCGATTTGTCCCCCCGCTTCCTGGATCGTTTCGTCAGGAAACAGGAAGACCGGACCAACCGCACCGACGTCCGGCGTGGCCTTCAGGCTGTCGAGCAGCACCTCAAGCCAACCGGGACTGACAAACACATCGTTGTTGAGCAGACACACGAAGCGCCCGCGTGCCGCCTCGACGCCGATATTATTCGCCTCGCCGAAATAACGATTGATGCCCAACGGCAACAGTCGCAAGCCGCCGCCGGCTCCGGACAGTACTTCAAGTCCTGCTATCGCACTGCCGTTATCCACTACGATGATCTCGTAGCTCACCCCCGTGGTATTCGCCAAGATGTGTCGAATGCAGGCGCGGGTCATCTCCGTCGCGTTCCAGTTGACCACGACTATGGAGACCTCTGGATCAGTCGCGACGCACCAGTGCCGAACCCGCTCCAGTACGTCGGCGGTGCTCGCCGCCAGCGCGACGGGAAGGTGGATACGGCTGGGCGAATTCTGATCGGGCAGGCGCAGCCGGAGGGCAATCGCATCGCCGATGAGCCGCGCCGTGTCTGCCCACGTCGGCGGGCTCCACGCCGCGAGACGCGCCTCTACCGCCGCGCGCGCCGACACGTCGTCCAGCGCCCGGCGCAGCTGCGCGATGAGCGAGCCTGCATCGTGCGGATCGAAGTACCACGGCATATGGCCGGCGTGCTCGCGGATCACCGACAGATCCGCCGAGAGGCACAGTTTGCCATAGGCCAGGCTGTCTGCGACCGGCAGTCCATGGCCTTCGATCAGTGACGGAAACACGACGAACAGCGCTGCGCGGTACAGTGCATCCAAGGCCGCATCGTCAACCCCGGTAAGAACTCGGATGCGGCCCGCCGCTATGAGCGACGCCACCGCCGCGTCGGAACCAAGCAGATCGTGATCATCCCGACCCACCAGGACCAGCACCGGCAGTTCACGCTCTGCGGCGAGTTTCGCCCAGGCCCTCGCCAGGAAGAGCTGGTTCTTGCGAGCGTCAATGGTTCCGACGGTCAGCACAAAAGGCTCTTTGACAATGGCTGCCGTGGCGGGTTCGGCCAATCGCAGCAGGCTGGGTCCGAACGGGATCGTCCGGGCCGGATTGCGCGGCGCGAGACCCTCGGCCAGACTCCACCGATACAGCTGTTCCCGCACCGTTTCGGTCGACATGAAGATCAGTTCGGCCTCACGCACCACGCAGCGCAGCCATTCCGCAAAGGCGTCCGCGTGCGCTGAACCAACCAGATCGGGCCGTTCGAGCGGGATGAGATCATACAACAACACGCTGAACCGCACGCCGCGCGACCGCAGCCGCTCGAACAAGGCAGCATAGGTGACAGTCCACACCACCCCGGTGAACAGCACATGGTCGCCTCGCTTCGGCGCACCAGGCGCGGGCGGCGCGCGTTCCAGCAGGTCGCGCAGATCGCTGGCCGCAGGAGACAAACCCTCACGGGCGGCAACCCGATCGGGATCCCAGGCGGCCAGGTCATCACCCTGCATGACGCAAAGCTGCCAACCTGATCCGGTCGCGCCGTCCAACCCGGCGGCGAGGATTTCCGTCGTCACCTTCCCTACCCCGGTCAGGTGCCGGTGCACTGCCAGCCATTCCAGCGTATCGCCTACATAGAACCACGAAGTTGGATGGGGAGTGGGCGCCCGTACGCGTCGTGAATTATCAACTGTGGCGGCAGCCAGGGATGTCCGTCGCACAATCGGTCGCAGCGTGGCGAGCCGCCATGCATTGCGGACCAGCAGGATCGCATCGCGCCCCAACCACGGATGCCGCGCGATGAACGCCAGTACCCCCCGGACGAAATGCGGATGCCGGCTGGCAAAGCCGCGCAGCGGGGCCGTGACACGCCAGGACATGGACGCGCGCATCTGTTCCATCGCCGCGTCCACACTGGCAAGGCGTGTGCGCGCCGCATTCCTCGCTGCTTCGGCGACGTCCCGTGCCGCCTCGGCTCTGGTCCGCGCCACCTCGCTCGTGGCCAGAGCAGCCTCCGCGGTGGCTCGCCCTGCCTGGGCGGCGGCCCGGGCAGCTTCGGCCTTCTCCCGGGCGCTGCGTTGCGCCGCCAGCTCGACCTCCAGCGTCGCGAGACGCTGGTCCAATACCTCCGCGGCTGGGTCCGCTGTCTCGCTGTGTCCGCCACCACGACCGGAACTGCCGAAGTGGGCCGTATGGGCCGCGGCGAAATTGCGCAGCGCCGCGCGGCCGTCCAGCCCCTTTTCCTCCTCCCAGAGTTTCAGCCGATCAACCATATCGTAGGTCGCGCGCAACAATGCGACCGCGTTGGGATAGTCGCCGGGTGTCGCGTCGCGGGTTTGTCGACCCCAGAAATCGACCCGCCCGTGTGCGAATTCGATCAGGTCATCGCACGTGCGATCAACCCGCAACCGGTCCGGCATCGATGTGTAGCGATTGGTTTTCTCGACCCACTCCGATACGTCGCCATGCGACAGGTGATGTACGCAAACACCCTCATCCGGCGGCACGTCATAGCGGCACGCGGAATGGAAGACGTAGCCACCGTGGACAGTGGGAACGAAATCCACGGCGCCACGTCGGAACAGACGTGGCTGGAATTCGGGCCAGTAATAGGCCCGCTCATCATGAATACCCAGGATGTAATGGCGCTGGGCAATCCCGTATATCTCGGCGCGCGGCGCCAGCAACTCCTGCTCGATGAAGGCCACCGCCTCCTCGCTCAGGCATTCGTCGTCATCCAGCGCAAGTATCCAGTCATGCGTGCATTGGGACAAGGCAAAGGCGCGCGTGTCCTCCACTGTGGGTGACCACGGCACCGTGATCACGCGGTGTGCGTATCGAGAGGCGATCTCGGCCGTGCCGTCGGTCGAGGACTTGTCAATGACAATCAGTTCGTCGGCAAACGACAGCGGCGCAAGACAGGCACTGATGAGTGCCTTTCGATTGAAAGAAATGACAAATACGCTGACCTTCGCCCGCGCAAGATGATTGTTCGCGGCCGCCCCGACATTCTGCATCAGCTCCATGGGCCGAGTGTTAACATGGTTCGGCGCGATCTGGCCAAGCCCGGCGGGCCTGGCCAGATCTCCCAACTGCGTGTTCGGGCGCGTGGACCGGGCTGAGCCGGCGTCCTCGCACGCCCGTGATTGGCAATGTCGACTGCGGTCAGCCCGGCGGCATCTGGGTCAGCACACTGTCGAGGACGTCGATCATCCGGTTGATCTCATCATTGGTCACCGTCAGTGCCGGCATGAACCGCAACGAGTCCGGCCGCGGCGCATTCAAAAGCAGACCGCGCGCCAGGGCCTCGTCGGCGACGGCCACCGAGATGTCACGCCTGAGGTCAAGCGCCAGCAGCAATCCCCTGCCTCGCACCTCGCCGCACCCATGCCGGCGGGACAGCGCGCGCAGGCATTCCGTGAGATGCTCGCCTGCCTGTGTCACGTGGGCGAGGAAGCCCGGTGCTGTTACCGCCTCCATCACTGCACAGCCCACGGCGGCCATGATCGGATTGCCGCAAAAGGTCCCACCCTGGTCGCCATATTCGAAACAGCATGCGTCCTGATGCACCACCAGCGCGGCCAATGGCACCCCGCCGCCCAAGCCTTTCGCCAAGGTCATGATGTCGGGCGTGACGCCGGCGTGCTCGAACCCGAACAGGCGTCCCGTGCGGCCGATACCCGTCTGGATCTCGTCGAGGATCAGCAGCAGCCCGTGTTCCCGCGTCAGTGCCCGCAGGCCGCGCAGGAATGCATCGTCGGCGACGAACACTCCGGCCTCGCCCTGTATCGGCTCCACCATCACCGCCACCGTGCGCGTCGTGATCGCCGCCGCCACTGCGCCAAGATCATTCAGCGGCACCTTCACGAAGCCGGCAACCGTGGGGGCGTAGAGTTGCTCCCATTGCGGTTTGCCCGACGCCGCCATGGTGGCGAGCGTGCGGCCATGGAACCCATGATCCATCGTGATGATCTCGTAGGCGCCGTCGCGATGTTTGGTGCCCCACTTGCGTGCGAGCTTGATGGCTCCCTCGTTCGCCTCCGCGCCACTGTTGGCGAGGAACGCCTGGTGCAGACCGCTGTGATGCGTGAGCAGATCCGACAGGCGGATCTGCTGGTCGTTGTAGAAGGCGGGGCTGCAGTTGATCAGCCGTGCGGCCTGGTTGGTCAGCGCGTCCTGGATCACGTGCGGTGAGTGCCCGAGGGTGTTCACCGCCCAGCCCTGGATGAAGTCGAGATAGGTGCGGC
>Ga0310811_10004745_pt1 | contig 17131 bp, 16 predicted proteins | sample YCmetagenome_FD_207642 | JGI IMG/M metagenome (GOLD analysis project Ga0310811, IMG submission 207642) | Soil microbial communities from experimental microcosm in Duke University, North Carolina, United States - YC | ecosystem: Engineered > Artificial ecosystem > Soil microcosm > Unclassified ...
CCTCCATCAAACACCCGACACCGTTAACATCGGGTGATGTTACCGCCGCCGAAAACCCGTTCGCGCTGTTCGGCGAGTGGTTTGAAGAGGCTGTGAAGGCCGAGCCGAACGATCCCAACGCCATGTCGCTGGCGACTGTCGATGCCGACGGTTTGCCGGATGTCCGGATGGTGCTGATGAAGGGCTATGATACCGATGGTTTCGTGTTCTACAGCCACATTGCCAGCCAGAAAGGCCGCGAACTCGCCGCAAATCCTAAGGCGGCTTTACTTTTTCACTGGAAATCGCTGCGCCGCCAGGTCCGGATCCGAGGCAGCGTGACGCCGGTAACCGCCGAGGAAGCCGACGCCTATTTCGCCACAAGGCCGAAGCAGGCGCAGATCGGCGCCTGGGCCAGCAAGCAGTCGCAGCCGCTGGAAAGCCGCTTCGCCTTCGAGCAGGCGATCGCGCTGGTGGCAGCCAAACACATCATCGGCGAGGTCCCGCGTCCGCCGGGGTGGAGCGGCTGGCGCATTGCACCTCACCGTTTCGAGTTCTGGCACGACCGTCCGTTCCGCCTGCACGACCGCATCGAATTCCGCCGCGACGCGCCGGTGCAACCGTGGACCAAAGTGCGGCTCTATCCCTGAGGCCGAACGCCTGAAAGAACTCCATGCCGACTTCGACCAACGCGCCCCGACGCACGCTGCTCCTGACCGGCGCCAGCCGCGGCATCGGCCATGCCACCGTGATCCGGTTTTCCTCGGCCGGCTGGCGCGTCATCACCTGCTCGCGGCATCCGTTCCCGGAAGACTGTCCGTGGGACGCGGGCCCCGAGGACCACATCCAGGTCGATCTGGCCGACCATGCCGATACCACGCGGGCGATCTCGGACATCCGACAGCGCCTGGAAGGCGGGATGCTGCATGCGCTGGTCAACAACGCCGCGATTTCGCCGAAGGGCAAGGGCGGAACGCGAATGGGCACCATGGACACCGACATCGAGACCTGGAGCCATGTTTTCCGGGTGAATTTCTTCGCGCCGATCATGATGGCGCGCGGACTGATCGATGAATTGAGCGCCGCCAAGGGCTCGGTGGTGAACGTCACCTCGATCGCAGGCTCGCGCGTGCATCCGTTCGCGGGCGCGGCCTATGCGACGTCGAAAGCCGCACTTGCGTCATTGACGCGCGAGATGGCGTCCGATTTCGGCCGCGTCGGCGTTCGCGTCAACTCGATTGCACCGGGCGAAATCGACACCTCGATCCTGTCGCCGGGCACCGAGAAGATCGTCGACCAGCAAATCCCGATGCACCGGCTCGGCACGCCGGACGAGGTGGCGAAGATCATCTATGTGCTGTGCACCGAAACCAGCTCGTACGTCAACGGCGCCGAGATTCACATCAACGGCGGTCAGCACGTGTAGGCGACGCCGGCGGCGTTCGCGCAATCGAGCAGCCGGTCCGGCAAACGAAGAGATCGTCAGGCTTGCAATGGGACGCTTCGCCACCACGGTTGCACTGTACGAGCAATTACGGCCGCCTTATCCGCCGTCCTTCTTTCGCGAGGTGGCGCAACGGCTCGCGCTCGGAAAACAGCACGCGCTGATCGACCTCGGGACCGGGCCGGGGCTGCTGGCGCTCGGTTTTGCCCGCTATGTCGGCCGCATCGTCGGCATCGATCCGGAGCCGGCCATGCTCGCCGCCGCGAAGCTGGCGGCCGAGCGCGCGTCGCAGGCCTTCACCTTGATCGCAGGCAAGACCGAAGACCTAACCGATGATATCGGCCGCTTCGACGTCGTAACGATCGGGCGGGCGCTGCACTGGATGGAGCGCGAGCCGACGTTGGCCCGGCTCGAGCGGCTGGTGGGGCCGGAAGGTGCGATCCTCGTCTGCGCGTCGTTTTCCGCCATGGAGGGACAAAACCCATGGCTCGACGACTACAACACCGCCCGACGCGCCTGGTCGGACGAAGGCCTGTGGTCCGGAACGGTCAGCGCCGGGCGCACGCATCGCGACCTCGCCGGCTTTTTCCGCGGCACGCGATTCCGCGCCGCCGATGTGATCCGGGTCGAAACCAGCCACGAGGTCAGCGTGCGCGATCTGGCACGGCGGATGCTCACGTTCTCGCCGTCCTCGCCCGACGTCCTCGGTGACAAGGCAGATGCGATGCTGCGCGACGTCGAGCAGCGTCTGCTGCCCTGGAGCCGCGACGGCTGCATCACCGAGGTCGTGGCGGCGACGGCACAGCAGGTGAAGAGATAAACGGGGCAGCCGGACGTGACCACGCCGGCAATGCCCCGTTCAGATCAATCCGCGTAAAACTTGCGCGCCGCATTTCGCGGCGCCGACGCCTCGATATTGAACGCGCTGGAGCATTCGTCTTCGTTCTCGCCGTCCGAGAGCGCAGCTCCGCAATGCCGGCAAAGGCGCGCAGCGAACCCCTGCGCCTTGCCGACGCTGCGGCCCCGTTGATAGCGCGCAAAATCGACGACGTTGCGTGGTGACGTTATGAGTTTCTCAACCATTGTGTCCTCGTCGGCCCCGGGACAGCTTATCGCAGACAAGTTTGGCTCAATCGTTCAGCGCAACGCTCAAATTTTAGCGGAGGAATTGCGGCAGGTTCCATTGCCTAACCGCGGCTTTACGCGGCCAGGTTTCCGGGATGAAGATCGCTTAACGCAGCACCATTGCAGCGGAGATCACAGCCACTTCTTCCACTTGAACAGGAAATAGGGCAGCACGGCTGCCGCGAGCATCATCACAAGCGCCATCGGATAGCCGTGCACCCATTCGAGCTCCGGCATCACCTTGAAATTCATGCCGTAGATCGAGGCGATCAAGGTCGGCGGCATCAGCACCACGGCCATCACCGAGAACAGCTTGATGATGTTGTTCTGCTCGAGATTGACGACGCCGAGCATGGCGTCGAGCACGAAGGTGATCTTGCTGGAGAGATAGGACGCGTGGTCGGTCAGCGAGGCCACGTCGCGCTGCATGGTTTTGAGCTGTTCGCGCATGTCCTTGGACCATTTGACGCCTTCCATCACGGCCGACAGGAAGGTGACGACGCGGCCGACCGAGACCAGGCTTTCGCGGACCTTGGAGGTCAAATCGCCCTTGCGCCCGATCGCGATCAGGATCTGGGAATATTGCTTGGCGTGGCCGTGGCGTTCGCTCTCGGGCTCGAAGATGTCATGGGAGACCTGATCGACGTCGGCGCCGACACGTTCGAGAATGTCGGCGCAACGGTCGATCACGGCGTCGACCAGTTCCATCAGCACCATTTCGCCTGTGATACCCGCCATGCAGGACCGCGCCAGCTTGTTCTCCACCAGTGCAAACGGCCTCGGCACATCGTAGCGCACGGTTACCAGCCGGTGACCGGCCAGGATGAAGGTGACGGCCGTCGTCCGCGGCATGTCGGTATCGGAATGGCACATCAGCGTCGCGGTCATGTAGCGCGCGCCGTTCTCGATATAGAGCCGGCTGGAAATCTCGATCTCCTGCATGTCCTCCCGGGTCGGTACCGCGATCCCGGCCAGCCGCTCCACCGCGTGATCTTCCTCTGCGGTCGGCTTCACCAGGTCGATCCAGACCGCGTTTTCCGGGAGCGCCGCCAGATCGTCCAGGGGGACCTTTTTGAGGGAGGATTCGGAGGGAACGTACACCGACAACATGGGCAACTCCGAAAACGGGCGACAGGCATACCCGGCAGGACTAAACGCGATTCTGGCAAGCGCTTGATGACTGACCTGTTAACCGCCCGTCCACATTTATGGCGGCGGGGTGGCGGCAGCGTGTCTGCGACTCGGCAACAGCACCAGCCCTGCGCAAAAATCAACCGGAAACCGAAAAACTTGCGGCATAAAAGTCACAGCCAGCCTCCCGCAGCGCCGAGCGGGTGTGTAAGCACTGGAATAATTGCCAGTTTTTCCCGATAATGGGATTAATGGAATCGTCGCGTGTAAGGCGCAAAATTGGCGCCGCGGACGCCTGTCTTTCGATCGGAAGTGTAAAATGTCGTCGCTGAAAGTTGCATTGGGTATCCTCGCCGCCGGGCTGTTGTTGTCGGGCTGCAATCAGACGACCTACGAGGCAACCAACATCCAGAACTTCAAGCCGCGCGACAAGGAACTGCTGGCCAAGGTCAGCTACACCAAAGTGGCCGTGCCCGAACCGTTCCGCCGCGCCATCGTCGACTATCACCGCAAGGAAGCTCCCGGCTCCATCGTGGTCGATTCCGACAACCATTACCTCTATTACGTGCAGGCCGGTGGAAAGGCGATCCGCTACGGCATCACGGTCGGCGAAGAAGCCATGGCCTGGTCGGGCATTGCCAAGGTTGGCAGCAAGACCGAGTGGCCGCCCTGGCATCCGACCCCGGGCGAAATCTCGCGCCTGGGCGTTCCGAAATTCGTGCCTCCCGGACCGGACAATCCGATGGGCTCGCGTGCCCTCTATCTCTACTCCGGCGGCAAGGACACGCTGTTCCGGATTCACGGCACCAACCAGCCGGAATATATCGGCGCGTCGATTTCGTCGGGCTGCATCCGCATGACCAACGAGGATGTGATCGATCTCTACGATCGCGTCGGTCTCGGTACCGTCGTGGTGGTGCTGGAGCCGAAGCACGGCGACTCGCCGTACAATTCGAAGATGGCGCTGCAGGGCGGCGGCCCGATGATGCAGTAGCCGACGACCGGCTACGCCGCAAAATGACGATTAAAAGCGCCGGTTTTGCCGGCGCTTTTTTGTTGCAGGCTTTTTTGATTCAGACTTGTGGGCGGCTTCCGGATCGGCGGCATCCGATTTCGTATCCGACTTGGCAGCGTCCGATTTCGCGGCGACCTCGCGTGGTGGCGCTTCCTCCGGGCGCTCCGCCGGCAACAGCGGCGCTGTCTGCGGCAGCGGGTCCCATACGTTCCACTGGCAGATCCGGTAATTGCCGCGCCGCTCCATCAGGTCGAGATGGATATGGTCCTCGTGGTACCAGTCGGAGCCCGGACCGAGCACGGTCGGGAACCGCGCGCATGCCGAATGCAGCACGGTTTCCCGCAACTCCCGCGGCACGGTGCGATCGGTGAGCGAGATCGAACGGCCATTGGCCAGCTTGAAGGCGCGCACATCGAGCGCATTGGCGCGGCCGTGCTCGGACAGTCTCGCGCCGACGACGCGGTTGCGGCCACGGCATTCGAACGAATCGAAATTGTCGAGATCGCTGATCGCGCTCCCGAGGCCCACCGCCAGCGGCGCGATGTCGGTCCGGATCCAGTCGGCGAGCGCCGAGGCCATGGCGCAGCGCAGGATCGCCGCTGGCTTGACCGACACCTGCCGCTTGTCGGGCAGCACGATCGCCTCCAGCCGCACCAGGTCTTCGCCTCCGCAGCCGCCTGCGCCATGGATGTCGGGAATGCTGGGGGCGATGGCGATGGTGTCCGTCAGCGCCAACCGGCAGGCCGAAGGCTGGGGTGAAGGCGCTGACGGTTCGCCGGGCTTGGCGGCCTCGGCAGGCGCGTCTGCGGGGGGCGAGCCGCTTTCAGCCGCCGGTGCCTCAGCCGGGCGAGGCCTCGGCAACGGCACCGCCGCACGATGCAGCGTTCGGCGCAGCCGGGGCGGCCCATCCCCGAACAGATCGCCCCACGGCGCCGGCCGGGTGCCCCTGGCCGCCATCGCCGGTCCGGACGACGCGCCGAGAAGAGCCACGGCCACGACGGTAACCATTGCCGCCGCCGTGCGGCCAAAGGCGCCATAAGCCCATTTTCGGCTTGCTTTCTCCGCGCTACAGTTCATGTCAATTCCATGATCGCATGCCAAACCGCACGCAGTTTGGCGGGCTCATGCGCGAGGAAAGAACCATCGGGAGGGACGTGCGTATGCTCGGATTGATGCAAGACTGGCCTTTGCTTTGCCACCGGATTATCGAACACGCGGCGCAGTATCACGGTACGCAAGAGGTCGTCTCGCGCTCGGTCGAAGGTCCCATTCATCGCACCAATTACGCCCAAATTCATGCGCGCGCACTGAAAGTCTCGCAGCGGCTGGAACGCGACGGCGTCAAGCTCGGCGATCGCGTCGCCACCATCGCATGGAACACCTGGCGCCACCTCGAAGTCTGGTACGGCATCATGGGGATCGGCGCGATCTGCCATACCATCAATCCGCGGCTGTTCCCGGAACAGATTGCCTGGATCATCAATCACGCCCAGGACCGTGTGGTGATGGTCGACACCACCTTCGTGCCGGTGCTGGAGAAGATCGCCGACAAGCTGCCAAGCGTCGAGCGCTACATCATCCTGACCGACAAGGCCCATATGCCTCAGACCACGCTGAAGAACGCGGTCGCCTATGAGGACTGGATCGCCGAAGCCGACGGCAAGTTCGAGTGGAGGAATTTCGACGAGAATACCGCAGCCGCGATGTGTTACACCTCCGGCACCACGGGCGATCCCAAGGGCGTGCTGTACTCGCACCGCTCCAACGTCATCCATGCGCTGATCGCCAATTCGAAGGATGCGCTGGGCACCTCTGCAAGCGACGTCATGCTGCCGGTGGTGCCGCTGTTCCACGCCAACAGCTGGGGCATCGCTTTTTCGGCGCCCTCGATGGGCACCAAACTGGTCATGCCGGGGCCGAAGCTCGACGGCGCCTCGGTCTATGAATTGCTGGACACCGAGAAGGTCACCTACACGGCCGGCGTGCCGACGGTGTGGCTGATGCTGCTCAACCACATGGCCGCAGGCAATCTGAAGCTGCCGCATTTGCGCATGGTGATCTGCGGCGGCTCGGCGATGCCACGCACGATGATCAAGTCGTTCGTCGACATGGGCGTGCAGGTGCGCCACGCCTGGGGCATGACCGAGATGAGCCCGCTCGGCACGCTTGCGACGCTGAAGCCGCCGTTCGCCGAGCGCACCGGCGAGGAACTGCTGGATGTGCTGCAGACCCAGGGCTACCCGCCCTACGGCGTGCAGATGAAGATCACCGACGATACGGGCAAGAAGCTGCCGTGGGACGGCAAGACCTTCGGCCGGCTCAAGGTCGCCGGGCCCGCCGTCGCCAAGGCCTATTTCCGCGTCGATACCGATATCCTGGACGAAGAGGGCTATTTCGACACCGGTGACGTCGCGACCATCGACGCGCATGGCTACATGCGGATCACCGACCGTTCCAAGGACGTCATCAAGTCCGGCGGCGAATGGATCTCGTCGATCGATCTGGAAAACCTCGCCGTCGGTCATCCCGCGGTGGCGGAAGCCGCGGTGATCGGCGTTTATCATCCCAAATGGGACGAACGGCCGCTCCTGATCATCCAACTCAAGCAGGGCCAAAACGCGACGCGCGAGGACATATTGAAGTTCATGGACGGCAAGATCGCGAAATGGTGGATGCCGGATGACGTCGTCTTCGTCGACGGCATTCCGCACACCGCGACCGGCAAGATCCTGAAAACCGCGCTGCGCGACCAGTTCAAGAGCTACCGTTTCCCCAACGCGGCGGCGTAGGGAGATGCGAATGGAGAGTCGCGAATAGCGAATAGGGGAAAAGGAGCGGTCTTTCCTGCCTTCCCTATTCGCTATTCGCCACTCGCTATTCGCCCCATTCCCCTTGAATTTGCCGTTAGTCCGTGGTCTCAAACGGGCACGCGCAGCCCGGCGATATTGGCCGGCAACGCTCCAACCGGCAGATTTTGACGATGGCCCGCAGGTTTTCCGCTCCCTACCAGTCGGAGCCCGTATCCAGCCTCGCCACATGGGCGCGCAACCTCGCAATCTTTTCGATCATTGCGGTGGTGGTCTCGATCCTCATCGTCCGCTTCGGCTTCCTCGAAATGAAGCCGGCGCTGGCGACGTTCTTCGGCGCGCTCGCCTGTGCGGTGCTTTCGATCCTGGTCGGCCTGGCGGCGTTTGCGGCGATCTGGCAGAACGGCTCGCGTGGCATGAGCCGTATCCTGCTGGCGCTCTTGATCGACGCGGTCATTCTCGCCTACCCGGCCTATCTCGGGCTGCAATACCGCAAGCTGCCGCCGATCCATGACATCACCACCGATCCGATCGACCCGCCGCGCTTCGAGGCGCTGGCGCGGCTGCGCGCCGGCGAAGGCACCAACCCGGCGGTCTATGCCGGGCTCTATTCGGCCGAACAACAGCGGCTCGCTTATCCCGATATCGAGACCGTGGAACTAGAGCTCCCGGCGCAGCGCGCCTACGAGATCACGCTTGCGCTCGTCAACAAGCGCAAATGGCGCGTGGTCGACGAACGCCCGCCGCAGCCGCGCCGCGAGGGTCGCATCGAGGCGATCGCGCAAACGCTGATCATGGGATTTCGCGAAGACGTCTCGATCCGCATCAGGGCCGACGGCGAGGATTCACGCGTCGATATCCGCTCGGCCTCGCGCTATTTCGACAGCGATCTCGGCAGCAACGCCGCGCGGGTCACCAGGCTGATCGAGGATATCAACACCGCGGCCGACAACGCCAACGCCAAGCCGGCCATCAAAAAGCCGCCGGCGCCCACGAAAGCCCCGGCCAAGACGGTGAAGAAGTAGGGGAAGAGGCGAATAGCGAATGGCGAGTAGCGAATAGAAAGGGCAACAGCGTGTGCTGATCCTTCCTTCGCCATTCGCTACTCGCCATTCGCCATTCTATACCGCCCGCCGATCACCGGGTCGCCATCGGTTGCCACGATGCCGCGCGACACCAGGTCTTCCAGATGCGCCAGCACGGAATAGCCGGCGGCGCCCGTCAGGCGCGGGTCGAGGCCGATATAGATCGCGCGCACCAGGGTTGGGATATCGGCCTCCCCCTTGGCGAGGCGATGCAGGATCGAGGCCTCGCGGGCCTGGCGGTGGCGGGTGAGGAACCGGACGTAACGCGGGCCTTCCGGAATTTCCGGCCCGTGGCCCGAGAAATACAGGTCCTCCGGGCGGCTCTCCAGCCGGGCGAGCGAGGCCATGTAATCGATCATCGAGCCGTCCGGCGGGGCCACGATCGAGGTCGACCAGCCCATCACGTGATCGCCGACGAAATTGATCTTCCGTTCAGGCCAGGCAAACGCCAGATGATTGGCGGTATGCCCGGGCGTCGCCACCGCTTCCAGCGCCCAGCCAAGACCTTCGATGGTGTCGCCGTTCTTCACCTCGATATCGGGCCTGAAATTGCGGTCGGCACCCGATTCCGGATTGTGCTTCTCGCTCTCGAAGCGCGGCCGCGAGGCGCGATGCGGCCCCTCGGCGTAAACCGGCGCGCCGGTCGCGGCCTTGATCCGCGCCGTGTTCGGCGAATGGTCGTTGTGGGTGTGCGTGACCAGGATATGCGTCACAGTCTCGCCGCGCACGGCGTCCAGCAGCGCTTTCGCATGCGCTTCATTGTCCGGCCCGGGATCGATGATCGCAACCTTGCCGCGGCCGACGATGTAACTGACCGTGCCGGTGAAGGTGAACGGGCTCGGATTGTCGCACAGCACCCGCCGCACGCCGGGACGGGCTTCGTCAACGACCCCCGGCTTGAGCGGAAAGTCGCGGTTAAAGGGGATATCGTCGTTATTGTCGGCCATGGGATGATGCCTGTATGCAGCGCCGCGCTTCTTGCCGGCCCCTCATGCTGAGGAGGCCCGCAGGGCCGTCTCGAAGCATCGGGCAAGACCTGTCGCACGGCCATCCTTCGAGACGCCCGCGAAGACGCGGGCTCTCAGGATGAGGTCGGAGTACTTGGAACCTACGAAAACGCCTGAATGCCCGTGATCGCGCGGCCCAGGATCAGGGCATGGACGTCGTGGGTGCCTTCATAGGTGTTCACGGTTTCCAAATTCGCCGTGTGGCGCATCACGTGATACTCGATCTGGATGCCGTTGCCGCCATGCATGTCGCGGGCAACGCGCGCGATGTCGAGCGCCTTGCCGCAATTGTTGCGCTTGACGATCGAGATCATCTCCGGCGCCACCTTGCCCTCGTCCATCAGCCGTCCGACCCGCAACGAGGCCTGCAGACCCAGCGATATCTCGGTCTGCATGTCCGCGAGCTTCTTCTGCACCAGTTGCGTTGCCGCCAGCGGGCGGTTGAACTGCTTGCGGTCGAGCGTGTATTGCCGCGCGCGATGCATGCAGTCTTCGGCGGCGCCCATCGCACCCCAGGAAATGCCGTAGCGGGCGCGGTTGAGGCAGCCGAACGGCCCCTTCAGGCCGGACACGTTGGGCAGCAGCGCGCTCTCCGGCACCACCACGCCTTCCATCACGACCTCGCCGGTGACGGAGGCGCGCAGCGAAAGCTTGCCGCCGATCTTCGGCGCCGACAGGCCCTTCATGCCTTTTTCCAGGATGAAGCCGCGGATCTGGTTGTTGTGCTCGACCGATTTCGCCCACACCACGAACACGTCGGCGATCGGTGCGTTCGAAATCCACATCTTGCTGCCGGTCAGCCGGTAGCCGTCGGAAACCTTCTCGGCGCGGGTCTTCATGCCGCCGGGATCGGAGCCGGCATCGGGCTCGGTCAGGCCGAAGCAGCCGACCCATTCGCCGGTCGCAAGCTTGGGCAGATATTTCTTGCGCTGGTTCTCGTCGCCATAGGCGTAGATCGGATGCATCACCAGCGACGACTGCACCGAGTTCATCGAACGATAGCCGGAATCGACGCGCTCGATCTCGCGCGCCACCAGGCCATAGGCGACGTAGCTAGCATTGGCGCAGCCATATTCTTCCGGCAGCGTGATACCGATCAGGCCAAGCTCGCCCATCTCGTTGAAAATCTCGCGATCGGTCTTTTCCTCGAGATAGGCCTTGGTGATGCGCGGCATCAGCTTGTCCTGCGCGTAGGCGCGCGCGGTGTCGCGGATCATGCGCTCGTCTTCGGTGAGTTGTTCGTCGAGCAGGAACGGATCGTCCCACTGGAATCCCGCGGCGGTCGGCTTGTCCTTGGCTTGAGGGCGCGCGCTCATGAAAATCCCTTTCGCATTACTGTCCTCTTTGGAATTACGAGCCAAATTAGTGCGCTATCGTCCGAAGCGCAATTGAATTGGGATGCCGTTATCCCTCGAGCCGTTCGTTGGAAACGATCTCGATCCCGAAACCGGATAGTCCCTTGTAGTCGTGCACCGACGAGGTCAGGTGCCGGATCGAGGTGATGCCGAGATCGCGCAGGATCTGCGCGCCGACGCCGACTTCACGCCATTGCCGGTTGCGATCGGCCTCGGCGGATTTCTGTTCGCCGACCGGCTCGACCGGAACGCCGGCGGCGCCATCGCGCAAATACACCAGCACGCCGCGGCCGGCATTCTTGAAATGGTTCAGCACGATCTGCATGCGCGCCTGGCCGGTAAAGAGGTCTTTGACGATGTTGGGCTTGTGCAGCCGCGTCAGCACGTTTTTGCCGTCGCCGATGCCGTTATAGACAAAGGCGACGTGCGCGATCTCGTCGAATGGCGAGCGGTAGGCGTAACCCTGCAGCGGGCCGATCGGGCTTTCGGTCGTGAAGGTCGCGACCCGCTCGATCAGCTTCTCGCGCGCCTGCCGGTAGGCGATCATGTCAGCGATCGTGACATGCCTGAGCTTGTGGGTGGCGGCGAAGCGGGCGACCTGCTCGCCCTTCATCACGGTGCCGTCGTCGTTCATCAATTCAGAGATGACGCCGACCGGCGGCAGGCCGGAGAGCTTGCAGAGATCGACGGCCGCCTCCGTATGCCCCGAGCGCAACAGCACCCCGCCGTCGCGGGCGATCAGCGGGAAGATGTGACCCGGCCGGGCGAAGTCATTGGCCCCCGCATTCGGATTTGCCAGCGCCCGGCAGCAGGAGGCGCGCTCGTCGGCCGAGATGCCGGTGCCGCCGTCCGGCTTGTAGTCGATCGAAACCGTAAAGGCGGTGGTGTGGTTGGACTCATTATGCGCCACCATCGGATCGAGCCGCAGCCGGCGCGCGTCCTCGGGCGTGATCGGCGCGCAGACGATGCCGGAGGTGTGGCGGATGATGAACGCCATCTTCTCGGCCGTGCAGAGCGAGGCCGCGACGATCAGATCGCCCTCACCCTCCCGGTCGTCGTCATCGGTGACGACGACGAGTTCGCCGCGGGCAAAGGCTTGCAGGACTTCCTGGATCGTATCGGCCATTTTCTCGACTTCTCGCTTGGTGCAGGAAGTGATTAGCCGGACTCATGGGCCCGCGCCAGCATCAATACGCAGGGCAGAACGTCGCTGACGGGCATACCGGAACGGGCATGGTGCACGGCGCGGACGCCGAGCTCGGAATGATGCCGGTCGATTCCCGGGACTTGACCCAGCCCATGCCGAATGGACCAATGAAAAACCCGGCGATAAGGTAGGCCAGGGATCAGCGGCTGCCGGGTAAATGTGCCGGCAGGCCGAGCACCCAGGCGGACAGGATGCGTAATGCGTAAAGTGATATCCCCGACAAGCTGGTGCATAATGCCGGACTTTCTTTTGCTTCAACCCCGAGACCGCGGCGCGGGGATCAAGCGAGCAATGCGTCATATCCGTTTGGGGGGCTTTTTTCTGGCGATTCTGGCCGCTCTGTCGACCCTGCACGTCCCGAGCGCGCAAGCGCAGCCGGCCGGCGGTATCGAGCAGACTTTCGCCGGTTCCCTGACCGCGATCCCGTCGGACAATCTCGCGGTGACGGGAGCGTTCTACGTGCCGGTCTATTCGAGCGTGTCGATGAGCCACGGCAAGCTGCGGGGAGATTTTTCGGTCACGCTCAGCATCCACAACGCCTCGGAAGCAAAGCCGCTGGTGCTGAAGCGGATCGCCTATTTCAACACCGTCGGCAGGATGGTGGAAAGCTACCTCAAGGCGCCGATCGCGCTGAAACCGTTCTCGACCATCGAGGTCTTCATTCCCGCCACCGACGTGCGCGGCGGCACCGGGGCCAATTTCACGGTCGACTGGGCGGCGACAGGCGAGATCGCCGAGCCTGTGGTCGAAGCGCTGATGGTCGGCAGCGTCGGCAACGGCCATTATGCGTTCATCAGTCAGGGGCGTCCGATCAGGATCATCAACAAAAACTAGAAACGGGAAGACCGCCGAAGCGGCCCTCTCAACGAAAAAAACAAACGGGAGTGAATGTTCATGTCTACCGCAGCGCGTTTCGATTTCGCACCCTTGCTGCCGGCCGGATTGCCGGCGCCGGCGGCGCGGTGGACGGGCCTGGCCAAATACAGTTTCGTCGGCGGCAACAATGATCCCGACCAGGTGCCGGTCGACGCGCTGCTCGACGCGCTCGGTGCCGTGCTCAAGCGCGAGGGCAAGACGCTCGCGACCTACGGCCTCGCCCACGGCCCGCAGGGCTATCGACCCTTGCGCGAATTCCTCGCCGCCAAACTGAAGCGCGACGCCGGGATCGCCTGCACCGATGACGACATCATGGTCGTCTCCGGCTCGCTGCAGGCGCTCGACCTCGTCAACGCCACGCTGCTGACGCGCGGCGATACCGTGCTGGTCGAGCAGGAGACCTATCAGGGGGCGCTGAACCGGCTGACGCGCCTCGGCGTCAAGACCGTCGGCATTCCCCTCGACGACGAGGGCATGCGGATGGATGCGCTGGCAGCCGTTCTCGCCGACCACAAAAGCCGCGGCATCACGCCGAAATACATCTACACCATCCCGACCGTGCAGAACCCGACCGGCTCGATCCTCCCCGAGGCGCGGCGCGCCGAGATGCTGAAATTGTCGCAAGCATACGGCGTGCCGATCTTCGAGGACGATTGCTACGCCGATTTGATCTGGAACGGCCAGCGCCCGCCCGCGATCTATGCCATGAGCTGGCATGGCGGCGTCATCCATATCGGCTCGTTTTCGAAATCGATCGCGCCGGCGCTGCGGGTCGGCTTCGTCGTCGCACCCTGGGAGATGATGTCGCGGATGCTGGCGCTGAAGACCGACGCCGGTTCCGGCGCGCTGGAACAGATGGCGCTGGCGGAATTTTGCGCGCCGCATTTCTCGACCCATGTGCCGAAGCTGACGCGGGGCTTGCGCAAAAAGCTCGACACGCTGATGGAGGCGCTCAACGAGCAGTTCGGCACATCGGCCGAATTCGAAGACCCCAAGGGCGGCATCTTCCTGTGGGTCAAGCTTCCCGACAATGTCGATACGCTGAAACTGTACCAGGCAGCACTCGCCGCCGGCGTCGCCATCAACCCGGGGCCGGAATGGTCGACCGACAAGGCCTTTGCCGGCAGCCGGCTGCGGCTGTGCTTTGCAAGCCCCTCGCATGCGCAGATCCGCGAAGGCGTCGCCGTGCTGGCCGACGTCTGCCGCAGGGAGTTCGGCGTGCCCGAGCGCAGCGCCAACGTGGAGAAGCACGCGCGCACGTGAGTTCGCCTTGACGAAGTCCCACGCCCGTCAGGCACAGCCTTCAGACAGGATTTTTGACATGGCCGGGGCGCAGTCCCAGCATCGCCTAGGCATTGCGCTGGTTGTCGCCGGTGCCGTCGCGTTCAGTACGGCGCCGTTCTTCACGCGGCTGCTTCCCTATGATTCCTGGACCATCCTGTTCTGGCGCGGGCTGTTCGGCGGGAGCCTGATTGCCGTCATCATGGTTTTGTTGCAAGGCCGCGCCGGCTTGCGCGATCTGATCGGGATGAGCGCAAGCGGCTGGCTGGTCTCATTATATTCGACACTGGGAATGATCGCATTCATCCCCTCGCTGCAACTGACCAGCGTGTCCAATGTCGCCATCATCATTGCGACGGGACCATTCCTCGCCGCCGCCCTTGCCTGGATATGGCTTGGCGAAATCCCACGACGGCGGACCATGCTGGCCAGCGTCGTAGCGCTCTGCGGCGTCGCCATCATCGTCGGCAATGCGCGCATCGGCTCCGACCTGCTTGGGGTAGCGCTGGCCTGCTTCATGGCGCTGGCGATCGCCGCGATGACGGTGATGGTCCGGCGCCACAAGGAGACATCGATGGTCGCCGCGGCCGCGATATCGAATTTCCTCACCAGCGTCGTCAGCCTTCCCTTTGCGCACGGCATCGCCAGCGTAACGGTGGGCGATCTATTCATCCTGGCGATGTTCGGCTTCTTTCAGGTCGCGCTGGGGCTGACGCTGTTCTTTCTCGGCTCACGCCTGTTGCCATCGAGCCAGGCCGCGCTGATCTCGACGCTGGAAACGCCGCTGATGCCGTTTTGGATATGGTTGGCTTTCAGCGAGGTTCCCGCGTTCCGCGTCCTCCTCGGCGGCGCCCTGGTGATGGGCGCCGTCATTGCCGACATCGTCGGCGACAGTCGCGAACGGAAACCAGTGGGCTGACCCGGTGCACGCGGTACTACCGCGAGAAGGCCACGATCTCGACCCAGTTCGGGTTCTTGCCCATCGGATACTCCTTCAGCTTGGTGAGCTTGCCGGTCGCCTTGTCGATCGCGTAACTCGTCATGCTGTTGGACAATTGGCCGACGGCCAGCAGATAGCGGCCGGTCGGATCGATGCTGAAGCCGCGCGGTTGTTTTTCGGTCGGATACGAATCGATCGATGTCAGCATTCCCGTGTTGGGATCGACCCTGAATGCCGCAAGCGTGCTGGTGGTGCGCTCGGAGGCGTAGAGAAATTTACCGTCCGGCGTGAGGTGGATGTCCGCCGCCCAGGGCTTGCCGTCAAACCCATTGGGCAAGGAAGTTGCGACCTGAACTTCCTTCTTCAGGGTTCCGGTCTCGGCATCCCAAGGAAAGACATAGATCGAGGCGTCGAGTTCATTCAACAGGTAAACGAACTTCCCCTTCGGTGCGAATACGAGGTGACGCGGACCTGCCTTGGCCTTGACACTGACATTCGGCGGATCGCTGGGGGCAAGTTTACCGGTCTTGGCGTCGAATTTTTCCACGTACACGAGGTCGCCGCCGAGGCTGGTGTGAAGCACGTAGCGGTTCGATGGATCGGCCACGATACAGTGTGCGTTCGGCTCGGTCGCCATGATCTGCTGCGCCGGCTGGGCGATGCCATCGGGTCCGATCGGATTGACCGTGACCTTGTTGCCGCCATAGGAGGCGCTGAGCAGAAACTTTCCGCTGCGGTCGGTGGCGACATAGGCCATGGAATCGGCCAGCGGACCGGATCCCAGCGGCGTCAGCTTGCCGGTCCTGGCGTCGACCGTGAACGTCACCACCGAATAGGGCTCGTTACGCAATCCGGCATATAGACGCTTCTTGTCTGGGCTGACCGCGAGCGGCAGCGAGCTTCCGGGTTTCGCGGGGCCCGGCACCGCTTTTGTTTCGACCGGCGTCAGATCGCCGTTCGATTTGAGTTCGAGAACGCCGACCTCCTGGCTGTCGGCGTTTCCGACATAGACGAACGTGGCTGCGTCAGCAGATGACATCAAAAGCCCGGTCTCCAACAACAACGCCACACCGAATACCGCCTCAAGTCTCGCTCGTGCCCGCACGGTGCCCCCCCATTTCATGTGCAATGCGCATTGGCTGTCGAGATAATGGGATCGAGCACATCGCCGCCCTTGATCACGAGGTCGAACTTGTCGTTCGGTCCCATCGCGGCGGAGGCCGGCCCCGTCATGGCGGCGACGGCGGCTGACCCGGTCAGGCTCAGGAAATCACGACGTGAAAACCCGCTCATGGCAACGCTCCCCCATATTATTTTTTATGGCGCGATGATGCGCCACGCCCCGGCTTTCCGCAAGCAGACGCGCATCCGCCGGGGCCAGCCCACGCAAGAATGTATGACCGCGCCGCTGGTCTCCCGGTGGGCGTTGCCATAGGATTCGCCGCAACGATCGGGGGCCGAAGAGCCCCAATGGGGAGGCATCCATGGTTTTGCGCCAATTTCTCGCGGCCTCGTTCGGCCTGCTCGTTTGCAGCGCCGCATTCGCCGATGATCCCCTGCCCCGCGCAAAGCCCGAGGAGGTCGGCCTCTCCAGCGAACGGCTGGCGCGGATTTCAACCGTCCTGAAGGCCGACATCGAGGCGGGACGAATTCCGGGCGCGGTGATCGCCATTGCCCGCCACGGCAAACTGGTCGCGCTCGACGCTTATGGCTGGCGCGACAAGGCGGCCGGCGTCGCCATGACCACCGACACCATCTTCAACATCGCCTCCATGACCAAGCCGATGACGGCGGTCGGCGGCCTGATGCTCTATGAGCAGGGCAAGCTCCTGATCAACGATCCGCTCAGCAAGTATTTCCCGAAATTTGCGAGTGCCCG
>Ga0310811_10004746_pt1 | contig 17131 bp, 12 predicted proteins | sample YCmetagenome_FD_207642 | JGI IMG/M metagenome (GOLD analysis project Ga0310811, IMG submission 207642) | Soil microbial communities from experimental microcosm in Duke University, North Carolina, United States - YC | ecosystem: Engineered > Artificial ecosystem > Soil microcosm > Unclassified ...
CTACGCTGCCTCGATGAGACTTTTGGACGTACGTACATTCGTCTGCGTGACATTCACCGCCGGGATGCTCAGTGGATGCGGCATGACCTCCGGCGCCCGCGGGAACACAAGCGGCGCAAACGCAACGCGTCCGGCGGTCGAGAAGACATCACCGGCACTCATCGCCGAGGGCCAGCGGGTTTTCCGCTTCGACACATTTGGTGACGAGCAGCTCTGGACCGACACGCTGCGCCTGCACGAGGTTGTCGAAAAGAGTGTTGACCCGCTCACCGCGCTCAAGGTCGGCTTCAAGGTGGACTCGGCGGTGCTGCCGTCAGGGATACTCGAGAAAGTCGATCTCAAGAGCCCGGCGACGACGGTCGCGCTGCTCAAGATGAATGCGATCGTCGGCATTCAGGCGACGGTGGACGCGAGCAACCACATCACGCAACTTGGTGTGACCTGCGCCTTCTGTCATTCCACGGTGGACGACTCGGTGATGCCGGGTATCGGCCGCCGGCTGGATGGCTGGCCGAACCGGGATCTCAACGTCGGGGCGATCATCGCACTGTCGCCGGTCCTCTCGGCGGACAAGAAGGCGGTGTATGCGTCGTGGGGCCCTGGCCGATTCGACCCGCGGTACAACCAGGACGGCAAAAGCACACCGCTGGTGCTCCCGCCCGCATATGGCCTGGCCCAGGTCCGCAACGAAACCTACACGGCCGAGGGGCCGATCTCGTATTGGAATGCCTACGTTGCCGTCACCCAGATGGGCGGGCGCGGGAACTTCTCAGATCCGAGACTCAAGATCGACGTCAAGCACTCCCCGGACATGGTGACCGCGAAGCTTCCGGCACTGCGCGCATACCAGCACAGTCTGCCAGCGCCACCACCTCCGGCCGGCAGCGTCGATGCCACGGTCGCCGCACGTGGACGCGCGGTGTTCGACCGATCCTGTGCGAGCTGCCATATCGGCGGGTCGGGCACGGATAACAACGGCGGGACACTGCACGCCGCTGCGGAAACCGGCGTTGATGGAGCCTATGCGGCCCGTACCGTCAACAAGGCCTATCGCACCACTCCACTACGTGCGCTCTGGCAGCACCCGCCGTACTTCCACGACGGCAGCGCGCCAACGCTCGGGGCGGTCGTCGCGCACTACAACCGGGCTCGCACCCTCGGTCTCACCGAAGACCAGCAGCGTGAGCTCGTCGAGTATTTGAAGACCCTCTGACCCGTGGGGCACCGGGCGCGGGTCCGCGCCAGGTTCTTCAGTCGCGCTTGTCGTCCCGCAGCATGACCAACAGCAAACGGGTTGTCTCGACCGCTTCCAGTGCATGTGGGATGTTGGCGGGCATCCGCACGATTGTCCCCGGCGTTGCGCGAACTGCCGTTCCACCGATCGTCAGCGTGCACGTCCCCTCGACGACGATGACGATCGCTTCGAACGGCGATGTATGCTCGGTGAGCCCCTGTCCCGCGTCGAACGCAAAGAGCGTCAGGTTGCCGCCTGACGTCTTGCCGAGAACCCTGCTCGCAATCCCGTCGGGAGTCGGCACTACCAGGTCGCTCAAGCGCAGCGCCTGTCCCGGCGCAATCATCTGACTCATCGCAGCCTCCGGATTCAGAACACGACTCGACAGTAGCACTCGGGGCGAGCTGTTCAGTTCAGGACAGTGTGCTTCTCACCCGAGGCATAGGATGGTTATGCACGAGGTCTGAAATGCTTCACGAATTCATCACCCTCAACCGCGACACGATCGTTCTGCGTTGCCGGGCGAAGGTTGCCACAAGGTCGGTTCCACCAGCCATCGAAGCGGAGATCAACCACGGGGTGCCGCTGTTCCTCGATCAACTCGTGACCACGCTTCGCGGCGGCCAGGATCAGCTGAATCCCGAGATTTCCCGGAGCGCGGTCTTGCACGGGCATGACCTCCTTGGTCAGGGATTCACGGTGTCGCAGGTCGTTCACGACTATGGGGACATCTGTCAGTCCGTGACCGAGCTGGCGCTCGAACAGGATGCTCCCATCAGCACGGATGAGTTTCGCACTCTGAACCGATGCCTTGACGACGCCATTGCCGGGGCTGTCTCCGAGTTCGGCCGAGGACGAAATCAGTCAACCCTTGACGGCGCGGACGCTCGCGGCCACGAGCGCCTGGGGTTCTTCGCGCATGAATTGCGGAACCTGCTGAATACCTCGATCCTGGCGTTCGACGTGCTCAAGACGGGAGATGTGGGAGTCGGTGGGAGTACTGGCAGAGTGCTCCGCCGGAGCCTCCTCGGCGCGCGGGATCTTATCAGTCGCTCCCTCGCCGAGGTCCGGCTCACACAGGGTATTCAGAACCCCGAGCAATTCGCGGTGGCCGGATTCATTGAAGACGTCGCTCAAGCCGCACGCCTGGAAGCGGACGAGCGCGGCGTCACGTTCACCGTGATGCCCGTTGAGGACGGAGTTGCGATCGAGGCCGACCGGCAAATCCTCGGTTCGGTGATGGGAAACCTGTTGCAGAACGCGTTCAAGTTCACTCGGCCGCGCACCACCGTGACGCTTCGCGTCGGCGCCAGCGCCGACCGCGTACGCATCGAGATCGAGGATGAATGCGGGGGCCTCCCCGCGGACACGGCCAACCTGTTCCGCCCATTCGACCAGCGAGGCGCCGATCGAAGCGGGTTGGGGTTGGGCCTCGCGTACAGCCGGTGGGCCGTCGAAGCGAATCGTGGACTGATCGGTGCGCGCACGATCCCGGGCAGGGGATGCGTGTTTACGGTCGACTTGCCGCGGGCCGCGGTTCCCGCGGTTACGCTCGCATAGGCACCCCCCCGGTATTTAAAAGGGCGCCCTCCGAGGCGGCGGCCATCTGGGGGCTCGTCGAGAATCCCGACAGGGGAGTAGGACATCGGGAGCGCGCGGGAACGATCGAGGAAACGATCGATGTCGGCACGCGACGGACGCCGCAGCAGGAACATGCTGCCGCTAACATACCAACACTCTCGAAGTCGCTCGCCAATCGTAGTGTCCGCCTTCAGGCGGACCACCGCGGCTGGCGCCGACCTTACTGCGCTGAAGCGACAACCCTGCCCCCGGTGACGAATCGCCTGTAGTCGGAGTAGACCTGGCTTCGGCGGGTCGATTGGAGGCCACCGCTCAGCAGGCTGAGCGTGTAGATGGATTCCGGAACGAGGAGCGACTCCTCAGGGTCGCTGAAGGCGACCTTCTGATAACGGATCGTCGTGTCTTCTCGAATGATCAAGACATAGGCACCGAGATTGTGACGCCGTTGAATCCGCAGCGGAACCTTGACGAGGACCGTTCCGTTGACACTCTGCTCAACCTGTAGCACCTCGTAACTCTCCGCATCGACCCAGATGCGTCCCTTCGACGTCACCGGTTCAGACCAGTCGAAGCAGTCGTCATGTCCCTCGATGTCTTCGGTGAGCTCAGGGTTGTTCTTTCGATTGACCGATGCGAAATCGATCCGGATCGCAGGACGGTTCCTGTCCTTCGCGAATCCCGCCCAGGTGAATTGGTATTCCGACCGGTGAGCCGGGAGCAGAAATGCCAGCGGTTCGATCGACCAGGGATTCGGGTCGGTGCAGCCGTCGCGACTCTTCCTGTCTTTGTCGCGTGGCACGCGACCGTTGACTTTCCGAACTTCGCGAACCACCTTTGCGCCGCCGGCAATGTCACCGCCTTCGGCTTCGACGCGCAGTTCGGATTCGACCGTCCGGGCGAACCCCAGGGGCGAATAACTGAGATTGATCGGCTGCACCCGGGAGGTTTCGAGGCAGATCACGCGCTGTGCCCGTTCGTAGAACTCCGCGATCTTCTCACCAACCCGGGACAACAGTTCGTCAACGCTCGGTTGTGCCTGCGCACCCGCGTCGGTGGTAACAGCGGCTTCCAGTACCGCCAGCACGAACGCGAGCAACACTCCGGCTCTTGCGAAAGACATCACGTCGGGTGGACCGAGCAAGCGCGCTGCCAGAGGCCAACCGCTGATCGGTTCGCCGTGGATGTCCTTCGTCTGGCGGTGACGGTCCTGGTGGAGCGCAAGAGATCACGGCATTTCGTGAGCGCGTACGATTCGCCGTGATCCTCTCGACCCTGTGCGTAGGCGCGACGCTGTGCGTCGGGCACCCTTTCAAGGGTGCCCGCTCCACGCGTGATGGCAGGCAGCCGCCTTGCAGTTTGCGAAGGAGAGGTGAGGACTTTATCCATGAGAATCATCCCCCGCATATTCGGCTGGACGAGCACAGTCTTATTCATCGGGCTGATGACGACGGCCGTCATCGTTGCGCAGAAAGTGAACGTCGATTCAAATCCGTCGGCACCGTTCGCGACGTACAAAACATACACCTGGGCGCCCGGGGCCAGCGGCCTGGAATCACTGGCCGAGCAGCGCCTTCATCAGGGCGTCGATCAGAGGCTTGCGGCTAGAGGCCTTACGCAGAGCACGGCGTCTCCCGACCTGGTCGTGACGACGCATGTGAAGACTCAGGAGCAGCAGGAGCTGATCCCGACCGGATTCGCATATGGACCCTGGTGGGGCGGCCTCGGCGGCGGCGCCTATGTCGAAACCTCGACCGAAGGGACACTGATCCTCGACTTCTACGACGCCAAGACCAAGCAGATGGTGTGGCGCGGAGTGGCCACGGCGACTGCCAGCGACAAGCCGACCAAGAACGCCGAGAAGATGAGCAAAGCGCTCGACAAGCTGTTCGAGAGGTTCCCGATCCAGGGTGGGCCAGTCAGCACGACCGGAATAAACTGAACACGAAAGAGCGGGCACGAAGACCGAGGTCCTCGTGCCCACCCCTGCTGCCGTTGCTTCAATTTGAAGAGCGCGCTCAATAACACTCCGTCGCCTTGAGGCGAACGAAGTAGCATCCCGGTGTCTTTGTCAGGTGCCCCTGAAGAAGACTTTGGGTCGGCGGAAGCGGAACGCCCCTGCGTTACGACGCGATAAGATGCGCGGGATGGATGGGTCACGACGACGGTTTCTTGAACGGGCAGCCATTGCTGCAGCACTCGGACTGACTTCGCCTTCACTGCGCCCGCCGTCGCTGCGCTTTGGCGCGGCAAGCACGAGCCTGCGGGCGCAGGGGACGGCCGCCGCGCCGCCGCAGGTCGCTGACCTGCATCTCGTCAACGGCAGATTCCACACGATGGACGCGACCACGCGCGTGGTGTCCCAGGTGTGGATCAGGAACGGCCGCTTCGCCGCCGTCGGCAACAACCTGTCGACGCAGGGCAATCCGCGCCGGATCGATCTCCGCAACCGCACGGTCATCCCCGGCATCGTCGACGCCCACAACCACATCGTCCTGGTCGGCAATCGCCCGGGATGGAGCACGCCGCTCGAGCACGTGTTCACGATCCAGGACTGCGTCGCGGCGCTGAAGACACGCGCCACTGCCGTGCCGGCAGGCGAGATGATCACGTGCATCGGTCCGCTCGCGGCGATGCAGTTCCCTGAAAACCGTCTGCCGAATCTGACGGAGCTCGACGCGGTGCCGCGCCCTGTCTTTCTGCAGGCCGCGCAGGGTGGCACGCGCACCAATTCAGAAGGGAAGAAGTGGTTCGAAGCGCGCGGCATCATGGTTGGCGCCGACGGCACGTTCATGGGCCAGGCCGCCGGCCTCGCGCTGCAGACGCTTCGCAGGGAGCTGCTCACGGCCGAGACGCGGAAGCGGTCGGCGTCAGATGCGCTGCATTACTACGCCACGCTCGGCATCACGACGCATCGGGACGCGGGTGCGTTTCATGCCGACGAGCCGTCGACTGGAGTCGCCAACGAGAACACCTACACGATGCACCAGCCGTTTCTCGCGCTGATGAAAGAAGGACGCCTCGACGCGCGCCTCCGGCTGGACTTCCTGCATCAAGACCCGCCGAACGCGAACCCGCCTCTCCCGACGCTGTCGGATCGGCTGAAGAACTCGTTTCCGTTTTTCGGCAACGACTGGATCAGGACCGGCGGTATCGGTGAGTTCACCGGCGGCGGCCTCGACGGGTTGCGCGCGATCGCCAGGGCCGGCTGGCGCGGCGAGGATCACTCGCTCAGCCTCCAGAACGCGACGCAGCTCATCACCGCACGTGAGACGGTCAACAAGGAGATCCCGATCGGCAACCTGCGCTGGATCATTTCGCACATTCCTGCGTTCCCGCAGGACCTCGCCGATCGCGCGAACGCCCTTGGCATCGGCGTGCTGGTCGGCTGGGGCCCGACGCGCACCGGGACGAACGTCGGACCGCCGTACCGCATGCTGATGAACCACCCGATCAAGAAGGCCTTCCATTCTGATGGCGGCGACATCACGGTGATCAATCCGTGGCTCAATTTCTCGACGATGATCACCGGCAAGAACCTGGCGGGGCAGCAGATCCTCGGCGACCAGGTGTTGACCCGTCAGGAGACGCTCTGGCTGGCGACCGCGGCGACGAAGTGGTTCATCTGGGAGGACGACCTCGGCTCGATCGAGGTCGGCAACCACGCCGATCTGGCGGTGCTCGATCGCGACTTCTTCATGGTGCCCGACGACGAGATCAAGCGAGTGCGGTCGGTGATGACGGTTGTCGGCGGCAAGGTCGTGCACACCGAGGTCTGATCCGAACCCCTCTCACCGCCCGAGCGCGGCTTCGATCAGCGAGCGTCGCTTGTCCACCGCTGTCAGCAGGGAGGTGACGGCTGCGGGGAAGTCTTCGGTGGCGCCAAACATCGACGCGGGCCTGTCCGACTTCACTGAAGGCGCCAGCAGCTTCTGCCACTCGCGGATTCGAGCGGTCAGCCTGTCCCGCTCGTAGAGCCCCCCGAGCGCGAATCGCAGGTGCGCGCGATACCGCGGCATGTAGACGGGATCCGCCAGGAGCCTCGAGATCAGCGGCCAGCCCTGCCCCACACCTTTCTCGAACAACACATCGTCGTTCGATCCGATCATCGGGACGCCGGCAGGCATTGGACCTTGAGGCACTGGAACCTGGGGCGCAGGTGCCGCACCCGCCGCACGCGGGATTATCTGGGCCATGCCGGCAGGATTCGCCGCGAGCGGGATCAGGCCGAAGGAGTAGTTGTTGTCCCAGGGTATCCAGACGAGGCGGCCATTTCTTCCTGGATCCGCGTAGACGTAGTAGTTGTGCGCGAAGCGGCCATAGCTGTCCCAGTTGTCGACGACCTGATTCACCGCGAGCCAGCGCAGGAAGAGATCAACGTCGAAGTGCCGCTCGAGATTGGCGCGCCACTCGGCAGGGGGGAGGTCGGCATGAAGCGCGTCGATCGCGGCCTGGATGTCGCTGAAGTCTGCCTTGCCCTTGTTGGTCTTCTTCTCGAAGCCCGCCCGATCGAACGTCGTCCAGTCCGCACCGATGCCGTCGGGCTTGTACAGATTGCCGGCCGCTCCTCCGAACTGCGAGGTCAGCATCGCAGAATCGGCCGGATCCTCGACCAGCGTGTACAGCCCCCAGACCTCGTCGCGGCCGCCCGTGTTCACGACGATGCGGTAGAAGGCGGCACGTGGTGCGGCGACTCCGCGATCGCGAAAGAGTTCGTTGGCCAGCGCCTCGCGCATGCGCGTGACGTCGTCGAAGTTGGAGGAGAACGTCAGTTCCTTGAAGCCGTAGAACCGCTGGTTGGCGATCTCCGGATGGGCGTCTTCGAACCGGTCGAAGTTGAGACGGAACGACAGCTTGCCGTCCGGCTTTCCCATCATCAGCGAGAAGAGGCTTCCCATCATCAATGAGAAGTTGCCCTTGTAGCGCATGCCGACCTGCGTCCACGCGTGACCGTCATGTGTGATCGTCACCGGGAAGTAGCAGGGATCGCGCAACGTGAGCCCGCCTCCTTTCCCGGCCGGTCCGCCTGCCCCGAGCGCGGCCGAGGCGTTTGCGCCGAGCGGAGTCGAGGGGCCACAGGCTGGGCCCGCGGGTGCCGGCGGACCTCCGGGGAGGCCGGCGGGGATGCCGCCGATCGGCAGCACGGACTTCAGATCCTCACGCATCGCGCGGAACGTGGCGGCGTCAATCGAGATCTTGAGTTCGTGGACGCGGTCGAGGGCGAAGAGCCGCGCGTAGTCGGGCGTCGCCTGATTGCCGTGCGTTGCTGGAGACCAGCCGGCGGGACGGGCTTGTGATGGTGGCGTCTTCTGCTGCAACGCCGCCGCTCCGTTGAGCGGACCGCTATTACCAAAGTGGAGCGCGAGCAAGGCTCCGGCAACGATCGCGGACCGAGAGGGCAGCCGGAAGGACGGCATACGGCAAATACTAGCCCCGGTTCACTCTTCCGGGTTCTCTGTAAGTGCATTAAATGTGGAGATTTAGGAACCAGTAAACGTCGTGTAACATCCTGACGTGGAGAAGATCCGGTCCTGCCCCCGCTGCGTATCCACCAACACGTTTTGCCTTGCAACCGAGAAGAGCCATAACGACTGGCGCTGCCTCGAATGCGGCCATGGCTTCAAGATTCCGAACGTAGGTAAGAAGCTCATGCAACGGGCGACCGACACCCGTCGCAAGGCTAGGGCATATACGGGCCGTTCAGCACGAGCCTCATAGGCAGAGCCGCCCTTTCCCTCAATTCGGCGTCGGCATCTCGACGCGATAACCGGCCTAGTTTTGCGGACAGGCTTCGAATCGCAGCGGCGTCATGCCGCTGGGCAGCGACGCCGGTATCAACGAGCACAGATGCTGTGGCAGCGCGCGTCGATCGAGCAGCCCTGTGCGCACGAAAGCCACCAAATCTGCGAACTCGTCAGCGTTGAGAAACAACGGACTTGCCAACCGTGGATCGAGCCGATCGAGCACTGGTTCCAGCGGTCCAAGCCGCGCACGCAGATCGCGGTCGACGCCTGCCGCGGCCGGGTGGTAGGACGACGCAGATTCGAAGACGTTCAGGTGATGACGTATCGCGTCTTCGAGACGCGTGAACGCACCGTTGTGGAAGAAGGCCGGTTGCAACGCCGCGTTCCGCAGCGGCGATGTTCGGAACCGGTAGCGATCAGCCGAATTACCGGTGATCTGCTCGAGTCCGAAATCCTCGTCAGCGCCAGGACCGTCGAAGATGACGTTCCCAGTGCCAACGCCGAATCGCGGCGCGATCTGCGGCACGCCGACGACGTGCATGTTGAAATCGCTGAACATCTCGTTCGAACGACCGGCGACCGCATGGCAGTGCACACACCCGGCGGAACCGAAGAACAGCAGCGCGCCCTTCTTCTCTGGCAGCGTCATGGAAGATCGGTCGCCACGGGCAAAGCGATCGATCGGCGCATCGGCCATGACGAGCGTGAACTCGAATTCAGCAATCGCCCGGCCGAACATCGAGAAGTCGATCGGTCCGCCCGCGCGGACTTCGGCGAAGCGCTCACCGAACAGCGCGCGATACGCCGGCGACGCGTTAAGCCGAGCCAGCAGCGCCTGACGAATCGGCTCGTTGCGGAAGCCGCTCCCATCAGGTAACGGGACGCTCTGCCCAATGCCATCGTCGAACTGATCGAACGCCGGGCCAATGGTTCCCGCGGTACCGGCGAACCCGGCGACCTCGACGAGCTCAGTCGGCGGGATGTGTCCCTGAGCGGCAAGCAGTGTCTTGATAACCGGGTCGTGCGCCGGAAAGGCACTCGAACCCTCCGGCAACGGAAACACGAACCCTTGCGAGTTGTCGAAGGGGTCGTCGGAAGGCGCGAAGAAGCGCCCGTTCCACATCAGGTTCGGAAAGAACGCCGTGTTGACCACTGTCGGCGTGCGCCGCTGGTTGCGCGGACCGCGCCGGTTCTGCCCGACGAAATTGTTGTTCTGGATGCCGATGGCGATCGACTGCGTGTCGCCAAAACCTGCCGTCGGCGAATGACACCCCGCACACGCGTTGTCGCCGCGCAGTGCGCCTATCTTGTCGAAGAACAGCAGTCGTCCCAGCTCCGCCAGGCGCCGGTCAATGGGTCGACCGAGCCGACGCTCCAGCGTCGACTCGATCTGACCGGTGAATCCGGCGCGACGAAGCGCCGCCAATAGTGTGCTGTCGATGTCGGCGGCAATCACGTTCGCCAGGGCACCCGCAAACGCCAGCGCGGCAGTCGCGAGCACCATAGCCCTCATAGCGCGGATTCGAGGTGTCATGGCATTGGCGTGAGCACGAAGCCGCTTTCACACGCCTCGTTCTCTTCGTGATTGCCGTGCTCGACTTCCACGACCGTCGTGCCGTTTACCTTCGTGATGTGGAAGGTGCCGATGACCTTGATCTGCTGGCCGTCCGGGCCGATTACCTTGAAGCCTTCATGCTGTGTCTCGCTGAACGTATTGCTCGACGTGTTTCCAGTGGGCAGTCCGAGCACCTCGTTATTGAGGTCGGCGTCGGTCCACACCCACTGACCACCGTTCTGGTCCACCGCTGTTCCATGTCCATGGATGGTCGCGTTGATATGGGATCCACCGCTGCCATCGCTGACGATGCGCAGGACGAAGGTCATCACGCCGGTGCCGGTCAGAACGCCAGCGGATGGCGGCGCGGCGGCGCATGTGGGATACGCGGGCACCGTCAGGGCAGCCGAGAAGTTCAGTTGAATCGCACCGCTGTTCGCCTGAACGGTTGCGGGCGCTGGCGCGCCGTCCGCGGCTCCGGATAGTCCGGGCGACAGGGCGGGACTTGCCGGACTTTGCCCCGTGCATGAAGCCACCGCCAATCCACAAACAACCGTGAAAAACCAAAGCCGAGCGTACTTCCCAATCCGGGTCATGACGTTCTCCTTGTCTTTGTGCGCCGGTCACACCGGCATGTTTCGACGGCGCGGAGCCTAGCAGCAGCGCGACGGGGTCGGCGCTGAGTTCCCCATGAGGAACGCCTGATCTGAATCTGAGGATGTAAACTACTGGCCGCCAGCGACATGCAGACTGGGACGCGCGACCGGCGGCTGCGATTTGCGCAGTTCGAGCTCGATCTCGATGCGCGAGAGTTGCGTCGCGATGGCCGTCCAGTACGGATCCAGCCGCAGCCGCTGCGCGTCCTCGAGATTCTCGTCACGCAGGCCGGCACGCTGGTCACCCGCGAGGAGCTTCGCCAGCAAGTCTGGGACGAAGCCACGTTCGTCGAGTTCGACCAGGGTCTGAACTACTGCATCCGGCAGATTCGCCTGGCGCTCGGTGATGACGCCGCGACCCCGGTGTTCATCGAGACCCTGAAGAAACGCGGCTACCGTTTCACCGCACCCGTCGAAGATGTCGGTGGGTCGGTCGAGTCCTCTCCGCCCTCCGTCGAACCGGTTCCGCCCCCGCTGGATTCGCTCCCGCGACTGAGTCCGCTGCCGCGACGTCAATGGCCTCGCTCCCGCGTGTACGTGGCTGCTGCGGCCGCCATTCTCGTGGCGACGGTTAGCGCCATCGTCGCCGTGCGCACACTTGGCGCGCACCGCGGTCCGATCGCCTATGAACGGCTGACCAGCTTTACCGAAACGGCGTTCGAGCCCTCGCTCTCGCCCGATGGCCGGATGATGGCGTTTCTCGTCGGCAGCGACGTCGGTTTCCCGCCTTCGGGGCAGGTGTACACGGTGATGTTGCCGGATGGCGAGCCAATCCAGCGCACTCACGATGCGTTTGCCAAGTATGGAGTGGCGTTCTCGCCCGACGGTTCACAGATCACCTACACGGCTGCCGGTGGCGGCGGCTGGCGAACCATGTCGGTGCCGCTCCTCGGCGGCGAGCCGCGGGTTCTCCTGCAGAACGCCGCTGGTCTCACCTGGCTGGACCCGCACCATTTGCTGTTCGCGGAGATCCTGACAGGCCTGCATATGCAGCTGGTCACCGCGACGGAGCGGCGCGAGAGTCCGCGACGCGTCTACGTTCCCAAACACGAGCGCGGGATGGCCCATTACGGATACGCATCGCCCGATCGGCAATCGGTGCTGATCGCCGAAATGGGTCCGACCGGCGCGTTTGGCCGGTGCCGTCTCGCCCCGTTCGATGGGCACACCGAGGGCTCAGAGGTGGGGCCGCACGGCTCTTGCACATCGGCTGCGTGGTCGCCTGACGGACGATGGATGTACTTCACGGCGGCGATGGACGGCGCCAGCCACGTGTGGCGCGAGCCGTTCCCATCTGGCGAACTGCAGCAGATCACGTCGGGCCCGGCCTCGGAACGCGGCATCGCGATGAGTCCGGATGGGCGGTCGCTGGTGACCTCGCTCGGGATCCCGGAGAGCGGCGCCTGGATGCACACGCCGCAAGGCGAAGTCCTGGTTTCGCCCGCTGGGTACGCATCGCGTTTGCGCTTTTCGCGCGACGGGCGCTTCCTGTTCTACCTGCTGCGCCACGCCTCCAGCGACGTCGCCGGAAAACTCTGGCAGACGGAGCTGTTCTCAGGAGGAAAGAGCGAACCTCTGGCCCAGGGCGTTCCCATCGTCAGCTACGACATCTCTCCAGACGGCACGCGAATCGTGTTCGCGGTCAAGCCGGAACACGGTCCGGCTGAAATCTGGCTGACGACCCGCGGTGGTGCCGACCCGCCGCGGCGTCTGACGGCGTCGGGAGAAGACCAGCCCGCGTTCGGCCCCGCGGGCGAGATCGTGTTCCGGCAGTCAGAGGATCACAACAACTACCTGTTCGTGATGAATGCGGACGGCTCGAAGCGGAGGAAGATCGCACCCATTCCAATCACGGAACTTCGCACCATGTCGCCCGATCGGCGGCTGGTGTTCACGATGGCGCCGGTCAACGGCTACCCGACGACCGCCGTCCTCGCGGTGCCGCTGGACGGCGGTCCGGTTCGACGCATCTGTCCGGGAACGTGCGGGGTGAGGTGGTCGCCCGACGGCGCGAACATGTACATCACGCCGTTTGCGGATAGCACGCGTAAGACGATCGCGATTCCGGTGCCAAAGGGGGAGTCGATGCCGGTGCTGCCTGTCGCGGGCGTGCAGTCAGTGACAGATGCGGCGACACTTTCCGACAGTAGCCTGGTCGACTTCGCGCTCTTCGGTGCGTCGATCGGTAACGATGTCGCTCCGGGACAGGAGATGGGCACCTTCGCGTATGCGCGCACGGTCTCTCATCGGAATTTATTCCGCGTACAGCTTCCGTGACGTTCAGCCTGACCGTCTCAGTGTGCTCGTGAGCGGTAGGAGCTGGTTGGAGGAACAATCTTGAAGACTGTCGCCCGGCCTAAGGTAAACCTGATGCTCTCGCAGAGGGCAGGACTCGTGCTCGCCGGACTCGTCGCGATGGCGACTCCCGTGATTCTTGGTCTGACCGATGCGGGCGAACTGCGGGCACAGGCTCAGGCGCCCCCGAAGCAGGAGATCAGCGGTACCTGGCAGGGCAAATTGTCGTCGCCTCAGGCTCCCAATGGAGAACTGCGGCTCGTCTTCAAGATATCGACGGCCGACGGGGGCGCCCTGAAAGCGCTGGTCTATGCAATAGATCGGGATCCTACGCCCTTCAGCGCGACGAGCATCACGCTCAAAGGCTCGGCGCTGCAGATCTCAATCCAGCTCTTGCAGTCGGTATTCGAAGGAACTCTCGGTGGTGACGGCAACACGATCACCGGCAAATGGACGCAGGCCGCGAACACACTCCCGCTCAATCTCGTACGTGCCACGGACCAGACTGCCTGGGCCATTCCCGAGTTGCCACCGTCGCCTCTCAGGATGTCCACGGACGCGAAGCCGGAATTTGTCGTCGCGACGATCAAACCCAGTCGCCCCGACGCCCCGCGCGGAGGGTACGGTATCCGGGGCCAGGATGTGACCACCACCAACGTGACGGTGAGCTGGATGATCAAGCTGGCCTACAACGTCCACGCGAACCAGATATCGGGGGGGCCGTCGTGGCTGAATTCCGAGCGGTACGACACGGTCGGTCGGTCCAACACTCCCGGCGAGCCCAGCAGGGATCAGATGAAGCTCATGATCCAGAAGTTGCTTGCCGATCGCTTCCAACTCAGGTTCCACACGGAAAAGAAGGAACTGCCGGTGTATGCGATGGTGGTGGCCAAGAACGGTCCAAAAATCGCCGTGAGCGCAGGGGATCCCAATGCGTTTCCTGGAATCGGTTTCGGAAGGGAACCAGGAGTGATTACGCTGTCTGGCCGCAATACCGGGCTCAACGGGGTCGCGAACGGCCTGCAGAGCAACATCCTGGACAAGCCTGTCGTGGATCAGACCGGTCTGACCGGAAGATATGACTTCCAGTTGAGATTTACGCCCGACCCGACCCAGTTGGCCAACTTCGGTGGGGTCGAGCCTGCCAATGCCGCCGATCTCAATCTGCCGCCCGATATCTTCGCTGCATTCGAGCAGCAGCTCGGGCTGAAGCTTCAAGCCACCAAGGCTCTTGTCGATGTGATGGTGATCGACAGGATCGAGAGGCCTTCGCCAAATTGATCGGCGTTGCCAGGATGCGCCCAACAGCTGACATGGAAACGTCATTCCCTCGTCAGTAAGCGGTCCGCGGCGCTCTCACCTCACTGACCAGTCGATGGCCATGAGCGCTCTGCTGTCGCTGTCCGAGTCGTCACGAAATGTTGTGAGACGCGGCAGTCACTGATTGCTGCGGCCTTAACGTCGAAGCGTAGGCTCGCACAGCGGCGAAGGTCGGAGTTCAATCCGCGTTGGCTCACGCCTTGCGCCGTCTCTCAACGGGAGAGTGAGCCCATGTCGAGAACCATTGACCTTCAGCGAAAGCGTACGGTCTGGGCAGTTGTCGCGACGTGCGCAGCCCTTGCGCTGCTGGGCACTGCCGGGGTCTGGTCCACCGGAATGCGAGCCGCCATGACCACGCCGGACAAAGTCGAGACGCGCGTCGGCGCAGTCGATGTGCAGGTGCCAATCCCGAAGACCGCGGCGGACGTTCCCGGCCCCGCACCGGACACCGCGATGACAACGGCGTACGTTCAGATGGTCGGCCGGACGGCCTACCTGTGGGGCTGGGCGCTGGTCAACAATGCCAACCGGCACGCGGCGTTTTCGAAGGCGCCCGAACCCGGGCTGATCGGCGGGGTAGTGCCGATCGCGCACAACGCGGTCGCGATGCTGACGGGTTATATCAGCGCGACCCAGCGCATCATCGCCTGCGCGAACCAGGATGTCGCGTACGGAGCCGGCTTCCTCGACAACCTCGATACCGCGCCGATCGTTTTCCAGGTGCCAGACTTTGGCGACCGCTTCTGGGTGTATGCGCTTTATGACGCGCGTACAGACCAACTCTCGAACATCGGCAAGCAATACGGCACGAAACCGGGCTTTTACATGGTGGTCGGCCCGAACTGGAAGGGTGAGACGCCGAAGGGAATGACCGCGGTGTTGCGATCGTCCACGACGGTGGTCTTCGCCATCCCGCGCGTGTTCATGGACGATTCGCCGGAAGATCACGCCGCCATCCAGCCGCTCCTCAGTCAGATCGCCTTCTACCCGCTCTCGCGCTTCGACGGGCACATGAAGACCATGGACTGGAGCAAGCTCCCTCACTATCCCGCCCCCGCGTCCAGTGGCCCAGGCGAAACGAAGTGGGTGAACCCGGAGACGTTCTTCGATGAGTTGCCGGCGGTGATGAAAAGCGTGCCCCCGCTACCGGGCGAGGAATCCCTGTATGGGTGGATCGGCAGTGTGCTGAATGCGGCGGCGAAGGACGCGACGATCAAGAAGACGCTTACGGAAACCGCCGTCGCGGCTGAGCGAGAGCTCATCCCACCGTTCTTGCAGTGGCGTCATAACGGCCGCTCCGCGGGCAATGGCTGGAACTCGCCGGTGAACAATGCAGCGTGGGGAACGGACTACCTCAATCGCACCGCCACCGCGAAGTCGAACATGTTCGACAACCTGCCGACGGAAACCAAATACATCTACACGGACGATGACAACCAGGGTCACCAACTCCATGGCCAGAACATCTATTCGATCACCTTTCCGAAAGGCCAGTTGCCTCCCGTGAAGGGCTTCTGGTCGATGACGCTGTACAACGACGTGCACTTCTTCAACCCCAATCCGCTCAAACGCTATTCGCTGGGTACGAAGAACAAGACCCTCAAGTACAACGCGGACGGGTCGCTGACGCTCTATGCCGGTGCCGAATCGCCCGGCAAGGACAAGGAGAGCAACTGGCTGCCGGCGCCCGAAGGAACGTTCTCGTTCTACATCCGCGCCTACTGGCCCGACACAGCGATCGTCGACGGGTCCTGGAAGCCGCCGGTGATCGAAAGGGTGAATGCGCCCAGCTCGATCACAGGAACGACGGGGCGCACGCCGTAGTCCGCCGACGTCTGTCACGTCATGGGAAGGCGGCGAGTAGCACTGACCACGTCAGACAGGAAGTGTGAAATGCGCTACATGAAAACAATCATCTTCGCCGTGGCGCTCGTGGGCGCGGGCGCATACGCGATAGCGACGACACGTGACGAGGTGCAGAAGAGTCGCTACCACCTTCTCGCCGACATGCCATTCGTGTCGGGCTACATCGCCAGGGACCACGTGCCGGCCCTGCTCGATGAATCGTTCTTCCAGCGCGGGGTGCAGACCTACCTGTGGGCAGTACCCGCGCTCAACATGTACGCGATGAAGGAAGGTTCGGAAAAGATCTTCGGCCGCGGCTATAACGTGCTGCCGGTCTGGAAGCAGCGGCTCAATGCCAAGACGCTGATCACGACGCCGAACTCCGACGTCATCTATGCGCTGGGCTATCTGGCGACGTGGGGTTGCCCGGCCCGGACAGAGGGAAGGGCGGCCGATATCTGGTGCTGCCGCCGGATTACAGCGGTGACATCCCGCCGGGGTACTTCACCTTCCGCTCAGGCACATACGGGGTGTTCGTCTTCTGGCGCGGCTTCTTCAAGAATCCGCACGAACTCGCCGAACCCGTGCGGGTGATTGAGCAGACGCGGATCTATCCACTTGGAAAGAAGGAAACGGCCAAGCCGATGCAATTCCCCGACGCCTCGGGCGTGCCGGCGAACATGCTCTATCCGCAGGATGGCACGGCGTTCGAGATGCTCAATCGCTTTATTCAGCATGAATACGTCGACCCCACCCAGATGTATATGCGCGGCATGGCGGCGGAACTCGGCATCGTCAAAGGCCAGCCGTTCGCACCTGACGGCAAAGCCCGCGCAATGCTCGACCAGGCGGCCCGCGCCGCGACGCGCATCGCCCACGTCACCGCCTACTCAGGTGAGCCGCT
>Ga0310811_10004747_pt1 | contig 17128 bp, 13 predicted proteins | sample YCmetagenome_FD_207642 | JGI IMG/M metagenome (GOLD analysis project Ga0310811, IMG submission 207642) | Soil microbial communities from experimental microcosm in Duke University, North Carolina, United States - YC | ecosystem: Engineered > Artificial ecosystem > Soil microcosm > Unclassified ...
ATGTCTGATGTCCGCATCATCCAACCCGGAAGAGCTCGAATCCCCTCTCGTACCGCTGAATCACGTTGTCTCTATATGTAGCATTCTCCGGTCTTTCCAGCGCCGGGTCGCGGGCGATCAGCTCGCCTGCGGCACGCCGCGCGGCGTCGAGTAGGTCGATGTCGGTGGCGAAATTGGCGTAGCGAAACGTCGTGCCCCCCGACTGCCGCGCCCCCGCCAGCTCCCCCATGCCACGCTCGGCCAGGTCGAGCTCGGCGATCTTGAACCCGTCGGTCGTCTCCGTGAACGCCTTGAGCCGCGGGGCGGCGGCGCCGGCGTTCGACAGCAGAATGCAGTGGCTCGCCGCGCTGCCGCGCCCCACCCGACCCCGCAGCTGGTGCAGCTGCGCCAGCCCGAAGCGCTCGGCGTGCTCGATCAGCATCACCGTCGCGTTGGGGACGTCGATCCCCACCTCGATCACACTCGTCGCGACGAGAATCGCGATCGCGTTGTCGCGGAATGCCCGCATCTCCTCGTCCCGCACGTCGGCCTTGAGCCGGCCGTGCACCAGCCCGACCCGGAATTCGGCGAACACCTTGGCGAGCTTCTCGGCCATCGTCGTCGCCGCCTTCAGATCCGCCTTCTCGGATTCGTCGATCACCGGATAGAGAACGTACGCCTGCCTCCCGGCGGCGCATTCGGAGCGGATGAATTCGTAGATCTTGGCGCGCGCCGCCTCGGTGCGCAGCGCGGTCTTGATTGTTCCCCGCCCCGGCGGGCGCTGCGCGATGGTCGTGACGTCGAGATCGCCGTACAGCGTCAGCGCGAGGGATCGCGGGATCGGCGTGGCGGTCAGGAGCAGAACGTCGGGCGCATCACCCTTCTCGGCGAGCGCGGCGCGCTGCTCCACCCCGAAGCGGTGCTGCTCGTCCACGACGGCGAGACCGAGTCGTTGAAACGCCACCGACTCCTGGATCAGCGCGTGGGTACCGACCACGACGCGCGACGCACCGCTCGCGAGTCGCGCCCGGATCGCCGCCTTCTCCGCCGCCGTTCCCCGGCCGAGCAGCAGCTCGGGGCGCAGCTCGAGCGGGGCGAGCAGACGCGTGAGGGTGGCGGCGTGCTGCTCCGCGAGCAACTCTGTGGGGGCCATCATCGCGGCCTGGTATCCGTTCTCCACCGCGAGAAGCATCGCGAACAGCGCGACGACCGTCTTTCCGGTGCCGACATCTCCCATGAGGAGGCGATGCATGCGCTCGGGGGCCGTCATATCGTCCATGATCTCACGAATCGCGCGCTTCTGGTCGGACGTGAGCTCGAACGGTAGTGCGTCCTTCAACCGTGTCGTCAGCTCGTGCCGCAGCGTGAATCGGATCCCCGCCCGCGCCCGCTTGGCGAGGAAGCGCGCCCGCGCCTGCACGAGCTGCTGATCGAAGAACTCGTCGAACGCCAGGCGGCGCCGCCCCGACTCCGCCTCCGCGACGCTGCCGGGACGATGTACCGCCGCCAACGCCGCCCGCAGATCCGGAAGGCGGAGCCCCGCCCGGCGAGTGGGAGGCTGAGGGTCCTTGACCAGTGCGAGCAGTGCGTCGAGGTGCTGCTGGACGAGGGCGCGGATCTGTTTGTGCGACAGTCCCTCGGTCGCCGGATAGATCGGGAGGATGAGCCCGCGGTCGCCTCCCTCCTGCGGACCGGGTTCATCGGGGTCGGCGAGGATGAGGAATTCACGCGGCACCAGCTGACGTCCGTGGTAATAGCGGACCGGTCCGGTCACGAGGAGCAACTGCCCCTGCCGGATGGTGCGCTCGAGAAACGGTTGCCCGGGCCACGCGCACTCGAGCACCCCGGATTCGTCCTGCAGCAGCGCCCGGAAGACACGCAGCCCACGCCGTGTCGGAAGGATCCCCGTCGAGCGCACACGACCGACGCCCGTGACCTCGTCTCCCACTCGCGCCTTGGCGAGCGGCGTTACGCTCGTGGCGTCGAGATAGCGGTGCGGGGCGTGATAGAGGAGGTCGCCGACACTCCGGATCCCGAGCCGGGCCAACGCCTCGGCGCGCTTCGGGCCGACTCCCTTCAGGAACTTGACCGGCGACTTGAGCTCGATCGACATCACCCGTGGACCAGACGCCGGGCGTAGGATGCCGCATCGAACAGCTCGAGGTCGTCGAGCCCTTCGCCCGTGCCGATGAACCGGATCGGCACCGGGACGGCGCGTCGCACGGCGACGACGGCCCCGCCCCGAGCCGTGCCGTCGAGTTTGGTGACGATGAGCCCCGTGAGGGGGACCGCGGCGGCGAATTCGCGCGCCTGCGAGACCGCATTCTGTCCCACCGTGCCGTCCAGCACGAGGAGCGATTCGTGTGGCGCGCCAGGACGTCGCTTCGCCACCACCCGCGCGACCTTCCTGAGCTCCTCCATCAGCTGCGACTCGGTGTGCAGCCGCCCCGCCGTATCGATAAGCACCGTGTCCCGACCGCGTGCCTGCGCGGCATCGATGGCGTCGAACGCCACCGCCGCCGGATCAGCGCGACCGTCGCCGGACGCCCCGACGCACGGCACGTCGAGACGCCCGGCCCACAGGCGCAGCTGCTCGACCGCGCCGGCGCGGAATGTGTCGGCCGCTGCGAGCAGGACCTGTCGTCCCTGGCGCTTCAGCCTGGACCCGAGCTTCGCGATCGTCGTCGTCTTCCCCACGCCGTTCACACCGTACAGCAGGATCACCGTCGGCGGCTCGGGGGCGCGCGCCAGCTCGCCCACCGGAGTACCCGGGGGATCGGCGAGCAGCCGGGACACCGTGCGCTCGAGATACTCCTCGCGCAGGCCGGCGGGCGCGGCCCGCAACCCTTCGACCAGCTCATCCGTCGCGGTGACGCCGAAATCCGCTTCGAGCAGAATGCGCTCGGCTTCGGCGACTCCGTCTGCGCCACGGCCGAAGACGCGCCCGAGGCGCTGCCACAACCCCATCAGGGCAACCCCTGCCGGCGTCGCCACGCCCATTCACCGGCGAACGCCGCGATCGCGATGGCGTAGAGCCACCAGAGATCGCGCGCCCCGACGTCGTGGCGCGCGCCGCCCACTTCGCCCGGTTGGGTCGCCAGCACCACTCGAGCGGGGCGCCATTCGTCGGAGTACTGCTCGACCGCCACCATCCCCTGCTCCGACCCCTGGTCGCCCGCGCGCCAGCGATACACTCCCGGCGCGAGCCGGAGCGACGCTTCTCCCTGGGCGTCGAACCGCAACGTCGCCGAGCGAGAGCCGGCCGTCGATTCGAGCGTGATCGCGATCGCATTGGGTGCCCCGCTCCCGCGCCAGCGCCATGTGAGCGGGAGTCCCTGTGCCGCGACCGGGACCGCCGGGCCGAACCGTTCCTTGCCGGCCGCGACATCGGAGAGCAGCCAATCGGCGATCGCCGCCACCAGGCTGCGATACGCCTCAGCGCTGGCGCCGCCACGGAACCCCCAGCGCCAGAGACCGGTCCCCGTGATCACTGCCGATCGCACACCGCCGGAATCGCGCACGAGGAGGATCGGCCGGGGCGCACCGCGCCGGCCCAGTCGGGCCGTGAGCACCACGATCGCGCTCGAGTCGGCCGGGAGATCGACGACGCCGGCCGCCGGCGGCAACGAGTCCCAATCGACGCCGGCAAACGCTCCGGCGAGAGGCGTTGCGGGCGGCGGATCGACGTACCAATCCCCGGAGCGGGCCGCTGTGAAGGGCCACAGCACGATGCCGGCGCGTCGCCGGTACGGCGCAAGGCGCGCCGGGTCTCCGATCAGCGCCAGGAGTCGCGCTCCGCCGGCGGCGCGGCCGACGGCGTCGACGCCCAGCGGCGCGAGCGTCGTCCCATCCCGCCAGTTCGTTGCGTCGGTCTGGACGAGCAGCTTGACGGGGACACGGGACACGTCGGCGAGCGTCTTTGCGAAGAAGCGGGACTCCCAATCCGGTGGGGCTGCCAGCACGACCGCGACCGGTTGGGCACTCACCTCGATCACGAACAGCCGCGCGTCGTCTCGCGGCTCCACGTCTCCGGCCCCCGCAAGGCGAACCTCGAGCGCCTGGAAGCCGGTGGCGAGCTGCGCGGGGGGCAGCATGACTTCCGTCGCGAGGGAGCCCGAGTCGGGGAGCGGCACGGGCGTGGCGGTGATGCGGCGACCGCCGGCGGACACTACGAGTGAAGCGCGACGCGCCGCACCCGCGGTCCGTGGACCGGCGACGCCATAGGCGACGCGCAGACGCACGGTGTCGCCCACCGCCACGCGGCTTGGGCCCTCCACTGAGGCGACGAAGGCATCGAAGAACGCTGTGCGGGGCAGCACGATGACGCGGGGCCGCCGCCGCAGGTCGGCGGGCAGGTCGCCGCTGTCGGCGATGGCGCCGTCCGTAATCACGGTGACCGGTGCGCCGCGGGCCGCCGCCGCCGCGAGCGCCGGGGCGAGGAGGCTCTGCCCATCACGCGGCGGCGTGGAGTCGAACGCGTCCACGTCGCTCCCGAAACGCCAGATCGAGCCGCCTCGGGCGAGCCGCCGGGCGCTGTCCAGCGCCGCAATCCACGGGCCGTTCGTGCCCGCCATGCTGAGCGATGCGTCGAGCAGCACGAGCGGCGGCGCGCCGCCTGCCAACGGTCTCGACCGCGATGGATTGATCAGCAGGAGCAACACCGCCCCGAGCCCGAGGGCGCGGAGCGCGAGCGGAATCAGCGTCAGGCGACGCACGCGAGCGCCTCGGTGAGGGTGAAGCGCCCTTCGTGCAGGGCGCGGCCCACCAGGGCTCCGTCGAGGCCGGCGGCGCGGATCGCCTGGAGATCGGCGAGGCTCGCGACCCCGCCGCTCGCGACGACGTCGAGGCCGAGCGCCGCGAGCGCCACGGCACCGGCGATGTCGGGGCCGCGCAGGGCGCCGTCGCGCCGCACGTCGGTGTAGATCACGTGCACGCACCCCGCATCGCGCAGCCGTACTCCGAGCGCCGTCATTTCGAGTTTGGTCGCCACCGGGCGGCCGCGCGGTGTTACGCGACCGTCGGTTGCATCCACCGCGCCGGCGAGTCGTGCCGGTCCGTGGCGGTGCACGAGGCGCGGGGCCAGCTCCGGGTACTCCGCCAGCGACGCACAACCGATCACCACGCGCGCGGCTCCCCACTCGAGGAACTCGCGGACCGCGTCTTCGCCGCGGACCGCGCCTCCCACCTGGATGGCGAGCCGCTCCGGCGGATGTGCGAGAATGTCACGAACCAGCTCCCGGTTCGATCCGGTTCCGAATGCCTGGTCGAGGTCCACGAGGTGGACCCAGCGAGCCCCGAGGGCGGCGAGCTGCTCGATCGCGCCCCGAGGATCGTGCCCATACACCGACGTGGTCACGGCGTTGCCGGAGCGGACGTGCGTCACACGCCCGCCTCGAATGTCGACGGCGGGATAGAGATCCACGGATGTGATCGAAGTCTAGTGCTAGTCGACGCTCTTGGCGCCGCTGGCCTGCACCGGCTCGAGCTGGAGCCCGAGCGCCGCCCGGGCTGCCGCGAACGCCGACTGCAGGCTCCGCGGGACCGGCGCACCGGCTCCGGCATTGGTCCGCTGCGGGTTGGTGGGGTGGCCGTTCACGAGTAACTCGTAGTGCAGGTGGGGCCCGGTCGAGAGCCCGGTTGATCCCACGTATCCGATCGTTTCACCCTGTGCGATCCGCTCGCCGCCGTGCAACCCCCGCGCAAACGCGGAGAGGTGCCCGTAGCGGGTCTTGATGCCGTTCGCGTGGCGCAGCTCGATCATGTTGCCGTACCCCGCGTCGCGGCCCACCAGGGTCACGAGGCCGTCGGCGGTGGCCCGCACCGGCGTTCCGTAGGCCGCTGCGTAGTCCACGCCCTCGTGCTGGCGATAGGTATGGAGGATGGGATGCATCCGTCCGCCGAAGCTGCTCGTAATGCGCCGGAATTGCAGCGGCGCGCGCAGGAAGGCGCGCTTCAACGAGCGGCCCTGATCGTCGTAGAATCCGCCGGCGCTCTGCAGGCTGTCCGGCTCGAAGTAGAACGCGTAGCTGGGCCGTTGCGTCACGTCCACGCGCACTGCCATGACGCGGCCGAAGCGGATCTCACCCTCGCCCGAGACGAGCCGGTCGTACAGCACCTCGAAGCGGTCGCCGCTGCGGATGTCGCGGGTGAAGTCCACTTCCCAGTCGTACACGTCGGCGATGGCCCAGGCGAGCGCCTGGCGCTCCGGCCCGGGGAGAATCGAATCGGGGACCGCTGCGTCGATCGCGTCATACAGGGACGTCGTGATCTTGCCGACCGTGCGGACCCGCTGCGGCTCCCAGGGAATCGCCTCTTCCCGCTCGGTCCAGCCGCTCGAGTCCCGCGAATACCAAAGACGCCGGTCGGGACCCAGGCGCACCATGAACCCGTCGACCATCGAATCGGTGACTGGCTCCCGGAAGTGGAAGACGAGCCCGGGCCGCAGCCGCCGCGCGTCGAGCCGCGTGGCGGAGGTCAGGAAGGCGGCGTACGTGGTCCCGGTGATGCCCGCGCGCGCCAGCACCGTCGAGAGTGTTTCGCGCCGGCCCAGCGTGTCCGCGAATTCGCGATACGCCGTCGTGACGCGAATCGGTTGCGCGGCGACCGGCGGGCCGGCGCGGAAATGCCGCACCGCCCACGCGACGCCCAGCGCCGCCACAAGCGTGGCGGCGACCAGCACTCGCACCCGGAGCCGCATCAGTCCATCTGCCGCCGGATGAAGGTGGGGATCTCCATCTCGTTCACTTCGGCGGGTGGGGTCCCCGGCTGCTGCCGGCGCGGCGGCTCCGGTTTGGCGTAGCCGGGAGGCGGCGTCGGCGTGGGGCGGGCCGGACGCTTCTCGAACGGCAGCACGCCCGGCGCCGCGGCCGCGCGCGCCGGCGGTGCCTCGGCCTGCGTCACCGTCTTGTCGAAACCGGTGGCAATGACGGTCACGCGCAGCTCGCCGTGCATCGCTGATTCGGGCACCGCACCCCAGATGATCTCGGCTTCGTCGCCGGCGGCGTCGTGAATCGCTTCGCTCACCTGGGTGACTTCACCCAGCGTGAGATCTTCGCCGCCCGTGATGTTGATCAGCACGCCGGTCGCGCCGGCGATCGAGATGTTGTCGAGCAGCGGCGACGAGATGGCCTGCTGGGCCGCTTCCATCGCGCGGTTCTCGCCCCGGCCCATGCCCGTCCCCATCAAGGCCGCGCCGCCGTTCTGCATCACGGTCCGCACGTCCGCAAAGTCGACGTTCACGAGACCGGTGACGCAGATGATCGACGAGATGCCCTGGGTGGCGTGCAACAGCACCTCGTCGGCCTTCTTCAGCGCGTCCTGGAAGGGAATGCCCTTCCCCACCACGGCGAGCAGCCGTTCGTTGGGCACGACGATCATCGTGTCCACGTGCTTGCGCATTTCGGCGATCCCCATCTCCGCCTGCCGCATCCGCTTGCGGCCCTCGAAGAGGAACGGCTTGGTGACGATGCCGATGGTGAGGGCGCCGAGGTCGCGCGCCACCTGGGAGATGATGGGTGCGGCGCCGGTCCCGGTGCCGCCTCCCATGCCGCAGGTGATGAACACGAGATCCGCCCCTTGCAGGGCGTGGAGCGCCTCGTCGCGGTTTTCCTCGATCGCCTGCCGGCCGATCTCGGGCCGCGCCCCGGCCCCCAGGCCGCGCGTGAGCTTCTTACCGATCTGCACCTTGATGCTGGAGCGGTTCTTCTCCAGCGCCTGGGCATCGGTGTTGACCGCGATGAACTCGACGCCCTGAACGCCCTCGTCGATCATGCGGTTGAGCGCGTTGCCGCCGCCACCGCCGACGCCGACGACCTTCATGCGCGCGTTCTGCGCGACCGTTTCTTCCAGTTCGAAGATCATGTCTCCCTCGGGTCCTCGATCAGAAGAAGTCTTGCAACCATCGCTTGAGTGGCCCCAATACTCGCTCGACGCTGCCGTCTCCGATGCTGGCGGCATGGGTCGCCGCCCCTTGCGTCAACCGCCGTGCCGCGTACAACACCAACCCGACCGGCACCGCGTAGCGCGGCGCCTGCACACTGTCCACCAGTCCCGAAATCCCGAGCTCCGGTGCCCCGGCCCGTACCGGCACCGCGAACACCTCCCGGGCCAGCTCGACGAGCCCCGGCAGGTGCGCCGTGCCCCCGGAGAGCACCACGCCGGCCGGAAGGCGGCCGCCGCCGTACCCCGCCCGCTCGAACTCACGCCCCACCAGCATGAAGATCTCGTCCAGCCGCTGGTGAATGATATGCGATAACAGCTCGCGCGACGCCTGGCGCGCCCCCTGCCCGGGGGTGGACGGAAGGTTGATCATCTCCGACGCGTCCACCAGCGGCGCATAGGCGATCCCGTGCCGCTCCTTCAGGCGCTCGGCATCGGCCTGCGTCACCCCGAGTCCCTGCACCAGATCGTTGGTCACGTGCGCGCCCGCGTACTTGAGCGACGCGACGTGCCGGATCTTCCCTTCGTGAAAGATCGCGACCCCGGTCGATCCGCCGCCCACCTCCACCAGGGCCACGCCCAGCTCCTTTTCGTCCTCGGTCAGCACGGCGTAGGACGCGGCGAGCGGCTCGAGCACCAGGTCGGCGACGCGGTATCCCGCCCGCTGCACCGCCTTGCGCAGGTTCTGCGCGGCGGTGGACTGCACCGTGACGAGGTACGCTTCGACCTCGAGCCGCATGCCGGTCATCCCGATCGGATCGGAGATGCCGCGCTGCTGGTCCACGATGTATTCCTGCGGAATATCGTGCAGCAGCTCCTGGTCCGGACCGAGCGACACCGCCCGCGCGACTTCGTTCACGCGGGCGACGTCAGAGGTGGTGATTTCGTCCCCGTTGACCGCCACCACCCCAGACGACCCCCGGGCCGAGACATGCTCGCCCGCGATCCCGCAAGTCACCGCCTGGACCTTCACACCGGACATCCGCTCGGCGTCGCGCAGCGCCGCCGTCACGGAGCGCGTCGTTTCTTCGATATCGCGCACCACGCCGCGCCGCACGCCGCTGTTCTTGGCGAGCCCGACGCCCAGCACCTTGGCGAGGGGGGAGCGCGGCAATTCGCCCACCACCTCCGCGATCACGGCGCAGGTCTTGGTGCTGCCGAGATCGAGCCCGGCCACCAGGCGGCGGTCGCGACTCACCCGCCCGCCCCGGCGCTCTTGCGCACGACGACCTGACCGGCGTAGCGGGCATCGAGCTCGGCGTACGGCCGCTCGCGCGCCGCCAGATCCTCGGTCACGCGCCCCAGCGCGCGAATCACATCCGGTCCCGCGTCCCGCCCCAGCAGCACCCGCTTCGCCCCCATCTGCAGCACGACGTCGCTCCCGCCGCGCAACGGCCGCGCCGACGAAATCGTCTCGAACAGCGCCGGATCGACCGATTGCACGAGCGCCAGGACCGCCACGAGTCCGGAATCGAGACTGGCGGCGACCGGGAGATCGAGTCCGACCCGCGAAGGATCGTACGGCAAGGCGTGGCCGCCGCTGTCCACCACCGTGAGCGGGCCACCCGCCGCGCCGGGCACGAGCGCCACCGGCTCCACTTCCCGCACGATCACCTTGAGCGCGCCGGGAAAGCGGCGGACGACACGCGCATCCGCGATCCCGGGCAGCGCACGCAGCCGCGCGGTCAGCTCGTCCGTCCCGTCGAACACACTCGCCCGTGGCGCGAGAGCCAGGGCGCCGATCACCGCGCCCGGCGAAATGTAGCGCACCCCGACGAGCTCGATCTGCCGCACGCGGAAGAATCCGACGTGCCGCAGCACGCGGGGCCCGCCGAGCCACAGCACGATTGTTCCCACGAGGATGGCGACGGCCTTCACCCCACGGCGCGACCGCCACTCCGCGATGTCGATCATGCGCTTCCCTCGAGGGCCCTGAGCAGCTCCGGTCCGACCCGCGTCACGTCGCCCGCCCCGAGGGTGAGCACCACGTCGCCGGAGCGGGTGGCCTGCGCCACGCGCTCGGTGAGCACCGCCCGGTCCGTCACGAGCTCGGGGTGCGCGCCGGCGGTCCGCGCGCTCTGCGCGACGAGATCGGCGCTCACGCCGGGGAGCGGCGCTTCCCGTGCGGCGTACACCGGCGCCACGATGACCGCGTCCGCCTGCGCCAGCTCGCGTCCCAGCGCGTCGCCAAGCAGCGCGGTGCGCGAATAGAGATGCGGCTGAAACACCGCGACGAGTCGCCGGCCGGGAAACGTCTGGCGCGCCGCGGCGAGCGTGGCCCGCACTTCGCTCGGGTGGTGCGCGTAATCGTCGATGACGGTGACGCCCGCCGCTTCACCCACGCGCTCAAAACGACGCGCCGCCCCGGTGAAGCCAGCGAGGGCGGCGGCGGCCAGCGGCAGATCGGCGTCGAGCGCCGCCGCCACCGCGAGCGCGGCGGCCGCGTTGCGCAAGTTGTGCAGTCCAGGGAGCACCAGTGCGAGCGGCACGCGGCGGCCGTCAGGGAAGACGAGCGTGGCGCGCGATCCGCCCGCTCCGAGGTCGATCGTGGTCAACCGCACGTCGGCGTCGGGCGCGGTCCCGAACCGCCACACCGGGACGCTCAGCCGGTTGGCGACACGTGCGGCTCCGGGATCGTCCACGCCGACGATCACCCGCTCCGCTCCCATCGCGAACTGCACGAACGCATCCTCGAGCGCGGTTACGCTCCCGTCGTAGCATTCGAGGTGATCGGCCTCGATGTTGTTGATCACAGCGACAGTCGGTGCCAGTGCGAGAAACGCTTTGTCGAATTCGTCCGCTTCGACGACGTACAGCGTCGATCCGCCGATTCGCGCATTTCCCCCCCATGCCGCGATGCGCCCCCCCACCAGACCGGTCGGATCCCGGCCGACGGCGGCGAGGACGTGGGTGCACATGGCGGTCGTCGTGGTCTTGCCGTGCGTCCCGGAGACCGCGACCACCGTCGCGCCGGCGACGACGGCGCCCAGGGCATCGGCGCGTCGCACGACAGGAACACCGCGTTCACGCGCCCGTTCGAGCTCGGGGTGGTTGCCGGGGACTGCGGCCGTCACCACCACCGCTCGGGCGTGGTCCACGTGCGCCGGATCGTGGCCCTGGAACACCGGAATACCCAGTGCCTCCAGGTCGCCTGCACCAGAAGTGTCGTTATCGCAACCACTTACAGGCACCCCGCGGCGCCTGGCGAGCAGCGCCAAGGCACTCATCCCCGCTCCGGCGATGCCCATGAAGTGGACGGGGTGGGAATCGCCGTCGGGTGCAAACAAGGTCATCCGTGGGGAGCTAATATAAGTAATTCCAGAAACTTAGAAAAGAGCCGACCGATCAATTGCCGAAGAGTGTCAAAATTTTTGACACTACATCCCGCGCGGCGTCCGGACGCCCTCGACTGCGTGCCGCCCGTGCCAACGCGTCGCGTCGCGCGGGATCCGCGAGCAGCTGATGCACCAGGGCGCTGAGTGAGCGGCCCATCAGGTCGCGCTCCTCGAGCAGGACCGCGGCGCCGCATTGCTCGAGCGCGCGCGCGTTGTGCAGCTGATGATTCGCGGCGGCATGCGGCAGCGGCACGAGCACGCTCGCTTTCCCCCACGCGCAGACTTCCGCCGTCGTCATCGCCCCGGCGCGGCAGACGACGAGATCGGCCGCGCGGTAGGCGCGTGCCATCGGATCGAAGAACCCCTGCACCACGACGCGCCCGCGCACGGCGTAGCGCGCGAACGTGCTCGCGTGCATCGGGCCGGTCCCCCACAGCAGGTTGATGTCCGAGAGGCCGCCGTGCTCGAGCGCGCCGGCGACCGCGTAGTTGAGCGCGCGGGCACCCTGGCTCCCGCCAAAGACGAGCAGCGTCGGTCGCTCCGGGGCGAGCCCGAAGGCTGCGAGCGCAGTGGGTCGATCACCCTCTTCGGCGGGTGCGGGTGGACGGATCGGATTCCCGAGCGAGAACACGATGGTGCGGGCGCCCGGCCGCAGCCGAGCCTGCGCTTCGGGAAAGCCGAGGTAAATCTGTCGCGCCCGGCGCGCCAGCCAGCGAGTGGTGATCCCCGGGAGCGCATTCTGCTCCTGCAGCGCGGTCGGAATGCCGCGCTGCTGCGCGCGCCACACCACCGGGCCCGACACGTATCCTCCCGTGCCCACGACGATGTCGGGCCGCTCCTGCTCCAGCACGGCGCCGGCGGCGCGCCACGCCCGCCACGCGACGATCGGCAAACGCAGATTGCGCCACCAGGCATGCCGGTAAATCGGCTCGATTGGCAGCAGCACGTAGCGATACGGATAGCGCGGCAGGACTTCGCTCTCGATCCCCCGCTCGGCGCCGACGATCACGCACTCGGCATCAGGACGCTCGGCCTTCAGCGCCTGCGCCAGCGCGAGCGCTGGCATCAGGTGGCCGCCGGTGCCGCCGCCGGTGAAGAGGACCTTCATCCCGAGTCTCGCCCGGTTCGCCCCTGCCCCACGCTGATCAGGATCCCGGTCGCCGCGAGCGCGACGAGCAGGCTCGAGCGTCCGTACGACACGAACGGCAGCGTGATGCCGGTCGCCGGAAGAATCGCCAGCGTCACGCCCATGTGCAGCACCGCGCCGATCCCCACGAGGGCCGTGAGTCCCGCGGCGAGCAGCTGGCCGAAGGTGTCGCGCGCCGAGCGCGCGATGCGAAAGCCGAGCCAGACGAACACGCCGAAGGCGACGGCCAGGACGAGCAGGCCGAGGAATCCCCACTCCTCGCCGATCGTGGAGAAAATGAAATCGGAGTAGGCGTACGGGAGATAGCCGAGCTTCTGCATCCCGTGTCCGATGCCGACGCCGGTCACCTGACCCGCGCCGATGCCGACCAGCGATTGATGCACTTGCCACTTCGCTTCGTCAGGCGCGCCCCCGGAATTCAGAAACGTGAGCACGCGCGCAATGCGGTACTGCGCCGTCGCGACGGCCCCGAAGACGAGGGGCGCCGCGCCGACCCCGAGCAACAGGAAGTGGCCGATCTTCGCCCCCGCGGAAAAGACCACGACCCCCGCCAGCAGGGTGACGAGCAGTGCCATCGAGAGGTTCGGCTCGAGGAAGATCATGCCGACGAGCGGCCCCACGATCGCCACCACCGGCATCACGCCCCGCTTGAAGCTGCGCATCGCCTCGCCTTTCTTGGCCGCGAGCATCGCCGTCCAGACGACGACGGCGATCTTGGCGAGCTCCGAGGGCTGCATTCCGATGCCGGCGATCTCGACCCAGCGCCGCGCGCCGTTGCGCGACGGGGCGATGGCGTGAGTGAAGGGCAGGAGCGGAATCAGGAGCAACACCACGACGATGCCGAGGACGAGCCACGCGCGCCGCTCCCACATGTGGTAGTCGAGCCGCGCCAGGATCGTGGCGAGCAGCCCCCCCGCCACAAGGCCGACCGCCTGGTTCAGGGCGAACCCCGACCCGACGACGCCACCCTCCTTGGCGCTGATCAAGCTCGAGGCGCCGTATACGGCGATGATGCCGATCATCGACAGCGCCAGCGCCACGATAGCGAGCAGCCGTGTCTCCCAGCGGCGGTCGATCACGCGGCGGTCGCGAGCCGCTCGAACGTCGCGCCGCGCTCCTCGTAATTGGTGAACATGTCGTAGCTCGAGCACGCGGGAGACAGGAGCACGGCGTCCCCCGGCCGGGCGGCCTGCCGGGCGCGCCGCATCACGTCGGCGAAGTCACCGCCCCGCTCGAGCGGCACCGCTCCGGTGAGGTCGGACTCGATGCGCGCGCCCGCCTCACCGTACGCGATCACGAGCCGGCACTTGTCCTTGAGCAGCGGCCCGAGCCGGGTATACGGCTCCCCCTTGTGCCGACCGCCCAGCAGCAGCACGAAGGGCCGGTCCATCGCTTCGATCGCGACGACGGTGGACGACACGTTGGTGGCCTTCGAATCGTTGATCCAACGCACCCCGGCCACCTCGGCCACCGGCTCGAGACGGTGCGGCAGCGCCCGGAAGCTGCGGAGCCCTTCGGCGATCGCACCGGGGGCGATTCCCGCCTCGTGAACGGCGAGGGCCGCGGCCAGCGCGTTGGCAACATTGTGAAGGCCCAGCAGCACGAGCGCGTCACGCGGCAGCAGCGCGCTGCCGCCCAGCATCAGGGACCGCGCACGCCCGTCGTACCATGCATCGGCGGGTCCCTGCACCGAGAAACGCACCTGCCGCCCCCGGATCCCGCGCGCCAGATCGAGGGCGGCGGCATCATCGCCGTTCGTGACCCAGACATTGTCGTCGCTCGCGTTTCGATACAGCAGGCGCTTGTCGGCGTAGTAGGCGGCGACGTCGGGGTACCGGTCGAGGTGATCGGGAGCGAGATTCGTCAGCACCCCGATCTCCGGCGCGAAATCGGGGCTGTCGTGCAGCTGGAACGACGACGCCTCCACCGCGAGCCATTGCGGCCGCTGGTCGGCGAGGGCGAGGTCGGTGAGCGGCAGGCCGATGTTTCCCGCCGCAACGGTATCGAGTCCCGCCGTCTTCATTAGATGCGCGACGAGGGCGGTCGTCGTCGTCTTGCCGTTCGTCCCCGTCACCGCGATGCAGCGCATTCCAGGGAGCGCGCGCCAGCCCAGGTCCAGCTCCGACAGCACCGGCACGCCGCCCGAGCGCGCCACGCTGAGCGGCGCCGCGTCGGGTGGCACACCCGGGGAGACGACGACGCCCTGCGCGGCGCCGATCTTGACGAGGTCGTGGTGTCCGAGCTCGACCTCCACCCCGGGGAGCGCCCTGAGCAGCTCGACCGCGGCACTGCCGGGCGGCGACGCGGCGGCATCGCTGGCGTACACGCGGGCGCCCTCCCGAACCAGGAGACGGGTCGCCGCGACGCCGCTCTTCCCCAGCCCCACCACCGCCACCGTCCCGCCGCGCCAGCCGTCGGGCAGCGTCATCTGACCTTCAGCGTCGCGAGCGCCAGCATGGAGCACAAGAACCCGAGGATGTAGAACCGCATCACCACCTGCGGCTCCGACCAGCCGAGTTTCTCGAAGTGATGGTGCAGCGGCGCCATGCGAAACACGCGATGACCGTCGGCGTACTCCTTGCCGCGCGCGCGCTTGTGCCAGCGGTAGACGTTCACCTGGAGGATCACGGAGAGCGTCTCGGCCGCGAACACCCCACCCGCGATCAGGAGCAGGAACTCCGCCTTCAGCATGATCGCCACGGCGCCGAGCGCGCCGCCGATGGCCAGGGCGCCGGTGTCTCCCATGAACACCGCCGCGGGATACGCGTTGAACCAGAGAAACCCGACCGCCGCGCCCATCAGCGCACCGCAGAAGATGGCCAGCTCCCCGGCCCCGGCGAGATGCATCACGCCGAGGTAGCGCGAGGCATCGAATCGCCCGAACAGGTACGCGAAGACGGCGAACGTCCCGGCCACGATCGCCGTGAGCCCGGTGGCGAGCCCGTCCAATCCGTCGGTGAGATTCACCGCGTTGGAGCTCGCCGTCACCACGATGGTGGTGAACGCGATGTACAACGGCCAGGGGAGCGTGAGAAAGATGTATTTGAAGACCGGCAGCTGCGTCTCTGTCGCCATGCTGGGAACGAACGGCCAGCGCACGAGAAACACACCGAGCGCCAGGCCGAACGAGATCTGTCCCACGAGCTTCCAGCGGGCGACGAGCCCTTGCGACTTGCCGCGCACGATCTTCAGGTAGTCGTCGAGGAAGCCGATCGCGCCCATCCACAGGGTCGCCACGACGGCGACGATCGTGTAGCGCGTATCGAGCCGCGCCCACAAGAGCGTCGGCACCACGGTAGCGAGGATGATGACGAGGCCGCCCATCGTCGGCGTGCCGCGCTTCTCCTGGTGCGTCGCGGGCCCTTCGGCGCGGATCACCTGCCCCACTCCACCCCGGCGCAGGCGGCCGATGATCCAGGGACCGATCACGAACGCCATTACGAGCGCCGTGACCGTTGCCCCCGCCGCCCGGAACGTGATGTAGTTGAAGAGATTGAAGAGGATGTATTGTTTGGCGAGCGGGGCCAGCAGGTGGTAGAGCACGGTGGCGAATGTCTCCCTAGCTGAGATGGCCCAGCAGCTGCTCCAGCGCGACCCCGCGTGACGCCTTGAGCAACAGAATCTCGTTCCCCTGGAGCGCCGCCTTGAGACGTGGGGCCAGCTCGGCGGCGTCGGCGGCGACGAGCAGCCGGTCACCCAATCGACTGCGATACGGCGCAAACGAGGCCGCGAACTCGCCCACCGCCCCGACCAGCACCGGCTCGCGGCGCACGATGTCGGCGGCCGCGGCCGCGTGCAATTTCGCACTCTCGGGCCCCAGCTCCAACATCGAACCCACCACGATCGCCAACGGCCGCCCGCGCTCGCGGGCGAGCCAGGCCGCCGACTCGACCGCTCGCTGCAGCGATCCGGGGTTGGCGTTGTAGGTATCGTCGATGATCGTCAGATCACGGACGTGCACCACCCGTCCCCGGCCGCCGGGCACCGACACACCCGGCAATGCTGCGAGCGCCGCCACCGGGTCGACGCCCAGCTCGCAGGCAACCGCGAGCGCGATCATCGCATTTTCCGCCTGGTGCAGTCCGAAGAGCGGCAGCACCACCTCGCGCCCGTGCCACCGGATTCGGCACCGCCCTTCCTCGTCCAACCCCACCGCCTCGGCCTGGAGATCGGCCGGCGGCGTCGTACCGGCCACGATCGTTCGGGTGCGGCGACGCGCCTGCTCGGCCAGCTCGCGCGGATCGAGACCGACGACGGCGAGGGGGACGCCGTCGATCAGCGACAGTTTCTCGCGCAGCACGCCCTCGAACGACCCGAAGCCCTCGACGTGGGCATACCCCACGTTCGTGATCACGGCGATCGTCGGCTCGATCACCTGGCGCAGCCGCCCGATCTCACCCGGCACGCTCGCGCCCGCTTCGATGACGAAGGCACCGGCCTCATCCGGAGCGGCGAGGATCGTGAGCGGGACGCCGACTTCGTTGTTGAGATTCGCCGCGGTCGCATGCACGCGGTAGCGCGGCGCGAGCGCGACGCGGATCAACTCCTTGGTGCTCGTCTTGCCGCTCGATCCGGTGATCGCGACGACGGGGCTGCCGGCGGGAAGAGCACGGCGGCGGGTGCGAGCGAGCAGGCCCAGGGCGGCGAGCGTATCGTCGACCGGATAGTAGACGAGGCCCCGAACCGGAGCTGTCCCCCGGCGCACGACTGCCGCCCGTGCTCCCCTCGC
>Ga0310811_10004748_pt1 | contig 17126 bp, 11 predicted proteins | sample YCmetagenome_FD_207642 | JGI IMG/M metagenome (GOLD analysis project Ga0310811, IMG submission 207642) | Soil microbial communities from experimental microcosm in Duke University, North Carolina, United States - YC | ecosystem: Engineered > Artificial ecosystem > Soil microcosm > Unclassified ...
GCGGTCGACGCGATCTTCGATTCGGTGTCGGTCGGTACGACGATGCGCGAGGAGTTGTCGAAGCTTGGCATCATCTTCTGCTCGTTCGGCGAGGCGATTCGCGAACATCCCGAGCTCGTGCAGAAGTATCTCGGGTCCGTCGTGCCGTATAGCGACAACTTCTTCGCCGCGCTCAACAGCGCCGTCTTCTCCGACGGTTCGTTCGTCTACGTGCCGAAGGGTGTGCGCTGCCCGGTCGAGCTGTCGACGTACTTCCGCATCAACTCCGCCGACACCGGCCAGTTCGAGCGGACGCTGATCGTCGCCGACGAGGGCGCGTACGTCAGCTACCTCGAGGGCTGCACGGCGCCGAAGCGCAGCACGAATCAGCTGCACGCGGCGGTGGTGGAGCTCGTCGCGCTTCGCGGGGCGACGATCAAGTACTCGACTGTTCAGAACTGGTACGCGGGCGACAAGGAAGGTCGCGGCGGCATCTACAACTTCGTGACGAAGCGCGGCAAGGCCGCCGAGAACGCGAAGATTTCCTGGACGCAGGTCGAGACGGGATCGGCGATCACGTGGAAGTATCCGAGCGTGATCCTCCAGGGCGACAACGCGGTGGGCGAGTTTTACAGCGTCGCCGTCGTGAACAACAAGCAGCAGGCCGACACGGGGACGAAGATGATCCACATCGGCCGCAACACCAGGTCAACGATCGTCTCGAAGGGTATCTCGGCCGGCCAAGGGAACAACTCGTATCGCGGCAAGGTGCAGGTGCTGCCGAAGGCGGCCGGCGCGCGGAACTACACGCAATGCGACTCGATGCTGGTCGGCAATAGCTGCGGCGCGCACACCTTCCCGTACATCGAAGTCGGCAACAACAGCGCGATCGTCGAGCATGAGGCGTCGACGTCGAAGATCGGCGAAGACCAGATCTTCTACTTGAAGGCGCGCGGCCTCTCGGCCGAGCAGGCGGTGTCGATGATCGTGAGCGGCTTCTGCAAGGAAGTGTTCAAGGAGCTGCCGATGGAGTTTGCGCTGGAAGCGCAGGCACTGCTCGGGATAACGCTCGAGGGAAGTGTTGGTTGATCGTATTTGGGATCTCCGTAACTCAGACTCTGGAAGATCCTAGATCTCGGGTCCTAGATCATAGATGGAAGGGCGTTTCGCTGTTCATCTAGGATCCAGGACCCAGGATCTAGGATCTCACGAACCTCACATGTCACTCCTCGTCATTAAAGACCTAACAGCCAGTGTTGGAGAGAAGCCGATCCTCAAAGGCCTCTCCCTCACCGTCGAAACAGGCTCCGTCCACGCCGTCATGGGCCCGAATGGCTCCGGCAAGAGCACGCTCGCGCAGGTGTTGGCGGGCAACCCGGCGTATGAGGTCACCGGCGGATCGATCGAGTACGACGGTCGCGATTTGCTCGAGATGCAACCGGAGGAGCGCGCGCAGGCGGGGATGTTCTTGGCGTTCCAGTATCCCGTCGAGATTCCGGGCGTGTCGAACGCGTACTTTTTGCGCGCGGCGTACAACGAGATCCGCAAGGCGCACGGGCAGGAGGAGGTCGATCCGCTCGAGTTCGCGGACCTCATGGAAGAGAAGCTCAAGCTCGTCGACATGGATTCGTCGATGCTCAACCGGTCGGTGAACCAGGGCTTCTCGGGCGGAGAAAAGAAACGGAACGAGATTCTCCAGATGGCGGTGCTCGAGCCACGACTGGCGATTCTCGACGAGACCGACTCGGGGCTCGACATCGACGCGCTGCGCGTCGTGGCCGACGGGGTCAACAAACTCAAGCGGCCGGACAACGCGACGATCGTCGTCACGCACTATCAGCGTCTGCTCAACTACATCGTGCCGGACTTCGTCCATGTTCTCGCCAACGGCCAGATCATGAAGTCGGGCGGCAAGGATCTGGCGCTCGAGCTCGAGGAGAAGGGCTACGACTGGGTCACCGAGCCGCGGGGAGCGGCGGCGTGACGAGTCCCGTCGTGACGAGCGCCGGTGAGTCGTACGTCGCGGCGTTCGACGAATTGACGGCGGCGGCAGTCATGCCCGCCGGCGCGCAGTCGGTGCGCCGCGCCGCGTTCGATCGATTTGCCACGCTCGGATTCCCGACGACCAAGAACGAAGACTGGCACTTCACGAGTGTCGCGGCGATCGCCGAGGAGGAATTCACTCTCCTCACGGCGAAGAGCGGCGACGTGAAGCGTTCCGATCTCGACCGCTTCACCTTCGGCGCCGCCGGCTGGCACACGATGGTGTTCGTGAACGGCCGGTTCACACCCGAGCTGTCCGACATCGGGAAGCTGCCGGCGGGTGTGGCAATCCGCGATCTGGCGAGCGCCTGGGACAAAGGGACCGCGAGCATCGATCGGATCGGGCGGCTGGCGAGCTACGACAACAGCGCCTTTACCGCGCTCAACACCGCGTTCATGTACGATGGCGCGGTGATCGAGATCGGCAAGGAAGCCGACGTCGAGCGGCCGATTCATCTGCTGTACGTGACCGACGCAACCGCCGCGAAGGCGATGATGCATCCGCGCAATCTCGTCCTCGTCGGCCGTCACGCGCGTGCGACGCTGATCGAGAGCTACGTGTCGACGAGCGACGCGATGTACCTGGTCAACGCCGTGACCGAAGTGTCGGTCGGCGAGGGCGCGACGCTTCGCCACTACAAGATGCAGCGCGAAGGGCGGCGCGCGTTCCATGTCGGCACGATCGAGGCCCACCAAGCGCGTGATTCCCATTACGTGTCGTTCTCATTCGCGACCGGCGCGGAGCTGTCGCGCACGAACATCTACACGACGCTGGACGGCGAGGGGTGCGGCGCGACGCTCAACGGTCTGTACATGCTGGACGGTGAGCAGACGTGCGATCACCAAACGCAAATCATTCACGCCCAGCCGAACTGCTTCAGCCGCGAGCTCTACAAGGGCGTGCTCGACGATCGGTCGCACGGCGTGTTCAACGGCAAGGTCTACGTCCACCCGATCGCGCAGAAGACGGATGGCAAGCAGACGAACAACACGCTGCTGCTGTCGGACACCGCTCACATCGATACGAAACCGCAGCTCGAGATCTTCGCCGACGACGTGAAGTGCACGCACGGGGCGACGGTCGGGCAGATCGATCAGACGGCCTTGTTCTACCTGAAGAGCCGGGGGATCGATCGGGCGCTGGCACGTCGCCTGTTGACCTACGCCTTCGCGGCGGACGTGCTCGAGACGCTCGAAGTCGAGGCCGTTCGGGAGGGGTTGGAGAAGATGACGCTGGAAAGGTTCGTGTGATTGTCACCATGAGAGAGGCAGCGCGTTTGTCATCCTGAGGAGCGCAGCGACGAAGGATCTAGTGTGAATCACGGGTGGCTGGGTCCGGAGCAAGGACGATAGATCCTTCGCTTCGCTCAGGATGACAACAGGTCGCTCAGGATGACAACAGGTCGCACAGGATGACGACTGAAGCGCTTTACCAAGAACTGATCCTCGAACACAACCGAAAGCCGCGAAACTTTCGGGAGATGGAGAACGCGGATCGGAAGATCGAAGGACGGAATCCGCTCTGCGGCGACGCGCTGACATTGTGGGTGAAGATGGACGGCGACTCGATCGCCGACGTCAGCTTCAAGGGACAGGGCTGCGCCATCTCGAAGGCGTCGGCGTCGCTCATGACCACCGCGGTCAAGGGCAAGACACGCGACGAAGCCGAGCATTTGTTTGAGCGGTTTCACGACCTGGTCCTTGGCACGCTTCCCGAGAGCGAGCAGGCGTCGCTCGGGTCGTTGCGCGCGCTCGGCGGCGTGTCGCGGTTTCCGCTGCGCGTGAAGTGCGCGAGTCTGGCCTGGCACGCGCTGCGCGCGGCGCTCGAGCAGGGTGAGGGCGAAGTATCGACCGAGCGCGAGGGGCCGGAGCCCCCGCCGTTGGAGGGCGCATGATCGTCGATCGGGTCGACTTCCCGCTGCTCGCGATGCAGCCGGATCTGCATTACCTGGATTCGGCGGCGACGTCGCAGAAGCCGCGTGCCGTGCTCGACGCGATGATGGACTACTACACGCACGACAACGCCAACCCGCATCGCGGGGCGTACGCGCTCTCGGCGCGGGCCACCGACTGCTATCATCGGGCGCGCGAACGGATCGCGCGCTTCGTCGGCGTGCACGATATCGATCGACTCATCTTCACGCGCGGTACGACCGAGTCGCTCAACCTCGTCGCCGCGGCGTGGGGGCGAACCAATATTGGCGCGGGCGACGAGATCGTCGTCACGGGGCTCGAGCACCACGCCAACTTCGTTCCCTGGCAGCAGATCGCGAACGAAAAGGGCGCCAGGCTCGTGATCTGCCGTTTGACCGACGACGGCCGCGTCGATGTGGATCATTTCCGATCCCTCGTCGGCACGCGAACGAAGGTCGTCGCGTTCAGCCATGTGTCGAACGCGCTGGGGACGATCAATCCAGTCGAAGAGCTGAGCGCGATCGCGCGACGAGTCGGCGCGGTCGTCGTGATCGACGGCGCGCAGGCGGCGCCGCACCTGCCGCTGAGGCTCGACGATCTCGACGTCGACTTTTACGCCTTCAGCGGCCACAAAATGCTCGGGCCGATGGGTTCCGGCGTGTTGGTCGGCAAACGCGAGCTGCTCGAGGCGATGCCGCCGTATCAGACGGGCGGCGACATGATCGAGTTCGTCGGCGACGAGCGGAGCAGCTGGAACGTCCTCCCGCACAAGTTCGAGGCGGGGACGCCGAACGTCGGCGACGCGGTGGGGCTCGCTGCTGCCTGCGAGTACCTGGACCGCGTCGGCATGGACGCCGTCCGGCGGCACGAGGAGACAATCACCGCGCTCGCCAGCGAGCGACTTCGCGCGGTCGGCGACGTCCGGATCTATGGACCGCCGCCGGCCGAACGGAGTGGCGTGGTAAGCTTCACCGTCGGCGATATCCACCCGCATGACCTGGCGACGATCCTCGACGAGGACGGCGTCTGCATTCGGGCCGGGCACCACTGCGCGCAGCCGCTCATGCGACGGCTCAACGTTCCGGCGACGGCCCGGGCGTCGTTCTACGTCTACAGCGACGAGTCCGACGTGGATGCCCTGGTAGCCGGCGTCGAGCGCGCGAGAGCGGTGTTCGCCGGCTAGAGGGACTTCACAGAAGCGCCGCGCTGGCGTCTATTCAACGTCGCATGCGCTGCCGGTGGATCTTCCTCCTTCTCACATCGATCGCCGCGTGCGGCCACGAGGCTGCGCGGGTCGAGCGCCCGGTCATCGACGAGGCGCCTCCACCGCCACCGGCCGCCGACCAGTCGCGCTTCAGCGTGCCGCTCGAGTACGACTTCACGTCGATCCTGCGCATCGTCGAGCGCGCGGTGCCGCTCAAGTTCGGTTCGATCGATTCCGTCCATCAGGTCGGCGACGACACCCGTCGACACTTCGCGTTCGAGGCAGAGCGCGGACCGTTCACGGCGTTCGCGCAGGGAAACCTGGTCCATCTCGAGGCGACGCTCGCCTACGCGGTACGCGGGTTCTACAAACCGGTCATCGGACCGACGCTGAGCGCGGGCTGCGGCGGCGGCCGCATCGATCAGCGGCCGCGGATCGTCGTCGAGCTGGCGACGCCGCTCACGCTCACGTCCAGCTGGCATCTCGCATCACAGGCGCGTCTGGTCAGCATCACGCCGGCATCGACGGAGCAGCGCGATCATTGCGACGTGAGCCTGCTGCGCCGCGACATCACGCCGCGCGTGATCGAGGCGGCAACGGCCGGCATCACCGGCCATCTCCCCGACATCGACAAGAAGATCGGCGAGATCGATCTCCAAAAACGCTTCGCGGAGTGGTGGCGGCTGCTGGAGCGTCCGATCCGTCTCACGGACGGCGTATGGCTTCTGCTCGGGCCCGACCAGCTGGCGATGGGGCGAGTGCGCGGCACCGGACGCGTATTGCGTGTCCCGGTGACGCTCGCCGCGCATCCGAGGATCGTCACCGTGGCCGTCGCCGACACCCCGCACGTCGACACGATCGCGCTCCCCGCGCTTGGCCGCGACAGCTCGGCGGGCGGCTTTCACATCTCGATGGACGGATTGATCGACTATCAAGCCGCCTCGGCCGCGGTGGCGAAGGCCCTCGTCCATCGAAAATTCTCCGAGTCGGGCAAGACGGTCACCGTCGATACGGCGCTCCTCACGCCCGCCGCGCGGGGCCGGCTCGCGCTCAGCATCACCTTCAGCGGCGACGCCAAGGGCACGCTTCGCTTCCTCGGCGGCCCGACGTACGATCCGGTCCACCACGAGGTAACCGTTCCCGACCTCGATTACGACTTGGCGACGGATAATCAACTCATCAACACCTACGCCTGGCTCAAATCAGACGATCTACGCGCCATGTTCCGCCAGCGCGCGCGCGTGTCCGTCGCTCCGGCGATCGAGCGCGGCAAGTCGCTGCTGCTCATCGGGCTGAATCGAAAGATCGGCAGCGCGCTGACTCTCTCGGCCACCGTCGATTCGGTTGCGGTGCGCGGACTGTTCGTGACGCGTAACGGGATTGTCGTGCGCGGCATCGCCGCCGGGCAGGCCGGGGTGGTTGTTCGTCAGCGTTAGTCTGGAGGCACGGCTGCACGACCGCGCGTGCACACACTCTATTTGGCTATTCTTTTCAACAAGTCATACGTAAAGTCCAACGCATCGTCGAACGACGACACGAGGATTCGCTCGTCTTTGCCGTGCGCACGGACGTCGTCCGTCGCGATGAAGATGCCGGAGAAGGCGTACACGGGGATACCCGCGTTGCGAAGATAGAGGCCATCGGTCGCCCCGGTCTCCATGTAGGGGACGACCGGTACGTTCTTCCACGTCGCGTTGACCGATGCTTCGACCGCCTTGAAGACGTCCGGGCGGAGGGGCGAGGCGGGGCTGGGTATCGCGGCGTTCACCGGCGCGAGCTTCACGGACGTGTCGTTGATCGCGCGGACGAGTGCTTGTTCGACTGCGGTCGGGTCGTCGCCCGGGAGCATGCGGCAGTTGACCGTCGCCTTCGCCGTTTGCGGCAGCGCGTTTTCGGCGTGACCTCCTTGGAGAAGAGTCGCGACGCAAGTCGTCCGGAGCAGCGCGTTGTAGAGCGGCGTCTTGCTCAGGCGGGCGATCGCCGCCGGGTCGGTCGAGCCGCTCCCCACCTTCTTCATCGCGGCGGCGTTCTCGGGATTGGCGGTCGCCGCGGCTTTGGCGAGGTAGGCGCGGACGACGTCGTTCGGCTTGGCGGGAAAATCGTAAGCGGCGATGCGCTCCAGCGCACGCGCGAGGGTGTAGATGGCGTTGTCCTTTCGCGGCAGCGAGCTGTGACCGCCGGGGTTCGTGGCCGTGATCGTCACCGAGTGGAAGACCTTCTCGGCCGCCTGAACGTCGAACAGGGTGTGCTTGCCGGATTTGTCGAGCTCACCACCACCGGCATCGACGTTGATCACGTATTCGGCGTCGATCAGGTCGCGCTTGTTCTTGAGCAGCCAATCGACGCCGTTGTACGGCATGCCGCCTTCCTCGCCCGCGGTGAGGGCGAGGATCAGATCGCGCTCGGGAACGAACCCTTCCTGCTTCATCCGCAAGAGGGCCGTGACGAGCGTCGCGGCCCCGCCCTTCACGTCCTGCGTCCCGCGGCCGTAGAAGTAGCCGTCCTTTTCCGTGAGCTTGAACGGATCATAGGTCCAATCGCCGCGAAGAGCCTCGACGACATCGAGGTGCGCGAGGAGCATGACGGGTTTGTGGGCTCCTGACCCACGATAGCGAACGATCAGGTTCCGGTTCTTCGGCGACGGGCCGACGACTTGAACGTCGGCTTCAGGGAAACCAGCATCCTTGAACCGAACTTGGAGCTGCTCGGCAATCGTCGTCGTGTTGCCGGCTGACGCCGTCGTGTTGATCTCGATCATCTCGCGCAGGATCGCGTGACCGAGCTGATGGTACGTCGACGGCTGCTGCGCCACGAGGCACGGCGCGGCGCCCGCCACCAACAACGTTGTAAGAATTCTCATGGCTGCACTTGGTGGATGCCGGCCAACGACGTGACGAGAAGCAGAGCCCATTGTGGTCCGAGCCAGCCGTTCGGGCCGTCGTCGTACGACTCGCCGAGCGCGTGCGCGCCCTCGCCCTTCCCGCCGCCCCCGAGTCGGATCCCGGGCACGCCCAGGCTGATCGGAATGTTTGCGTCGGTGCTCGACGCTTGCGTTGTGACGCTGAAACCCAGCGACTTTCCGGCGGCGATCGCGGCCTGGACGATATGGGCGGTGTCGGATTGGCCACCGGTCGGCCGAATGCCCATCGTGTCGACGACGAGCGTCAGCTTCGCCGCAGCGGCGCGAGGACCGGTCCAACGGGCATTCTCGGCGTTGAGCGCGTCGCGGAGGATCTTCTGGACCTTGGCGTCGACCGAGGCGAGCGACGCGGCGTCCTCGGAGCGCATGTCGACCTCCATCGACGCCTCGCCCGAGATCGAATTGACCGACGTACCGCCTTGGATGATGCCGACGTTGAACGTCGTCTTCGGCATCGCCGGAACCTGAATGTCGGAGATGCCGGCGATGGCCCGGCCGAGCGCGTGGATCGGGTTCGGGATCCCGAATGCGCCGTAGCTATGTCCGCCCGGTCCTTTGTAGCTGACGCGATATCGATAGCTACCCACGGCTCGACTGGCGATATCGAGTCCGGTGCCGTCGACCGAGATGAAGTAGTCGATCTTCCCCTTCAGCTCTTTGGCGAAGAGGTATCGCGTACCGCGCAGATTGCCCGGCCCTTCCTCGCCGACGTCGCCGACGAAGTAGACGGTGCCGTTGGTTTGGATTCCCGTCTTCTCGAACGCGCGAGCGACCGCCAACACCACGGCGAGTCCGCGGTCATCGTCGCCGATGCCGGGCGCACTGAGTTTCGTGCCCTCGCGTTTCACCGTGACGCTCGTTCCCTCGGGGAAGACCGTGTCGAGATGTCCGGCAATGACGACCGTCGGTCCGCTGCCCATGCCGCGTCGCTCGGCGATGACGTTGCCGATCGAATCGATGCGAACGTTTCGGAGGCCGAGTGCCTCGAGTCGTTTCTTGTACTCGGCGGCACGCGCCGATTCCTTGAACGGCGGCGAGGGGATTTGAGTCAGCTCGATCTGTTGCTGGATCGTCCAGGTGTTGTCGGCCTTGAGGAGATCGAGGGCGGCGCGAACCTTGGCGTTGGAGGCGGGGCTGGTCGGCTGCGCGACGAGGGACGCGGCGGCGAGGAGCAGAACCGCGGGGAGGTATTTGGGAATCGGCATGCGCAGAACGTACTCGCTTGCGCGGCTACTCGTCTACTCGGCTCGCCTCCGCGGCCTCGGCCGACGTCACCACCGGGTGGACCTCGAAGTCCACCAGATCCGACCAGGCCGCGATCCACCGATCGAGCAGGCTTCGGTCGGCGCACTCCATCACTTGGTAGCAGTGGGCGAGGTCGGCAGTCACCCAACTATTGACGTACCGCAGGCCGTCGGGCGCTTGGCGGCCCTTTGCCCTGAAGCGCTCGTAGACCGGCTTCGGATCGCCGTTCCGATAATGCTCGATGATCATGAATAACATGTGGGCGTCAGGTGGTTGCGGGCCGCGAGACGAGTATGCGCGGACCAAAGCTGGAGATGATCACACCCGATACGACAAGCGCCGCCGCGGCGGCGATGTGCGGGCCGAATTGTTCGTGAAGCACGATGCGGGCGAGGGTCGCGGCAAAGAGAGGTTGCACGAGAACATAGATCGCGACGAACGAAGACTCGACGCGGGCCAGCGCCCAAACGTTGAGCAGATACGGAAGCACCGTCGCGGCGACGACGACGAACGCGATACTGAGCCATCCGGTGCGCGTGATCGTTCCGGAGAACAGGCGCGACGCGTCGCGCGCGCCGAATGGCAACACCGTCAGGGCGGCGAGAACGAACGTCCAGCTGATGACGCGGAGCGGATCGTGGCGCGCGAGGATGTCGCGCGTGAGCACGAGATACAATCCGTACGAGCAGCCACCGGTGAGCAGCAGAAGATTGCCGATGGTCGTGCGCGAGCTGAAATCGATGCCGCCGCGTGGAATGATCAGCAGCAGCGCGCCGGCGAGGCCAAGCGCGATTCCCGCGCCCGCCGCAATGCTCGGCCGCTCGCGTCCCAGCAGCACGGCGAATGCGTGTGTCAGCACGGGAATCGACACGAGCATGATCGACGCATTCGTCGCCGTCGACCGATCGAGGCCCGCGAGGAAGCAGAGCTGATTGATCGACACCCCGAGCAGGCTGTAGAGAAAGAGCTGGCCGAACTCGGACGGACGGATCGGTTCTCGCGGCTTCGACGAATGAAGTAGCGCCGATGTTCCGAACAAAATCACCGCGGTTCCGCAGGCGCGAATGACGACGAGCCCGGAAGGCGCGACTTCGCGCAGCGCGAACTTGGCGACGACATAGTTCGCGCCGAACAGCAGCGACACGGCGAGCAGAGCTCCGTGCACCGCGATTGGCGTCTTCCCTTTCACGGTGCGCATTCGGTGGGAGCTCCGTGTGTCTATCTCAATCGAACCCTCGCCAAATGAATCCCTTTGGCGTCGCGCATGGAAAGATAGACGACCTTGCCCTTGCCGAAACCGACGAGGGTGTAGCCCGGTGGAAGCTGGAGTCGATCGGTCAGCTCGCCCTTTTCACTCACGATGTCGTATACCGGGCCACCGGGGACGGGCTTCGGCGGAATCGTGCGAATCCAGAGATTGCCGTCGGCATCGGCGCGTGTCGCACCCTGCGCGATCGGCGGCCGGTAATCCGGCAGCTCGACGGCGGGGATGACGTTGATCTCGCGCATCTGCGGCGGCGGCGGAGCGATCCCTCCGCCGATCATGATCGGTTGCGGGATACACGAGGGAACGCCTGCTGGTGATCCAGGCGGTCCGAAGTTCATGCCCTGGGGCAACGCGGGCATTCCTGCCGGCGGTGCTTTCGCATCACCGGATTTCGCGGCCGCTTCCGTCGTGGCAGCAGGTAGAGGCGTCATCGTCGGCTCGACGCCGGGCGGACAACCATAGATATAGTTCGGCGGAAATTTCATCCCAGGTGGGAATTTCCAGTCTTTCATCAAACCCTGCTGCGGAGTGAACGTATCCGGCACTTTGAACGTCGACGGATACGGCTTGTTGTACACGTTCGCCCAGCGGATCATCTGCGCGACGTAGCCGGACATCTGCTGGCGCGTGTTCGCTTCCCTGACCGAGTCGACCACCTTCTGCTTGTCCTCGTCGCCAAGTCGCTGCCATTCGTACGGAAGCTTCTGGGACGACGACCATGTGCCGTCCGGATGGAGATACTCGATGCGATAATCGCGGCCGCGCACGAAGGCGATCGTCCCATTCGGCAACACCGCCCAATCGTCGGTGCTCGGCAGCGGGTTTACCGTCGAGGTGATCGAGAAGTAGCCCTCGGCCGTTTGTTTGATCTGATAGATGTTCTTCGGGATACGAATCACGCCGAGCGTATCGAGCTTGCGCGAATCGAGGTCGATGCCGGCGATGAACGCGGAATCGGGATCGGGGGGGAAATATGGAACGCCCGCCGGCGGCGCGACCTTCGGTGGGGCGGGCTGCGCCGGAACGCGATAGATGATGCGGCCTTTCGCGTCAACTCTCGGCCAGCCGTAGTACGCGCCGGGATTCGTGAACAGATATGTGTCCTGGACGCGCCAGATCGATCGGACGCGGGCGATGCGCGCCGCGGGATCGAGCACAAGCACGGCGTAGGAGACCGGGTCGACGAACAAGACTGAATCGGCGCGATACGGGATCAGCGTTCCCGGACGCGTGCCATAAGTGTTCGCGACTTCGGCGAGTGAATCGAGAACGACTTGGACCGTCTTGAGCGTCGTGTCCATCAACAGCAGTCGGCGGCGCGAGCCATCGTTGACGAGCACGCGTCCATCGGACAGCTCGAGCACGCTGTTGACGGCGCCCAGCTCTTCCGTCGAAAGGGCCTGCGCCGTCGCGATGCGGCGAACCGGCGGGCCGACGGGGGTGGTTGCCGGACGCTGGGTGCTATCTCGCTGCGCGGCGAGTGTCGTTGATCCGCCCACGGCAAGCAGCGTCGCGATCAAAGCGCGACACCATTGCATCGAGTTTCTCATCGCATCACCGCCATCATCTCGACCATGCCAGCGGACGAGAACGCGAACCCGGACAGCGGCGAGATCCCGCCGACGTAGAGCGACGTGCCGTCGCGAATCGAGACCAGGTACCGCGGATCGAGCACGTTGACGACGAGCTGCGGCAGCTTGCGCTTCTGATCGGGCGTCAGCAGCTCGTTGAGAACCGGCACGACCTTCATCAGCATGTCGATCTGCGCGTGTCGCGCCTGGCGATACCGATCGAACGCCTCGTCCTCGTGATACTTCTCCGGGAGCGACGCGAAGTAGCGCGAAACGGGCGCCCACAGCGAGTCCGACCGATAGTTATAGCGTCGATTCATCGCCGCGATGCTATCCGCCTGCATCGACGTGAGATGGAGCGAGTCCTGCTGCCGCAGGATCACCGACATCGGGTTGCTCACGCTATTGACGCCGACGCTTCTGAACAGCGTTTCGGGATACCGCGTTCCGGGCAGCGTACGGCCGATGCCGAGCTGCTGGGCGAGCGTCTGGCGTTCACGCATCGCGCCGAAGTCGAACTTCATCGACGTCGTGAGGACGACCGGTTGACGGAGAATGACGAGATCCGGCCGCGTGGCGCCGAAGCGCTGGTTGACCTCGTACTTGAAGCGGCCGGTCGTCGGATCAAACCCGCGTACGTAGAGGAGCGACGGATCGGGCGAGACGTTTTGTCCCCAGCCCTTGAGGTGGCCGGATCCGTTGACCGCGAGATCCGCCGCGCCGATCGGGTTGCTCAGTGAGAACTGCACGTTCGCGCGCTGCGGCATGCGGAACTTCGCGCGATCGAGCGTCATCGATAGCGACGCCGTCGAGCTCCACGGTCCGTGGCAGCTATTCCGCGATGCGATCTTACCGAGCTGACTCTCGAGGCATTCGCGCGTCGCCGCCGGCGCGCCGGCGAGGAGCTGCCGCATCCCGTCGGCGACGGCCGGATCGGCGGCGGTCGCCGAGTAGATGAAAGCGCGATCGTTGAAGTAGCCGTCGCCATTGATGTCTCCGGCGACAACCGGCGTGTAGGCACTCCCTGATCGGACGACTCCGTTCCAGTTGATGCGAACGGCGTTGAGCAGATTGTAACCGAGGTTGTAATTGAACGAGTGCGGTCCCTGCGCGGAACGGGCCCAGTACACGTCGACTGGATTCCCGGCGGTGCTGCTGAAGCCGGAGACCTGCTCGCGGCCGTACGAGTACGTGTACGCGGCGCTCCAGGTGAAGCGCACGGGCCCGCGCGGAATCGGCGATAGGCGAAGCGTGAGCTGCGCAGTTCGCGATTGCAGGTCGGAGCGGATCTCGGAGACCCGCGAGAAATCCTGCGTCACGCGCGCGTCGCGAGAGGCGATGCCGCCCGTGATCGGCTCGATGCTTGTCTGCTGGACATAGATCGGTCGCCCTTCGTCGGCCAGCGTGAAACGCGGCACCGGGCTGAAGTTCAGGTCGACCGATCGCTGCTGATTGAGATTGAGCGAGTAGGTGGCGTCCAGGCTCGCCATGTATCGCGCGTCGAGAACGCTTCCGTTCCACGACGTGTTGGCACGGACGGAGCGCTGCGGTCGCCAGTTCCGGGCGAAGACAGTGACGTTGGGCGCGGTGTTCGAGAAGAGCGTTCCACCGGTGCCGTCGGCGCATTCCGTCGGTACGGAGGCCGCATTCGTCGCGTAGGCGATCCAGTCGGGTGTCGGAACCGCGGGGCCGGTGCAGGTGATCTGTTGCGCCCCACCGGGAAGACCGGTGTTATCGAGCGCGGATGTGATTTGGCCCGAGCTCAGACCGTTGGCGTAAACGCCGATGCCCGCGCGCAGGACGGCCCGCGGCGCGCGCGCGGCGCCGGCGAACGCCGAGATCTCGGGATTGGAGCCCAGGGTCTGCGAGAATCCGATGCGCGGACTGATCGTGATCGGCGACGGCAGGCGGTCGTTGCGCAGACCGAACACCCGGTCGATCTCCGGATTGAACGCCGGCGTCGCGGTGAAGTGTCCGCCCTCGACGCGAAGACTGTATTGAATCTGAAGATCGGGATTGCGACGGTACGAATCGGTGAGCGACATGGCGCCGCTCAACTGTCCCGTCGAGCGACGACGCGCCGTGAGCGTGCGCGTGAACGACGCCGGCAATCCCGATTCGAGATCGGCCAGCGAATTGAACGTGAAGGTGCCGAGCAGGTTCGCCGATTGATCCGACGCGGTGTTGCTGGCGTTGAGCTCCGTGCCAAGCTTGATGCGGTGACGGTTCGCGTTGTCGAACCAGGACAGCGTGTTCATGAAGGTCGTGTTGACCGAGCGCGAGCTCGAGCTCAGTCCCTGGTTGCCGCCAAAGGCGAGGTTCTGCACGCCGCTCGCTCCATCGGCGAGAACGGAATTGACGCGAACGCGCCCCGACGGCAGCTGCAGATACGGATCACCGTGATCGCGGGTCACGCCGAACCCGAGTTGCGACTCACTGAGCACCATCTTCACGTAGCCACTGTGGCGCAGTTGGACATTGCCACCGTAGTTGACGCGATCGCCGCTCGCCGACTCGAGCTGCGTGGCGCCACCGCCGACGGGACTCTGCCGAGACCAGTTGCCCGTCATCGTCATGCTGATCGACTGTCCCGTCGAAGACGTCGGCGGCGAGAAATCGAAATTCCCCATCACCGAGCCGTTGTCGCTGTACCGCTGGCTGCGCAGTGGACCGGCCGCCGTCGGAACACCACGGAGGCGAAGGATGTCCATGAAGTGATTCACGGAATCCTGGGCGATGCCGTACGTCTGGAACCCCAGCGCGCTCGCGTTGAGTAGCGTCAGGTTGTCGCGCATCTGACGTCCGAGCTGGTACGAGACGTTATAGAACGACTTGTTGTACGAGATCGGCCCGGTAAGCAAGCCGCCGAGCGAAACACCGGTATACTCGGTGCCGACTGCCTGCGCCGCGCGGTCGGTCCACTCGAGCTGCGGCGTATTGAGCAGCAGGCTCATTCCGCGCGTGCGGAAGTTCGACCCCGAACCCGGCCGGATGTTGAAGTTTCCGCCGCTGAAGCCGCCGCGCGATCCGTCGTAGGGCGATGTCGACAAGGAACTCTGGATCTGCGCGTCGCGCGGCAGGTTGGCGCCGCCGGTTTGCATCCCGTTGAGCGTGACGCTGTTCTGGTCCGCGCCCAGTCCGAGCACGGAGAATCCGTCTTGTTGTCCGTCGAGTCCCGGAATCAGCGTCACGCCGGGGAGCGACGCCGCCATCGCCGCGATATCGCCCTGTAGCTCGGGCGGGAGATTCGACGTCGCAATAGCGCGTTCGGTCCCGCTGACGTCCGGCGTCTGTTGGTTGCGGTTCACGCGTTGCTGGTTCGACGCCGTGCTGACGATGGTGTCCAGTTGTACGACGGACAGGCGCGCGTCGGCAATCAGCACGTCTTCGTCGGCAACGCGCTTGATCTCGAACTGCCGAAAGTTGTAGCCGATGAGCGCGTAACCCATGATGTAGTCGCCGGTCCCGTTCGGGAACGCGATCTGGAACGAGCCCTGGTTGTTCGTGCGGATCTCGCGGGTGACGTTGCCCGGAATCGACGTCGCGGTCACTCGAACACCGGGCAGCGGCAGGCCCTCGGTGTTCGTCACTCGGCCGCGAATGACATCGGTCCCTTGCGCCTGGATCGTTCGGGGGAGCGCGATGCCGATCGCGACGGCGAGCGCGAGACGCGCAAAGCCGGAAAGCCACGAGCGACGAACAGAGTCCAGCGACGACGGGCGGGGCATCGGCGACTCCAACTAGGCGGGTGGTAGATGCTGAGGCTAATCCTTAGATCATCGAACGGTCAAGACCGTTGGCTTGCCGGTTTCGCCCCTTAATCGACTGCTAATGAAAGGGTTTAGAACGATGTGACGCTAGCGATGGGGCTGCTGTTCCTCCGGCTTGGGCACACGGACGAATCGCGCAACGATTCTGATCCCAATCGCAAGACGTTTGGCGGTCGGAGCGCGTGGGGCCATATTGGTTCGATGCAAGATCTCACCACAGGCTCGATCACTCGGCATCTCTTGAAGACCACGAGCTACATGCTCGTCATGATGGTCTTCCAGACCCTGTACTACCTCATCGACCTGTATTGGGTCGGGCGGCTGGGGACGGCGGCGGTGGCAGGAGTTGGGATCGCGGGGAACTTGTCGTTCATCGTTCTCGCGATCAGCCAGATGCTTGGCGTCGGGACAACGACCGTCGTGTCGCACGCCTGCGGCCAAAAAAATCGCGAGGACGCGAAGCACCTGTTCAATCAGTCGCAGGGGCTGGCCGTTGTCGCCGGTCTGTTGTTCTTCGCCGTCGCCATGGCAGGGCGCACCGGCTATGCCCAGGCAATGAGCGCCGACGGTGAGACGATGCGGCTCGCCAATCAGTATTTGCTCTGGTTCATCCCCGCGATGGCGTTGCAGTTCCCGCTCGCCTCGATGGGCGCCGCGCTGCGCGGGACCGGCAACTTCAAGCCGGGCATGGTCGTGGCAACGGCGACGGTGATCATCAACATGGTACTCGCGCCGTTTCTCATCTTCGGCTGGTGGACGGGGCGCGCGTATGGCGTCGCCGGCGCCGCCATGTCGACACTGGTCGCCATCGTCGTCGGGACGGTGTGGCTCGCGACCTACTTCCTACCGAAGGACGCCTTCCTTCACTTCGCATTCAGCCACTGGCGACCGCAGCTGGAAACGTGGAAACGAATCCTGGCGATTGGACTTCCCGCCGGATTCGAGTTCGGGATGATGGCGGTTTATCAGTTTCTCGTTTACACCGTCGCGCGGCCATTCGGTGCGGCGGCGCAAGCGGGTTTCGGCATCGGCATGCGCGTGATTCAGGCGGGCTTCATGCCCGTCGTCGCGCTCGGATTCTCGGTCGCGCCCGTCGCGGGCCAGAATTTTGGCGCGCGGCTGGGGCAACGCGTCAAGGCGACGTTCAAGGACGCCGCGGCGATGGCCGTCGCATGGCAAGTCTTCTTCATCATCGTATGCCAGTTCGCGCCGG
>Ga0310811_10004749_pt1 | contig 17124 bp, 15 predicted proteins | sample YCmetagenome_FD_207642 | JGI IMG/M metagenome (GOLD analysis project Ga0310811, IMG submission 207642) | Soil microbial communities from experimental microcosm in Duke University, North Carolina, United States - YC | ecosystem: Engineered > Artificial ecosystem > Soil microcosm > Unclassified ...
AGAAAGCTTGACCGTCGATGGTGGATGGATTGCCTGACGCGGGCCACCCACGCGAGTGCTATTCGAACGCCGCGTGCATTCCGGATAGCGTCAAGTAAGCGTCGCAACAAAGGCATTGATGTGCAATCGGTATCGACCTCGGCCTCGTCGATACCGATCCCCCTTGTTGCTGGCATTGGTACTGCGCCGCAGTATCGGCAGCCGTGACTTGGAACCGCCATTATTGGATTAAGACGGTACCAACGGGTCGTCTGGTACAACTTTCACTCAGGAGCGTCAGACATGGCCACATACATTGTTTTTACACGCGAAAGCACCCGGGATCAGCGGGAGTTGGACGCCTATCAGGCAAGTGTCGCAAAGACCTTCGTCGGCCATCCCATCAAAATCCTTGCCGCCTACGGACCGCAACAACTGCTTGAAGGAGAGGCACCCGAGGGAGTCGTGATCGTTGAGTTTCCCGATACGCCGTCCGCGCGCGCGTGGTACGACAGCGAAGCATATCAGGCGATCGCGAAGCATCGGTTCAAGGGTGCAACCTACCGAGCGATGATAGTTGAGGGACTCGCACACGGTTGAAGGAAGTAGTAATAGCGACGGTCTGGAGCGGCTGCACATCGCCTGTGCGACCGCTTTTGCCTCCGCTCCTGCCGGCCAATGTCGGTGCCGATGGCTGACTGATTTTGGTCGTAAGTACCCGTTCGCGGATGTGAGCGTCCCACTTCGGAGCTGCCTCGGGCGAACGGCCGGTTAGCGCCATGCGGTCGCCCCATGAGGGTCGATCGCTGAGCGTCCGCAATGGCCGATGAGCAACCACGACGACAACATGAAAAAGCCCTCAACGATAAGGGTTTCTTCATTCTGTTGACTAACAGCAATCGAGGGTTGCGACTGATGGACGACATGACGCGCGACATATTGCCGGGAAGTCATGCTGCGATTCGTTGGCTCGCAGAGAACGTTAGCGAATGAGTCAGCAACGGGAAGGGTCCACTACACTCTTCCCGCCTTGATACAACTCAGGTCACGTGGGCAGTCGTCGGCCAGCTTGAGACGTTCGACTTCGCTCGTTAGATCGCCGACAATCTGCGCCACTGACCTTAGTCAAGTGTTTGCGTACGGCGAAAGGGCGCTTCGCGCCAGGCGGCCATGGGGTCATTGCTGAACGCCGGTGCGCTCGCTCCGATACAGCGCAAAGGTTTCTATTCGTGCGCCGTAATGCATCGTGACCTCGGCATGGGTCATCAATCTGGACGATTTCAGGATCGAACTCGTCGCTTGATAGGCGGTCCGCATCGGGGCCGTAGATGTACAGGTTATATCTAGTGGAAAAATCATTCGGCCAAAGTTGACGGCAGCTAGGGATTCGGATCGTTTCGTCCGGAAACTGCCACCCGGTGCTCTCGACGGGTAACGACTGAGGCAGGGTCCGGAAAAGTCGCAGGCTTACCCTACATACTAGATTCGCGTCCCGGTTACTATCGGTTGGGGACATTCATGGCGGCGACCAAAAAGAGCTGTTTGAAGGCACTTGGTCTCGCGACGGTCGGCCTCTCGCAAACGCCACTGTCAATCTGCGGGTCGATCAGGCGTGCCACTTTCTTTTATGGATGGCGGACAAGGGCGGCGGATAAAGTGGCCGGTGTACAGGCGTGAAGATCGAAGGCTAACGCATTCTGATAACCGGCGGGTCAAGCGGCATCGGGTTTGCACTCGCGCACGCCGACGATGAAATCGAACCGCGCCGGCCCCGAGCCTGGGTTTTCCCGAGAGCCCCGGCATCCGCAGTAGCTGCGGCCATCGTGAATGGTATCGAGGCGGACGCTTTCGAAATGATCCGCGGCGGCGAGGCGAGATCCCGAGAAAGCGCGTATCGTGCGTGCTATCCCAAACTCGTCTCGTGTCCTCGCCGATGAAATCGAACCCTTGCCGAAAGAATCATTCGCTGTCACTCGTTGTTTGCATTTTCACGGCATCAGCCATGGTGATGATGAGTGGCTGTACGACGCAATCACGCATAGCCGCCGCAGACTCCCAGACAGTGCCGGTCGGTACGGTGTCGCTCGACACTGCGATTGACGCTCCACAACGCGGCGAACGGGCGATGGCGCGTGATGCGTATCGCCATCCGCGGGAAACGTTGCGGTTCTTCGAGCTTGCTCCTGGCCAGACGGTGCTGGAGATTGCGCCTGGCGGTGGCTGGTACACCGATATTCTCGCGCCATATCTGCGCGACGCGGGACACCTGTACGAAGCGCAATACGTCAGCACGTCGGCGCAGCCGGATGCCGGCGAGCGCGCTGCCGACGCGGCCTTCGCGCGCAAGCTCGCCGGCGCGCCCGCGTTCTACGGAAACGTCGTGGTGGGCACTCTGCGCGCGGGCGAGTTCACCGGCTTCGACGCCAGCGAACGCTTCGACCGCGTGCTGACCTTTCGCAACATCCATAACTGGATGAAGGACGGCCAGCTCGATGCGAATTTGCGTGGGTTCTATGGGGCGCTGAAATCCGGTGGTGAACTCGGCGTCGAGGAGCATCGCGCGCGGCCGGGAACGACCGTGCAGCAGATGATCGACAGCGGCTATGTCACCGAAGCGTTCGTGATCGCGCATGCGCAGGCAGCCGGATTCGTGCTGGCGGCGCGCAGCGAAATCAACGCCAATCCGCGCGACACGAAGGATTATCCGCACGGGGTGTGGTCATTGCCGCCGACCTACGCGGGTGGCGACGCGGACCGCGCGCGCTATGCCGCGATCGGCGAATCGGATCGTATGACGCTGAGGTTCGTCAAGCCGTAGCTATCGGGTCACGTGGAGGCGCGGGCAGCTCACGCGCCGACTCGATCAGCTCGCCAGATCGAAGAGGCTACCCCAGCGCTTGACCCTCTTTGTGTCCACCTTGGTCAGTTGCAGGGCCTTCCAGACCACGGTGGCGATGCTGTCGTACACGGGAACGCCGAGTTCCCGCTCCAGTTCCGGCACGAGAGGCGCGCCGCGCAGGTTCGTGCACAAAATCGTCAGCGCCTGCGGGCGGCTATCGATCGGCCCCTTCATCAGGTCCCGCGCCATGTCGACAATCTGCCCGGCGCCGACTTCCGAAAATGAAAAATTGTCCTGAAGACCCAGGTGCCGTTCGGCGACGCATTTGAAGCCTTCCCGAGCATAGTTGGCAATGATCGCATCCTGCACATCGTCCCGATAGGGCGTCAGCAAGCCGAAGCGCCGCACCCCCGTTTTCTGAAAGATCTCGTTGAGCGCCAGCACGGAGGTACACGCGCGCGCGCCGGTTTCCCTTTCTATCTCTTCGCATAGCCGCCGGTCCGATTCGAAACCGAGCCAGCTTGCCGACGTGCCGTTCCAGCCAATCACCTGGCAGTGCGCGTCTGCCAGCAGCCGGGCGGCATTCAGGATCTCGCCGTTGCCGAATTGCGCCAATGCGTCTTTGGTCAAGGCGATCTCGGTCACGCGGAACCGGCCGAAATGCGCGCTGGCTTCGGGTATATCGGCGAGCATTGCGGCGGTCACGGGCTCCAGCGTGGTGTTGGAGGACGGGGTAAGCATGCCAAGCAAGACGCGGTCGGCCACAGTGGCTCCTTTTTCCGTTATCGACGCAAAGGATAGTTCTATTGGCTGCGCTATTGGATATGAACAAAAATGCTTTGTATCCAATTTTAAAATATTTGCAGTACACTTTTGGACGAATTTAGCTCGGGCCTGCCGCAACCTATGGCCGCGTTCCTGTGCATTGGCCCATCATCATCGCGGGGAGTAATTTGAAGACGAAAAAAGCCGCAGAGGTTCCTCTGCGCAGGAAAGAGGCGCTGACGCCCGCATTGAAACCGGCCTCGAAAGCGGACATTCACCAGCGCATCTACATGGCGATCGTCGAGCATCGCCTGTTGCCTGGAACGAAACTCGCCGAAGAGCGTCTCGCGGAATTGTTCAACGTGAGCCGTACCCAGGTGAGAGGCGTGCTGCAGCGTCTCGCCGTCGAACAGCTCGTCACGCTGATCCCCAATCGCGGCGCTTTTGTCGCGACGCCTAGCGCGGAGGAAGCACACGATGTTCTCGAAGTTCGCCGTACGCTCGAGCCCGCCGTTGTGGCGCGGCTGATCGAGCGTATCGCCGGTGGCCAGGGGGCCGGTGCGGTCAGCCAGTTGCGTGCGCTCGTCGCGCGCGAACAACAGGCCCGCGACAAACACGACAGGCGTACAGCAGTGCGCCTGTCGGGTGAATTCCACATCCTCCTCGCGGACTTGTCGGGGAGCGGCATCAGTGCTCGCATCATGAGAGAGCTTACCCCGCTGACCTGCCTCGCGATTCTCGCCTTCGAGGCACCGACCGTCGCGGCCTGCCCGAACGACGAACATTCGTGCCTGGTGGATGCGATCGAAGCCGCCGACAGCGCGCGTGCCCAGGCACTGATCATCGACCATCTGCGTCACATCGAAACCGCGCTCAACCTGGGCCGTGTTGGTGAGGAAGTTGATCTCGCCGATGCATTGTTTGGTTGAACGCGCGCACCACATCGGACCATCGGTGCCGAAATCTTGTATCCAAAATAGTGCGAGTGATGCTATAAAGCGCATTCGCCAAGTTTCATCCGCGAGCCAATAGATCGGCGAATAAGCCTAATTCACCGCTACTGCTTAGCTTTTTCGTCATTCTGGATTGGATACAAGGTTTTTGGCATGGAGCTTGCAAGAGCGGTGCCATGAGGTTTCGTATGCACCGGCCATGCCGAACACGCAAGCGTGTCGCAGCTATCTCGAACAAGAGATAGCGATTCGCCTTTGCAGTGTGCGCTTTTCGTGCAGCGCCAAATTCTAGAGAGAGTTCGATGCCGACTGGTCGACTGGACCTGGTGGTCCGCAACGCCCGTGCCGTCACTGCAGCCGATGTAACGCCCTGCGATATCGGCATTGCTGGTGGACGTATCGTTTTGCTGGGCGACTGTCTGCCGGAGGCCGATCGTGAAATCGATGCGGCCGGAAGATTCGTCACTCCCGGCGGAGTGGACGGCCATTGCCACCTCGACCAGCCGATGGAAGCGCCGGTGCGAATGGCCGACGATTTCTGGACCGGCACGCGTTCCGCGGCCTGTGGCGGCACGACCACGGTAATTCCTTTCGCGGCCCAGGCAAAAGGGCAAACGCTCAAGGCGGCGCTGGCCGACTACCATGCGCGGGCGAACGGACGCGCTGGCGTGGACTACGCGTTTCATCTGATCGTCAGCGACCCGACGCCGGAGGTGGTCGCGCGCGAGCTGCCCGAACTGATCGCGGACGGCTATACGTCGTTCAAGATCTACATGACCTATGACGATCTGCGCCTGAACGATAGACAGATACTGGAAGTCCTTGCCGTGGCGCGAACTCACGGCGCGATGGCAATGATTCATGCCGAGAATACCGACTGCATCGCGTGGCTGACGGAGCAGCTCGAGGCCGCGGGCCAGGTTGCTCCGCGCTTTCACGCCCATTCGAGACCCATGCTGGTGGAACGGGAGGCGGCTCATCGCGCGATCGCTCTGGCTGAACTGATCGACGTACCGATCCTGATCGTCCATGTGTCGGGGCGGGAAGCAGTCGAACAGATTCGCTGGGCACGCGGGAAGGGCCTGAAGGTATTCGCGGAAACCTGTCCTCAATATCTGTTTCTCAGCGCGGATGATCTCGGCATTGACGATAGCTACGTGGGAGCGAAGTGCATCTGCAGTCCACCTCCGCGTGATCGCTCCAATCAGCCGGTGTTATGGAATGCGCTCGTCGACGGATTGTTTACCGTGTTCTCCTCGGATCACGCGCCGTATTGCTATGACGGAGAGCAGGGCAAGCATCCGGACGGCAAGGAAGTTCCCTTTCGCCATATTCCCAACGGCTTGCCCGGGCTCGAGACACGATTGCCATTGCTGTTCTCCGAAGGCGTATTGAGCGGACGGCTGACGCCGCAGCGGTTCGTCGAACTTACCGCGGCCGCGCCCGCCCGGGCGTATGGCTTGCATCCGCGCAAAGGCACGATCGCCGTAGGCGCGGATGCGGATCTGGTGATCTGGGATGAGCGCGAGGTGACCATCACGAATTCGATGTTGCATCACGCCACCGACTACACACCCTACGAGGGCATGCGGCTCAACGCATGGCCCGCCTACACCTTGCTGCGTGGCGAAGTGGTGTGGGACGGAGAACAGTGTCTGTGCGTGCCGGGGCAAGGTCGTTTCATGCACTGCGGCGCCCCGAGTCTGCTTCCAGCGGCACCCGCTTTTGCCAGCGCGGGCGTGACACGATGAAGGCGCGCTGGGGTCTTCTTCTCCTTCCGGCGATGTTCGTGTCTCTGGCGTTGCTGGGCATTTCCCAGTCGGTTTTTCTGGCGGGCAGTTTGCATCGCGATCTCGGCGCGGGGCTTCTTGGCAAGTCATGGACCTTGTACAACTACGCCCAGTTCATCTCGGACAGCTATTACCTGGAAACGCTCGAGCTGTCGGTTGCGGTGTCGGTGATGGCTACGGCGCTGACCATGTTGCTGGCGTTTCCAGTGGCCTACATCATCGCGCGGATGCAGTCTCGCTGGAGTCTCGTGCTTCTCGCCACGACCGTGGTCTCGTCATTCGTTTCGATCGTGGTCAAAGTACTCGGGCTGATCCTGATCTTCAGCGCCAATGGTCCGTTCAACAAGCTGCTGATGTCGCTGGGTGTGGTCTCCGAGCCGGTCACGATTGTCGGCAGCCTGACAGGCGTGGTCCTCGGTCTAATGCATTATTCGCTGGGCTTCGCGGTGCTGTTGTTCTACAGCGTTGTCATCACGGTGCCGCGCTCGCTGGAGGACGCAGCGGAGATCATGGGGGCATCGCGCATCGGGGTGTTCCGTCAGGTGATCCTGCCGCTTTGCTTGCCCGGAATAGTCGCCGGCGCTCTGGTGATCTTCAACGTGAGCATGGGCGGATTTACGTCCACCGCGCTGATCGGTGCGGGAAAGGTTCTGACGATACCGTTGGTCATAGAGAGAACCATGTTGCTGGAGAACGGTTACGGCAGCGCCGCGGCGGTAGCGGCGCTGCTGCTCGCCACGGTTCTCGTGATCAATGTGGTATCGGTCGCGACGGTGTCGCGCATGCGCCGGGGCTTGATCCTGTGAAACCTTTCTCCGTCTCCCCCCGTGCACGCCGCGCGCTGTTGAGCGGCATCACGCTGAGTGTCGCCTATCTTTTCCTGCTGGGGCCGATCCTGTTCGTGGCGTTGGCCTCGTTCGACTACGGGCAGCGCGCCTACGTTGTATTCCCACCGCAGCACTTTACGTTGGCCGCGTATAACCATATTCCATCGCGATATTTCACGGCGCTCTGGTTTTCGATCAAACTTGCGCTCGCCTGTACGGCGCTCGCCTGTCTCGTTGGCGTTCCCGCGGCGCTGGGACTGGTGCGCGCAAAACTGCCGAAAAAGTCGTTGCTGCTTGCGCTGATGCGCATGCCGCTGCAAATACCGGGCGTGGTGGTCGGTCTGGCATTTCTTCAGACTTACTACGCAATTGGCAGCGCGACCGGCTGGTACGCGGTGGGCACTTTCTGGGGGCTGGTCATTGCCCATACCTTCGCGGCCACGCCGTTCGTCATTGGCACCTTGGTGGCGGTACTGCAGCGCTTTGACGACACCCTCGAAGAGGCCGCGCTGGTTCTCGGCGCGAGCGCCTGGGGAACCTTCACGCAGGTGACCTTGCCGGTGCTGAAACCCGCGCTGTTCACCGGTGCGCTCTACGCATTCATGGTGTCCTTCACCGACGTGCCCATGGGCGTATTCCTGACCGCACCCGGCAAGATGACTTTTCCGGTCGAGATATTCAACGCAATGCAATTCGATTTCGACCCGACCATTCTCGCTGCCTCCACGCTGGTCACCGTCCTGTCTCTTGCGGCGGTGCTCGTGGTGCAGCGAATCGTCGGCCTGGATGTGTTTGTGAAGACTGCGGGAGCAGACTGATGATCTCTATGCCTTGTGCAACCCTTCGTGTGAAGAGCGTGACGAGAACCGGATCCGGATGGGCTCGCCGTTGGGTATCGCCTATCCTGGCGCTGAGCCTTTTCGCGGCGACATCGGCTCCGTCATTCGCCGGGCAGTTCGACGGCGTGACGGTGCGCTTCGCGACGTTTGGCGGCAAGTGGCGCGATATCGTGGAAGAGCATGTCGGCAAGGCCTTCGAGGCGCAGGGCGGGAAGATCGAATATGTGATCGGCCAGCCTTCCCAGAACATGGCCAAACTGATCGCGGCGCGAGGACAACCGGCACCGTTCGACATGATGGAAACCATGGACAATTTCCTGCCCGTTCTGGAAGCCGGCAGCTTTACCGAGCCGTTGAATCTGAAGAGCATCCCCAATGTGCGCGACTTGCCCGCCGACGAATACACCGATTCTAGGGTCATGATCTGGGCGACGGAGGAGGGCATCGTCTACAACAAGGACAAGTTCAAGGCAGCGGGCATCCCCGTGCCGACCCGCTATGCCGATCTTGGAAACGCGAAGCTGAAGGGCAAGGTTTCCATTCCGGACATCAGCGCGGGCGGCGCGATTCCGGCGGTGGTCGGAATGGCCTGGGAGTCGGGCGGCAATGAATCGAACATCGGGCCCGCACTCGATCTGATTCAGAAGATCGCGCCCGCGAGCTACTGGTCGTCCTCGGCGAACCTGCAGACCGAACTGACCAATGGCGACGTGTGGGCAGCTGCGGCACAAGCCGGAAACGTTCAGCGGCTGGACGGAAAGGTTTCGCTCGGGATGGCGTATATGCCTGTCAATGGCAAGGCGGGCGTACTCAAGCAAGGTTATCTGGTGAAGATCAAGGGGACCCGGCAGTCGGCGGCGGTCGACTGGATCGTCAACCAGTTTCTCGCGCTGCCCATGCAGCTTGCCACCTCGACCGAAGGTGGACAGATTCCCAGCAGCAAGAGCGCGTTGACGCAGTTGCAAAAGGACCCGTCGCTGGCATTTCTCAAGCTGGCGCCGCAGGATATCGCAGGCATGTACAGGATCGACTATTCGAAGGTCGACGAAGCCGCCTATGTGCAGAAGTGGAATCGGAAAATAGGGGGGCGCTGATGCATCCGCTCTCCCGGCCGAACGTCAAGGTCTCATTGCACGAGGTGGAGAAACGCTACGGCGAGCACACGGTTCTCGCGTCGCTGGATCTCGCCGTGCAGGACGGCGAGTTCCTGACTTTGCTCGGCCCCTCGGGTTGCGGCAAGACGACGGCGCTGCGGATCATCGCGGGGTTCATCGAACCGAGCAAAGGCCGCGTGATGATGGACGGAAGCGACGTCACGCGGGTTCCGCCGAATCGGCGCGAAGTGGGCATGGTGTTTCAGAACTATGCGCTCTTCCCACATCTGAGCGTCGCGGAAAACATTGCGTTCGGCATGAAGCAACGCCGCGCTACCGAAAGCGAGCAGCGCACCCGTGTTAGTGAACTGCTCGAACTCGTCAAGCTCAGCGATACCGGCAAGCGCTATCCCGCGGAGTTGTCTGGCGGGCAGCGACAGCGGGTTGCGATCGCGCGCGCAGTTGCTCATCCGCCCCGAGTGTTGCTGATGGACGAGCCGCTCGGCGCGCTCGATCTCAAGCTGCGCGAGTCGATGCAGCAGGAATTGCGCGCGATCCAGCAGAAGCTGCGCATCACCACGCTGTATGTGACGCATGACCAGACCGAGGCGATGGTGATGTCGGATCGCATCATGGTGATGAACCGCGGTCGGGTCGAGCAGCTCGGTAGTGCGGAGGACATCTATCTGCGGCCCGCTTCACGCTTTGTCGCGCAGTTCGTCGGACGCATCAATTTTCTGCCGGTGACCGTGGTTCACTCGAGCGAAGGGGCGGCCCTGCTGTTTGGCCAAACGATCGTCGACGGGCCCGCATCAGGTTTCGCGGCCGCCGGTACGGATAGCCTGTCGCGCTACCCGCATGGTCACCCGCTGACGCTGGCATTGCGCCCGGAGCATCTGCGTGTTGCGCCGGCGGGGCAGCGCGGCGCTCCCAGTCACGGGGCGGACGGCGGCAGGGACGCGGCGAGACCCGGTGCGCGTGACAACGTGCTGCGGGGACGTGTGGTCGACAGCGTGTTCGTCGGCAACTTCGTCAACCTGGCTGTCAATATTGGCGCCGGGCAACAGGTCATCGTCGAAATGCGAGCTGGTCATGGTGGACCCGTGCGCGGCGATGCGGTCGACGTGTGCTGGTCGACGGAACACACGGTGGTGTTCGAACGGGAGCCGGCGGATGCCGGCGCCGGCGTGGCCTCATTGGACGTCGGGACCGATATCTCAAGGAGCAGGCATGCACAGTACTATTCCGATCCGGCGTCAGCTTCCGACACGCTGGACTAAAAGCGGGCTCCAGGCCCTGGTGCAGCCCGACCGGGTACACCGTTACGCGTATGTGGACCCTGATGTCTTCGCACTCGAAATGGAGCGTGTGTTCGGGCGCGCGTGGATCTACGTCGGTCACGAGTCGCAAGTCAGCGCGCCCAATGACTACATCGCGACGACAATCGGTCGCGAACCGATGCTGCTGACTCGCGACGAGAGCGGCCAGTTGCACGTGATCTTCAATCGTTGCGCGCATCGCGGTGTCGAAGTGTGCAGCGTCGACAACGGCACCAGCGGCAATACGCGACTGTTCCGCTGCCCTTATCATGGCTGGACCTATCGCAGCTCGGGCGAACTCGCGGCTATTCCGCAGCGCAAAAGCTACCCGGCCGAACTGGATTTCGCGGATCCGCAATGGTCGATGCGCCGCGCGCCGCGCGTCGATACCTATCGCGGCTTTGTGTTTGCGAGCCTCGCCGCGGAGGGTCCGGACCTGCTGACCTATCTCAACGGCATCCGGCACAGCCTCGACGACCTGGTCGACCGCGCGCCGGCCGGCACGGTCTCGCTGCGCGGCGGCGCAAGCCGCTACACGATCCGCGCCAACTGGAAGATGCAGATCGACAATGGCGTCGACCTGCACCACGCGAGCTATGCCCATGCGTCGACGCTCGACAAGGATGGCCGTCAGTTCTCGCGGCATGGCGGCGGCCCTCGCCTGCTCGAGGGCAAGCGCCGGGCTATCGACTGGGAGTCGTTCGGCGTCGTGGGTTTCGAGTTCGGTCACGGCTATCAGGGGAGACCCCCGGTCGAGACCTTGCCGTCCGGCCTGGTGTACGAACAGTACGTCGCGGCCCTCGAAGCGAAGCATGGCGTGCAGCGCACAGCAGAGATTCTCAACTATGACCGGTTCAATAGCGTCGTTTATCCGAGTCTGACCTTTCAGGCCTTTGGTCAGCATATCCGCGTGGTGCGTCCCATCTCGGTGGACGAGACCGAAGTGAGCATTTATCCGGTATGGCTCGACGGTGCGCCCGACCAGATGAACCGTGACGCGATCCGCTCGATCGCCGCGACGCATTCGGCGGCATCGCTGATCCAGACGGACGATGTCGAAATCTTTGAGCGCGCACAGCGAGGCCTGTCCACGGGCGCCAACGACTGGGTCATGTTCGGCGGTCACATGGGCACCGAAGAGACCTGGAAGGAGGGCGGCTGGCGCGGGCTCGGCACTTCTGAATTCGTTTCGCGCATCCAGTACCAGAACTGGCTGGACTATCTCACCGAGGGTGCCGCCGATGACTAACACTACTGTGGCCATGAGTTCGCCGATCTCGCTGGCGGATTTGCCGGCACCGGATTTGCGTGACGTCGAGCAGTTTCTGTATCGCGAAGCGCGTCTGCTGGATGAACGCCGCTTCGACGAATGGTCGAACCTGTTCACCGAAGACGGTGTGTATTGGGTACCGACGCGCCAGGACCAAAAAAGCCCCGACGAATGCGTGTCCATTTTTTACGATACGCGCGATGTCATGGCGGCGCGCATCCGCCGGCTGAACCATCCCGATGCGCACATTCAGGCGCCACCGTCGGGCACGACGCACCTCGTGACGAATATCGAACTCGAACCCGAGGCCCTCACTATTGCGGGCGCATCGACAGAACCCGTCTGGCGCGCGCACGCTTCATTTGCGATGGCCGAATACCGCCGCGGAGAGCCTCGCTGGTATGCGGGTCGCTACGAATATGACCTGGTGCGACGCGCCGCCAACCTTCACGCGGACCCTGCCAGCACGCTGCGGATCCGTCTGAAAAAGGCCGTGCTGGTGAATTGCACCGCGTCCTTTACCGCGATGGCGGTGTACATCTGATCGCCAATCACTCGCCATAGTCCAGGAAACTCACATGTCCGCACTCTCGCTGAACCCGCAGCAAATCGCCGACTATCATCGCGACGGCTATGTCATTGCCCGCAACATGTTCACAGTCGAGGAAGCCGGCCTCATCCTGCATACCGCCGAAACCGATGAGGCCATGCGCAACGCCGCCTACGTTCGCAGTGACGCGACCGGCAGCCAGACCCGCATGACGGTGTGGAGTGATGCCGGCGACGACATCTTCGGAATGTTCTCGCGCAGCGAGCGCATCGTCGATTCGATGGAGGCGCTGATCGGCGACGAGGTGTATCACTACAACTCCAAGCTCAATGCGAAGGAACCGTTCGAGGGGGGCGCATGGGAATGGCATCAGGACTATGGCTACTGGTACAACAACGGCTGTGTGTTTCCGATGATGGCCACCTGTCTGATGGCGCTCGACCGGTGCACTGAACAGAACGGCTGCCTTCAGGTGCTCAAAGGTTCTCATCTGGCCGGCCGCATCGATCACGTGCAGTCGGGCAAGCAGAATTCCGCGGATCCCGCACGTACGGCGCATCTCGTCGCGAAGCTCGAAACCGTGCCCTGCGTAATGGAGCCTGGCGATGTGATTTTCTTCCATTGCAACACGCTTCATACGTCCGCGCGCAACGATTCGCCGCATCGGCGCTGGGTGCTGATCTCCTGCTACAACGCTCGCTCGAACGACCCCGTCATCAAGCATCATCATCCGCAGTACAACCCGCTGAAGAAGGTGCCGGACAGCGCGATCCTGGAGACCGGGTTGCGAGCAACCACCTCAGGCAAGAAGTTTCTCGACAAGCCCTACAACCCACTCGATTACGTTTCGCGGTAACCGCGCACTAGCCGCGAGCCGAACCCGCTCGGCGACGTGGGATTGCCCGATAGTCCGTCCATTGAGGAGTCTGTTTCATGATGTCCGCCGAAGAAAACCGCCGGCTTACCGAGGTCGGTCCCGACAAGCCGATGGGCAAGCTCCTGCGCCGTTACTGGTTTCCGTTCGCAGGCGCGAGCGAATTCGACGAGAAGGCGACCAAGCCGGTACGGTTGCTCGGCGAAGATCTGGTTGCTTACCGCGATCTCGACGGCAACTACGGGCTGCTCGACAGGCATTGCCCGCATCGGCGCGCGGATCTGTCCAATGGTTTTGTCGAGCAATGCGGATTGCGCTGCAGCTATCACGGCTGGTTGATGCGCCACGATGGCGCTGTGATCGCGACGCCCTATGACGACACGGTCAATCCGGATTCGCCGCGCAAGCACACTGTAAAAAGCCGGGCCTATCCGGTCCGCGAAGTCGCGGGGCTGCTGTTCACGTATATGGGGCCGCTGCCGGCGCCCGAGCTACCCATCTGGGGACCGTTCAAGTGGACTGGCGGTTTCTGCGAGATCGTCCGCTCCGATGTTCCGTGCAACTGGCTTCAGTGCCAGGAGAACACGATCGACCCCGTGCATTTCGAATGGGCGCACGACAACTGGAGCCAGCGGCTCGCCGGCAGCCGCGAATATAGCGGTACCCATACGAAGCTGGCTTTCGAGGAAGCGGATTATGGTCACGTGTATCGGCGCATCCGCGAGGGCCAGGAGGAGAGCAACGAGCTGTGGACCATGGGACGGCTGGTGCTATGGCCAATGGGTTTTTTTCTGGGCGAGCATTTCGAATGGCACATCCCGGTCGATGACGAAAACTCGTTGAATATTTCCTGGTTCTACAGCCGGCCGCCTAAAGGTGTGGGTCCTTACGAGCAGCAGCGCGTGCCGACCTGGGAGAGTCCGATCAAGGACGAGAAAGGTGCCTGGATCACGTCGCACGTCATCAATCAGGACATCGTCGCGTGGGTCGGACAGGGGCGGATTGCCGATCGCACCAAGGAAAATCTCGCTTTGAGCGATCGCGGTGTCGTCATGTTGCGCAGGGCCTATACCGAGGAGATGAAGCGGGTCGAAGAAGGCCACGATCCCCGTTGGGTGATCAGGGATCCGGCGCTCGCCGAATGCATCCCGCTGCCTTATGTCGGACGGACGATAGGAGGTGACCAGATGACGCTCGAGCAGTGGAAGGAACATCCGTATCTGAAACTTCGCTTGAGCGATCACCGGCACTGCGCCGGACAGCCCCGACGTGTCCGCGAGGAATTCGCCCTCGCGATGGGGATGGACCGATGATGTACTGGCGTTATCCACCTGGGCAGGTGTAACCTGGCAAAGCCGTGAGTGCGGTTCCACCAGACTGCTGCGCGGCAACGTGTCGTGCACGACGCGAGGCGGGACGGCCTGCCTCGCACCGAACGATTCGACGTGCCGCCGCGCGGCAATTCCCTCTCGCTTGCCTTTTACCCTCTACCCAGTGCGCGATCGAGAAAGCCCCGCATCGCGTCGCCGAACAGATCGTTCCGGTCGCCTGCCACCATATGCGCGGCGCCTGCCACGTCGATCGTCTGCGCATGAGGGCACAACGCCACGAAGTGCTCGACGCCTTCCGCACTGAGCACGTCCGATTTCGTGCCACGTACCAGCAGCGTCGGTGCGGTCAAGGCGCGCACGCACTGCGACAGGCGCGGTTCGAGCGCGGCAGGATCGCGCAGATCGGGGCGAAAACGCGGGTCCCAGTGCCAACGGTATCGCCCGTCGCCGCCGACGCGCAGATTCTTCGCGAGTCCCGCCAGCGACGACGGACGTGGCCGATGCGGCTGATACGCCGAAATTGCGTCGGCGACTTCATCGAGTGATACGAAGCCTTCGGGCCGGCCCGTCATGAAGCGGTGAATCCGCTCAACGCCGTGCGGCGCGACGCGCGGCGCGACGTCGACGATGACGAGCGCGCTGGCCGCCAGATGCTTTTCACCCGCGGCGATCATGCTGGTGATACCGCCGAGCGACGCGCCGATCAGCGCGGGTGTCGATCCCCCGAGGGCCGAAACGACGCAAAGCAGGTCTTCGACCATCGCGTCTTCGGTGTAGTCGCCATCCGGTGCCCAGCTGGAGTCGCCGTGGCCGCGTGCATCGAACGACACTGCGTAATAGCCGCTCGCGCCGAGTTGTCGGCCGGTGTGCTTCCACGCATGGCGCGTCTGGCCGCCACCGTGCTGCAATATCACCAGCGGGTCGCGCGGGTCGCCCCATGTATCTCCGGCAAGCCGCACGCCGCGCGCGCCGTCCCACACGTGCATCGGAGCGGGCGTGCCAGGCAGGAGCTCACCCGCGCTCATGACGGACTTTTCCTGCCACCAGGCTGTGCGAAGTACGAGAGATCGCGCGGCATCGTGTCGTCACATCGTGTCGAAGGTAGGCGGCCGCTTCTCGACGAAGGCGCTCATGCCTTCCTTCCATTCGTCGCCACCGACGAGAATGGAGATGGCCTCTATGCCGAAACGCCGCGCGCTGCGCAGATCGGCGTCTTCGCTCAGATAGATCGATCGCTTCGATTGCGACAGGGCCTGCGGGCCAAGCTTGCGCAGTTCGAGCGCAATGTCGAGCGCCGTGGCGAGCAGCGCGTCGCCCGGCACGACGGCGGACACGAGGCCATAACGTTCGACCGTCTGTGCATCGATGTGTGTGGCGCGCAGGATCCAGTCGAGCGCGCGGCTGCGTCCCACATGACGGATCAGCTTCTGCACGCCGCCCGCGGCGGCGACCGCGCCGATCTTCGTCTCTGGCAAACCGATCCTGGCGTGTGCCGCAATCACACGAAAATCGCACGACAGCGCAAGCTCGCAGCCACCGCCGAGCGCATATCCATTGATCGCGGCGATGGTTGGAAAGGACATTTCCTCCAGCCGGTCGAACAGCACCGCGATTTTCGCAAGGTAGTCGTCGCGAGCGGGCTGCGGGGAGGTGAAGCGCGCTTCGGGCCCGGCGAAGTAGCGCAGATGTGCGCCGCAACAAAATGCGCGCTCCTGGCCGGTCACGATCAACGCGCGCGTACGTGTGCCTTCGAGCAGATCGAGCGCGCGCTCGAATTCGTCGAGGAATTCGAGCGACAAAGTGTTCATCTGCTGTGGACGGGTCAACGTGATCAACGCGATCGCGCGCTCGATCCATTCCAGCTTCAACGCGGTGCCCTCGAACGTTGGGCCTTCGAAATGCTCGCTCATGCAGTCTCCTCAACAGTGTCCTGACGCGAAACGCGCGCGCGATGAGCAAATGCGTGACGTGTTCCTCAAGCGTAGGATAACCGCATGCCTATGTTGTCTGTCAAGAAACATAACTGACCATCGGGTTAGTGCGTGTCATAAGACGTGCGTTGACGTGCGTTGATTTCCCACTAACCATTGCTTGACAGGCGATTTTTACACGAACTAACCGCTCGGTCAGCCCATTGACCACGTAGGTTACGGTCGTTATCATGCGTTCTGGAGACGGATAGAACGCGAACCGCATAGCAAAAAGGTCCCTATGGATGTCTATGTGCTGGGAGTGGCCATCCACCCAGCTGCCGCGGCGATCGGCGATGCACGACTGGAGGAAATGGCTTATCGGACTGCGCGCGCCGCGCTCGACGATGCTGGCGTGCGCCGCGCCGACATCGATCACCTCACGCTCGCGGCCAGCGACGAACTCGATGCACGCGGCATCAGCAGCATGCTGCTCGCCGCGCCGTCAGGCGGCTATCTGAAAGACGAAATGCGCACGACCGACTCCGGCCTCACCGGCCTGCATCTTGGTGCGATGCGCGTGGCGTCCGGGCATCTTCATCTGGGGCTCGTGGTCAGTACCAGTCAGAATTCGGTCGTGGATCTCGAAGACATCGCGCGGATGCGAAGCGAACCATTCTTTTTGCGCCCCGTTGGCATGAACCTCGCCATTGCGGATGGCCTGTTCGCAAATGCAGTACAGCAACGCTACGGCTTTAGCGACGAAGCGGTCGCGGCGTGCACG
>Ga0310811_10004751_pt1 | contig 17119 bp, 17 predicted proteins | sample YCmetagenome_FD_207642 | JGI IMG/M metagenome (GOLD analysis project Ga0310811, IMG submission 207642) | Soil microbial communities from experimental microcosm in Duke University, North Carolina, United States - YC | ecosystem: Engineered > Artificial ecosystem > Soil microcosm > Unclassified ...
AAGCCCTGCGCAATGTCGCAACCAAGCCCCGCAAGCACACGGTAGATTTCCTCGCTTTCGACACCTTCAGCGATGGTCTGCATGCCCATCTTGTGCGTCAGCGTCACGGCTGCCTCGACGATGTGCAACGCGCCCTTGTCTTCGGGCAGGCGGCGCACAAAGGACTGGTCGATCTTGATCAGCGAGATCGGGAGCTTGTGCAGATACTGCAGTGACGAATAACCGGTGCCGAAGTCGTCGATCGAAATCGTGATCTTCGCGTCAGCTAGGCGATGCAGTTCGACGATCGTGCGCGCCATGTCGGTCATCAGCGCGCCTTCGGTCACTTCCAGTTCCAGCAGCCGGCCTTCGACGCCGTATCGCTGCAGCAGATTCAGGATCAGGTCGGAAAAACCAGGCTGCAGCAGGTTGCGTGGCGAGATGTTGACCGCAATCGGAATGTGGATGCCCTTATCACGCCATTGGACGATCTGCTGCATTGACTGCTCCAGCGCGAATTCGGTGACCAGATTGATCAGAGTACTTTGTTCAGCACGCGGGATGAAGACGGCGGGAGGAATGTTGCCGCGTTCCGGGTGATGCCAGCGCATCAGCGCTTCCACACTCTTGATCGCACCGCTGCGCATGCAGATCTTCGGTTGGTAATGCATCGAGAGCTGGCCTGAGCGGATTGCCTGGATCAGGTTGCCCAGGACGGACAGATTGTCCTTCGCGATGGTGCTGATTTGCGGATCGTAGGCGATGCAGTCCTGCCCATTTTCATGCGCCGAGATCAGCGCGGCTTCGGCATGTTGCAGATAGACGCTGGGCGCGTGCGCCAGTCGGTCAAAAGCGACGTAGCCCAGGCGCGAATCGGTATGGATAGGAATGCCGTTGAACTGGAACGGCTGGCGCGCGCCATCGATCAGCTGCGCCAGCAGCGCATCGATGTTCTGCGCGCTGCGGTTTTCGATCAGGATGCCGAGCTGTTCCGCATCGATACGGTAAACCTGCGTGCGATGCTGCAGGATGCTGCCGTAGCGCTGCGCGGATTGCCGCATCAGTTCTTCGATGATTTCGAAACCGAACGCCGATTTCAATTCCATCGCATTCTGCAGGCTGATGAGGGAGAGCACGAAAGAGTTGTCCGCCTGTTTTTCCTGCGGCAGACGGGACAGAGAATCGAGCAGCGCGGTGCGGTTCGGCAGTTGCGTGTCGGTGTCGTGACGCGCGATCCATTTCAAATGGCGCAAATACGAGCGCACACTGTCGCTGACCCCGCCGCTGAAGAGGCCGACCAGTGTGAAGAAACCGGTGCGGTAGATCCAGTTCAGCGTGTCTTGCATTTCACCGGTGTCGGAATTGATCGGCATGAACGGTCCGAGGATGAAACCGCCGAGCAAACCGAGCAGCAACCCGCCGCGCAGACCGAACACGAAGCCGGCCAGCATCACCGGCAGATACATCGAATGCAGGTAGGAGAACCGGACGCCGCCGGTGAGATCGACCAGCAAGCCCACCCCAGCCACCAGCAACAAAAGGATCGGCACCATGGCGATGCGGATCGCACGCATGTGCAGGGTCAGCCATCCAAACAGTCTTGTCGTGTTCATCGCAGTCCCCGCAGTCGGCACGATTGACGCAAGCCCTTGCAGGGCGCTGCTGGCATGTTGCCACGTAGAAATGTGACATGCAACGACCAACGTGCGGGTATTGGCGCCATGCCCCCGCATCAATAGAGGCGGCTGACCTGGTAGCCGCGCTGGCGCAGGAGATTAGGAATGCCTTGGTCACCCAGCAGGTGCAACGCGCCGACCGCGATGAAGGTCGTCTTGCCGCTGTCCAGCCATGCCGCGATGCGGTCGGCCATCCGTGGATTACGCTGTGCAAGCAGGGTGCGTTCGATGAAGCGCGAGGAAACCGCGTCGTCGTTCAGCATTTCGTCCAGTGCTGCCTGCATTGCCGCACTGTCTGCATGGCTCCAGGCATCGATCAATGCGATGCCCTTGTCGATGGCCGAACCGTCCGCGATATCTTGCATCGTCTCGCGCAGGTATTCCTGTTGCTGGTGTTCGTCGAGCTGATCGAACAATGAAAGCTGGTAGTCGGCGCTTTCCAGTTCAACCACGTTTTTTTTCTGCTGCGCGGCGACGCTCAGAAAATACTGTTCGATGCCCTGCTCGGTAGGGAAGCCGCGTTGCGCCATCGTCTGCACCAGCAACACGTTCGCAATCATCCAGGGCTTCATGCGTGCGACATTGGCGAACGGAATGCCGGCGGTCTCCAGAGCGCTTTTCAGTTGCGCCAGTTCATCCGAGGAGAGATGCTGTTCTATCGTCTGCCCGTTCGGATACACGCCGTATCGAAGAATCGCTTGCTGAAACGCCGCCATATTGCGAATATCGACTTCGAGTGCGAGCCGCTCCGAGCGCTGCAATGCCTTCGTGACCTGCGGCTCCAATGGATAAAATGCCGCCTGGCCGACGTGCACGGTGCCGAATAGATAGCTGCTGCGGCCGTGATAGTCGATGCGGTACAAGGTGCCGCGCAATGGAATCGGCGATTGCACCTGCTGCGACGGAGTTGCAGTGCGAGCCTGTTCCACCTGCGCGCAGATGGCATGGAAACTGACGACAAGAGCAATGAAGAATACGACGATGCGGCGCATGCGATCCTCTGGACGAATAAGGGTTGAAAACGATGCGTAGGCAACATCCGGCGCCGGTCTGGCTGTTCGACCTGGACAACACGCTGCACGATGCCTCGCACGCGATTTTCCCTGCCATCAATCTGAACATGAATGCCTACATCGCCAAGGTGCTCCGCGAATGCGGCGAAGCCTGCGATGCCGATGCAGTGAACGCCGTGCGCACGCAGTACTGGCAACGCTACGGCGCAACTCTGCTCGGCATGGTAAAGCATCACCAGGTCAGCGCGGCGGACTTTCTGCATGAAGCGCATCGTTTCGACGATCTCGCGGCGATGATACGCGCCGAGCGCGGTTTGGTGCGCTTGCTGCGTCGCCTGCCGGGACGCAAGATCCTGCTGACCAATGCGCCGCGTGGTTACGCGCGCGACGTGCTGCGTCATCTCGGCCTGCATCCCCATTTCGCGCAGCATGTGCCGATCGAAGCGATGCGCGTGCACGGACACTTGCGGCCCAAGCCTTCGCGCTTGATGCTGCAAAAGCTGCTGGCGCGCGAAGGCTTGTCCGCACGCCGTTGCATTCTGGTGGAGGATACGGTCGCCAACTTGAAGACCGCCAAGGCGCTCGGTCTGCGCACGGCCTGGGTGACGCAGTATCTGCACGCTGAAAAGGCGCGCCATGTGCATCCCGGATCGGGGACTGGCGCGGCAGCCACAAAGCGCCCCATTTACGTGGATGTCAAAGTACAATCGGTAGCGCAACTATTCAGGGAGTTGCACCGGTTGCGTTAAACCGTTGCTGTAGATCCGGCTGTCCAGATTGCTACTTCGAGCTTGTTTCAAAAAGATTCCGGCGTTGTGGCTGTGTCCTTGTCGTACTGCTTGTCATGCCTATGGACCCAGCGCCTAGCCGGAACCGCTTCGCTTCATGTTGAAACGGCTCTTTTTAAAATAAAAAATCATGGCCACTACCAAACCAGGCGAACGCAAGCTGCAGATACTCCAGACGCTAGCCGGCATGCTGGAGCAGCCCAAGGGGGAAAAGATCACGACCGCAGCATTGGCGGCCAAGGTCGACGTGTCCGAGGCGGCGCTATACCGGCATTTCGCCAGCAAGGCGCAGATGTTCGAGGGCTTGATCGAATTCATCGAGTCCACCGTGTTCGGTCTCATCAACAAAATCACCGAGGAACAGGAAGCCGGCGCGGCACAGGTGCAGGCCATCATCGTCATGCTGATCAATTTCGCCGAGCGCAATCCCGGCATGACGCGCGTGATGATCGGCGATGCGCTGGTCAATGAAAACGAACGCCTGCAGCTGCGCATGAACCAGTTCATCGAACGCATCGAGCTCGCGCTGCGCCAGTCGCTGCGTTTGGCCGCTACACAAGAACAAGGCAGTGAAGCCGATGCGGCGGCACGCGCGAACCTGATCACGAGCGTGGTGATCGGACATTGGCATCGCTATGCAAAGAGCGGCTTCAAGCAACAACCTTCCCATCAACTTGCGGCGCAGATCGCCATGCTGCTGCCTTGATTCCGTTTGCGCGCCTTGACGGCGTGAACTAGCGATACGCCGTGCAAAGAATTCCTCTGTTTTCCTTTTTTGCCTTGCTCGCCGGCGGTACGGCGCTCGGCTTTGGCGCAATCTTCATGCGCCTGTCGGATGTGGGGCCAATTGCTTCGGCCTTCTGGCGCATGGCGCTCGCTGCGCCGCTGCTGTGGTGCTGGGCAATCGCCTCCCGCAGGCAGGACGAAAGCGCTGGACGCCGCATCACGTTTACCCCGGCGCTGCTCTGGGCGGGCCTGTGCTTCGGCGGCGACATGGCCTTCTGGCATCTGTCGCTGCATTACACAACGGTCTCCAATGCGACGCTGCTAACCAATGCCGCGCCCGTCCTGATCGCGCTGTGGCTCTGGTGTGTGCGGCGCGTGCGTTTCGGCGCCGTGTTCATTGCCGGCATGTGGAGCGCGACCATCGGTGCGGTGCTGCTGGTTGCGCCCGATCTGCTGTCGCACTTGGGCGGCGCACGTTTGCTCGGCGATGCGCTGGGCTTGATCAGCGCCGTTTTCTACGCCGCTTATCAGCTGGTCATCAAGGATGCGCGCGATCAGTATTCGACGGCGCGGCTGATGGCATGGAGCACGACGATTACCGGACTGGCGCTGCTGCCGCTGGCCTTGCTGTCGCCGCAGCCCTTCCTCCCGCACACGCTGGCCGGCTGGCTGCCCTTGCTCGGCCTGGCCTTGCTCGCACAGATCGGCGGGCAGACCGTGATCGCCTTCGCTTCTGCGCATCTGCCCGCTTCCCTCTCGTCGGTCACGCTCCTGATCCAGCCGTTGACGGCAACCATCGCCGCCTGGCTGCTTTTCGGCGAAACGATCGCGCCGGTGCAGATGCTGGGCGGCATGCTTTTAATTGCCGGTATCTATTTTTCGCGACGCGGCAGCTAGCTTGTCGCGGGCCGTACAATAGCGCTCTGTCGTTCGACCGAGTCGTTCCAACCATGCCCGTTTCCGTCCCCGCTCCAGACTGTTTTGCCTTGCTCGACGATTGCGAGGCAACGGCTGCTGCCCCGCGCTCGCGACTGTATTCCGGACACGTGGCGACATTGCGCTGCGCGTCGCGCGAACAATTGCCGGCCTTGCTGGAACAGATGCAGCAAGCGCTGCGCGCTGGGCAATATGCGCTCGGTCTTTTCGACTACGAACTCGGCACCGCCATGCACGACATTGCACCGCGCGAAGGCCAATCGATGCTAGCGGAAGTGCTGCTGTTCGCACATTGCGAACCGTTGTCTGCAGAGCAGGTGAGCGTATGGCTAGAGAAGCGCACTTCTGCCGTGCCAGCGGGCGTAGCGAACGTACAGGCGGATACGGACGAGACGCAATTCCACGCCGCGATTGCACGGATTCGCGACTACATTGCGTCCGGCGACACCTACCAGGTCAATTACACCTATCGCCTGCATTTCGATGCGTACGGGTCCCCGTTCACACTGTATCGGCGCCTGCGAGAACGGCAACCGGTGCCCTATGGCGCACTGATCGGCCTGCCGGAAGGACGTTCGGTGCTGTCCTTGTCGCCTGAGCTGTTCGTGCGTCATCGGCAAGGTGAATTGACTGTGCGGCCGATGAAAGGTACGGCACCGGCGGACGGTACGGAGCGCGATGCGCATACCGCCGAGGTTCTTGCCGCTGATGCAAAGAATCGTGCCGAAAATCTGATGATCGTCGACCTGCTGCGCAACGATCTTGGGCGCGTTGCCGAAACTGGCTCGGTGCATGTGGACAGGCTGTTCGACGTGCAGCGCTACGGCGGCGTGCTGCAGATGACGTCGACCGTTACGGCGCGATTGCGCAAAGATGCTTCGCTGTCTGACATTTTCGAGGCGCTTTATCCCTGCGGATCCATCACCGGCGCGCCGAAGCGACGCACGATGCAGATCGTCCGCGAACTGGAGGCGTCGCCGCGCGGCCTCTACACCGGTGCCATCGGCTGGTTCGATCCCCCTTCATCGGCGACGGCAATCGGCGACTTCTGCCTCTCGGTGCCGATCCGCACGCTGCAGTTGCAGGCGCCGACCGGTGCAGTACGCCGTGGCACGATGGGCGTAGGCGCCGGCATCGTGCACGACAGCGACGCCGCAAGCGAATACCAGGAATGTCAGCTGAAGGCAGCCTTTTTGACAGGCATGCCGCATTCCTTTTCCCTGTTCGAAACCATGCACGCGACGCGTGCCGACGGTTGCCGCCATTTGCAACGGCATCTGCGGCGGCTGCAGTCGTCGGCACGCTATTTCGGTTTCATGTTCGACGAGAGCAAGATTCGCGCAGCACTGGCGCGTGCCTGCGCTTCTCTGGACGAAGGACCGCATCGGATGCGGCTGGCGCTCGCCGTCGACGGGAGCGTCGATATACAGCACGCGCCGCTGCAGGCGCTTGCGATGCCGGTGCACGTGCAACTCGCATCGCAACGCACGCACGGTGGCAATCCTTTCCTGCAGCACAAGACGACGCTGCGTGCCGCATATGACGCCGCGTGGCGCGACGCCGAACAGCATGGTGCGTTCGATCAGTTGTTCTTCAACGAGCATGGCCATCTGACCGAAGGCGGTCGCAGCAATGTCTTCGTACGCTTGAAAGGCTGGTGGTATACGCCGCCGGTCAGCGACGGCTTGCTGCCGGGCGTCATGCGTGCGGTGTTGCTCGATGATCCGACCTGGAATGTGGAGGAGCGCAGCATCACGCTGACCGATCTGCGCCGTGCAGAAGAAGTCGTTGTTTGCAATGCGTTACGCGGCGCCTTGCCGGCCGTGATCGATTGGCCGGAATCGATTTAGCGGGAAGCGACACCGCTGACAGGCAATACGACTTCAAAGCAGCTTCCCGGTCCCGCGCGTTCGACGCATTGAACGTTGCCACCATGCCGCAGTGCGATCTGCCGTACCAGTGCGAGACCGAGGCCGACACCGCCGTCGCGTTCGCGCGCACCGGACAGGCGATAGAACGGCTCGAAGATGCGCTCGCGTTCCGTCGGCGGAATGCCCGGGCCGCCATCGCAGATGCGCAGAAGGATGTGGTCTATGTTCTCCTTGCGCAGCGTGACGGCGATCGGCGTGCCCTCGCCATAGCGCTTCGCATTTTCCAGGAGATTGCGCAGCATGCGGCGCAGCAGCTTGGCGTCGCCGAGAAGTTCGATCTCGCCACGATCGGACTGCACCTCGAATTGCACGTCCACGTCGTGGAGGCGCGCGCATTCCTCGGCCACCAAGGCAGTCAAATCTACCGATTCGAATGCAGGTGCGGTATCGGCGCCGGCATCGAGCCGACTGGCCAGCAGAATTTCATCGATCAGCTGATCCAGCTCCGCGATATTGCGCGTCAGTTCCTCGCGTATTTCCGGCTGCGCCTGCGTTCCCATCAATTCGGCTGCCATGCGGATGCGCGCCAGCGGCGAGCGCAATTCGTGCGACGCATTTGCCAGCAATGCCTTCTGCGCGTCGACCAGCGCTTCGATGCGCGCAGCCGAGCGGTTGAAGCTGCCGGCCAGCCGCGCCACTTCGTCATCGCCCCTGACCGGTATGCGCGTGGACAGATGGCCTTCGCCCAGCGCTTCCACGCTGGTCTGCAAGCGTTCAAGGCGGCGCGTCAAACGGCGCACGATCGGATACGCGCCGAGACCGACTGCGAGTGCGATCATCGCCAACGCGGCAAAGTAGCTGACCGGAGGCTTGCGGCGGCCGTGATGCGAACGTTGTCCGACCAGCCAGCGTCCGTCCGGCAATTCCACCGCGAATACCGGCGGCCCGCCGTTGAGCCAGCCGCTGGTCGTCTGTGACGGCTCCAGCGGCGGCAGATCGCGCCCGGCTTCGGCAATCAGTTCGCGCCGGGCCGAGTACAACGCCAGATCGGTACGCGAGCGGGCCTGCCAGCGATCGAGTGCCGCCTGCTGTTCTTCGCGGCTGGCGGTGGCCGGCGGCAGCACTTCGGCAGCAAAGGCGGCGAAGGATTCCAGGCTGGGGCCGATGCGGCGCGAATCGGCATTCATTTGCCATGCAACGGCAAACAGTGCGGCGGCAATCGCCAGGCTGAGCAGCATTGCCGCATAAATGCGTACGTACAGACGCTGCGACCAGCGCACGCGCGCCGCAGAAAGAAGTTCAGACATCTTGCGCCTTCGCGAAGACGTAGCCTGCGCCGCGCACGGTGATGATGCGCTTTGGCTGTTTCGGATCGTCCTCGATTGCGGCGCGCAGGCGGCCGATGTGGACGTCGATCGAGCGGTCGAAGGCATCCATCGGCTCGCCTTTCACCGCATCCATCAATTGCTCGCGCGACAGTACGCGTCCTGCGCGTTCGGCCATCGCGGCCAGCAGATTGAATTGATAGGCGGTCACGCTTTTTTCCTGGCCGTCGAGACGCAGCATGCGCGCATCGAGATCGATTTCGAGACGACCGAAGCGCAGCACTTGCGATGCGCTCTCCGCGGTTTCCGGCGTGGCGTGATGACGGCGCAGCACGGCACGCAGACGTGCCAGCAATTCGCGCGGTTCGAAGGGTTTCGGTACGTAATCGTCGGCGCCGAGTTCGAGCCCGACCACGCGATCCATCGGATCGCCTTTGGCAGTCAGCATCACGATCGGGATCGCCGCCAGCGGCTGCGGCCGCGAACGGATCTGGCGGCACACGTCGAGGCCGTCGGCATCCGGCAGCATCAGATCGAGCAGCACGGCGGAAAACGGCGGCGCATCGCTGGCCTGCAAACGTTGCATGCCGGCCGCCGCATTTTCGCAATGCTCGACCTCGAAGCCGTTCTGGCTCAGATATTTGGCAACCATCGCAGCAAGGCGCTGGTCGTCCTCGATCATCAATAGGCGTTGGCTCATGGCGGCTAGTGTAGCGCGTAAGCGGGGAATGACCGTGCGGCGTACCCGGTTCCGGATACGCCGCACATCGTATAAGGCTTCAGCTTATTTCGCTGCATCCTTGCCCTGACCGTCGCGATCATGATGGCCGTGGTGACCGCGGAAGCCGTGATGGCCTTCACGCTTGGCCAGCTTTTCCGCGGCTACGGCGCGCTGTGCCGGCGTCAACACTTCTGCTGCATCGGCGAAGGCCTGCGTCATGCGGCGCGAACGCTGATCGGCAAGTTGCTGTTGGGTCTGGCGTACGCGTTCCAGTGCGGCGCGATCGATCGTCGGTTGTGCCAGCAGCTTCATGCCTTCTGCATGCGCGGCGCGGCTCTTTTCGCGCAGCGGACGCAGATCCTCGAAGGCCGATTTCGCGATCGCCTGCAGTTTGGTCTTCTGCTCCGGCGTTGCGTCTGGCACCAGGCGGTTGATCATGCGATCGAAACGCTTGGCGGGATCCATGCGGTGATGCCTGGCTTGCTCGGTCTGGTTGCTCACGGCTGGTGCGCTGCCTGTTTTTTCCTGTGCATGGGTAGTACCTGCGATGGTGAACAGGCCGGCCATCATGGCAGCAGTGGTTGCAGTCAGCGCACGGCGGCGCAGCGACGAGCGGGCGGTTTGATTCGTGTTCATGAAAAGCTCCTTTACGTGGTGCACGTCGGGTGGTGCGTGCATGGTCACACTGTAGGAGCGCTCTGTTACCGCTTCGCTTGCAGGGAGTAAAGATATGTAAAGGCGGTGCCGGCTCGCGTGGCATGGCTCTTGCAAAAGAGCAATGGGATACCTGAAAAGCAACGAGGATAAGCGAGCATGGACAGAAGACGTTTTCTTCACACCAGCGTGGCGGTGGCCGGTTTGATGGTAGGTGCGCGACCCGCAGTCGCGCAGATCGGCAATCTCAATGCGGCGATCAACGAATCCGGCCGCCAGCGCATGTTGTCGCAGCGTCTGGCAAAGGCGTATCTGCAGGTGGGACAGGGCATCGACACGATACGCTCGAAGCGGGTGATGCAGGAATCGATGTCGCTATTCGAAAATCAGCTGAGCGAATTGAAGGCGTTTGCCCCATCACCGGAGAACAGGGCGGTGCTCGCCGACATGGATAAAACCTGGCGCGGCTTCAAATCCGTGCTGACCGCGCAGACGCCGAACCAGCGCGATGCGCGCTCCGTGATGGCAATCAGCGACGAAGTGCTGATGCTGGCGCAGAGCGCCACCATGCAGTTGGAAAAACTGTCCGGCACCGCGGCTGCCCGCCTGGTAAACCTCGCGGGGCGGCAGCGGATGCTGTCGCAGCGCATGGCGAAGTTTTATCAAGCCTTGAATTGGGGCGCCGCGCCGGCGGATGCGGTGGCGAGCCTAGGAAAGGCGAGGGACGAGTTTGTCGCTGCGCTGGCGGAGCTGGCTGCCTCACCAAAGAATACGGCCGCCATTACGCAGGAAATCGAGATCGCTCGCCTGCAGTGGTATTTTTTCAATCAAGCCTTGATCGTGAGACCGGCCGATGCGGCCGAAGCGCGCCGGTTTGCAGAAAACGTGGCAACGACCAGCGAGCGGATACTGGAAGTGATGGATACGTTGACCGGTCTGTACCAGCAGCTCGCGTAGAGGAAGCGCTTATGCGTGTATCTGACCGCACACCGTGCAGGCGGCATTGCGCGCAAACTTGATGCTGCTCCATTCCATGCTGCGCGCATCCAGCAGCAGCAAGCGACCTGCCAGCGGTTCTCCGATGCCGGCGACCACCTTCAGCGCTTCCGCCGCCTGCATGCTGCCGATGATGCCGACCAGCGGCGCGAACACGCCCATCGTGCCGCAATTGATTTCCTCGAACTGCTGGTCTTCCGGGAACAGGCAGGAATAGCAGGGGCCGTCCCCGCGCGTATCGAATACGCTGATCTGACCGTCGAAGCGCACCGCCGCGCCCGACACGAGCGGTACGCGATGCGCGACGCAGGCGCGGTTCACCGCATGCCGTGTCGCAAAGTTGTCGCTGCAATCGAGCACGATGGTGGCGGACGCCACCAGCGCGTCCAATCGCTCGCCGGACACCCGCTCCTGCAGCGCCACGACTTCGATATCCGGATTGATCTGCGCCAGCGTCGCCTTGCCCGACGCCACCTTGGGCTGGCCCACGCGTTCGGTCGTGTGCAGGATCTGGCGCTGCAGGTTGGTCAGGTCTACCGTATCGTTGTCGACCAGTGTGATCTTGCCGATGCCGGCCGAAGCCAGATAGAAAGCGGCCGGTGAGCCGAGTCCGCCGGCGCCGATGATCAGCGCATGCGCGGCCAGAAGCTTTTCCTGTCCTGCGATATCGAGTTCGTCGAGCAGGATATGGCGCGAATAGCGGAGCAATTGTTGATCGTTCATGGTGTGCCTGTACTCTGCTGCCGATATGCGGCGGCGCGTGAGGACAATCAAAAAAGCCGCATTGCTGCGGCTTTTTTGAGCAGTCCTGCTTAGTTGTTCTGCTGCGGTTTCTTCTTGTCAGCCGGTTTTTTATCGGCGGGTTTCTTGCTTTCCGGTTTGTCCTCGTGCTTCGGATCGTTGATGCTCGGCTCCTTCTTCGTCTCGACCGTCTTGGTCTTCGACAGCACGACCGGCAAGCCCTTCAGATGATTCATCGCTTGCTGCAGCTGGAAGTCGTCCGCACTGCCGAATTCGAGCGGCTTGTGCTTTTTCTCCAGCGCCAGCAGACGCTGTTCTTCTTCCGGCGTATCCGGTTCGGCATGGACTTCGGCGCCCTTGTCCTTGTCGTTGGTCAGATGCTTTTGCAGATCCGCTTCACGCAGGCGGAAGCCGTTAAAGTCATCGCCATCCTTGGTCTCGTCCACCATCAGGTCCGGCACGATGCCGCGCGCCTGGATCGAGCGGCCGCTCGGCGTGTAGTAGCGCGCCGTCGTCAGCTTGACCGCGGTATCGGCCGACAATTGGCGAATCGTCTGCACTGAGCCCTTGCCGAAAGTTTGCGAGCCGATGATGGTGGCGCGCTTGTAATCCTGCAGCGCACCAGCCACGATCTCCGAAGCTGAAGCAGAGCCGGCGTTGACCAGCACTACCATCGGCACTTTCTTCAACGATTCAGGCAGCTTTGCGAGCGGATCGCCGACCGCGCGGGTCGCATAGAATTCGCGGCGCGCATAGAAGGTCTGCTTGGAATCCGGCAGCTGGCCATTGGTCGATACGACGACGACGTCCTTCGGCAAGAAGGCGGCGGCAACGCCGATCGCGCCCGGCAGTACGCCGCCCGGATCGTTGCGCAGATCGAGCACGATGCCTTTCATGTTCGGATCTTCCGCATACAGCGCGGCGATCTTCTTCGCCATGTCGTCGACGGTCGGCTCCTGGAACTGCACGATGCGAATCCATGCATAGCCTGGCTCGATCATCTTCGCCTTCACGCTCTGCACGCGGATTTCCTGGCGCACGATGGTGACGACGATCGGCTTGTCCTCATCCTTGCGCGCAATCGTCAGCGTGATCTTGGTGTTCGGCTCGCCGCGCATTTTCTTGACGGCTTCATCCAGCGTCATGCCCTTGACCGGCGTCGAATCGAGACGCGTGATCAAATCGCCTGCTTTCAGGCCGGCGCGATAGGCCGGGGAATCTTCGATCGGCGAGATGACTTTCACATAGCCGTCTTCCATGCCGACTTCGATGCCCAGGCCGACGAACTTGCCCTGCGTACCTTCACGCAATTCCTTGAAGGCTTTCTTGTCTAGATACGCCGAATGCGGGTCCAGCGAGGACACCATGCCGGAAATGGCTTCGGTGATCAGTTTCTTGTCGTCCACCGGCTCGACGTAATCGGTCTTGATCAGACCGAACACTTCAGCGAACTGGCGCAATTCTTCGAGCGGCAGTGGAGAGGCCCCATTTTTCTGCGCGATGGCATCGAGTTGGGTACCCATGCCGATTGCGCCGACGACCATGCCGAGACCGACCAGTGCAATATTCTTAAGTTTCGTTCCCATGTTCACCTGATAGTTACCCAATCGAGCGGGTCAAACGCGCGGCCATCATGCCGCATTTCAAAGTATAAACCCGATTGTTCGTTGCCGCCGCTGTTGCCCACATTGGCCACCACGTCGCCGCCCTTGACCACATCGCCGGCACGTTTCAACAGCGACTGGTTATTCGCATAGATCGTGAGGTACTGGCTGCCGTGATCGATGATCAGCAGATTGCCGAAACCGCGCAGCCAATCGGCAAAAACGACACGGCCGCCGGCCACCGCGCGTACTTCGGCGCCCTCCGGCGCGCGGATGAACAAACCCTTCGAAACCGGGCCGTCACCGCGCTTGCTGCCGAACTTGCTCAGCATGTCACCGCGTACCGGTAGCCGCAGTTTTCCGCGTAGCGCGGCAAAGGCGCCGTCCGGCATGCCGGAGTCGGGCAGCAATTCGTTGCGCGCGATCGGCTGCTGCTTGCTGCTCGGCTCGTCATCCTCGATCGCGTCCGGATTGGCGATCTTGCCGCCGTCGCTGCGTTTCTTCGCCTCCGCCAGTTTGCGTTCGCGCTCCGCCTTTGCCGCCTGCTCGCGCCGCTTGCGCTCGGCTTCGGCCTTGCGCTGTTCCGCAATCATGGCCGACAGTTTGTCGACCAGGCTGGACAGGCGTTTTTCGTCGCGTTCGATCTTGCCGGCTTCCTTGCGCTGCGCCGAAAGCCTGGTGGAGAGCTGCGCCAGGAGCGTCGCGCGTTCGGCTTTCTGCTTTTCGAGCGAGGCGTGCTGCTTGCGCGCCGCGTTCGCAATATCGTCGAGTTTTTCCTTGGTCGTGCGCGCGTCGGCCTGGTTGTCTTCGATTGCCTTCAGGTTAGCGCGCAGCGATTCGATCAATTCGGCCTGCGCACGGGAGACATAGCCCATGTACTGCAATTCGCGATTGATGCGATTCGGATTGTCGCCCGACAGCAGCAGCTTGATACGGTCTTCGTTGCCTGCCACATATTGCTTGCGCAGCAGATCGGCCAGTTGCTTCTGCTGCATGTCGGCGGTCTTCTGCAGCGCTGCGTGTTGCCGCGCCAGTTCCTGCAGCCTGGTTTCGGCTGCCTGTTGCTGCGCGGCGAGCTCATGCAGGTTGCGCCTGGCATCGGAAATCGCGGCTTCGGAATGCGCGAGCGCATCTGCAGCGTCGGACTTGGCGTTTTCCGTCTTGTCGATTGAACGCTTCAGTTCGTCCAGCTTCTGCCGCAGATCGGCGCGTTCGTTCTCGGCTTGTTTCTTCTGTCTGTCGGGATCCTTCTGCGTCTGCGCATGCGCCTGGGGCGCGAGCCAGAGGGCGGCGCAGGCGAGCGCCGCCAGCATCGGTCGGATGCGGGCGCGGCGTTCAGTGCAGTAAGAGGGCTTGCGCAAGACGGCGGTCATTCACCTTGTGGCGGCGACGGCGGCGGGCGCAGCGGCTTTGGCCGGCTCGCCCAGATAGTAGTGGCGAATCGGCTTCAGGTCGGCGTCCAGTTCATAGACGATCGGAATGCCGTTCGGAATGCTGAGGCTGACGATGTCCTGGTCGCTGATATTGTCGAGCATCTTGATCAACGCGCGCAGGCTGTTGCCGTGGGCCGAAATGATGACGTTCTTGCCGGCGCGGATGGCCGGGGCGATGGTGTCGTTCCACATCGGTTCGACGCGTGCGACGGTGTCCTTCAGGCACTCGGCGAGCGGAATCTGCTCGCGCTTCAGATGCGCGTAGCGCGGATCGGTGTACGACGTGCGTGGATCGTCCGGGTCGAGCGGGTTAGGCGGAATGTCGAAGCTGCGGCGCCACTTGTGCACCATGTCCTCGCCGTATTTCAGCGCGGTTTCCTTCTTGTTCAATCCTTGCAACGCACCGTAATGGCGTTCGTTCAGACGCCAGTCCAGCGTGATCGGCACCCACATCATGTCCATCTCGTCCAATGCCAGCCACAAGGTGCGGATGGCGCGCTTGAGCAGGGAGGAGAATCCGATATCGAAAGTGAATCCTGCTTCGCGCAACAGACGGCCTGCGCGGCGTGCCTCGACACAGCCTTTTTCGGTCAAATCCACGTCGGCCCAGCCGGTGAAGCGATTTTCAAGATTCCATGTGGATTCGCCGTGGCGCATCAATACAAGTTTGTACATGGTTCGGTAGCTAAATGAAGAATTTCTGATGCAAAATGCCGAATCCGGATCGATTCCGGCTTCTATTTTATAATGCGAGACTCACTTCAGACCATTGGAAGCCCGTGAAATTCATTATTGATAACATTTTTCTTATCGTTCTCATGCTCGCTTCGGGCGGCGCGCTGATCTGGCAAAGCCTGCAGCGCACTGGCGCGAAAGTCACCGCATTGCAGGCAACGCAGATCATCAATCAGGGTAAAAGTCTGATTCTCGATGTCCGCACTGCGGACGAGTTTGCGGCGGGCCACATCCGCGATGCAAAGAACATCCCGTTGAAAGAGTTGCCGAACCGTCTGTCCGAAGTGGAGAAGTTCAAGGAGAGGTCGGTGATCGTTGTCTGCAACAAGGGCTTGCAATCGTCGAAAGCGACCTCACAACTGAAGAAGGCGGGCTTCACCGACGCAAGCAGTTTGCTCGGCGGGCTGGATGCCTGGCAATCGCAAGGCCTGCCGACGATCAAGTAAAGGAAGCATCATGACTGCGCACGTTTTGATGTATAGCACCGGCGTCTGCCCGTATTGCGTGATGGCGGAGCGGCTGCTGAAGGCCAAGGGTGTCAATGATATCGAGAAGATCCGCGTCGATCTGGAGCCGGCGCAGCGCGCGCTCATGATGGAAAAGACGGGCCGCCGCACGGTGCCGCAAATCTATATCGGCAATACCCATGTCGGCGGCTTTGACGACCTCAATGCGCTGGAGCGCCAAGGCAAGCTCGACGCGCTGCTGCAAGGCGCCTGAGCCGGAAAAACCGGACCGCATCGGTCCGGTTTTAACAAGCAAAACTTGAATTCAGCGGAGGGATTGCCCTCCATTTTTTAAATCCGAAGATCTATTCAACGAGAACACACATGGCGGACGACAATCAGCAACCCGTATTCCAGATTCAGCGCATCTACCTGAAAGACTTGTCGCTGGAACAGCCGAATTCTCCCGCCATTTTTCTGGAGCAGGAAGCGCCGGCGCTGGAAGTGGCGGTCGACGTCGGTGCCGAGGCCCTGGCGGCGGGTATCTACGAAGCGAGCGTGACGATCACGCTGACTGCGAAGATCAAGGACAAGGTCGCCTTCCTGATTGAAGGCAAGCAGGCCGGCATCTTCGAAGCGCGCAATATCCCGGACGATCAGCTCGATCCACTGCTCGGCATCGGCTGCCCCAACGTGATCTATCCCTACCTGCGCGCCAACATTGCCGACGCCATCACGCGCGCCGGTTTCCCGCCGGTGCATCTGGCGGAAATCAATTTCGAGGCCTTCTACCAGCAGCGCCTGCAGGCGCTGGCGCAGCAAGGCAACGGCAGCGGCATCGTGATGCCTGACGGCTCCGCAGCCAAGCATTGACGGACGCATAGATGAAGTTGACTCTGATCGCTGCCGTGCTGGCCGTCGCCGTGACAAGCGTCACGGCGGCGCATGCCGTCGAGTTCAAATCGGTGGGGGCCAATCCGCTCGTTGCGTACAACGCGCCGTCCGAAAAGGCGCGCAAGGTCTATGTCGTACCGCGTGGCATGCCGGTGGAAATCATCTTGACGCAGAATGGCTGGAGCAAGGTACGCGACGCGGTCGGCGATCTGTTCTGGCTGGAAGCCAAGGGTTTGATCGCCAAGCGCAGTGTGGTCGTGATCGCACCGAGCGCTCGTCTGCACGCATCGGCAGAAGAAAGCGCGCCGCTGGTTGCTACCGTAGACAAGGGCGTATTGCTGGATCTCGTTGCGCCAGTCGCTGGCGGCTGGGTGAAGCTGAAGCACCGTGACGGCGTAGTCGGCTTTGCCAAGGTCGGCGAAGTCTGGGGCGATTGACTTCCGGACCATCGGGTGCATCGATGATCCGACTCCATCCTGATCCATCATCACAATGAAGATCACCATACTCGGCGCCGGTGCCTGGGGCACGGCGTTGGCGAAATCGCTGGCCGAACGCCACGAGGTACTCCTGTGGGGACG
>Ga0310811_10004752_pt1 | contig 17118 bp, 13 predicted proteins | sample YCmetagenome_FD_207642 | JGI IMG/M metagenome (GOLD analysis project Ga0310811, IMG submission 207642) | Soil microbial communities from experimental microcosm in Duke University, North Carolina, United States - YC | ecosystem: Engineered > Artificial ecosystem > Soil microcosm > Unclassified ...
CCGATGAGACGGAGATTTTCCTGCTCACCGGCACGCTGATCTGGGGCATCATGATTCAGTCGGGCCTCAACTATCTCTTCACCGACAATCCAGTGGCGATGCAGCCATTGATCCACGGCGTCACGCCGATTGGCGGGGTGCGCACGCCGAGCAACGAGATCATGATCGCGGTGATCTGCTGGGTGGTGATCGGCCTGCTCTGGCTGCTGGTGAATCGCACCCGCACGGGCAAGGCTTTGCTGGCCGCGGCGAGCAATCCGCGCGCCCTCACCATGCTCGGCTTCGAGCTTTCAAACATCTATCTCCTGGTCTGGACGATCTACGGCGTTTTGGCAGGGCTTGCCGGCGTGCTGCTTGCCACTTTCCTCGGTACCAGCCCGGCCAATACCGGCACGCTGACGGCGAGCGCTTTTTCCATTGTCGTGCTTGGCGGGCTTGGCAGCGTCTCCGGCTCGCTCATCGCGGCTTATGTCATCGGCTATCTGGAAACGATTACCGCCTATCTGGTGGCGCCGACCTTGCGGCCCATTCCGGCGCTGCTGCTGCTCGTCATTGTCGTTTATCTGCGCCCGCAAGGGCTGCTCGGCCGGCGCTAAGAAAGGGAAGGCTTCTTTTTGTGAACAAAAAGAAGCAAAAAAACTTTGTTATTCTAGTCCGTGCTGGTTTCGCCGCCGCAGGCCCAAAGTCGAGAAAGTTTTTGCGCCGCTTTTTTCAAAAAGCGGCCACTTTCTAAAACACTCAGGGGAAGGAAATGAGCCTTCTAAAACATCCGCCGTTCTGGCTTGCCGTGGTTCTCGTGCTGTTCGCTTCGGTCGCGCGGCTATGGCTTTCCGCCTATTTTCTCGGTGTGCTCACGCTCGCTTATTATTTCGGCGTGTTTGCGATGAGCTGGGACTTGCTGTTCGGCTTTGCGGGCGAAGTGAATTTCGGTCCGACGGCGCTGATCGGGCTGGGCGCCTATGGTGCGGCGATGCTCAACAGCATGGCGGGCCTGCCCATTCCGGTTTGCCTCATTTTCGGCGCGCTGCTGGCGGTTGCCGGCGGGGCGCTGCTGGCCTTGCCGGCCTTGCGGCTCACCGGACCGTATTTCGGCCTCGTCACCTTGGTTGCGGTGTTGCTGCTGCAGAATTTCATCGTCATTTTCGCCGGCATCACCGGCGGGGAAATCGGCATGACCGTGCCGAGCGTGCTCTCCGTCAATGCTGGCGTTAACTACGAATATGCGCTCGGCTTTCTCGTAGTTTGCGGGCTGATCCTTTATGGCTTGTCACGCTCCGCGCTGGGGCTGATCCTGCAGGCGAGCGGCCAGGACGCCACCGAGGCGGCCGCGCTCGGCTTCAACATTACCAAGCACAAATTCGCCGCCTTCTGCATCAGTGCGCTGTTCTCCGGCCTCGCGGGCGGCATGCTGGTCTTTTATATGGGCACGGCCTCGGTGGACACGGTGGTCGACATTTCCATCGACGTGCAGATTATCATCATGGCCGTGCTGGGCGGACGGCGCACCATTCTCGGCGCTGTTCTCGGCGCGGTATTCATCATCCTCGCAAATGAGCTGCTGCGGCCGTTGGGCCAGCTGAACAATTTTGTCGTCGCGGCGGTCGCGCTCGCGGTGATTTTGCTCTTTCCCGACGGGTTTCTTGGTCTTTTGCACCGCACGAGGAGCGTCTGATGCGTGACGTGGTGATCAAAGAGGCTTGCCTCAGCGTCAGCGGCCTGACCAAGCGTTTCGGCGGGCTGGTGGCGGTGAAGGATCTCGGCTTTCGCATCATGCCGGGCGAAATTCTCGGCCTTATAGGCCCGAACGGGTCCGGCAAATCCACCGTGATGAAGCTGATCATGGGCATCACCAAGCCCAATGCCGGGTCGATCCAGCTTGAAGGCACGGAAGTCGCCGGTTGGCCATCGCACCGCATCGCGCGGGCGGGGGTGGGCATCGTGTTCCAGCATTCCCGCCCGCTGCACCGGCAGACTGTGCTGGAGAATATCAAGCTCGGCCTGTTGCCGGATTCCCTGCTGCGGCTGATGCACGACCGTGCGGTGGATCGTAAGGCACGCGAAATCGCCGCGCGCGTGGAACTGGACCATGTGCTCGACCGGTATCCGTCGACGCTGCCCTTCGCGGATCTGCGCCGCATGGAGCTGGCGAAAGCGATCGCCCGCGACCCGAGGCTGGTGCTGGTCGATGAGCCCTTCGCCGGCCTTACGTCCCAAGAGGTCAAAAGTTTCGCGGCGCTGATCGAAGGGTTCCGCAATGACGGCAGGGCGGTGCTGCTCGTCGACCATAATGTGAAGAGCGTTGCCGCCATGGCCGACCGCGTGCTGGCCATGTATCTGGGTGAATATGTCGCAGAGGGCACGGCCGAAGAGGTGATGCGCAACGAGACGGTGCGCCGTGTCTATCTGGGCGGCGCCATCGAAGTCGCCGCGCGGCCGCAGATCAGCCAGAAAGCCGGGCCGCCGCTGTTGGAAGTGGCCGAGGTCAGCGTGCTTTATGGCAAGGCCCAGGCTCTGGACAACGTTTCGCTCCACGTGAAGGAAGGAGAGTTCGTCTCCGTGGTCGGCCTCAATGGGGCCGGCAAAACCACCTTGTTCAACGCGATTTCCGGCCTGGTGCCTTATTCCGGCCGCATCAACTGGAGTGGCGAACCCTTGTCGGGGCGTAGCGCCGCGGCCATTGCCCGCGCCGGTATCGTGCAATGTGCCGAGACGCGGCAGCTTTTCGGTGACATGAGCGTGCGCGAAAATCTTGATCTTGGCGGCTGGCATCTTCCGCCGGCGGAGGAGGCGAAGCAGCTCGACTGGCTGTTCGAGCTGTTCCCGATCCTGCGCCACCGGCAGGGACAGGTGGCCAGGACTCTTTCGGGCGGCGAGCAGCAGATGCTGGCGATTGCCCGCGCCCTGATGATGCGGCCGAAATTCCTGCTGCTGGACGAGCCGACGCTGGGCCTTGCCCCGGTGATTTTGGAGCAGATTTCCCGGGCCCTGGAATTGTTGCGCAACACCACGCCGATCACCGTGTTGCTGGCCGAGCAGAATGTGACCTTCGCGCTGCCCCATGCCGATCGGGTCTATGTGCTCGAGCATGCGCGCATCGTCTGGGAAGGAGACCCCGAGCGTTTTGCACGCGAGGCGGGGACGGGCTATTTGTGAGGGTAAGCAAGGGAAGGAAGGGCTTCTTTTTTGAAAAAAAGAAGCAAAAAACTTTTTTGAACTGGGTCGTGCTGGTTTCAGCGCCATTGGCCCAATTTCAAGAAAGTTTTTGCGCCGCTTTTTTCAAAAAGCGGCCACTTCCTTCCTTTTATGATTGACGCGCCCGCACTGTCAGTTCGCCGATGCGCTTTTCCGTGATCGTGCTTTGCACCAGCCGGTCCACATAAATACCCGGCGTGTGAATCTGGTCGGGATCAAGCGCCCCGGCCTCGACGATCTCTTCCACCTCGGCGATGGTAATTTTCCCGGCCGTGGCCATTTCCGGATTGAAATTGCGTGCCGTCTTGCGGAAGACGAGATTACCCGCGGGATCGCCGCGCCAGGCTTTGACGATCGATAGATCCGCCCGCAGCCAGGTTTCGCGGAGATAAAGCTGCCCTTCGAATTCCTCCACCTTCTTCCCTTCGGCAACCGCGGTGCCGACCCCGGTGCGGGTATAGAAGGCCGGAATGCCGGCGCCGCCGGCGCGGATGCGCTCCGCCATCGTGCCCATGGGCGTCAGCTCCAGTTCGATGTCGCCGGCCAGGCATTGCTGCTGGAACAGCCGGTTCACGCCGAGATAGGAACAGACAGCTTTGCGAATCTGCCGTTGTGTCAGCAGGAACCACAGGCCGAAATTCTCGTTGCCGCAATTATTGGAGATGACGGTGAGGTCCTTGGTGCCGGCGCGAAAAATCTCCGCGATCAGGCTTTCAGGATTTCCGGCATAGCCGAACCCGCCGGACATGATTGTCATGCCGTCGAACAGCACGCCTTCCAGCGCCGCGGCCGGACTGGAGAAAATTTTCTGAACCATGGGCGCATAGAGCAATATGCGTGGCTCAGATCAATGCCGGCTCTCTAGCGCTTTCAGATAAAAGGGAAGTGGCCGCTTTTTGAAAAAAGCGGCGAAAAAACTTTTGTTATGCTGGGCCTGAGTCCGTGTCGCCGACAACGCCCACGGCCCAGAGTCAATAAAGTTTTTTGCTTCTTTTTGTTCACAAAAAGAAGCCTTCCCCTTCGCTCACCTGATGAACCTGGGCCCCTCACTCCGCGCAGGGGCGTGGGACCTGGGCTTTCACTTGTTTGCAGAAATCAAAGCCATGATCGTTGCAATAATCCTCCAGCACCATCACCGAGCCGGATGGATCCGCCACGCCCACATAACCGTCCGGCCGGAGCAGATAGACCGCGTCGCGCTCCAGCCCGGCCTCCTCATAGGCCTCCCGCCACGGGAACACATGCAGGGGAATTTTACGGGCTTGGCACCATGTGGTGAGCTCCGTCTCGGGTCGGCCATAGACATGGACCTGCCAGTTCAGTTCGCACAGGGTGGTCAGATTATCCCGCCCCTCCACCTGCACCCAGGGAAGCCGATCGCCGCTATGCACGTGCACCGCCATGCCGCGGCTTAAGGAACTGCCACGGTAATTCACGTTGATCTGCGACACGGTGCGGAACACATAGCTGCGCATCGCCTCCAGGCGTGTCATTTGCGCCAGCAAGGGGGGCATGACCCTGGTCCGCAGCACATCGGCAAACAGACCTGGGGCGGTCGCGAAACGGAACCCCCGGTCGGTTGTCGCCGCCAAGCGCCGTGCGGCACGGAGGCGCTCGCTCTCATAGCTGTCCAGCAGCGTGGCCGGGGCCTGGCCGTGCAGCACCGCAGCAAGTTTCCAGGAAAGGTTGATGGCGTCGCCGATCGCGGCATTCATGCCCTGGCCCGCGGCCGGGCTGTGGATATGCGCGGCGTCGCCGAGCAGAAACGCCGCCCCCTGGCGCATCTGGGCGCAGACCCGGTGATGCACGTGAAAGGTCGAGAACCAGGTCTCCGCCGCGATGTCCAGCTGCAAATGCTGGATCGCCCTGGCGCTGACATCGGCAAAAGTCAGGGTCTCCGCGCGATTCGTTCCCTCGTCGCGGAGGGTGCCGATCAGCCGGGCCCGGCCCGGGGTGGGCAGGGGAAAGAGTGCGAGAAAATCCGCCTCGTCGAGGTCGATATGCAGCTCGCCATTGAAGGCCCGGCCGCTTCCCGTGATGTCGGCGACGTAAAAAAGCTGGTCATGGCGAGGGCCGGCGAAGCCGATCCCTAAGCTTTCGCGCACGATCGACCTGGCGCCGTCGCAACCGGCGATGAAGCGCGCCGCATAAGATTCCTCACCGTGGGGGGTTTTTATCTGCGCCGTCACATGCTCGCCATGGTCGATAAAACCGAGCAGTTCATGTTGCCGCTCCACCATAACGCCGGCCTGTTCCAGCCGTTCGATAAGCAGCCGCTCGTGTTCGGCCTGCGGAAAGATCAGCAAAAACGGGTAGGGGGTCTGTTCGCCGCCGATTTTTTCGAAAAGCAGGCGCGCTTCCGGCGCGCCTTTGACCCAGAGATTGACCGCCGAGACCTTATGGCCGCGCGCGACCACGGTGTCCGCGAGGTTCAACTGCCGGTAGAGTTCCAGCGTGCGGGCCTGTATGGAAAGGGAATAGGATGTGGTGGACGGCCAGGAGTTTTTGTCGATGATGCGGGGGCGGATCCCCTGATTCGCCAGCCACAGCGCCAGCACCAGCCCGGTGGGTCCGGCCCCGACGATCAGCACGTCATGGCGCATGGCTTCGTCCTTTCCGCTCCGGCGACCGTTTGCGCCGCGTGCAGCCTATGAGGGTTCGGTACTATAGACCGGAATCCCCATGATTGGGGGGTGTTTTTGGCCCCTGGGCCCTTGGGCGGGTGGGGGCGCGTGATCAAAAACTGGCGAGATCGGGAAGAAAGGGTCGCTTTTTGAAAAAAGCGGCGCAAAACTTCTGCTCCCTTGGGCCGATGGCGTTGAGACAGCCGGCCCGAAGGCCCAACGCGCTCAGCTGGAGGGCAGGCCGGGGATCGGCACGCCGAAGGTCTGCAGCAGCAGCACGGCGTTCAGCGCCAGGATGACCAAGGTGCCGGAGATCGCCAGCACATTGGTCAAGCGGCTGTTGGCGAACGCTCCCATCAGGTCGCGCCGGCCGGTGAACAGCACCAGCGCGATCATCGGCAGCGGCAGGGCCAAAGACAAGACCACCTGGCTGATCACCAGCGCATAGGTGGCATTGATGCCCAGGCCGATGACCACGAAAGCCGGGACCATCGTGATCAGGCGCCGCACCGCGATGGGAATGCGGAAACCGACAAAGCCCTGCATGATCATCTGCCCCGCCATGGTGCCGACGGCGGAACTGGAAATGCCCGAGGCCATCAGCGAGACCAGGAACACGGTCGCCGCGCCGGCGCCGAGCAGCGGTGTCAGCATATGATACGCCGTCTGGATTTCTGATACATCACTATGGCCGGCATGGAAGGCGGCGGAGGCCATCATCACCATCGCCATATTGACGGCCCCGGCGCCCGCCAGGGCGATGATGCATTCCCGGTTCGAGAAGCGCAGCAAAGCCCGGCGTTCTCTCATATCCCGGCCGGGCGCGCGGGCCTGGGTGAGGCCCGAATGCAGATACACGGCATGGGGCATGATGGTGGCGCCGATGATGCCGACGGCCACGGTCAGGGCTTCCGCATTCGGCAGCGAGGGCGCCACGCTGTGCAGCCCGGCCTGTCCCCAGGCGACCGGGGCGATGAACATTTCAATGACAAAGCACAGCCCGACAAGGCCGACTAGGCCGCCTATGATGAGTTCGATCGGGCGGAAGCCGCGGCGGTCGAACAGCAAAATGCCATAGGTGATCAACGCTGTGACCACCATGCCCACGAGTAGCGGCAGCTTCAACAGCAGGGACAGCCCGATCGCGCCGCCGAGAAATTCCGCAAGGTCGGTCGCCATCGCGGCAATTTCGCTGACCCCCCACATCGCATAAACGACCGGCGAGGAGAATTGAGCGCGACACATTTCGGCGAGATTCTTGCCGGTCACGATCCCGAGTTTTGCCGACAGCGCCTGGAACAGCATGGCGATCAGGCTCGCCATCAGCACCACCCAGAGCAGGCCATAGCCGAACGCCGCGCCGGCCTGGATGTTGGTGGCGTAATTGCCGGGATCCATATAGGCGATGGAGACGATCACCGCAGGGCCGGCGAACAGCAGGGCCGAGCGCAAGCCGCGCCGCCGCCCCGCCAGAACCTCGCGAATGCCGTGCGTGGTCTGTTCCGTCAGCGACGGTTTCGTCAGCGAAGGCTTCGTAAGTTCGATATAGTCGCTCATGGGGCTCCGCAGCGTTCGCCTCACAATGTAGCTGGGGCTACATTTTTGACAAGAGGCTTTATTCTCATGCAAAGGTGACAAATTGATGGCGGCATTGCCGACAGGGGCGCATGGCCCGCCCGCTCAAGGCTCCGTGAATAAGCCGTGAAATGGCCGGAAAGATCCGTGTCCAGGAACACGCGCCGGCGGCTGTCTTTATTGCCGCCGCATCGCTGCCCTTGACTTGGAACCATTTGAGCATGTAGGGGCGGCGACGGTCAGACGGCACCGTGCCTGTGGCCGCCCATGTTTGTCACTCAGTCAAGGATCACATGAACCCGCGATCTACCAGCCAGCCCACGGAGGGCGATAGTCGGCGCTTTGCGCTGATTGTCTCGCCGCTGTGTGGCTTTGACGCCCAGGGGCGCCAAGTGACCGCGAGGGGTTCAGCCGGCTAGGTTGATCCGTCCGGCCTCGGCCTCCTGGCTTTAGCAACAGCTTTAGCGATAGGAGGCCTTGATGGCCAAGATTTTGAAATTCGCTCCCCACCATGGGCGCGCCGAAATGGTGGATTATGGCCGGCGCGTGCCTGCGCCCGGTGACGAGACCCTGCGCACTCTGCGGCGCGACCGCGTGCGTGCGGTCTGGCGGCAGGATGCGAATGGCCGCCTGTACATCCAGTGGAAGATTGATAACGACGCCACGTTTTAACGTGGCGCTCTCTCCGCCGTTTTAAGTCCAGCACCTTCGCTCTGGAGACCCTCATGACTGTCGTCACGTCAGTGAGGCGGCAGCCTGACCATGTGCGTCAGGCTGCCGCGTTGAATGCCGCCGGGCCGAGCGCTTTTTGCGCTCATCCGTTCGATAACCGCCACCCCCAAAGGTGCAGCCGCGCCATGGAATGCGACAAATGAGCCAGATGACCGACATCCCAACCGAACCGGCAACCGCCGTTCTCGACCAGGCGCATCTCGGCGATATTCGCGGCGCGTTCGGCACCATTACCAAAGGCGATACCGCGCCACGCCGCAGCTGGAAGACGCGCCTGGTCACCCTGGCCGCTATCGTCGGGCCCGGCCTGATCGTTATGACCGGCGATAACGATGCCGGCGCCTTCAGCACCTATAGCCAGGCCGGCCAGGATTACGGCTATTCGCTGTTATGGACGCTGTTGCTGATGTTGCCGGTGCTCTATGTCAACCAGGAGATGGTGATCCGGCTCGGCGCCGTGACCGGTGTCGGCCATGCCCGCCTCATCCTCGAGCGCTTCGGCAAGTTCTGGGGCGCGTTCAGTGTGATCGACCTGTTCCTGCTGAACGCGCTGACCGTCGTCTCCGAATTCATCGGCATCAATCTCGGTCTGCAATATCTCGGTGTGCCGAAGATCGCGGGCGTGTTCGTCGCCGCGGCGGTCATCATCGGCGCCGCCAGCACCGGCGATTTCCGCAAGTTCGAGCGCTTCGCGATGTGCCTGATCGCCTTCAGCTTCCTGCTGGTGCCGCTGTTCGTCCTGGTGCATCCGCCGCTCGGCGCGGTGGCGAACGGCTTCTTCGTGCCGCAGATGCCGCATGTCCCGTCCAACGGCCTGGCCGCCGTGCTGCTGCTGGTGATCGGCATCATCGGCACCACGCTGGCGCCCTGGCAGCTCTTCTTCCAGCAGAGTTACGTCGTCGACAAGCGCATCACGCCGCGCTTCATCCGCTATTCACGGGTGGACCTCGCGATCGGCTTCATCATCGTGATCGGCGGCGCCGTAGCGCTGATGGCCGCCGCGGCCGCGACCTTCATGCACCACCCGGAATTCGGCAATTTCACGGACGATCTCGGCGTGGCCGAGGGGCTGCAGACATATGTCGGCCGGCTCCCTGCGGTGCTGTTCGCGCTGGCGCTGATCGATGCCAGCATCATCGGCGCCTCCGCCGTGTCGCTGTCCACCGCCTACGCGATCGCCGATGTTTTCAAGGTCAATCATTCGCTGCACCGTAAGCCCGGAGAGGCGAAGGCCTTTTATGTCGTCTATGGCGGTCTGCTGTTCGGCGCCGCGGCGCTGGTGCTCACGCCGGGCATGCCGCTCGGGCTGATCACCAATTCGGTGCAGGGGCTGGCCGGCGTGCTGCTGCCGAGCGCGACCGTCTTCCTGCTGTTGCTCTGCAACGACCGGGCGGTACTCGGCCCTTGGGTGAACGGGCGGTTCATCAACCTCCTCACCGGCGTCGTCATCGCGGTGCTGCTGCTGCTTTCGGTCATCCTCACCGCGGCCGTGGTCTATCCCGCGATCACTGGCGGTGAGATCATCGCGATCCTTGGCGGCGGCAGCATCGTTGCAGCGATCGTGGCACTCGTGATGTTCGTGATGCGGCGGATGAGCGGCGCCCCGAAGGCGCCCCCGGTTGATCGCTCCGGGCAGGATGAGTGGCGGATGCCGCGGCTCGACACGCTGCCGCCCGGCGGGTTTACGCCGGCGGCGCGGGTCTGGATGACGGCACTGCGCCTCTATCTCTTGCTCGCCGGCGGCCTCGTGATCGCGCGCATCATAGAACTCGCTCTAACGGGGAGATCCTGAACTAACAGACGACTCGGCGCCTTTATTGGGCTCGCGCGATCGGCCCCGGCCGGTCGCGCCTGGCGGCTCGCGCGCCTTCCTCGCTCCTTCCAAATCCGTTCTGTCTGAGGCTCAACCATGCATATTCAATTTGCAGGACCCACGAACGCGTCTGCTCATTCCCGCCGGATCAAGCTCTCCGCGCTGCTGGCGGTTGGTTTTGCGTCCCTGCCGCTTGCCGCCCATGCGCAAGAGGCGGACCCGACGCCGCAGCCTGCGCCCACGCCGATGACCGCCAGCCCAACGGCGCCGCCGCCGGTGACCCAGCAATGGGCGATCCATGGCCAGCTGACCAGCATCTGGATGATGCAGCCCGCCTTCCACGCGCCCTATACAGGGCCGCAAAGCCTGAGCCCCGCGGCGAACGGGCGGGAGACCGTCCAGGCCACGGTTTATCTCGGCTATCGCCCGTGGAAAGGCGGCGAAATCTGGTTCGACCCGACGATGGACCAAGGATATGGCCTCGATGACACGACCGGCCTTGCCGGCTACATCAATGCCGAGTCCGCCAAGGTCGGCGAGACCTACCCGTACTACCAGATGCCGCGCGCCTTCTTTCGCCAGACGATCAATCTCGGCGGCCAAATGGAGGCGGTGGCGCCTGATCTCAACCAGCTCGGCGGTACCGAGACGGCGAACCGGCTGGTGTTCACCGTCGGCAAGTTCGCGGTCACTGACATATTCGACACCAACGCTTACGCGAACAATCCGAGCAGCGATTTTTTGAACTGGTCGATCGTCAACATGGGCGCGTTCGACTACGCGGCCAATGCCTGGGGCTACACCTATGGCGCGGCCGCTCAATGGTACGTGGGCCCGTGGACCTTCAGCGTTGGTGCCTTCGATCTCTCGCAGGTCCCGAACGGCGATACCCTCGATATGCGCATCGGGCAGCAGATGCAGTATGTGGGGCAGATCACAAGGAATTACGCGCTCTGGGGCCAGCCCGGGGCGGTCAGCGTGCTCTATTTCCTCTCGCGGGGGATGCTCGGCAGCTATGGCGATGCGCTGGCCCTGGCGGACGAAACCGGCACAACCCCCAACACCGCCAACGTGCGGGGAGAGCGCAGCAAGGGCGGGTTCGGCATCAACATCCAGCAGCAGATCATCCCCGGGCTTGGCTTCTTCGCGCGGGCGAGCGCCAATAATGGTGGGGTCGAGGCCGACGAGTATACCGACATCAGCCGGTCGGTCTCCGCCGGCATCTCGGTCAATGGCAGTTTCTGGGACCGGCCGAATGACACGTTCGGCCTCGCCGTCGCGGCGAACACGATCTCCCCGGAGGCAGAGGCGTATTTCGCCAAAGGCGGGCTGGGCATCCTGATCGGTGACGGGCAGCTGGAGGATCCGGGGGCGGAGCAGATCCTCGAGACCTATTACAACATCCCGGTGTTCCGCTACACGAACCTCTCGGCGGATTACCAGTTCATCAACAACTCCGCCTATAACCAGCAGCGCGGCCCGGTCTCGGTCTTCCAGCTGCGGCTCAACATCCAAATCTAGCGGGGGGTCGCGCGGCGGCCTCCCTTTTTAAGGAAAGCGGCCGACAGCCGACGCCAGGTTATTTCTCTTTCGCCTTGTCTTTCAAACCCCCGGCGATGTTCTGCGCCTTGCCTTCAATTTTCTCGGCGGTTCCCTCGGACTTCAGCTTGGTGTCACCTGTCAGTTTGCCAGCGGCGTGCTTGACGGAACCTTTCGCCTGTTTGGTAGAGCCCTCGATACGGTCCTTGTTCATTATTCAACTCCTGTGGCTTGTGCGTCGTTCCTATGAGCCGCGAGAATGCTTTTAAGGGTGAGGAGACTCAGGCGCATGGTTGTTGGCGCTGTTGGTCAATGCATGTCCCCCTTGCGAAACGTCTTGGCCAAAGCCGGCCGTGGTATGGCAGGCGCTGAGCATCGGCGCGACGCCGAGCAATGTGGCGAGGATGAGCGTAAAGCGAAGCGACTTGGCCATCCATGAACTCCTGTCTGTTGCCGGCACCGCGTTTTGCGTCATTGCGCAGGTGCCTGCTTGTGTCGGACCACTGAAATTCGGACCACTGAAAACATCGGAATCAAACGAGGCCGATTCAACTGTTGATGCCGTACATTGCGCCTTTGACAGGCAAAACTCATGAAGCCTCAGGCGTCCAATGCATTTTAAATGCCGAGATCGGGCTCATGCGGCGCAGGCGTGGTGCCGTTCAGCGGCCGCGCCGCCGCCTCAGGGCGCGGACCCGTCTTCATTGGCGGCGAATGTCAAAAACACGCTTGTAGCCAGGTTACTGATTCGTGCGCGTATGCGTTGTCTGGGTCGTGATCGTTCCGGGAGTGCCGGGCGCGGGGAGTGGGGTCACCGTGGTCGCGGCCGGCGGCGCTGCGCCGGATTGCTCCGTGGTCGTGGTGGTCGTCGTCTCAGGTGTTGACGAGCCACACCCGGCAAGCGGGAGGAAGCCCGCCAGGATCGTGCTGCACAGCAGCATGCGGGCAGTTGTGAATGTCGTCATCATGATCTCCCTGTGCTCATTCAGTAGGATGTCGTCGTGGTCGTGGAATGTTTGGTGATCACCGGCGGGCGTCGCACCGTGGTGGTTGTCGTGCTTTCGCTGGCGGTGCCGTTCATGTTGCCGGAGGTGGTGCGGGTCGTACTGTATTCGTTCCCGTTGCTGTCCACGCCGCGTTGGGTTTCGGTGGTGCTCTGCGTACCTTGTGGCGGCGCGACCGGTGCTGGCGTCACCGCTGGGGACGTCGTGGTTGTGGTCGTTGTTTGCGACGTGGTCTGCGCCAGGGCAGTGCCAGCCACCAGCAGAAACGCAGACATCGTCGTCATCATCAAACCGTGCTTCATCTTATCAGTCTCCTGACAATTCCTGCATAGGTTCTCAGAACGGAAAAACCAATTCGCTGATATCAAATGATGGCGTTGCACCTCGCCACTTCATATATTGTTTTCTGTCTTTGTTGAAAAAGACATGGTGCTGTTAAACTGTCGTTACAAATTGAAAAACCTGCGGTATAATCAGGAAATTCCAAAATAACGCGCGAATTCATGTTTTCTGAAGGTGATGTCATGAATTCGTTAATCTCGTTGTGTAAAGTCTATGTGTCGTCGGGTCTATGGGTGACGCCTGTGTGAGGTAGCACGGAATGGCAGGTGCATTTTGGGTAATGAAGGGCAGGGGACAAGTGGCGGTGGTTTCGCGTATCTCTGCCAGGTGAATGGGTGAGGTGATGAGAAAGGGTGCGCGGGAGCAGGTTGACACAGCGCTGAAGTCCTATCGGCACAAGCGCCATTTTGAAGAAACGCGTGAACCGCGTGGCGCGTTGCCTGATCGGCGCGAGAGCGGCGCGCTTTATGTGGTCCAAAAGCATGATGCGCGACGTCTCCATTATGATTTTCGGCTCGAGCTTGAGGGGGTTCTGCTGAGCTGGGCGGTTGCGCGCGGTCCAAGTTATGACCCCAAACAAAAGAGGTTGGCCATACGGACCGAAGACCATCCTTTGGAGTACGGGCAGTTCGAAGGCACGATCCCGAAAGGAAATTACGGCGGGGGCACTGTCATGCTATGGGATACCGGGCATTGGACGCCCTTGGGTGACCCGCGTGAGGGCCTGGAGAAAGGCAAGCTGGCTTTCGAGTTGCATGGGAAGCGTCTGCGGGGGCGCTGGGCACTTGTGCGTCTGCGGCCACGGCCGAAGGACAAAAAAGAAAACTGGCTCTTGGTCAAGGAAAATGACGCGTTCGCCAACAGCCGTGCCGATCTTCTTGACTCGGAAACCACGAGCATCGTTTCCGGCCGGGAGATGGATGAGATTTCTCAGATAAAGGGCGACGCCGATGCAAAGTCTGGAATGCCCGATCTTCCAGATTTTGTTGAGCCAATGTTGGCCCGGCTCGTCGACCAGCCGCCCCGTGGCCGCGATTGGTTGTTTGAGATCAAATATGACGGTTACCGCGCACTCATCGCGACGGATCGGAAAAGGATTAAAATCTTTACCCGGTCTGGGGAGGATTGGACGCGGAAATTTAGGCCCGTTGCGGAGGCGGTTGCGGCATTGAAGTTGCCGTCTGTATTGCTCGATTCGGAGATTGTCGTTGTTGAGCCGTCCGGCCGGACCAATTTTGCCGCCTTGGCTGCCGCGCTGTCCGGCGCCAAAAAGCCGCTATCTTGTTTTGTCTTTGACCTGCTGTCACTGGAAGGCGAGGATTGGCGGATTCGTCCCCTTGCGGCCCGCAAAGCGCGGTTAAAGAAATTGCTCGGGACGCAGGAGGCAACGGCATCCGTGCAATATAGCGAGGTGTTTGAAGGCGACGGCGTCGCATTGTTGAAAGCCGCATGCGCGCACGAGCTTGAAGGCATCATGGCCAAACGGGCGGATAGCCCCTATCGCAGCGGTCGACATGGTGACTGGCTCAAAATAAAATGTGGTCATACGCAAGAGCTTGTTGTCATCGGCTTCGCAGGCTCTGAAAGGCGCCGCGCCTTTGCCTCGTTGTTGATGGCGGTGCAGGAACCAGACGGTTTGCGTTATGCCGGCCGCGTGGGGTCAGGGTTTTCGGAGGCGGTGTTGGAGCAACTGGGCCGGTGGCGAGATAACAACCTACGGCAGACGCCGCCCTGCAACGTTCCAGCAATCTGGCGACGGGGCGTCAGCTGGGTAAAGCCCGAACTCGTGGCCCAGGTGGCATTTGCCGGATGGACCCGGGATGGACTGATTCGTCACGGACGGTTTATCGGGCTGCGGGAGGATAAGAAGGCCACTGCGGTGAAACGGGAAATCCCGATGAAAACGAATCTCGACATAAACCTCACCCATCCGGAGAGGATTGTTTATCCTGATCTCGGCGTGACGAAAGCCGATGTCGCGGCCTATATTCAAGCCGCATCGCCGCTGATGCTTCCCCTTGTGGCAGGCCGCTTCATGACTCTGGTGCGGTGTCAAAATGGGACGGACAAACCCTGCTTTTTTCAGCGCCATTTGATGCCGGGATTTGGTAAGGCCTGGCACAGCGCGGAATTTTCCACCAAAGACGGGGATCGAAAATCCTTTATCTATTTTGATGAGCCGGAAGCCTTGTTGGCCGCAGTGCAAATGGGCGTTCTCGAGTTTCATATATGGGGCGCGCGGCGCACCGCGCCTGAGAAACCGGACCGGATGGTGTTTGACCTCGATCCCGATCCATCCGTTGCCTTTGACGCCGTAAAGGCAGCCTCATTTCGTATGCGCGACGTTCTGGGCGCTTTGGGCTTGCAGAGTTTGCCACTCTTAAGCGGCGGGAAAGGGATCCATGTGGTTGTGCCATTGGTGCCCTCGCATGAATGGCCGATGGTGAAGGAGTTCGCGGCCGCCCTGGCGGCGCGCTTGGTCGCGGATGCTCCGGACCAATTCATTGCGACAATGAGCAAGGCGAAGCGCAAGGGGAAAATTTTTATTGATCATTTCCGGAATGAAGTCGGTGCAACGGCCATCGCGCCTTTTTCCCCGCGGGCGCGGCCGGATGCCGCTGTTGCATGGCCGGTCAGCTGGGCAGAATTGGAAAAGATCGAAACCGCAAACGCCATGAGCCTCCGGGCGGCGAAAGCGGCGATCGAGAAGGGGGCAAATTCTTGGGCGGGCTATGATAAACTGTACCGAACTTTGTCGGTGGCCGCGATAAAGGCCATATCCCCTTCGTCATAACCAGGCTGAGCTCAGTCAGGCAAGCCAAGGGGAAGGCCTCTTTTTGATTCGTTTGGGCCGTGCTGGTTTCACTGCCACCGGCCCAGTTTCGAAAAAGTTTTTGCGCCGCTTTTTTCAAAAAGCGGCCGCTTTCTTTGTCCGGCAGCACCTCGAGGACGAGTCAGCGCCGAAAGATGGTCGCGATGCATTTTTTGAGCTGTTCGAGGGTGAATGGCTTCGTTAGAATGTGCACGTTCGGTGGCAGATCATCTTTGCCGAAAATCGCGCCGTGCGCGTGGCCGGTAATAAACAAGACCTTCAGACCGGGCCTCAAGAGCAGCCCAGCGTCGGCGAGTTGCCGGCCGTTCAGGCCTCCGGGCAAGCCGATATCGGTAATCAGCAAATCGAGTTTTTGTTCCGTCTCCAGGCATTTCAGGCCGGACAGACCGTCTTCCGCTTCAATGTAGCGGTATCCCAGATCCGCCAATGTTTCGGTAATGAGCATGCGTATGAAGGGCTCATCGTCAACCACCAAGACGGTTTCATTTTCGAAGGCGTGGTGGCCGACCGGGCCAAGGCTCGGCTGAGTCGACTCGTTCTCGCCGCTATAGCGTGGAAGGCATAAATGAACTTGCGTGCCCTGTCCAATTTCGGACTCGATCCAAACTTTTCCGCCGGATTGATGCGCGAAGCCGTGGATCATGCTCAGCCCTAAGCCGGTGCCTTCGCCCAACGGTTTTGTGGTAAAAAATGGTTCAAAAGCGCGTTCGATAACTTCCTTCGGCATGCCGGTGCCGGTGTCGGTGACAGATATGATCACCCAGTCCCCAGCTGGGAGATCGTGCTCATTTTCGGGCTGCGAGTCTGAAGGCCAATTTCGCGCGGTAATGGTGAGTCGCCCGCCATCTTGCATCGCATCATGTGCATTGATGCAGAGATTGAGCAGGGCGTTCTCCAGCTGGTTGGGATCGACCAAAATTGCCCAGACATTCTCGGGGATGCGCACGGAAAGTTCGATGGTGGGACCGGCCGTGCGGCGGAGGAGGTCCTCAAGCCCGGAAACGAGCCGGATGATATCGACAGGTTTGGGGGTAAGTGTTTGCCGCCGGGAAAAAGCGAGTAGCCGGCTGGTCAGGGCCGCGGCTCTCTTCGCCGAGCCCTGGGCGATGTCGATGTAACGGTCGAGTTCCTTGATGCGGCCTTGGGCCAGACGGGTTTCGATGAGTTCCAGACTTCCCAAGATGCCTGTCAGGAGGTTATTAAAATCGTGGGCGATACCACCGGTCAATTGCCCGATGGCTTCCATTTTCTGCGCCTGGAACAGCGCTTCGCGCGCTTCTTCTAAGGCGCACCTGGTTTCTTTCTGTTCAGTGACGTCCCGGGTGATTTTCGCAAAGCCGATGATTTCTCCCGACTTATCCCGGATCGGGTCGATCATGACATTGGCCAAGAACCGGCGGCCATCCTTGCGGATGCGCCATCCTTCCCTCTCGAACCGCCCTTCTCGCACGGCCGTCTCCAGGG
>Ga0310811_10004753_pt1 | contig 17118 bp, 15 predicted proteins | sample YCmetagenome_FD_207642 | JGI IMG/M metagenome (GOLD analysis project Ga0310811, IMG submission 207642) | Soil microbial communities from experimental microcosm in Duke University, North Carolina, United States - YC | ecosystem: Engineered > Artificial ecosystem > Soil microcosm > Unclassified ...
GGGCGAGGCAAAGACGAACGGCACCGTCTGGCGCGCCGGGCGGTCCAGGCGGAACGGGCCGGATTCTGGGTCTTGGTCGGGACCTTTGTTGGGACCGGGGGCCATGAGGTTTAGGACTCGTTTACCGCCATTCCTCCCTAAAGTCGCACCGCCGGAGGGGGCTGGCAAGCTGTCGCGTTAACCACAGTTTACAGCTTTGCCCTGTATAGGGTTTTATACGGACGGGCAGACGGGCAGTTATGGCGCACATCCTCCTGGCAGAAGACGACGAATCCCTGCGCAAGTTCCTTGCCGCAGCGCTGGTCAAGGCTGGCCATGCCGTGACCGACTTTGGCGATGGCGGCGATGCCTGGGAATGCCTGCAGGGTTTTACCTTCGACCTGCTGCTGACCGACATTGTGATGCCCGGCATGGACGGGATCGAACTGGCCAAGCGCGCCGCCGAGCGCAATGGCGCACTCAAGATCATGTTCATCACCGGCTTTGCAGCGGTCGCACTTCATCCCGCATCGGGCGCGCCCAAACAGGCCAAGGTTCTCTCCAAGCCCTTCCACCTGCGCGAGATCGTGGCGGAAGTGGATCGCATGCTCGCCGCGGCCTAGCAGCGCGAGAGCCGCTCAAAAACTAATCCACGAAAAGGCAAACGCGGTTCGCAGGCAAAGGCGCAGTCACGCCCTTGCGATACGGCGTCGTTTTCAGCGCGGCCGCATGTCAAAAAATACAATAAACACAGGCTCCAAACAAGCGTAACATTTCACGTGCCGGATCATTTTTCCGGTGTCAAAGGAGGGAGTATGGAGCGTCCTTCACACATCATTTTCGCACCCCATTCCCGTTCGCATCGTTTGCCGTTCATCGGCTTGGCCTTGTCCCTGCAAGCCGCTGCGGTGTGGATGTTTGTCCACGGGCTTTCCGACTACCGAATCCCCGACATCATTCGTGATATCCAGGTCGCACCGATACCGGACAAAGAAACGACAGAGCGTGCAAAGCCGCCTGAACCTGTATTTACAAAACCAGAGCCGGTGATCGTCGACAGGCCGATTTTCGATGTCGATCGCAATGGCGATGATGGCAAATCCATCCATGCGAATACGGAGCAGAAGCCGGTCATTGCCGCGCCGAGACCTGTTGTTCCCGATCACGCGCCGGTCAGCATCGCCGCCACTCATACGGCCCCGCCCTATCCGCCGATCGCGCGGCGCATTGGTGCGGAAGGCAAGGTGACCCTGCGATTGACGGTGACGCCGGAGGGGCGCGTCGCCCAGGCCCGTATCGTTGCCTCCAGCGGGCGGGATGACCTGGACCAGACCGCGCAAGCATGGATCGTGGCGCATTGGACCTACAAACCTGCCCTGGCCAATGGTGCCCCCACGGCCGGCGAAACCCTGGCGACGGTGGTTTTCAGCCTGATTAACGAGCATTAGACGGCGCGCCGGCTGCCGGAACCGGCCCAAAAAGCCGGTTTCGGCGCCAGGTGCTTGCCCGAGGGATACCCCGAGGTTATAGAAGCGCCCTTCCGGCGACGGTGGGGCGGTTAGCTCAGCGGGAGAGCACTACCTTGACATGGTAGGGGCCATAGGTTCGATCCCTATACCGCCCACCATTCTCACCAGGCGGTGAGAATGCCTTCGACGTCGGATTATTTCTGGAAATACGCCCAGCTTGGGTCCTGGTGAGAATGGTGGGCGGCCGGGATCGATTCTTTTGTTGGCCGCGCTCGCCGGGCAATCGCGCGACGCGGATCGAATGAGTGCCAAGCGGCAGGACGCGTTCAGATAAGTCCACAGGATGTCAGAGCGCCCCTGGCCAGATGCCTGGCATCCCTTGGCTCACGCGCAAGGCCCAATTCGCTCAGCAGGTTTGCGGTTTGCGCGAAAGACCGCACCCCGCGCCGGGACGCCGCATAGAGTGCCGCGTTCCGCCGGTTGCCGGCGATCTGCCGCGCGATGTCCGATTGCTGGTCGCGATAGAACATATGCAAACTGTCATCCAGTGACAGGCAGGTGGCGCCCACAGCCGCGGCAAGGCGCTGCAGGCTTGCATAGGAATGGATGGAAATATGGCCGTTGCGGGGTGCGATGTACCACCAGTCGCGATCCGGCTTGCGGCTTTGAAGCGCCGTGGTGAACAGCAGCACGCCATCCTGGGCAAGAAAGGACAGCGCGTCCTGGAATAGCAGTATCGGCTCGGCGGTATGTTCGGCGACCTCGAAAGCGGTTATCAGCTCGAACAGTCCATCCGGCCTTGTGCCACTGGAAAAAAACGGATCGTAGCTCTCGCCATTTTCAAATCCGCGCAGCTTCAATTCCTGGATCAGCTTTCCTTCACCGCCGCCATAGTCCAGGATTTTTACGTCGGGGGGGACAGTGGCCAGCAAGCCATCAAGCAGTTCGGCAATGTATTTGGGTCTCGCCGCGGCAAAATCGGGATCGGCCAGGATGTATTCGGAATTGTAGATGCGTTCGGCAAAGGCTTGTTTTGACCATCTGTCGAAGTAGGTCGTGAAAACGAAACCGCAGGACTTGCAGCGGTAATAGGGGACATCGATGCCGGACTTGGCAAAAACCGCCCCTTTTTGATCTTCACAGGTGCGGGAGAAGTCATACCCTGCAAAAAAACAAGTCACGCCGCCGCAACATTTGCAGGCTGGTTCCAGCAATTCCATACTCACAGTCCCGTTCGTTAACGCGCCCGCCATGAGACGCCCCACTTCCAGACCCCGGCGTTCTGGAACTGAGGTCTACAACCCGCTTGAGACAGGACGGTTGCTGATCCAGACTGGGTTCCACAAAAAATGATTGGGCGGGGACGCGAATGCGCAAATCTTTAATTTCCTTAATTGCCGTTGCATTGGCGGCGCCTGTCATGGCGCAAGCACCTCTGCCTCCCGTTCCGCCACCACAAGCTGTGCCGAAAGCCGCACCGGCAACCAAAAATGCATATGCGCCGCAGGCAATTTTGCCGGGCGGCATCGTGATGCCGCTTTTTGCGCCAGATTCGCCTTTCCTGAATGCAAAGCGAATCCACGAGGCAGAGGTCTACACCATGGATCCGGTGGTGCCGGGCCGGGTGCAGCGGATCGTTAACATCCACAACCCGTCCATCGAAGTTCATCTGGCTGGCGGTGGTAACAATACCGGCACCGCCATCATCCTGGCGCCGGGCGGTGGGCACAGCACCCTGGTGGTTGGGCTGGAGGGCGCCGATCCGGTGCCTTACTTCTTTCAATACGGCATCACCACCATCATCCTGCGCAACCGGCTGCGCAGCTCGGGCTATGAGCCCAAGACCGATGGTGTCTATGACATCCAGCAGGCGATCCGTCTGGTGCGCGCCCATGCCGCCGAATGGCACATCGATCCGCACAAAATCGGGGTTGTGGGTTTTTCCGCCGGCGCCGAACTGACCATGGCGTCCGCCATCCAATATCCGGAGTTCAACGCCAAGAACAACGCAGCCAGCGATCCGCTGGCAGGCATCAGCGCACGGCCCGACTTTGTCGGCTCGATCTATCCTGGTCCGTCGCTGTTCACACCGGCCTGGACGAGCAAGAATGGTGTGCCGCCTATCCCTAAGGATGCCCCGCCATCTTTCATCGCGGGCGCGGGCTGGCAGGATAAGATACATGCCGTGTGGGCCGATGAATATTTCTCCGCCATGCTGAATGCCGGCATCCCCAATGTGGAGATGCACATCTATGCACGCGGCGGCCACGGCAACGGGCTCGCCTATCGCGAGTTCACCGCCGAAGGCACCTGGCAGGACCGCTTCGTCCATTGGATGCGGGACTTGGGCTTCTTCGAGAAACCCGGCGTGGAAACCCTGGCTGCAAAGGATGTCGCTGCGTTCGTGGCGCAACCGGCGGCGAAACCTTAAACCGCCTTCCTGTTCTTTTGCGCCTGAGACCGGCATAACCCCATCATGGATTGGGATGTCGTCATCATCGGCGCGGGCGCCGCCGGCATGATGTGTGCCGCCGAGGCGGGGCGGCGCGGCCGCTCCGTGCTGGTGCTGGAATCCGCCAAGGCGCCAGGCGAGAAGATCCGGATTTCCGGCGGTGGGCGCTGCAATTTCACCAATCTGCATGCCTCGCCGGGGCAGTTTATTTCAGCCAATCCCCACTTCTGCATCTCGGCGCTGAGCCGTTACACCCAGCAGGATTTCATCGCCCTGGTGCGGCGCTATCGCATCGGCTGGCATGAAAAGACGCTGGGCCAATTGTTCTGCGACGGGTCTGCGGTCCAGATTATCGACATGCTGCTGGCCGAGATGAAAGACGCAAGCGCCCAATTGCGCCTGAACGCCAAGGTCCAGTATGTCGAAAAAACCACGGACGGTTTCACGCTGCAATTGGCCTCAGGAGAAGTCGTGGCCTGCCGTGCACTGGTGGTGGCCACGGGCGGCAAGTCCATTCCCAAGATGGGCGCGACAGATTTCGGTTATCGGCTGGCGCAGCAGTTTGGTGTCCGGCTGACGCAGACCCGCCCTGCGCTGGTGCCGCTGGTGTTTGACGGAGATCTGCTGGAGCAGTTGAGCGCGCTTTCTGGTGTCGCGGTTCCGGCGCGCATTCGCTGCGGCAAGACTGCTTTCGAGGAAGCGCTGCTGTTCACCCATCGTGGCCTCAGCGGCCCGGCGATCTTGCAGATTTCCTCTTATTGGCGGGAGGGCGAGGAAATCGCTGTTGACCTGTTGCCCGGAACGGACGTCCTGGAAGCGCTGCACGTCGCGCGCCAGCAGAACGGAAAGCAGTCGCCGCACAATTTTCTCGGCGCCCTGTTGCCGCGGCGGCTGGCGAAAGAGATTGCCGACACATCCGACTATGCGGGGACCTTGGGCGGCCAGCCGGAGGAAAAGCTGCGAAAACTGGCGGCGCAGGTGAATGACTGGCGCCTCGTTCCAACGGGCACCGAAGGCTATCGCACCGCGGAGGTCACTTTAGGCGGCATCGATACGCGTGATCTGGACTCCAAAACCATGCAGGCCAAATCCGTGTCCGGACTTTATTTCATCGGCGAAGTGGTGGACGTCACCGGCTGGCTGGGCGGCTACAATTTCCAATGGGCCTGGTCGTCAGGCTGGTGCGCGGGTCAAGCAGTTTGAGAACTGGCGGTTTGAGGACGGTCTGAAATCTGCTCTATTGCCGCCATGACCAAAGACGAAATCACCAGTTGGGCGCTGGCCAATGGCTGGCAGATGATCGACGGCGCGCCATGCCTGACCAAGCCGGCCGCGCCGCATCCCGCCATCGTGCGGCTGGTGCTGAAGGCGACGGTTGCTGCCGTTGAGATCAAGAAACCGGCGGGAAAGTGGGAAAAAGTCTCCGGCGAGAGCTATGCCAAGATCGTGGCCGACCCTGAAACCGGTATGCCGGGCGGGCTGGGCCTGGGCACGATTTCCGGGCTAACCCTGCTGATGCAGGACAATAAAGACCGCCAGATGATGGCGCGCATGGGCGGTATGAAGCGGTAAGCAGGGTTTTGCCTATCTTTTCGCGGCCAGAGGACTAAAGAGGGGCCGAAAATCCGGCCCCCCGAGTTCCCTTTGAGCTTTCCCGCGACCCATCCCGCCCTTTCCCGTGCCTTGGCCGAGCGCCAATACACCGAGCCGACCCCGGTGCAGCGCGCTGTCATCGAACAGGAAGCCGAGGGCCGCGATCTGCTGGTTTCCGCTCAGACCGGATCGGGCAAGACCATCGCTTTCGGCCTGGCGATGGCCGAAACCCTGCTCGAAGGCTCCGCCACCTTCGGCCCGGCGCGCGATCCCTTGGCGCTGATCATCGCGCCGACCCGCGAACTGGCGCTGCAGGTGCAGCGCGAGCTGGGCTGGCTGTATCACTTTGCCGGCGCGCGCATCGTTTCGTGTGTCGGCGGCATGGATCCGGGGCGTGAGCGCCGCGAATTGTCGGACGGCGCGCATATCGTGGTCGGCACGCCGGGGCGTCTGCGCGATCACATCGAGCGCCGGGCCTTGAAACTGACAGGCCTGCGTTGCGCGGTGCTGGACGAGGCTGACGAAATGCTCGACATGGGCTTTCGCGAAGACCTGCAATTCATCCTGGAAACCACGCCGGGCGACCGCCGCACCCTGCTGTTCTCCGCGACCTTGCCCAAGGCGATCGTCACCCTGGCCACGCATTACCAGAAGGATGCGCTGCGCATCGCCACGCGCGCGGAAACATCGGGTCACGCCGATATCGAATATCGCGCCATCCGTGTCGCTGGAAACAAGATTGAAGGCGCCGTGGTCAATCTGCTGCGCTTCCTGGACCCGCCCGGGGCGCTGGTCTTCTGTAACACCCGCAACGCGGTGCGCCACATGGAGGCGCAACTGACCGAACGCGGCTTTTCCTGCGTGGCGCTGTCGGGCGAGCTGTCGCAAAACGAGCGCAACCATGCGCTGCAGGCGTTGCGTGACGGCCGCGCCAAGGTTTGCGTCGCCACCGACGTCGCCGCGCGTGGCATCGATCTTCCCGGCCTCAGCCTCGTCATCCATGCCGAACTGCCCAACGACGCGCAGGTGCTGCAGCATCGCAGCGGCCGCACCGGACGCGCCGGCAAGAAAGGCGTGAGCGTGCTCCTGGTGCCGCCGTCGCGCCGCCGCCGCGCCGAGGAGATGCTGGGCCGCGCCCGTGTCACTGCCGTGTGGGGCAATGCCCCTTCGGCGGAGGATATCCGCAAGGTGGATCAGCAGCGGCTGCTGGAAAATCCCTTGCTGACCGAGCCGGGCGCCGACGACGATCTGGCGATGGCCGATGAATTGCTGAAGACCCATAGTCCCCGCCAGTTGGCGGCGGCCTTTGTGAAGATGTATCGCGCCGGACTGCCCGCGCCGGAAGAAATTGAAGACGAAGGGCCGTATCAGCAAAGCCACAAGGCGCGCGAGCATCAAGGACGCAAGCCGCGCGAAGAGCAGCGTGAGCAAAGGCCGCGCGAAGACAGACCCCATAGGGATGGGGGCCTGCGCGAGCCCAAGCCAAGAGATCAGAGAGCGCGGCCCCACAAGACCAGCGAACGTCAGCATGCCCCCACCCACGAACGCGGCTCCGCCCCTGGCGAGATGGCGAATGGTGTGTGGTTCCGGCTGAATGTCGGCCGCGAACGCAACGCCGACCCCAAATGGCTGCTGCCGGAAATCTGCCGTCAGGGCGAAGTCACCAAGAAAGATATCGGCGCCATCCGGGTGTTCGAGATGGAAACTCTGTTCCAGATCGATCCCGCAGCGGCGCCGAAATTCACCATCCTGGTCAGCGAACGCAAGAAAGGCGGCGTGCGCATTTCCCCCGCCCTGGACCAGAGTGGCCAATCCACCGCGCGTCCACGTGAACGCCTGGTATCAAGCGATACGCCGGGCGATGCCCCGCCGCGCAAGCCCGGCTTCCATGACAAGAAATTTGCGGGCAAGAAATTCGGCGGCGGCAAAAAGAAATTCGGCGGCAAGAAGTTCGGCGGCGGCCACAAAGATAAGAAGCCCAGGGCTCCGGGGGGCTAGAGTATTTGTTGTCCCTCAAGAAAAAGGGCGGCATCGCAAGATGCCGCCCTTTCTTTTTTGGGAAAACTCAGACCCGGCCTCCCCTTTGGCGCGAAGCGCCATAAAGGGGAGGTGCCCGTAGCACCGTCAGGTGCGAAGGGCGGTGGGGTTTAGGAATTAGTTGTGTTCAATCCTGTGAACCTTGGCCAACACGGAGTCTGCCATGAAGATGATCTTCTGGTCTCTGGACACCGCCATGTAATGGCCTTCGCCGACATCATGCGAGTCGCGCACATCGCCATGCTTGCCGAACCATGCCTGGACTTTGCCGTCCCAGCCCATCTTCAGCACCATGCCGTGGCGTCCGGTTGACATCCAGAGCTGGCCGGTGGCGTCGACATAGAAGCCGCAGGTCAGATACCCAACCTGGATCTCGCGGACACGCTGCTTAAGGTCCTTGTCGAACACCACAATCTTGGCCGAGGCGCGATCGCCCACCCACACTTCGCCATTGGGCGCCACCACCACGGAATGAATCACCGGCAGCAGGCCATCGGTGTGCGCCAGGCTGGCGCTGCCCAGCAACTTGCCGTCCTTGTCGAACTTCATCACCCGCGGATCGCTGCCCGGTATCACCGGCGGGTGCACGAACACACCGCGCACCTTGGCATTGCGTGTCGCGGGGAGGTCATAGGTGGCGCAGAAGGTGCAGTCGGCGGGCGGCGAGGTGCCGCCATGGCTCTGCACCACATAGAAATTGTCGTCCTTGTCCCAGGTGATATCCAGCGGCTGGTTGAACATGCCGTTCCACTTGCTGTCATCCCAGGCCGCGTTTTCACCGCGCACACCAAAGGAGCGGATCACGTCGCCATTGGGATTGAGCTTGTAGATCACGTTCAGGAAGCTGTCGCTGACCCAGATATTGCCATGGGGGTCCACGCGCAGGGCATGCGGGTTCATCGCGATATTGGGATTGAAGACGCGCAGCTGCTTGGTGCCGGTGGGATCATACTCCACCATCATGATATTGGGGTTGCGGTTGAACACCAGCAGATTGCCGTTAGGGCGTATCGCTACCGCCGCGACATTGCCGAACTGCTCGCCGCTGGCCCCCGTGATTTGGGTTCCGAAGTGATAGGGCAGTTGCGGCGCGTCGGGGACTTTCATCGGCGGCTCCGGCTGTTGCGGCAGGAAAGCCTGGGCCATAGCGGCGGTCGAAAACAGCAATGATGCTGCGAGCAGTTTGGCAAAATGTTTCATGGTTCGGTTCCCTTGTTGATTCAGTAACGAGCGATGCCTTTTGCTCTCCACACGCCACGCATTTCCGGCGAGATTGCAAAGGCGATGAAGGCGGCGGCGTTCTTCTTATCTGCGGCGCGCGCCGAAATCCCGGTGGCCATGTCCATATGCATGCCCAGTTCCGCGGGCAGTTCGCCGATCAGGTACGGATTGCCGGTCTCGGTGTTGGCGGGATTGTGCGGATCGTGGATCAGGCCCAGTCCCAAGGCTTGCGCGTCGCCTTCGCCGCGCTTGAGCGCGGGCTCGGCATCGCCCTTGACCGGCACGCCATGGATGCCGGCGAAGTCCGGGCGCTTGAGCAGCCGGTCGCTCATGCCCGCCTGCATGCTTCCCGAAACCGGATCGGAATAGAGCACCGCCGAGGCGCCCTTCATCACGGCGATCAGCTTGGGCGCCGTGGTGATGTCGGGGCGCGGGGCGTCGGGCTTCTTGAACAGCCCGATCTCGGCCCGGCCCAGCGGGGTGAAATCACTGACCGCGCCCGACAGCACCATGGTGCCCATCAAGTCCATGGGCAGCATCACCACATCGGCGGCCGGGTCCTTGGTGCGGATGTCGTTCATGATGGTGCCCATCCCGTCCACCTGGATGGTCACCTTCACGCCGGTCTTTTTCTCGAAGGCGGCGGCGACGTCGGTCAGGCCGGAATTGGAGATCACCCCAGGGCTGATGACGCGGATTTCTGCGGCCTGCGCAGCGGCGTAGGCGCGAGACGGAGCCGCCATCAAAGAAGCAGCGGCCAGGCAAAATACGGCGGCAAGCAAGGCGGTTGGGCGCATGTTCCCCTAAGTCGATTTGGGACCGTTTGCCGGTCTTATTTCTCGTCTTGGGGGCAAGCAAACGCCGGTTTCCGCCGCTTGGCAAGCGGCGGAAACCGGCCCTGGTATCAGTGGGCGGGCTTCTCCGCCGCCGGCCCGTTGCCCAGGTCCGCCACCGTCGCTTCCCACGGGAAGGACAGTGTCGGATCGTTTGCGAACCGCTTCATCCTGATGGTCAGCCTGGCGCCCGCGCCGGGGGCCAGCCGCACCGGGAAATTGGCCGCATTCACATCCATCGTGGTCTTGCCGTCCGACACCGAGACGATCTGGTGCTCGGCATAGGCGCCGCCCTGCACGATCACGCTGCGCGCCATGCTGGGACTGATATTGATCAAGGTGACGGTCAGGCTGTCGGGCCCCCAACTGTCGACCAGCGCCGCCACATCGGGCGGCATGCCGGCGCGGCGGCGCGCCGGATCGAAATAGCGCAGGCGGGTGAACAGCAAGGTACCGCCCTGGTTGGGCGAGCTTCGCGCCCAACTGCCGTGCTGCAGATAGAGGCCGCCTTCCATCAGCTGGGTGAGCGAGGCGATGGCCGCGGGATTGAATTCCAGCGCCGAGTCCGCCAGCCGCATGTCGGATGAAGTGGGGTCGGCGTCCACCTCCGCCATGCGGGTGCGGATGCGGTTCATCCCGGCGCGCAGGGCCTTGACCGGATAATCGGGATTCTTGCCCTCCAGATAATGATACCAATCGGTTTCCTCGCAGCGGGCGCGGTCCGCCGGCTTCATGGACAGGGCGTAGATTTCCAGGAAGTTGAAATTGTAGTTGCCGGGCCGGAAGCTGTAGAAGCCCTGTGCGCCGAACATGGTGGGCGACGACTTCTTGCCGTCGATCACCTTGGCGGCGGCGTCGAACTTGTCGGCGGTCTTGCGCCACACATCCAGATATTTGTCGTCGCCCTTGGACAACAGATAGGCATTCATGAAGCCGTTGATGCACCATGGGATACGGTTGCGGTCGGCCGGCTTGCCGGTCATCGGCACGATGGGGGAAAAGCCCCAGCCATAGGCGCTGCCCCACCATTGGTTCTTGGGGCCGCCGATCTTGCCGTCCACACCGACCTTGGAGGGGATGATACCGCCATTGTCGCGCGCACGCTGCGCCCAGGCGTCGCAATAACCCAATACCCAGTCTTTGTACTTCTGCTGATGGGTCAGCATATAGGCATTGGTGGCGAGCTGGGTGGAAGCGAGGTTGATCGGCTGGTCGCCCACCACATCCTCATAGCCCACGAAGTGCTGCAGCATCATCTTGTAGTCGTCTTCGCCATGGCCGAGGCTGGGGAAGCGGTTCTTCACATCGATGGGATCGCCGGTCCAGTCCAGCGGCGTGGCGTCGCGCAGCATGGGCCCGCGGCTGCCATTCATCATGCTTTTGATCAGCTTGAGTTTGGGATCGTAGTTGGGCGCGCCGGGATCCTCATCCATATAGAAGCCGGCGAAGCGCTGAACGCGTTCCTTGTAGCGGCGGCTATAGGGGGCGCCCAGCGGCATCAGGTTGAAAACGGTGAGCCCTTCGCCATTGTGCTGCCAGTCGAACTGGCTGGGGAATTCCTTGTAGTACATGCCTTCCTTGGCGATCGGCACGTCGGTGGTTTTCTGGGCGCTGTATTGCTGGACATGGCCTTCATAGGCCTTGGTGTACATTTCGCGGATCACTTCGTCTCCGCCCAGCGCGTAAAGATGCGGCCAGTCGTTCACATTCTCGATCGCATCGTCGGGACCGTCATCGCCGCCAAAGCGCGGCGTGGTTTCCAGCCAGCCATTGGCGGGACCGAAATAGCGGCGGAAGAACTTCACGCAAGCCGCGGTGTGCTGGCGCAGCAGTTCGCGTTCCAAGAGCGCCCATTCCGGCGGGTCCATCGGGCTCGCGATGGTGAAGACGCTTTCCGCGGCTGACGCTGTCAGCGCAGGCAGCGCAAGGGCCGCGGCGGACGCCATCAGGAAAGAGCGGCGGGTGGTATGCATGATATGTCTCCCGGAAACCTGTTCTATATTGTTAAGCCGATCTTACGGACCGCCCGCACGGACGCGCCAATCTCATTCGGCTATGGATCGATGCAAGGGCTGCATCACGGATCCAGCGAGGCAAGATAGGCGGCGATGTCGATGCGCATATCGTCTGTCATGTTGGCGACTTCCGGCTTCATCATCGCCGCGCCCTCGCCGTTGCGATTACCGGCCTTGAAGTCATAGAGCTGACGCGTGATCTGGCTGGGCGAGCGGCCTGCCAGCGCCGGGACATTGCCGTTGCCTTTATAATTAGGACCATGACAGGCGGCACAGGGGAAGGCGCCGGCGCCGGACTCGACCAATTTCTTGCCGCGGGCGATGGAGCCTTTGGGCACATAGGCGATGAAGCCGGTTTTGGAATCGCGCCATTCGATCCGCTCCAGATTGACCGGCAGCTCCAGAATGCGCTTGCCGATCGCTTCCTTGGGACCAGGCACCACATTCATCATGTTGCGGTCGCCGACGGCCGTCTTGGGCACCATGTCGGCTTCGACGACCTTTATCCATTTCTGATATTTAAGCTTGGCGAAATAATCGGCGGCGATTTTTACCTCGGCATCGTTGGAGGCCTTGGCAACCACCATCATGGCGTTGATGGACCCCATCTTGTCGGTGGAAGACTTGCGTCGGCCCGAGCGCATGTCGGCGACCTGCTGCACGATATAGTCGGCGGGCTGGCCCGCCAGGGATGCATTCTCCGGGCGGCCCTGACCGTTGGGCAGGTGGCAATAGCCGCAGGCATAGACGTCGGGCTTGCGTCCATGCGCCACGACATCCGGCATCTTGGGATGGGTTGTGGGATACCAGTCCGGCGCATTGAACCGGTCGTTCACGCCCGCCCGTGTGAAGGTGACTTTGGTGCCCGGCAGGCGCCCCATCTCGCTGGGATTGGGGGCGGGGAATTTCTTGGTCGTCACCGGATAGGCCCAATAGGGCAGCGCGCCCTGCGCCAGTGCCGCGCCGCCCAGCAACAGGCCGGAAATCCCCAGCAGAATGAGTGTCTTGCGCATGCGTTTCCCCCGGCTTTTTTTGGGCAATTCTTGGCCTTATCGGGTCCCGAGTGGCGCATGAAAGCGCCGGAAAATCAACAATATGAAATCAAGGACCGCTATCTAAAACCTGGAGCAGGGCGACACCCGCCATGATCAAAAGCCCGCCAACGGCCTTTTGAACGACGTTTCGGGCCGACAAATCCTCATGTCCCAATTTTGGGAAAAAGAGGGTGAGCAGGATGGAAAAAAGGAAAACAAAAAAGGTCGTGGTGGCGGAGATGGCGGAAACCAGCGCCACCGGCGCCAGCAGCGAGGCATAGCGCACGCCCAGTCCGCCCCCCAGGTTGATCAGCTCATTGGCGGCATTGACGCCGATCACCGCACCGGGATTTCTGCGGAACAGCACGGCAAACTGCCTGCGGTATTTCGGGATGGCCAGGATCGCCGCGCCAAACAGGCCTTCGCCGACAAAGGTCCAGAAGGTGGTGCTCCAGAATTCGTCCTGCACCGCAAAGAATTTGAACACCACGCTGGAAAGCGCCACCGCGAAGGTGGCGGCCAGCATCAGCATCACCAGGCGCGGCTTGAAGCTGCCCAAATGCATTTCCTTGTCCAGCGACAGGCCCAGCGCGCCGATCACGATCAGGCCTGCGCCGGCCAGTTGCGGCCAGCGCGGTATCTCATGCAGCACGATCACGCCCAGCGCGAAGGTGAACAGGGTGTTGGCCTGGAACAGCGGCGCGACGACGGAAGCTGCTTCGGTCTGGATGGCGCGCAGATAGAACAGCATCGCGCCCATATAAAGAATGCCGGACAGGGTCATCACGCCGATCGCGATCGGGGGCAGCGCCATCACTTTGGGTTCAAACAGCCAGATGACAGGAAGCGCGATGACTCCCAACAGTGCCGTGAACACCATCAACACGGCGGTGTCGCTGTCGCGGAAATATTTGTCGACCAGGAATTTGTCGATGTGGGTGGAAAGCGCCCACATGATCGGTCCGGAGAAAGCGTAGAGCAGCCACATCTGCCGCATTTAGCCATGCGGGCACAGGCGCGCCAACCACGCTCTATTATCCGAGAAAAGAAAAAGCCCGCCTCTTTGGGAGGCGGGCCTCAACGCTTGTGCTTTGACAATTCCTACTTGGGAATCAGCACGTCCGTGACCGGCGTGCGCGGCGCGGTGCCTGTGTCGATCACCAAGGTCACTGCCAGATGGACTGGCGGGCTGCCCGGCTGCGGGCGGCAATCATGCGGCGCCTCGCGCGGGATCACGAAGCTTCCGCCGGTAGGAATCTTCATCACGGGCTGGCCCTTCACGTAACATTCAAACGACCCGGTGACGACCTGGGTCATCTCCACCCCGAAATGCATGTGCGGCGAAGTGCTCTCCCCATCCTTCAGGTCGCGGGTTGTGATGATGACGGTCTGCGGCTTTGAGCCCGCAGGGACGTTATAGGTCTGGGTGTTGTTGCCTTGCTGAACGGCCAACTGGCCGCCCGACTGGGCGAAAGCCGCCGTTGAAGCCAGGACGACAAAACTGGCGATTGCTATTGTCTTCATGGAAGTTTCTCCCCTTGAAATTGGCGGCAGCTTGGCGCTTCGCCGTGCCTCTGGCAAGCCTGCCCGGGGGTAAGAAACTAGCGGGATTCCAGCCAATGGACGCTGAAAAGCCGCTCCTCGTCGGTCCAGATGGCGCGAGGGTTGAAGCCGGCATGGCACGCCATCTCGCGGAAGGATTCGATCGTGTATTTGTGGCTGTCCTCGGTATGCACCGGCTCGCCTTGCGCGAATTCAAAGGTATGGCCGTCCAGGGCGACCCGCTGGCGCCTGAGGCTGACCAGGTACATTTCGATGCGCTGGGCGCCGGCATTGTAGGGCGCATAATGGGCGAAAGCGCTGAGATCGAAGTCCGCACCCAGCTCGCGATTGGCGCGCGACAACAGGTTCTTGTTGAAGGCAGCGGTAACCCCTTGGGCATCGTTATAGGCCGCATGCAGCCGGGCAGGATCCTTGACCAGGTCGACGCCGATCAAGAGCCCGCCGCCGTTCAGTCCGGCACGCATGCGCCTGAGCAAGGCGAGCGCGGCATCGGGGCGGAAATTGCCGATGGTGCTGCCGGGAAAGAAACCGGCGCGGCGCGGGCCATCCGGCAAGGCGGGAATGTCCAGCGGCCCGGTGAAGTCGCCGACCATGGGCCTCAGCGCCAAAGCGGGATAGTCGGCTGCCAGGCTCTGCACCACGTCCGCGAGATAGTCGCCGGAAATATCCAGCGGGGTATAGGCGCGGGGGCTTTCCAGTGCGTCCAGCAGGATGCGCACTTTGCGCAAACTGCCCGCGCCGAACTCCACGATCTCGACACCTGGACCCATCAGCGCGGCGATCTCGCCGGCATGGCGTGTCAGAAGCATCATCTCGGTGCGGGTCTGGTAATATTCCGGCAGATCGCAGATCGCGTCGAACAGGCGTGAGCCGCTCTCGTCATAGAAATATTTGCAGGCGATTTCCTTGGGCGTCTTGGAAAGGCCCGCAAGCAGGTTGCCGGCAAAGCTGTCTTCCTGCGGGGATGCGCCGCGTGAAAGGCGCGCCAGCTGCGTGTCCATTATATGTCCTCCGCAAGACGAATGCCGCTGAACTGCCAGCGTGCCGAAGGGGGGAAAAAGTTTCTGTAAGTCGGGCGCATATGCCCCGCCGGCGTGGCCGATGACCCGCCACGCAGCACCATCTGACCCACCATGAACTTGCCGTTATATTCGGCCGCCACGCCCGCGAACGGCTTGAAGCCGGGATAGGGATCGTAGGACGAACGGGTCCACTCCCACACCTCGCCGTGCGGAAACAGCGGCGCACTTGCCTCCCATTCGAACTCGGTGGGAAGCCGCTTTCCCGCCCAGGCGGCATAAGCGGCGGCTTCATAGAAGCTCACATGCTCGACCGGGGCGCTGGCGTCGAGTTTCTGGACACCGGCCAGGGTGAAGACGCTCTCGCTGCCGTCATTGTCCTTGAGCCAATAGAGCGGCGCTTCCCACCCTTCCTCCTGCACCCGTGCCCATCCGTCCGACAGCCAGAATTCGGCACGGCGATAACCCCCGTCGGCGATGAAAGCCTGATACTCGCCATTGCTGACGGGGCGCGATGCGATGCGGAACGGCCGCAGCAGCACCTGATGGCGGGGACGCTCATTGTCGAAGGCGAAATTCGGGCTGTCATGTCCGATCAGCGACAATCCGCCGGGATGTTCGCACCATGCCAGATCTTGTGATGCGCGAGGCGCAGCCGGTTTTGCCCGATAGGCCGGCAGCAAGGGATTCTGGAAAAAAGCGTGCTTGATGTCGGTAAGGATGAGTTCCTGGTGCTGCTGCTCGTGATTCAGGCCCAGCGCGATGATGCTCTGCAAGTCTTCATCTGCGCAGACGTCCATCATGGCGGCATCGACATGGGCACGATAGGCGAGGACCTCGTCCAGACCGGGACGGGTCAACAGGCCGCGGCGCGGCCGCGCATGCCTGGGCCCCAGGGCTTCGTAATAGGAATTGAACAGGAAGGCGAAGCGGGGATCGAACGGCTTGTAACCGGGCCTCTGTGTCAGGATCACCGTCTCGAAGAACCAGCTGGTATGGGCCAGGTGCCATTTCACAGGGCTGGCATCGGGCATGGACTGGATGGCGCAGTCCTCCGCGGTCAGGGGGGCTGCCAACGCCAAGCTGTGCGCGCGCACCGCCCCATAGCTTTGTGCAATGGACGGCGATGACAGGGCGGCGGCTTTCATGATGGATCCGTTCGGCAGGCCGGGCATGCGCCTGAGCCCCGTAATAGTGTTCAACAGCAAAACAGCGAAAAGAGTTCCCAATCGGCCTGCAGGAGCGTGGCCCTAAAGCCACGACCACCCACCGCCTTCATGACCCTTTGGGAGCCTAACCCCGTAAAAAACTTAACCAAAGTCTCACTCAAATTGGGGGGATTTGGAACTCCCCCCGGTGTCTGACGTTGAGGTGGGGGTCGGGAGGGACCGGTGCAAGGGCTGGCGAGGACAATGACTCTCCAACTCAACAGGATGATGACAACGGTCCCGGCCTTTCTCGCGGGTGGCGGGGAGATGGGCGCGGCCATACGCGCGTTTGACTGGGCTTCGTCCCCGCTAGGGCCCCCCGATCAATGGCCGCGGACTTTGAAGACCTGTCTCAGCATCATGCTGTCGTCGCGCCAGCCCATGTGGGTGTGGTGGGGACCGGAGCTGATCAATTTCTACAACGATCCCTATCTTTCCATCATCGGTGGCAAGCATCCGGGGGCCTTGGGCCAGCCGGCGCGGCAGGTATGGGCTGAAATCTGGCATCAGATCCGAGACCGCATCGGTGCCGCCATGGAGGGCGAGGCCAGTTATTCGGAAGCCGAATTGCTGGTGATGTACCGCAATGGCTATCACGAGGAAACCTACTACACCTTTTCCTTTTCGCCGGTGCCTGACGATGAGGGAAGCATTGGCGGCATCGTCTGCGCCAACACCGACGACACCGACCGGAT
>Ga0310811_10004754_pt1 | contig 17118 bp, 15 predicted proteins | sample YCmetagenome_FD_207642 | JGI IMG/M metagenome (GOLD analysis project Ga0310811, IMG submission 207642) | Soil microbial communities from experimental microcosm in Duke University, North Carolina, United States - YC | ecosystem: Engineered > Artificial ecosystem > Soil microcosm > Unclassified ...
GCTGTAGATGTGAACACGGCTGATCAGACCACGCTCGAGTCAGTGAAGGGTCTGGGTCCGGTCAAGTCGAAAGCGATCATCGACGAACGGAACAAGAACGGCCCATTCAGGGACGCCAAGGATCTCGCCGACCGCGTCAAGGGTCTCGGCGCCAAGTCGGTCGCCAATCTCCAGGAACAAGGATTGACCATTGGCGCCTCCGCAGGGTCCGCTCGCAAAGCGCCTGGAGGGCCGGCTAGCGTGACGACCACGCCATCAACGCCCCAGCCAGCCGCCTCCCGCCAGAAGCCAACAACGGCCCCGCCAGGCCAAACGCCAACCGCCACGACCGGAGCATCGAGCGCCACGACCGCGAAGACAGCCGGCACGACGGCCGGCGGCATGGCCGCCAGCGCGGAAGCCGATAAGACGTCGAAATCGACAAAGAAGAAATCAAAAACCCAGGCCGCAGACCAGACGAATCCGGGACCCTGACGCAAGCGCGCGCATCGAAACTAGCGACGCAAATGACTATCGACGCAAACGACTGTCGACGCCAAGTGACATGGGCGAAAAAAAACCCGCTATTGAAGCGGGTTTTTTGTTTGGCGGAGTGGACGGGACTCGAACCCGCGACCCCCGGCGTGACAGGCCGGTATTCTAACCGACTGAACTACCACTCCAGTCTTTACATCATGGCATTTGCGGCGTCGGTCAATTCCGCAAAGCCGGAGTGCCTGTGGCACATCCTGATGTTTGGCGTCCCCTAGGGGATTCGAACCCCTGTACTCACCGAGAAAGGGTGATGTCCTAGGCCTCTAGACGAAGGGGACATAATCTTTCATATTCGTCCGCTAACGTTACAGCACTGATATGACTGCTTGATCTCAGCACTTACCGTCGCGCACTACCTCACCTACTACTCACCGCACATTTACTACGCTACGCTGCGGCGACTGACTCACACTGCTCATTCACGCTGCTTTTCGTTTCAAGCTCAGCGAAGACAAAGATTATAACCATCTTTTCTACGCTTGTGAAGTCTTTTTCGCATCGTATTTTTACTACGCTCAGCAGCCATCCAACCTGCCGAATATCTGTCCACCGAACATCTTATGGTGGAGGTAAGCGGGATCGAACCGCTGACCTCTTGCATGCCATGCAAGCGCTCTCCCAGCTGAGCTATACCCCCCGACAGAGAAGCGAGATTATAGAAGCTGTTTCCGATCCTGTAAATACCCTTTTTGAAAAAACCGTTCATTGCCGTATTGCCTTGTCACGCGGCACCGCTATGCTTGAGCAAGCGCTTTGCGCAACCGTGCCAGAACCGTGTCGCGGCCGAACAATTGCAGCACCGCATCGATCGATGGCGTATGCGTGGTGCCCGCAACGATCAGACGCAGCGGCATCGCCAGTTGCGGCATCTTCAGTTTGTAGGCGGCCAGCGCCGCTTTCAGCGCGGCCGCAATCGCCTCGCGCGTCCACTCGGCGTCGGCAAGGGCGACGGCCAGCTCAGCCAGCGCCGGACGCACTGCGTCGCTCAGGTGCTGCGCCAACTCCTCTTGCGCCGGGGTCGGCTCGCGGTAGAACATCGCCGCATTCTCGGCGATCTCCTTGACCGTGTTAGCGCGATCCTTAAGCAGCCCGATCACGCCGGTAAGCGGCGCTCCCTGCGTGGCATCGATGCCCAATTGTGCGAGAAACGGCTGCGCCAGTTCGGCCAAGCGCGTGTCGTCGGCCTCCTTGATGTAATGGTTGTTCAACCACTTGAGCTTGTCCGCATCGAACTGCGCCGGCGACTTGCCGAGATGCTCAAGATCGAACCATTCCACAAACTGCTCGCGCGAAAAAATCTCCGCATCGCCGTGCGCCCAGCCGAGCCGCGCCAGATAATTCAGCACCGCCTCCGGCAGATATCCCGCGTCGCGATAGCCGACCACGCTCGTCGCACCGTTGCGCTTGCTCATCTTCTCGCCCTGCTCGTTGAGAACTGTCGGCAAGTGCGCATAGACGGGCGGCGTGCCGCCGAGCGCGCGCAGGATGTTGATCTGACGCGGCGTATTGTTCACATGGTCGTCGCCGCGAATCACGTGCGTGATGGCCATGTCCAAGTCATCGACCACCACGCAAAAGTTATATGTCGGCGTGCCGTCCGGGCGCGCGATGACCAGATCGTCGAGTTCCTCGTTGGAGATCTCGATGCGCCCTTTCACCGCATCGTCCCATGCCACCGGCCCGCTCAATGGGTTCTTGAAGCGCACCACGGGCTCCACGCCGAGCGGCGGCGTTGGCAGCGCCTTGCCCGGCTCCGGGCGCCACGTGCCGTCGTAGCGCGGCTTCTGGCCGGCGACGCGCTGGCGCTCGCGCAATGCGTCGAGTTCCTCGGTCGACATGTAGCAGTGGTACGCGAGGCCCTTGTCCAGCATCTGCCGGACTACGTCGCGATAGCGGTCCATGCGCTGCATTTGATAGTGCGGACCTTCGTCGAAATCGAGGCCCAGCCAGGCCATCCCTTCGAGAATCACCTGCGTGGCGGCGTCGCTGGAGCGCTCAACATCGGTATCTTCGATCCGAAGAATGAACGTGCCGCGGTGTTTGCGCGCGAACGCCCACGGATACAACGCGGAGCGAATGTTGCCGAGGTGAATGAAGCCGGTCGGGCTCGGAGCGAAACGGGTACGGACGGTGGTGGTCATCGCGGATGGCAGATAGACAAAAACGGGAAGACGAAAATGGAGAACAGCGAGCCGTCAGTCGTAAAGCGGGACTCGTGAATCGGGACATGCGGCGCTTGTAAGCCGAAATTATACCCGCCGCGCCATGCGCGTCGCGGCAACGCACGACAGGCGTCGCGCCGGCCGGCAAGGCGCTTAGCCCCCCAGCCCGCCCCGCCAAGTCAAAATAGGGATCGCGCCCGGCGGCAAAACCGCGCGCGCAGTGCGCAAATGGGAGCAGTCAAGGCACTGGAGGCACGTGGCATCGAGCCCGACGTCGTCGGCGGCGCCCATGTCGGCGCGCTCTATGCGTACGGGATGAATGGCATCGCGATGAACAAGCTCGCGCTGAAGATGGAGGAGGCACGCGGCGCCCCGGCTACGCGAGCGTCAGCGACGGGGCGATGCCGCTAGCTGCACGCGGACTTGCACCCCTGCCCCACCCTCGCATCATGGCCCAAGGCGTGGGCCAATCGGTCGATCAGTTTTTGCCGGCTTCGGCGGCACTCAGACGCTGGCGCAGTTCCGTGCCGTTGATCGGAAACGATACGTCGATCCGGCGCGCGCCCCTGAAGCGCTTTTCCCAGTAGCCGCCGTCGTCAAGCTCATCGACGCGTATGGTGCTGCCGGTCGACGGCGAATGCACGAACTTGTTGTCGCCGATGTAAATACCGACATGGGAAATGGTGCGGCGCATGGTATTGAAGAAGACGAGGTCGCCGGGCTTCAGTTCGCTCATCTTGACCCGCTCGCCCACCTGGCTCATTTCCGCCGCGCGGCGCGGCAGCTTGAGGCCCAGCGTGTCCTGAAACACGTAGCGCACGAAGCCGCTGCAATCGAGACCTGAATCGGGCGTATCGCCGCCCCAGCGGTAGCGCACGCCGATCATGTTCAGCGCCCCGACGACAACATCGCCCGCCTTGCTGGCCATGCCGGAGAAAAAGGAATTCGCGCCACCGGATGCGGCGGCTTGAGCGCTCTGCGTAGCAGTTTGCGAACCCTGCACATCGGCGCTCGCCTGGGACAACGCCGGCGTATCCGCGCTGAAACTGGCGTGCTCCTTCAAGCTGCTTACTTCGTCCGCGAACGCTCCACTAGCTCCGGCCATTAGGGCGCTAACGAAAATACTGGCAATGACGCGCGCGCAAGCTTGCTTCAGATTGGTCTGGTGCATTGCTCGGTAGTTTTTGCTGGAATTGTCTGAAAACCAGACGGCTGCGGAAAAGTTTGGACGATACTAACGGAGCGCGTATTAAGAAGTCAAAGGAGATAGAAAATTTCAATAAGAATACGTTTTACGATTGACTATGCACCAATAAGATGCGCAGCTTTCAATAACCTTCGCGTGTAAGGATGAGCGGGCGCCGCGAGGAGTTGGTCGACGGCGCCCGCTTCGACGATGCGGCCCTTCTCCATGACCAACACACGATGCGCCATGGCGGCGATGACCTCCAAATCGTGCGTGATGAACACATAGGCCAGGTTGTGTTTTTGCTGCAAGCGCGACAAAAGCCGCAGCACTTGCTGCTGTATCGATACGTCGAGCGCGCTGGTCGGTTCATCGAGCACAAGCACCTGAGGCTCGACGATTAGCGCTCGCGCAATCGCGATTCGCTGTCGCTGGCCGCCCGAAAATTCGTGCGGATAACGATACAACGCCGTGGTGTCGAGTCCGACTTCATGCAGCGTCGCCACCACCTTCGCGCGGCGTTCGCCGGCTTGCAGTTGCGGCTTGTGCAGGGCAAGCCCTTCCCCGACGATCTGTTCGATCGTGCGCCGCGGCGAAAGCGAACTGAATGGATCCTGAAAGACAACCTGCATCCGAGCGCGCAGGGCTCGGCGCTCGGCGCCATCGAGCGTGGTCAGCGGCCGTCCGCGGAAATCGATTTGACCGGCGCTGACACGTTGCAGCCCGAGCAGCGCCATCGCCAGCGTCGTCTTGCCCGATCCGGACTCGCCGACGATGCCAAGCGTCTCGCCTTGCTTGACCGCGAGATCCGCGCGTTCGACCGCCGCGAAGCGATCGCTGCCGAACCAGGCGGCGAAACCGACGCGCTTGCGCGCGAAGCTGACCGATACGCCCCGCGCTTCCAGCAGCACGGGCGCCAGCGGCAGCACCGGTACCACCTCGCGCCGCGGCTTGCTGGCCAGCAGGCGCTGCGTGTACGGATGTCGCGGCGTGGTGAAGATCTGCTCGACGGCGCCCGTCTCGACCAGCCGGCCGCGCTCCATGACAGCGACACGCTGCGCGAAGCGCTGTACGAGGTTCAGGTCGTGCGTGATCAGCAAGACCGCCATGCCGCGCTGCTCGGCCTCGACGCGTTGCAGGTCTAGCAGCAGTTCGACGATCTGCGCGCGTATCGTCGCGTCGAGCGCGGTGGCGGGCTCGTCGGCGAGCAGCAGACGGGGGCGGCACGCGAGCGCCATCGCGATCATCGCACGCTGCCGCTGGCCGCCGGACAGCTGGTGCGGATAGTCATCGATGCGGCGCCGCGCCTCGGTGATGCCGGTACGTTCGAGCAGCGCGATCGCGCGTTCGCGGGCGGTGCGCGCGTCGACGCCGTCGTGCCATCGAATCGATTCGATAATCTGATTGCCGATCGTATACAGCGGGTTGAGCGCGGTCATCGGCTCCTGGAACACCATCGCGATCTCGGCGCCGCGCACGCCGCGCATGCGCCGCTCGCTGAGCGCGAGCAGGTCTTCCCCGCCGAAGCGAGCCGCGCCGCTCAACTGCGCATCGCGCAGCAGGCGCAGGATCGACAGCGCGGTGACACTCTTGCCCGAACCCGACTCGCCGACCAGCGCGACCCGTTCGCCGTGCCCGATCGCAAGGCTCACGTCGTGTACCGCAACGGTGTCGCCGAAGCGCACCTGCAGATGTTCGATGGACAGCAAGGGCTCGGCCACGCTCATCGCGCCTGCGCCGGTGATTGGCCCGCGGCGACGCCCAGCGCGTCCGACATCCGCGCATCGAGCGCGTCGCGCAGCGCGTCGCCCATGAAGGTCAGCAGCATCAGCGTCGCGACCAGCACGCCGAATGTCGACATCGAAATCCACCAGGCATCGAGATTCGCCTTGCCCTGCGCCAGCAGTTCGCCGAGGCTGGGCGTCGGCGGCGGCACCCCGAGGCCGAGAAAATCCAGGCTGGTCAGCGCAAGAATGGCTTCGCTCATGCGAAACGGCAGGAACGTGATCACCGGCGTCATGCTGTTCGGAAGAATGTGCCGCCAGATGATCTGGCGATTCGACAAGCCCATGGCCCGCGCGGCCTTGACGTAGTCCTGGGTGCGGTTGCGCAGGAACTCCGCGCGCACATAATTGGCGAGGCCCATCCAGCCGAACAACGACAGCAGCACGAGCAGTAGCGACACGCTCGGCTCGAAGATCGATGCAAAAATAATCAGCAGGTACAACTCGGGGAGCGAACCCCACACCTCGATAAAGCGCTGCGCGGCCAAGTCGACGCGTCCGCCGAAGTACCCCTGGAGCGCGCCCGCGAGCATGCCGACCAGCGTGCCGATCGCCGTCAATGCCAAGCCGAACGACACCGAGAGCGCGAATCCGTACAACAGCCGCGCGAACACATCGCGGCCGCTGTCGTCGGTGCCGAGCCAATTCTCGCGCGACGGCGGCGCCGGATTGGGCGCCTGCGCAAAGTAGTTCAGCGTGTCGTACGAGTAGTGATTGAGCGGGTAGATCGCGAAATTACCCGGCTCCCGGAAGCGGTCGCGGATGTACGGATCGAGGTAATCGGTCGGGGTCGGGAACTGGCCGCCGAAGGTCGTCTCGGGATAGGTCTTCACGATCGGGAAATACAACTGCGCGTGGTAGCGCACCAGCAGCGGCTTGTCGTTCGACAGGAGTGCGGCGCACAGGCTGATCCCGTACAGCACGACGAAGATCACGAGGCTCCAGTAGCCCAGGCGGTTACGCGTGAAGCGGCGCCAGACGCGCTTGCGTGGCGCCGGAGATACCGGCGCGCCGGACGTTGCGCCGGGCGCGCTGATCGCATCGCTGCTCGGGCTGCGTTTTGGATGATCGCTGCAAGGCCGTCGCGGAAAGTTCAAGTCACCGCTCCAAGGTAGTGAATTGAATGCGGGGGTCGACCAGCACATAGCACAGGTCGGAGATCAAGCGCGTCACCAGGCCGATCAGCGTGAAAAGGTACAGCGTGCCGAGCACGACCGGATAGTCGCGGCGAATGACCGATTCATACGACAACAGGCCAAGACCATCGAGCGAGAACAGCGTCTCGATCAGCAGGCTCCCGGTGAAGAACGCGCCAATGAACGCGCCGGGGAAGCCGACGATCAACGGCAGCATGGCATTGCGAAACACATGCTTCCAGAGCACGCGTCGCTCGGGCAGCCCTTTGGCGCGCGCGGTCAGCACATACTGCTTGCGGATTTCGTCGAGAAACGCGTTTTTGGTCAGCATCGTCACGACCGCGAAGCTGCCGACCACCGACGCGACGATCGGCAGCGTGATGTGCCAAAGGTAGTCGCCAATCTTGCCCAGCAAGCTCAGGTGGTCCCAATTGTCCGACGTCAGGTTGCGCAGCGGGAACAATTGGAGGAACGTGCCGCCGCCGAACAGCACCAGCAGCAGCACGCCCAGCACGAAGCCCGGAATCGCATAACCGGCCAGCACCACGACGCTGCTCGCAACGTCGAAGCGCGAGCCGTGGCGCACCGCCTTCAAGATGCCGAGCGGCACCGATATCAGGTAAGTCAGAAAAAAGGTCCACAAACCGATGCTGATCGATACGGGAAGCTTGGACACGATCAATTGCCAGACACTCTGGTGTCGAAAGTAGCTCTGTCCCAAGTCGAAACGCGCAAAGCGCTTGAGCATCAGTCCATAGCGTTCAAGCGGCGGCTTGTCGAACCCGTATAGTTGCTTGAGCTGCTCCATCTGCTGGGCATCGACACCGCTGTGCACACGCAGTCCGAACGGCATGGCGCCTTCCGCGGCGCCCTTGCGCAGCTCGTGCGCGGCCTGCTCGACCGGACCGCCCGGCACGAACTGGATCACGACGAAGGTCAGCGTGAGCACGCCGAACAAGGTCGGAATCATCAGCAGCAGGCGTTTGAGTATGTAGCCCCACATAGGCGTTCGACGTGCGTACGGGTGATCGGTTGACGGATGAACGAGCGAGAGCCGCTTAGCGCGGCGAAGCCAAAGCCGAAGCCGCGGCGGCGCCCGTGGCGGGGGTGTTGTCGGCCTTGCGCCACCACGTCGAAATGACCCAGTTTTCCGGCTGGTAATACAACGGCAAGGTTGACGGGAACGCCAGGGCACCGGTGTACGCGACACGATGCGACGAACTGTACCACTGCGGAATCACATAGTAGCCATGCAACAGCACACGGTCGAGCGAGTGCGTTGCGGCGAGCAGCTGTTCGCGCGTCTGCACCCCGGCCAACGCCCGCAGGATTGCGTCGATCGCCGGCGACTTGATGCCGGCCAGGTTATCGGAGCCCGGCTCATCGGCGGCCCGGCTGCTGAAGCGAGCGAACTGCTCGGAACCGGGAATGTCGACCTCCGGATAGCGCAGCGTCGTCACGTCGAAGTCGAACGCGTCGAGGCGCTTTTGCAACACCGCGTAATCGGACTGCCGCAGCGTGCTCTGAATGCCGAGCTTCTGCAAGTTGCGCTGGTACGCGGTGATCACCTGCGCCATGCCGGGTCCCGAGTCGTCAAGGAACTCGAAGCGGAACGGTTCGCCTTTAGCATTGCGCAGCGCGCCGTCGCGGTAGGTCCAGCCGGCCTGCGCCAGCAGGTCCCGCGCCTTCAGCAGGTTCTCGCGCAACGAATGCGGCGGCGGCGCCGTCAACGGCTGCTGCGGCGGCGGCGCGAACACGGCCGGATCGAGCTGTGCGCGTAGCGGGTCGAGAATCGCCAGCTCGCCCGCGCTCGGTGCGCCGCTCGCCTGATAATCGCTGTTCGCGAAAAAGCTGTCGAGCCGCTGGTACTGGTTGTAGAACAATTGCCGGTTCATCCACTCGAAATCGAGCGCGAGATCCAGGGCTTGCCGCACGCGCACGTCCTGAAACAGCGGATTGCGCAAGTTCAGAATAAAGCCCTGCATCCCGGCGCCGTTGCGATGGCGGAAGGTTCGCTTGATCAGTTCGCCGTCGTCGAAGCGCTTGCCGACGTATCCGCGCACCCAGCTGCGCGCGATATTCTCGACACTGACATCGAACTCGCCGGCCTTGAATGCCTCGAGCCGCGCGGTGCTGTCCGCGTAAAGCTTGTAGACGATGCGATCGAAGTGGTACATGCCGCGCCGCACCGGCAAATCGCGCCCCCAGTAGTTGGGATTGCGCTTCAGGGTGATCGTGCGGCCGTTGTCGTAATGATCGATCAAATAAGGACCGCTGGCGATCGGCGCTTCAAATGCGATCTTGTCGAAGGGTATCCGTGTGCCGTCGTGGCGCAGGCCCCACTTGCGCGAGAACACCGGGACGCTGCCGGCCAGCAGCGGCAGTTCGCGGCTGCGCTGCTTGAACTCGAAGCGTACCGTGGACGCATCGACCACCACGGCGCGCGCGATCTCGCCGAATACCGCGGCGATGCCCGGTGCGGCCTGCTTGCTCATCAACGTATCGAAGGAGTACTTGACGTCGTCGGCAGTGACCGTATCGCCGTTCGAAAAGCGCGCGCGCGGGTTGAGATGGAAGGTGGTCGACATCCCGTCGGGGGCCACGCGTATATCGTCCGCTAGCAGCCCGTACGCGCTCGCGACCTCGTCGGCGCTACCCGTCGTCAGGCTTTCGAACATCATCGCGATGCCCGGCGCGACGTTGCCGCGCAGCGTATAAGGATTGAACTTGTCGAAGCTGGTGAGCCGGTTCGGATTAGCGAGGGTCAAGATTCCGCCCTGCGGCGCATCCGGGTTCACGTAGTCGAAGTGATCGAAGCCTTGAGGATACTTCGGCGTACCATACTGGGCAATCGCATAGACCGCTTGCGCGCCCGGCGCATAGCCTGTCGACACCGCTGCCGCTAGCAGCGGCGCCAACCACCGAGGCGTCATCGCGCGCCTGAAACGCTTGCCCCATGCCAAGCCGAAAATCATGGCGTCCTTGTCGTTACTCAAGCGGTTACCCAGAGGTCGCCCAGCAGTTTCCCGTGCCCCAAGTGTTGGCCACGCCATCTCTCGATGACGGCCATGCAATGTGCGACAATTCTATCGAAAATGCGGCGCGCGTCTCGCTGTATAGGGTTCGGTTATGCGGCCGCTTTTTCTAGAAGCGGCTGCGGTTAAGAAAAAAGGAAGATTTCATGGGCTTTCTCGCTGGCAAACGCATCCTGCTGACCGGCTTGCTGTCAAACCGCTCCATCGCCTACGGCATCGCTCAGGCGGCGAAGCGCGAAGGCGCGGAACTCGCATTCACCTATGTTGGCGAGCGCTTCAAAGATCGCATAACCGAGTTCGCGCACGAATTTGGCAGCGAGCTGGTGTTCCCATGCGACGTCGCCGACGACGCGCAGATCGACGCATTGTTTACGTCTTTGAAAGCACATTGGCCGAGCATTGACGGACTGGTGCACTCGATCGGCTTCGCGCCGCGCGAAGCGATCGCCGGCGATTTCCTCGACGGCCTGTCGCGCGAAGGCTACCGCGTCGCGCACGACATTTCCGCCTACAGCTTCCCCGCGCTCGCGAAGGCCGCGCTGCCCATGCTGTCGGATCAGGCCGCACTGCTGACGCTGACCTATCTGGGCTCGGACCGCGTGGTGCCCAACTACAATACGATGGGCCTAGCCAAGGCATCGCTCGAAGCTAGCGTGCGTTATCTCGCCGCCTCGCTCGGCCCCAAGGGCGTTCGCGTGAATGGCATCTCCGCCGGCCCGATCAAAACGCTGGCGGCCAGCGGCATCAAGGGCTTCGGCAAGATTCTCGAGTTTGTCGAGGAGAACGCCCCGCTGCGGCGCAATGTGACGATCGAGCAAGTCGGCAATGCCGCCGCATTCCTGCTGTCCGACCTGGCGGCCGGGGTCACGGCCGAAATCATGTATGTCGACAGCGGTTTCAACGCCGTCGCCGGCGGGATGGCAGGCGCCGGCGCCTAACCTGCGATATCGACAGCTATATCGGTCACGCACGCAAATCGAACGCACCTCGGTCGCGCGCGGCGCGGCATGGCGGTGCTCCCGCGGGCGTGGCGCTCCGATAAACAACTAGGCCCCGCGGGTCGAACCGGCGGGGCCTAGTTGCGGGTGCAGCAGAGTGGGCCGGGCCATTAGCACCGGTTGCCGCGCTGCCTTGATGCGCTACCTTGCCGCGCCGCCTTGACGCGATCAACGCGTCGCGGCGACGGACCGCGCGTCACGGCTCAATGGTAGTGGTGGTCGTCGTGGTGGTGATCGTCGTGGCCGTGATAGCCGCCATGGTGGCGATTCCACTCGTCACGCCCCCAATAGCGGCGCCCGTCCCAGTAGCGATCGCCATGCCATCCGATCACGACAGCAGGCCCGCCCACCGCGTATACCGGAGCAGGCTGATAGACCACCGGAGGCGGCGCCACGTACACCGGGGCCGGCACGCCGATGTTCAAGCCCACGTCGACACGTGCCATGGCAAGCCCCGACACGGCGGCGGTAGACACACCAAGCAGCGCGCCCAGAATAATTTTAATGTTCATTTGCTTCACCCGCTAATAGAGGTTGTTTGCAGCAAATCGAATTCTATCGAATAGATCGCGGAAGGTATATTGCAAACGTGTAACGTCGGCAACAACTGTCGATAAACAGTTTCGCCAATTTGTAACTTTGGCTTACCGCCGCCGACCCACGTTTCGTCTTGGCTAAAAATGAATTTTAAACAGGGCGGCGAGCATCGCCTATTCGACCCGAAGCAGGAACGCGAACTGCGAATTCGGGCGCACCGGCTTTCGAACCCCACGGTTACTATTCGCCGGCAGCAGCCGTGCATGACAAATGTGCCGGCCGAAGTCCGTAGTGCGACGACTTTCACCAATTCCAACAATTAGCTTTCTACTCGAAGCGACGATCCTTATGCCAACCTACCAGGAACTGCAATCACAGATCGCGCAATTGACACGCCAAGCCGAAGCCGCGCTGCTCGCCGAACGGCAAGCCGCGATCGACTACATACGAAGCCGAGTCGCCGAGTACGGCCTGGATGCGATGGATATTTTCCTGCCACGCTCGGGACAACCGCAGACCAAGAAACGACGCGCCGCCACGCCCAAATATCGGGACCCCGCAACCGGCACGACCTGGAGCGGTCGTGGCCGGGAGCCGGCGTGGATCAACGGCAAGGATCGCAATCGCTTTCTCATAACGAATCAAAGCGCCGGCCGTCCATAGGATGAACAGGCGCGCAACGGGGTGCGCGCTCGCTATCAGGTGTCCGGAGCGGGCATCCCACCACCCTGCTCGGGCTGGCGTGGCGTCCGCGTTAGGGCCAGCGGATGATCCTTTCCGGCGCATACATGCTGCACGGCTACCCCGTTCATTCAATGGTTGTGTACGCGTGCGAAAGTCGTCACGCGTGTAATACATCGATGTCCGGAATCGCCTCGTCAAAATTGAAGGAGAGGCGTTCCTTGCCCAGACCCAGACTCTTCCTGCGCACCTGCAAAAACCCAATAGGCGCCGTTGACAGGATGTGTGTACCACCACAAGGAATTATCTTTTCTTCGCATTTCCAGTAACGAGCGTCGGCACAACGTTCGTGTGGGCACACGAGTACCGCGCTGCGACGTGAAACATAGGCATTGGCAATCCGTTCGATGTCCTGAACTTCTCCGAGGGTGAATCGGTCTTTCACCCCGAAATCGAATCGCCCCGTATCGATTCGGATATGGCATCCGAGCGTTTCTGCGATTGCGTCGGGCCTGACTTCCAGCACCCCCAAATAGACCAGGTGCGAAGCCGTATGACTAAGCGACAGTTGCGCCCGCCGCAACCGGTCGATGCGCACGACAACCGACAGGCCCGCACTGAGTTGCGTCAGGGCTTGTACATCGTCATCGTGAACGACGTGCTCGATGATCCCATCCACGTGGATATCGGGAAAGTCCGGAATAAGCGCGCGATTTCCAACTCATTGACGCCACGTTCGGTCACGAACTCACCATCCGGGATATGGCCGCCTCGTTGGGGCTATCCGAAGGTTTTTTTACCCGAGCCTTCAAGGCCGCAGTGGGAAAAAGCCCGCATAGTTATCTCATCGATCGACGGATAGCGCAGGCGCGCGTACTTTTGCGCACAAGCCATCACGATTTGAGCGACATAGCGCTCGCAGTGGGCTTTTCTTCTCATGCTCACATGACCGCCGCTTTTCGCGAGCGCTTAGGCGTCACACCGAGTCGTCTGCGCGAGGAAGACCGCCATTGAACGCGTCCGCGAGGAAAGCCACCCGACGCCCACGTGCGCATGCCGCGACTATCGGCGGCGCGGCAAACGCACAGTGAAGACGGTTTCTGTCGGGTCCGACCGCGCCTCGATCACGCCCCCATGGGCTTTGGCGATCTCTCGAGCGATATAGAGTCCGAGCCCCAGGCTGTTGTCATGGTCGTTCTGATGATCCGGACCACGCCTGAGGGGATCGAAGATTTGTTCCAGGGTCGAGCGCTCGATGGCGGGTCCGCTATTCTTGACCTCGACTCGAACTTCCGCTTCCTCGCCGGTCACCGCGACACGCACCGGCGCCTTGTGCGCCCCGTACTTGATCGCGTTCAGCACCAGGTTACCGAGCAATTGCTGCAGACGTCGGCCGTCCCAGACACCCCAAGAGTCGCCGACGACCTCCAGATCGACTCGAATGTCGGGCTGCGCTGCCCGCACCTGGTCCAGTTCATCGGCAAAAACACTCGCCAAGTCGATATAGGTCGGCACGACATTGATGCCCAAACCCAGTTTGGTGCGATTGAAATCAAGCAGATCATCCAGAAGCGCCTGCATGCGCGCCCCGCTGTTGATCAAACGGGACGCGGCTTCCGACACTTTCTCTCCGGCGTTCAGTGCCCTCAAATACGACGCTGTCACCTGGATGGATTGGAGCGGGCTGCGCATGTCGTGCCCCAGCATGCCCAGGAACAGGTTACGCGTTTGATCGACTTCCGCACTGAAAAAGTCCACCGACTCCGCCAGTGCCTGGTCTATGGCTTCGTTGAATCGGACGATGTCATTCAGATCGGGGACTTCGGGTCGACAGTCGTCCAACCAGAGGCGAAGAACGCTTGCGCGCAGGGCGCGATACTCGGCGGCCAGTTGGTTGATGTCAAACCCGCTTCGCGCTCGCATCAAAGCATGCGTTTGCGCAGCCGTCTCCGGGGCTCCAATCAATTTGGACGCTCGCCCCATCGATTTCTCGTCTTGAGCTTCCCGGCTCTGGGGCATCGACAAATCCCTTGCGACGGCCTCCAAAATCGGTTGCGCATGGTCGCGCAAAGCCAACGATCCCATGTTTGCCGCAGCCGGCAACAGCGTGCCAGCAAACGCCTCCCAGTGCTGCAGAATGGTTTCCATGTCTCGAGAGATGAAGTCAGCCAGTCGCATGTCTGCCTCTAAGAACGGAATGATTCGTAGGAATTTTTGCTGAATGCGGACCGCATGAAAATTCTAGACATGAATCCATCCGGTTCCAAATGGCTTGCACGGGGGACGTGACGCCAGTCGCGAGCCATCTGCCGGGCGGCAGTCAGGAGGCGGCGCACGACCGGGAAGGAATTGTGGCGCCGCCATGCACGGCTGATTGGCGCCTTGAGAGCGTTTCCTGCGAGCGCGGATACGCCACTACATCAGTTAGTCCAGCGTTACAGGGCGCGCTGAACGGTACGGGCCGAACCCGAGATGTCCTCACCCAAGCCGGCCATCGTGTTGCAGCCTGTCAACGAAAGCAAAGCACCCACCAGCGACAACAACGCCACACAACGCCCAAACATATGCACCTCATGTTTTAGAAGATAACTGATTCGGAACACGCGCTTGTCCTAGCGTGCAAAAAGCCCGCCGGCCTAATCCATTCCGAGGGATGGAAGAGAATACCCTTAATGCGACGCGGCGTGTTGCGAAGCCCTACACGCGATTACAGGATCTTTCGACTCTGCCTTCACCGAGGGTCGCATCCAAGGTCACACCAGGCCGCCGGCATGGTCATGGCACGCATGCCTGAGGCATCCCCCAAGCATTTCTTGCAGGACTGCGCGAGCACGGCTCGCTGCATTCAAATTTACATTTTGTACTTAAATAACCGATGGCGACCCACGAGTGGAATGCAAGGCATACTGCGCGTTGAGTGCCTGGTGCGCCATGCATCGACTCAACCCCTTGGCCGCCTTGTGCGGCCTTTTTTTCGCTAGTCCCGATTCGGGACGTCTGTGGGGCGAGCCGGGCGGCTCCTAGTGACAAGCGTCTTGGCAAGGCATAAATGAACACGGGCCCCGTAGGGCCCGTGTGTACTGCTCTCCTGGCGGAGACGGAGTCCGCCAATATACAGCTCGAAACGCCCTAAATACGGGCTACTGTGTTTTTTACGATTATTCTACCCACACATCTACCCATACTCCATTTATGTGCGTCAATTGAGTCCGAGAAAGATCGTGAAAGGCTTTATCAACATTGAAATAGCTGATTGAACTGCGTTGCAAGTCTGAGCTACCGGTGCGCCCGAATCGCACCAATGAGTTCCCGCGCGAACTCGACATCGTGCTTCAGAACCGCGGCGTCCCCTTCACCGGACACTCGCGCCATCGCGACTGCAACTCGCTCGAGCACACCATCTGCCCGGTCGAGCGCACCCCAAACCGTTGCCATCTGCTTTCGCAGACTGTCGACCAGAGCAGTGTCGCGCTCATTGATCAAAGCCAGGATTGCCTTGGCGTTGTCGTCCCGAGGGTTGTGCTGCAGGCGAAAGACCATCTCCCCATTGAGCGTGAGAGTGCTTGCCGCTGCAGCCCGCTCTAGTTCTGCATGAAGTGTTTTCGGCAAGCGCAGCGAAGTCTTGATTGTCGTGTCGTCGATCGGCATGCGCCGGATTCTAGCGACGGTGAAAATCAGAAGCCACATTCGACAGGTCTGGAACCTAAATGCCACCCAAAACGACTCCTATTCGGAGCTTACATAGGTCCAATCAGATTCCAAAATGTCTCGGGAGCTGGCCGACCGGCCAGCAACTACAGCAACGAGGCAGAGAGATGGATAGGCAGGATCAGGTAGTGGCTGCGGCGATCGCTGAAAGGAATGCACGAAATATGGCGATCGACTGCATCTCGATCAAGGCAAGGCAGCTAGAGTCCCTGTTAGCGCTCATCGCGTTGAACGCAAGATTGGATGAACTGCCAACCGATCACCGCGAAAACGTAAGCTGGCTTGCGTGTGATTTAGCGGCTTGCATTGTCGACGCCGCCACGACCGTCTGCGGAGTTGAGCCGCCTGGAGTCGAAGAGTAGTTTAGAAAGCGAGCAAATTGGTGGCGCCCGCAATATGGTCAAGAATGGCATTATGCCGGTGGTCGTACGCGCCGCAAGGGCCGTTCGACGCATGTGCGCGCCATTCGACTACGTGACCGGACGCGCCAGAAGCAATCGCGAAATCTCAAAACAGGAAATGATATGGCGAGCAAGAATCCCAATGTGGACGCCTTTATGGAGAGCCTATATGCCGCTGAAGACGCAATAAAGGAGGCCGTTCCAGGCATCGTGCGCCGCCATCGTTCAGCGGGCATCTTGACCTGGCGTCTCATGCATGAGATCGAAACAGAAGTCCTCGCTGCGGTCGCTGCGACCGGGCGCCACAGCCGCCAGGTCCTAGGGATGCTCCGCAGCTCGGATCTGATGACCTATCCCAAGGACGATAGGCCGGCTTCACTAGAGGGGCACGAGGCAGTGCCTATCGTGTTCAGTGCAATCAAGGACGCATGGAGTCGCGTCGATTAAGTTGCGACATTGCGGCGCCCGACCGACTGGCCGAGGCGCCACCGAGAAAGCACTAGCCGGCCGAGTCGGACATCTCGTCCCAGCTGAAAATCACTACCTCCTTTCGCGCTGCCTCCCGCCCTCCACCGCCCACCGTGTATTTGATGTCGAGGCTCTCGATACGAAAGCCGGAGAATGCACGGCGAATGTCCGGGTGGTCGTTCAAACTGACGATTGCGCGCCCCTTGAGCGATCGCAGCGCCGCCGCCATGCGCTCGTACTCAGCGAACTCGAAGGGCACGCCATAGCCGGCCGTCTCCCAATACGGCGGGTCCAGATAGAACAGCGTGTGCGGGCGGTCATAGCGCTTGATGCAGTCGTGCCAATCGAGCTTCTCGACGAACACATTGGACAGCCGCAGATGCGCCGCCGACAGCGTCTCCTCCAGTCGAAGCAAGTTCAAACCAGGTGGTGACGTCGTCGCGGTGCCGAACGTCTGGCCGGCGACCTTGCCGCCGAAGCAGTTGTGC
>Ga0310811_10004756_pt1 | contig 17108 bp, 16 predicted proteins | sample YCmetagenome_FD_207642 | JGI IMG/M metagenome (GOLD analysis project Ga0310811, IMG submission 207642) | Soil microbial communities from experimental microcosm in Duke University, North Carolina, United States - YC | ecosystem: Engineered > Artificial ecosystem > Soil microcosm > Unclassified ...
CATGCTGTCGGTCATCGCGCTGTTCATTTTCGGCGGCGAGGTGCTCAAGGGCTTCGCGTTCACGATGATCGTCGGCATCATCACGGGCACGTACTCGAGCGTGTTCATCGCGGCGGCCATCGTCGTCATCTGGCAGAGCCGCCGGACGCCGAAGACCGCGCCGGCGGCCGTGGCGCCCACGACCGCGCCCGCCCGCAAGTCGCGGCGTCGCGCGTCCTGACGAACGGCGTGGTCTGGTTCACGGCCGCGCTGCTCGGCGTGGTGCAGGGGCTCACCGAGTTCCTGCCCGTCTCCTCCACCGCGCACCTTCTCATCGGTGCGCGCGTGCTCCATTTCAGCGATCCCGGCGGCATCTTCACCGTGATGATCCAGCTCGGATCGATCTTCGCGATCGTCTGGCTCTATCGCGAGAAGATCCTTCGGGTCCTCGCCGGCCTGCCCGGCGATCCCGAAGCGCGGCACTTCGTGTCGATGATCCTGGTGGCCTTCCTGCCGGCGGTCGTGGCGGGCGCGCTCTTCGCCGATTTCGTCAAACGCGTGCTCTACACGACGCCGGCTGTCATTGCCGTCTCGTTCATCGTCGGCGGGATCATCATGCTGATCGCCGAACGACGTCGTCCGCGGCCGACGATCGTCGACGCCGATCGCACGCCGATCTCCCGCGCACTGGGCATCGGGCTCTGCCAGGTCGTCGCGCTGATCCCCGGCGTATCGCGGTCGGGCGCGACAATCGTCGGAGCGATGCTGCTGGGTCTGGACCGGCCCGCCGCCGCGGAATTCTCGTTCTTTCTCGCGATCCCGACGATGAGCGCGGCGTTTGCGCATGACTTGTGGAAGGCGCGGCACGGGCTCGATGCGACCCGGGCCGGCGAGATTGCCGTCGGTTTCGTGTTCGCATTCGTCGCGTCCGCGCTCGTGATCGAGCCGTTTCTCGCGGTTGTTAGGCGCGCGGGGTTCATCCCGTTCGCCTGGTACCGGATTGCCGCGGGTTTGCTGCTCATCGCGGCACTCGCGCTCCACTGGCTGTAAGCTACTGCCGCAGCCATGCAGTGGCTTCGACGAAGCTTTATCGCCGGTTTCTTCGTCACGGTTCCGCTGTTCATTTCGGTGGCAGCCTTTCTGTGGCTGTTCCGTCTGGTCGACGGTCTCGTCGGGCCGGTGTACGCGAAATATCTCGGCCGGGAAGTGCCGGGACTCGGGATCCTGACCACGGCGCTCGCGGTCGTCATGGTCGGCGCGATTGCGACGAACGTCGTCGGCAAGCGCCTGCTGCAGCAGGCGGAGCGGGTGCTGCTGCACGTGCCGCTGTTCCGGAGCATCTATGCGCCGGTCAAACAGCTGGTGGTTGCGTTTTCACCCGACAACGAGTTCGGGTTCAAGCGGGTGGTACTCATAGAGGATGCGGCGCGAGGCCAGGCCCTGGGGTTCTTGACGAAGGAGTTCACGGTCGATCGCGGCCAGGGCGTCGAGTCGCTCGTGGCGGTCTACGTGCCGACCAACCACCTGTATCTCGGGGACATCGTGATCTGCCCGCGCGACCGCGCGTCGTTTCCGGACATCACCGTGGAGCAGGGCCTCCGGATCTTCCTGACGGGCGGCATGGCGCTCGGCTCGCGCATCAGCGCGCGCCGCGGCGACGATCGCGTCGCTGATTTCCGTGTATAATCCCCTGTTTTTGCAAAGGCCCACGGACGCAGGCATCGAAGGGTCTTTGGCAACGGCTTGCGGATCCGCGGTCCGGAGGTCTTGTCGGTAGGGATAGCGTCCAAAGGATCAAAGGGTTGGACCCGAATGGATTCGATCCCTTGATCCTTTGATTTTTGCTGCTGCAGCTCGTTCTGTGCAAAGGATGGCGATGACGTCGAAGTTACGCGTGTTTCTGTTCCTGGCCCTGGTGCTCGGGTGTCTCGCCGGTATGGCATCGCCGGCGGCGGCGCAGCCTCCGGCATCCACCGGCGCGGATGTCGCGACGCAGCACGCCGGCGGCGAAGCCAACCTGGTGCTGCCCGATCTGAGCACGGAGACGTTTCAGGGCGTCAACGGGCGCACGCTGCTGCTCTGGGGGATCGCCGTGTGCCTGCTCGGGGCCGGCTTCGGCCTGTCGATTTACACGCGGCTGAAGAACCTGCCGGTGCACCGGTCGATGCTGGAAGTCTCCGAGCTGATTTACGAGACCTGCAAGACGTATCTGATCACGCAGGGAAAATTCATCCTGCTCCTCGAGGTCTTCATCGGGGTGATCATGATCTTCTACTTCGGGGTGCTCCAGCACTTCGACGTGGTCAAGGTCGCGACGATCATCATCTTCAGTCTGCTGGGGATTGCCGGAAGCTACGGCGTGGCGTGGTTCGGCATCCGGGTCAACACGTTCGCGAATTCGCGGACGGCGTTCGCGGGGCTGCGCGGCAAGCCGTACCCGATTTCCACGATTCCGCTGCAGGCCGGCATGAGCATCGGCATGCTGCTCATCAGCGTCGAGCTGTTCATGATGCTCTGCATCCTGCTGTTCGTGCCGCGCACCTACGCCGGCCCGTGCTTCATCGGGTTCGCCATCGGTGAATCGCTCGGCGCCGCGGCGCTGCGCATCGCCGGCGGCATCTTCACGAAGATCGCCGACATCGGGTCGGACCTCATGAAGATCGTCTTCAACATCAAGGAGGACGATGCGCGGAACCCGGGCGTCATCGCGGACTGCACGGGTGACAACGCCGGCGATTCGGTCGGACCGAGCGCCGACGGATTCGAAACCTACGGCGTGACCGGCGTCGCGCTCATCTCGTTCATTCTCGTGGCCGTCCGGGAGCCCGCGGTCCAGGTGCAGCTGCTCGTCTGGATCTTCGTCATGCGCATCATGATGATCGTCGCGAGCGGCGTGTCGTACCTGCTCAACGAGACCATCTCGAGGGGGCAGTACGGCAACTCGGACGACATGAACTTCGAGGCGCCGCTGACGCGGCTCGTCTGGATCACGTCGATCGTGTCGGTCGGCATGACGTATCTCGCGTCGTACCTCACGATTCCCCTCATCGGGGGGGACAGCTCGCTCTGGTGGAAGCTCTCGACGATCATCACGTGCGGCACGCTCGCGGGCGCCATCATTCCGGAATTCGTGAAGGTGTTCACCTCCACCGATTCGCGCCACGTTCACGAGGTCGTGACCTCGTCGAGAGAGGGCGGGGCGTCGCTGAACATCCTGTCCGGATTCGTGGCGGGGAATTTCAGCGCGTACTGGCTTGGCCTCACCATCGTCGTGCTGATGGCCATCGGATATCTGGTCAGCACGTACGGCCTCGGCGGGCTGATGATCGCGCCGGCGGTGTTTGCGTTCGGGCTCGTCGCCTTCGGATTCCTCGGGATGGGACCGGTGACGATCGCGGTCGATTCCTACGGTCCGGTCACCGACAACGCCCAGTCCGTTTTCGAACTGTCGGTCATCGAGAGCATTCCGAACATCAAGCAGGAGATCAAGAAGGACTTCGGCTTCGACGTGAACTTCGATCGGGCCAAACACCTCCTCGAAGAGAACGACGGCGCGGGCAACACGTTCAAGGCGACCGCGAAGCCCGTCCTCATCGGGACGGCCGTCGTCGGCGCCACGACCATGATTTTCTCGATCATCGTGGTGCTCACGCACGGGCTGACCGTGAATCTCGAGAATCTCTCGATCCTGCATCCCCCCTTCCTGCTCGGCCTCATCACGGGCGGCGCGATGATTTACTGGTTCACCGGGGCATCGACGCAGGCGGTCACGACCGGCGCGTATCGGGCGGTCGAGTTCATCAAGGCGAACATCCGGCTGGACGGTGTCGAGAAGGCGTCGGTGTCCGACTCGAAGAAAGTGGTCGAGATCTGCACGCAGTACGCACAGAAGGGGATGTTCAATATTTTCCTGGCTGTATTCTTCGGCACGCTCGGGTTTGCGTTCCTCGAGGAGTACTTTTTCATCGGCTATCTCATCTCGATCGCGCTGTTCGGCTTGTATCAGGCCATCTTCATGGCGAACGCCGGCGGCGCCTGGGACAACGCGAAGAAGATTGTCGAGGTGGAACTGAAAGAGAAGGGGACGCCGCTGCACGCCGCGACGGTCGTTGGGGATACGGTCGGCGATCCGTTCAAGGATACGTCCTCGGTTGCGATGAATCCGGTCATCAAGTTCACGACCCTGTTCGGCTTGCTCGCGGTCGAGCTTGGCGTGCAGCTCGCCGGCGATTACGGTCCCGGGATGAGCCGGATCCTGGCGGCAGCATTCCTGCTAGGATCTGCGGTTTTTGTCTGGCGGTCCTTTTATGGGATGAGGATCAGAACCGGCGCGTGAGATGGACCGAATTGCCGCAGGCGGTGTCTAAGCACGTCGGGGGAGCTTCGTTGACACCCGTTTTTCGGTCTGACTATAATTCGCGGTCTTGCACCGGCTTTCAGGAGTTTAGGAGGGTTATCCGTGCCGCGTGACATGTTCGGCGACGTCGTGGATCCGTCCATCAAGGTCGGATCCAAGAAGTGGTACACGGTCCCTCTCTCGATTGCGGTCCACGTTCTCGTCTTCGCGCTGATCATCATCATTCCGCTCATGGCGACGGACGTGCTGCCGACGCCCCCGACGATGCTGGCGTTCGCGGCTGCGCCGCCGCCGCCTCCGCCGCCGCCACCGCCGCCGCCTGCACCGGCGGCGCCGACACCAAAGGCGCCCACGCCGGTTGTGAACCCGAACGCGGCACCGATCGAGGCACCGAAGGAAATCAAGCCGGAGCCTGCCACGCCGGCCGTCGGTGAAGGTGTTCCGGGCGGTGTCGAAGGCGGTGTGCCAGGTGGTGTCGTCGGTGGTGTGGTCGGAGGCCTTCCGGAGGCCCCCCCGCCGCCGCCTCCGCCGCCTCAGGCGCCGGTCCGTGTCGGCGGCCAGATCAAGCCACCGAACAAGATCAAGGATGCCCGTCCCGTCTATCCGGCGATTGCGCAGTCCGCGCGCGTGTCGGGCGTCGTCATCATCGAAGCCACGATCGGGACCGACGGTCGCGTGAAGGATGCGAAGGTGCTCCGGTCGATTCCACTGCTCGACCAGGCCGCGCTGGACGCGGTGAAACAGTGGCAGTACTCACCGACGCTCCTCAACGGCGTGCCGGTCTCGGTCATCATGACGGTGACGGTCAACTTCACACTGCAATAGTTCCGGTAATCACGCAGGATTCCGTCAGCAAACATAAGTGAGGATGGGCGCATGAATTGGATGGAAATGATTCAGTCGATGGGGCCGATGGCAAAGGGCGTCGGCGTGGTGCTGATCATCATGTCGATGATCTCCTTCGGCGTCGCAATCGAACGGATTTACACGTTCATGAAAGCGCGCCAGCAGTCGAAGCTGTATGCGCCGCAAGTGGCCAAGCACCTCAAGGACGGCCGCTTGAAGGACGCCATCGCGATCTCGTCGTCGAAGAACTACCGCTACAGCCACCTGGCGAAGGTCGTCCTCGCGGGCCTGCAGGAATACCAGTTCCAGCAGGAGGCGGGTGGCAGCCTGAGCCGTGAAGACCTCGTCGACACCGTCCGCCGCGCCATCCAGCGCGCGTCGGCGCTCACCGCGAACGACCTCAACAAGGGCGTCGCAGCCCTCGCGACCATCGGCGCAACCGCCCCGTTCGTCGGACTGCTCGGCACGGTCGTCGGCATCATCACCGCGTTCCAGGGCATCGCCGCGACCGGCTCCGGCGGCCTCGGCGCGGTCTCGGCCGGTATCGCAGAAGCGCTCGTCGAGACGGCGCTCGGCCTGCTCGTCGCGATCCCCGCGGTGTGGTTCTACAATTACCTGACGGGCCGGATCGCGTACTTCAACGTCGAAATGGATAACTCCTCGTCGGAGCTGGTCGACTACTTCATCAAGAAGACGGCGTAGTCGAAGTGGGTGAATTGGTGAATCGTGAGCTGGCGCATTGACGCCAATTCACGAATCCACCGATTCACGAATGCACCAATTGTTCAGAGGTACCACTCATGGCAATGGATGTTGGCGGCGCCAAAGGCGGAGTCAAATCCGACATCAACGTCACGCCGCTCGTCGACGTCATGCTCGTGCTGCTCATCATCATGATGCTCATCGCACCGATGCTGCAGCAGGGCGTGGCCGTCACGCTGCCCGAAGCCGGCAACACGGCCGACAAACCCGATACGCAGGACCAGACGGTCATCGCGATCGACGCGACCAGCGCCTATTACGTGAACGCCATCCGGGTCTCCAAGGACGATCTCGTGCCGCGCGTCCAGGCGGCGCTCGAGGACAAGAAGGAAAAGATCGTCTACCTGAAGGGCGACAAGGACGCGAAGTACAGCGCGATCATGGACGCGATGGATGCGCTGCGCAAGGCGCAGATTGAGAACATCGCGCTCATCACCGAGCGCAAGCACGTGTCCGGCCAGGAAGGGGGAGGGCAGTAGGCATGAAACACGCCCACAAGCACCACGGCGCGGAACGCGTCGTCACCGCAGAGGCGCCGCACGCCAGCTCCGACATGAACGTGACGCCGCTCATCGACGTCCTCCTCGTGCTCCTGATCATCTTCATGGCGGCGCTGCCGCTGACGCAGAAGGGCGTCGACGTCAACCTGCCGCTCGAGACGCAGCAGGCGCAGCAGCAGCAGAACAACGATCAGATCGTCCTCGAGTACGATGCGAACGGCAACATCGCGGTCAACCACCAGCCGATGGCCCTCGACGTGCTCGAGAGCCGCCTGCGCGACGTCTTCGAGTCCCGCAAGGACAAGACGATGTTCATCGTCGGCGACCCGTCTCTCCGGTACGGTCAAATCATCCAGGTGATCGACGCCGCCAAGGGCGCCGGAGTCGAAAAGGTCGGCATCGTCACGATGGGCATGCGCAACGAAGGACAGGGCAAGAGCGGATCGTAATCAGAACCCGGAGTTGGAAGTTTTTTCTGTGAGGCCGCCCGACCGGGCGGCCTTTTTTCGTTCTTTGCCGAACGCTGAACGCTGACTCTGACCGCTGCCGGCCGGCGGGAGCCGTCATAGGCGTGTTCGTCTTTGTCCGGCTGTGTCGAGGGACGGCGCGTAGTGGAATTTCGGCAACAAAAAAGCCGCCCGTGACGGCGGCTTTGGAACGATTTCCGGAGAGCGAACCGGAAACTGAATTCTATCCCTTCCCCGTCGCCTTGCGCTTCTGCGCCTCGAGCACCTTGTTCCGCAGCTGGTCGGCCTGATTGAGGAGATCCTTCTGGACCTTCGGGTCCTTCTCGGTATTCGCCTGCATGCGCAGCAGGATGTTCTTGTAGGTCATCGCCTCGAGATAGTTCGGATTCAACGACAGGGCTTTGTCGTCCATCGCGATGCCCTTGAGGATGAAATCCTTCTTCTGCGCGTCCGAGAGGCGGAAATCCTTGCGGGCCTTGTCCCAGTAATACGTCGCGATGAGGTGCCAGCCCTCGGGATTGTTCGGGGCAAGGTTGGCGGCCTGGGTCAGCGCGTCGATAGTCTTGTCGAAGTCCCCCTGACGGTTGTAGAACGCGGCGAGCGCCGTGTAGACCGACGGATCGTTCTGCTTGACCTCTTTCGCCTTCTGAAGCGCCGCCTCGGCTTCTTCGTAGCGGCCCGCGTCCTCGTACAACTGCGCGATCGCCATGTAGTTGGCAGGCTCGTTCGGCTCGAGCTGGATGATTTCCTTGTAGACGGGCTCGGCCTTGCCCGGATCGTTCAACTTGTCGGGACCGTACGCTGCCGCGAGGTACTCGAGTGACGACTTCTTCCACTTCAGGTCCGTGATGTTGTCCGCGGCCTTCCGATAGTCTTCGATGGCCTTCTGGATGTAGGCGTCGTTCTGCGGGTCGCCGTTCTTGGCAGGCTTGTACAGCTGGTCGTAGGAGTTCGCCAGGAAGAAGTAGGCGATGGTAAAGCCGGGCGACTGCTGCAGGGCGGACTGGTTCTGGACCACATCCTCGTACCGATCGGCGGCCTTTTTGTACTCTTTCGCCTGATAGTACTGGTTGGCGTCCTTGAAGGCCTTTGCCGCCTTCAGACTGCTGATGGAATACCTGCCGCAGCCGGCAGCCGCCACACTGAGTCCGCAGAGCAGAACCAGCGGCGCCACCGAAGCCGCGCGAAATCGGATCGTCATGCTGTCCCCTTCTCGCGCCGTTTACAATGGACCAAGGGGTCAGTATATTGGCGGGCAAAACCGCCGTCAACCGCGGCGAAAGGGCCGCCGCTCCCCCTCGGCGAACACTCCGACTCTATTTTAGACACCACGATTCATGATCCGGTTCGAGGACCTCGTCGAGAAGGTCCGCGCGTCCAGTCCCGACGCGGACGTCGAGCTGCTCAGAAGGGCGTACGTCTTCTCGGCCTTCGAGCACAAGGGACAGGTCCGCCATTCGGGCGAGCCCTACCTCGTCCATCCGCTCGAGGTGGCCGACCTGCTCGCCGACATGAAGCTCGACGTCGTCGCGGTCGCGGCCGGACTGCTGCACGACATCGTCGAGGACACCCAGACGCCCATCGAGAAGATCCGCGATCTCTTCGGCACCGATGTCGCGCACGTGGTCGAAGGGGTGACCAAGCTCGGCGCGATTTCGTTCTCGTCGAGCGAGGAGCGGCAGGCGGAGAACTTCCGCAAGATGCTGCTCGCGATGGTGGACGACATCCGGGTCATCCTGGTCAAGCTCGCGGATCGTCTGCACAACATGCGGACGCTGCAGCACCTGCCGGAGGAGCGGCGGACGAAGATCGCGCAGGAAACCCGTGACATCTACGCGCCGATCGCCAACCGGCTCGGGATGAGCAAGGTGAAGAACGAACTGGAGGAGCTGGCGTTCAAGTACCTCGAGTCGAAGGCGTACGACGCGCTCCGGCAGCAGGTCGAGGCACGGCGCCGCGCGACCGAGGGCCTCATCGACGAGCTGACGAAAACGATTTCCGCGAAGCTCGCCGAAGCGCAGGTCCCGATCATTGCGATCGACGGCCGCATCAAGCGGCTCTTCAGCATCCACCATAAGCTGAAGCGCCAGAAAATCGATCTCGATCAGGTCTACGACTTCATGGCTTTGCGGATTGTGACCGGGTCGGTGAAGGACTGCTATGCGGCGCTGGGCATCATCCACCAGACGTGGTCGCCCGTGCCCGGCCGCATCAAGGACTTCATCGCGATGCCGAGGCCCAACGGGTACCAGTCGCTCCACACCTCGGTCATCAGCGACCGCGGGTTTCCATTCGAAGTGCAGATCCGCACGGCGGAGATGCATCGCATCGCGGAGGAAGGAATCGCGGCGCACTGGAAGTACAAGGAAGGCCGGGTCGGAGCGGATCGCGACGAGCAGTACTTCCTGTGGCTGCGCCAGCTGCTCGAGTTCCAGCAGGAGGTCCGTGACCCGCAGGAGTTCCTGCAGAACCTCAAGATCGAGCTGTATCCCGAAGAGGTGTACATCTTTACGCCCAAAGGCGAAGTAAAGGCGCTGCCGCGCGATGCCACGCCGGTCGACTTTGCGTACTCGATTCACACCGACGTCGGCCATCAGTGCGTGGGCGCTCGGGTGAACGGCAAGATGGTCCCGCTCAGAACGCGGCTGCGCAACGGCGACATCGTGCAGATCGTCACCGCTCCGGGGCACAATCCCAGCCGCGACTGGCTCAACTTCGTCGCCACCTCCCGTGCGCGAAACAAGATCAAACACTTCATCCATGCAGAAGAAAAGGAACGCAGCCTCGACCTCGGACGCAAGCTGTTCGAGAAAGAAGCGCGCCGATTCGGCCTGAACCTGAAAGCGCTCACGGACGGAGACGCTTTCACCACGCTGCTTTCCGAATCGGGCTACGGCAGGTCGGAGGAACTGTACGCGGCCATCGGGTACGGCAAGCTCTCGGCGCGCAGCGTGCTCGCGCGGCTCGTGCCGCAGGACCAGCTGAAGGAGGCGCCTGAATCCGGCATCGCGAGCGTCGTGCGCCGCGTGCTCGGCACGACCGAAGACAAGATCAAGGTGCGCGGATTCGACGATCTGATGGTGTTCCGCGCGCGATGCTGCAATCCGATCCGCGGCGAGAAGATCGTCGGCTACATCACGCGAGGCAAGGGCGTGTCGGTGCACTCGGCGACGTGCCCGAACGTCGTCAATCTGCTCTACGATCCCGAACGGCGGATCGAAGTCGAATGGGACAAGGGCGCCGACGGTTCACCCTACACCGTCCGGCTGAGCATCCAGGTCGAGGACCGCCGCGGCATCCTCGCTGACGTCAGCTCGAAGATCGCGGGCATCAACACCAACATCCGCAACGTGGAGGCGCGCACGGACGACGATCAGATGGGGCGGATCGACATGACCGTGGAGATCAACGACCTCAAGCACCTCCAGAAGGTGATCAAGTCGCTGCGCAGTGTCGCCGGGGTCGTGGATGTGGAGCGCGCGAGCCGATGAGGAGACGCGCTAGAGCAGGGCGATGACGTCGATTTCGACGCGGGCGTCTTTCGGCAGCCTGCCGGCCTGTATGGTGGAGCGCGCCGGCGCGGGTGCGGTGAAGTAGCTGGCGTACACCTCGTTCATCGCGGCGAAATCACCCATGTCGGCGAGGAATACTGTCGACCGGACGACCTTGTCGAGCGACGAGCCCCCGGCGGTGAGGATCTCGCGCAGGTTCGTGATCACCCGATGCGTCTGCGCGGCGATGTCTGCCTGCAGCATCTGTCCCGTCGCCGGATCGATGGGAATCTGACCTGACACGAAGATGAACCCGCCGGCCTTGACGGCCTGCGAGTACGGCCCGATCGCGGCCGGGGCGCCGGACGTGCGAACGGCGTCGCGCATCAGGCGGCCTTGACCACCCTGCCGGAGCGAAGGCACCTGGTGCACACGCGGAGCCGCTTCACCCCTCCATTGATCAATGCCCGGACGCGCTGCAGATTCGGTTCGAACCGGCGAGCAGAGACGTTGTGGGCATGGCTGATGTTGCGCCCCACGACGGGGCCTTTTCCGCAGATTTCGCAGCGCTTCGCCATGATGTCGACCTGTAAACGCGTGGTGATGGTGACTAGGGCTGTCCTCTGAGGACAGGACAAACATGCAATTCTAGCACGAGGACCGTGAGTCACGGTTGCATTCTGCAAGCCCGTCCGTATAATGGGCGCAAATCGCTATTAAAACAGGCCTGTTTCGACAGCTTCATCGAGGTATGTGCTTTGCAGCCCAGGCCTTCAGCGAGGGAAACAGGATGCCCGATGGCCACTTGCGGGACGAGACACCGGAAGAGTACTTCAAGGATCTGGTCGGCGCGGCGCTGTTCCGGCAGCATTTGCAGGTCACGGAGCTGACCGGCTATTACCTGGTGAACCTGCTCTGCAGGTTTGTGAGGCCCTCCTCGAGAATTCCGTACAGCGACGAGTCTGCCGAACCGCTCGCGCTGCGGTTGCGCCGCGCACTCGAGAGCGGCGGCGTCGAGCAGCGCGAACGCCTCCGGAATCTCGGCGATTTCTCTCTTTTTACGTCGGGCTTCTTCGGCGACAGCCTGCAGCGGCGCGTGATCGACATCGATTATTACGTCTCGATGGGTGAGTACGCGTACGGCTCGCTCGGACGCCGCGACGAGGACGCCCTGGGAGAGGTCTTCGCGGAGCTTGCACGGAAATTCGTGGGATTCGTCGACGTGCTGTCCGACGTCAGCGATCACACCAGCCTTGCGTCGAATGCGGATCTCCTCCGGATCTACGAACGTTGGGTCCGCACCGGAAGCCGCAAGGAAAGTCAGCGCCTGCTCGAGCGCGGCATCCTGCCGGCACCCGGAACACGGCGAATCCAGTAACGGGCGGCCCCCAAAGCCCGTGTCTAAACGACGGACTCGGTAAATTCTGTAATTTCACGTCGGCCGCGTATTCCATAGCGACGCGCCCTTTCGAGCGTCCCACAGGCCTGAACGTCCCCATTGCAGGACAAGGCGAGAACCGAAACCCACCTTCCCGGCGTCTAAACCGCTACGAACGGCGAGTGGGGCTTGCCGGGAGGTCAGTTTTTCGCTAAACTGAACGGCTTCATAGCTGGCAAATTCGTTGCATGGCGAGCGGAGAAAGTTGGAAAGGAGTCGGACTCATATGAGCGGTCATAAGGCGCCCCGGGAACAGATGGATCGCGGCCGGTACGAGGAACTGAAGAACATCCTGGAGGATCGGCGCCGCGAGATCGTGAATCAGGTGCAGGAGCGGATGCGCGACGTGCGCTCGGAAGGCGCGGGTGCGACCGTGCAAGGCGTACTGGACGCGGCGGAGAGCTCCGAGGCCGATATTCAGGACGAGATCGAGTTCGCGCTCATCCAGATGAAGGCGGAAACGCTGAACAAGATCGATGAAGCGCTCAGGCGGCTCGAAGAGGCCACATACGGCTATTGCTTCGAGTGCGGCAACGAGATCTCAGAGCGCCGCTTGCGTGCGCTGCCGTTCGCGGTGCGCTGCAAGGACTGCGAAGAGGCCCGCGAGGTCAAGCAGCAGCGCGAGCGGCTGATGGCGCAGCGCCGCGGTGCCGCGTCGCTCTTCATCGACATGCAGGGCTGAGCGATATCGATTACGCTTCACATCGGGTAATCGGGGAATCGATGTGCCGATTTGCCCGATTACCCGTTTTTTTTGTTCACACGAACGCATGACCGACCAGGACGAAGGCGGCACACCCGCGATTGAAATCGTGGAGGATGTGGAACGGCAGCTTCAGGTTCCGCCGGAGCTGTCCGTGCTGCCGTTGCGCGACACGGTGCTGTTTCCGAATTCGTTCATGCCGCTCGCGGTGGCGCGTGAATCCTCAGTGCGCCTGGTCGAGGACGCCAACGCCAGCAACCGCGTCATCGGAGTCTTCACGCAGCGGGAGGCGGCGCTGGACGACCCGATGCAGGAGGACCTCTTTCCTGTCGGCACGGTCACGCACATCCACAAGCTGTTCAAGCTGCCCGACGGCAGCCTCCGGCTGATCGTGCAGGGGCTCTCCCGCGTCCGCCTGGACCGCATCGTCCAAACCCGTCCGTTCCTGCGTGCGGCGGTGACGGTTGCGCCGGACGTGCTGCGCGACGAAGACCGCCTGGAAATCGACGCGCTCCAGCGCAACATCAAGAGCAACTTCCAGCAGGTCGTGTCGCTGTCGCCGCTGCTGTCGGACGACCTCCAGGCGCTCGCGGCGAACATCACCGACCCCGGCAAGCTCACGGATTTCATCGCGTCGAGCCTGGCGACCATCGGCACGCCGGTGAAGCAGGAGATTCTGTCCGAGCTGGACGTCCGCGCGCGGATGGATGCGCTGAATCGCATCCTCATCAAGGAACTCGAGGTGCTCGAGCTCGGCTCGCGCATCCAGTCGCAGGTTCAGTCGGAGGTCGGGAAGAACCAGCGCGAGTACTTCCTGCGCGAGCAGTTGAAAGCCATCCAGAAGGAACTCGGCGAAGGCGACGAGCAGGCAAAGGAGATCGAGGAGCTTCGCGCGAAGCTCGACGCCGCCGGCATGCCGGAGGCGGTCAGGAAGGAAGCGGGCCGCGAGCTGGAACGCCTCGCGAAGATGCCGCCCGCGGCCGCGGAGTACACGGTCTCCCGCACGTACATCGACTGGATCGTCGCGCTCCCCTGGTCGAAGCGGACGGAAGACACGCTCGAGATCCGCCACGCCAAGGACGTGCTCGACGCGGATCACTCCGGCCTCGAGAAAGTGAAGGACCGGATCCTCGAATACCTCGCCGTCCGGAAATTGAATCCCGAGGTCAAGGGGCCGATCCTCTGCTTTCTCGGACCACCCGGAGTGGGCAAGACGTCGCTGGCGCGCTCGATCGCGAATGCGCTCGGACGCAAGTTCGTTCGTGTCTCACTCGGCGGCATGCGCGACGAGGCCGAAATCCGCGGGCACCGTCGGACGTATATCGGCGCGCTGCCCGGCCAGGTCATTCAGGGACTCCGCCGGGCGGAATCGAAGAATCCCGTTTTCATCCTCGACGAGATCGACAAGCTTGGCGCCGACTTCCGCGGCGACCCGGCGTCGGCGCTGCTCGAGGTGCTCGACCCCGAACAGAACAATTCGTTTCGCGATCACTATCTCGACGTCCCGTTCGATCTCTCCGAGGTCCTGTTCCTGACGACCGCGAACATGCTGGACCCGATTCCTCCGGCGCTTCGCGATCGCATGGAGGTCCTGGAGCTTGCCGGCTACACGGAAGAAGAGAAGCTCGAGATCGCGTTCGAGCACCTCATCGAGAAGCAGGTACGCAACCACGGCCTGACACCCGACCAGATCGCGTTCGAGCGGGCGGCGGTCAGCGCGATCATCCGGGGCTACACGCGCGAAGCGGGCGTGCGCAATCTCGAACGTGAAATCGGCGCGCTCTGCCGCAAGATTGCGCGACGCCGGGCGGAAGGCGACGAAGCCCGCGTCGTGATCACTCCGGATCTCGTCGTCGAGATGCTCGGTGCGCCGACGTTCCTGGACGAGGAGATCGAGAACCGCACGAAGGATCCGGGCGTGGCGGTCGGTCTCGCGTGGACACCCGCCGGCGGCGAAGTGCTCTTCGTCGAAGCGTCGCGGATGCAGGGCGCCGGCTCGCTCACCCTCACGGGCCATCTCGGCGACGTCATGAAGGAATCGGCGCGCACGGCGCTCTCCTGGTTCCGCGCGAACGCGGCGCGCTATGGCGTCGATCCGGCCTTCTACAAGGATTCGGAGATCCATCTGCACGTGCCGTCGGGCGCGGTGCCGAAGGACGGCCCTTCGGCCGGCGTGACGATGGTGTCGGCGCTGGCGTCTGAGCTGACGGGACGTCCCGTCCGCGGGGACATCGCCATGACCGGAGAGATTTCTCTGTCCGGCCGTGTATTGCCGGTCGGTGGCATCAAGGAGAAGGTACTGGCGGCGCGGCGTCACGGGATTACCGAGCTGATCCTTCCCAGCCAGAACGAGAAGAACGTCACCGAGGATCTCACCGAGGACCTGCGGCGCGAGCTGCGCATCCACTACGTCAGCGAAATCAGCGAAGTGCTCGCGATTGCGCTCCCTCCGTCGTCGCAGCAGACCCTGACGCCGATGCCTGTCGAGACTCCTGCCTGAGGAGTCGACATCGGGGGCGTGCGCGTCATCTACTCACCGCGCTATGAAATGCCGCTCGGCGGCCACGTCTGGCCCACGGCGAAGTATCGGCTGGTCGCGGAGCGTCTCTCGGCACGGGAGGAGTTCCAGTTCGAGGAGCCGCCGCTGGCGCCCTGGGACGACCTCGCGCTCGCGCACACGAGCGAATACCTGGACAAGCTGCGGCTGAATACGCTGTCGCGCGACGAGATCGCGGCGCTCGAACTCCCCTGGCGTCCGGAAATGGCCGACGGCTTCCGGCTGATGGTCGGCGGCACCTGCGCCGCCGCCGCTCACGCGCTGCGTGACGGCGTGGCGGCGCACATCGGCGGAGGCCTCCATCACGCCTTCGCGAACCACGGCGAGGGATTCTGTCCGTTGAACGACGTGGCCGTGGCGGTCCGCAAGCACGGCCGGCGGTCGGCGATCGTCGACTGCGACGTCCACCACGGCAACGGCACGGCGATGATCTTCGAGCGCGATCCGGACGTCTTCACGTTCTCGATCCATCAGCAGCACAACTATCCGCTCTTCAAGCCGCGCAGCGATCTCGACATCGGCCTGGACGACAACGCTCGCGACGACGAGTATCTGGCCGCGCTCGCCGGCGCGCTCCCGACCGTGCTGGCGCACGCGCCGGAACTGCTCGTGTATGTGGCCGGGGCCGATCCGTTCGAAGGGGACGCACTTGGGGGGTTGAAGCTGACGAAGGAAGGGCTCGCCGCGCGCGATCGAATGGTGATCGGATCGGCCCGCCGTGCGGGAGTGTCGGTCGTGGTCACGCTCGCCGGCGGGTACGCGGAGAATATCGGCGACATCGCCGATATCCATGCCGCGACGATCGAAACGCTGCTCGACGCGTCGCTACAGAAGGCCTAGGCCGACGATGGTCTTCATGTCCACGATCTCTCCGCGGCGCACCATCTCGCGGGCCTCCCGCAGTTCGAACTCGCGCGCTTCGATGTCTTCGTCTTCGTCCACGGCCGCCGCGTCGGGCGGCTCCTCCAGGCTCGAGACGCGAAAGAAGATCATCTCCTCGTCGCAGTAGCCCGGCGTCGGGTACAAGGCGGACAGCCGCACGATCGTCGACGGGAGCAGTCCGATCTCTTCGTGGCACTCCCGCGCCGCGGCCTGCTCGGGTGTCTCTCCTTCGTCCACGCTCCCGGCCGGCAGTTCCCACAGCCACGCGTTGATCGGATAGCGGTACTGACGGATCAGGATGATCCGGCCCGGCTCCGGCACCGGCGCGATCACCACCGATGTCGAGTGGCGGACGACGTCCTGCGTCGTTTCGCGCCCATGAGGCAGCCGCACGCGATCGCGGTCGACCGAAAAGACCTTCCCCTTGAAAACCTGCTCAGACGAGAGCGTTTCAGCTGATCGATCCGCCATGGGCGCAGCCTTCATTCATCAGCGGGCGTTTGTCGTTCGCGGATGTCGTCCAGAACCGCCTGCAAATCGCCGGGCAGCGGCGACTCGAATTCGAGCCGGCGGCCGTCGCCAGGATGCGTGAACGCCAGGCGCGCGGCATGCAGGAACGGACGTTCGAGCCGCTGGACCGGACGCAGATCTCCGGGGACGTGCCGGTGAACGCCGCCGTACGTCTTGTCGCCGACGATCGAGTGGCCGATTGCATTCAGATGCACGCGAATCTGATGCGTCCGTCCCGTGGCGATCACGACCCGCAGCAGCGACACGCCTTTGAGGTGCTCGGCTCCCGTGATCCGCGTCACGGCGCTCCGCGACCGCCGCGCGCGCGTCGACATCTTCTGCCTGTCCTTCGGATCGCGTCCGATGGGCTCATCGATCCGACGGCCCGCCTGGACGACGCCCCACACGAGCGCGATGTATTCCTTCTCGACTTCGCGATCCTGGAATTGCCGCGCAAGCTCGTGATGCGCGCCGTCGTTTTTCGCAACGACCATCAGTCCCGACGTACCCCGGTCCAGCCGGTGCACGATGCCGGGCCGCAGTTCGCCTCCGACGCCGCTCAGGTCGTCGACATGGTGCAGCAGCGCATTCACCATCGTCCCGTTCGCGTGACCCG
>Ga0310811_10004757_pt1 | contig 17107 bp, 15 predicted proteins | sample YCmetagenome_FD_207642 | JGI IMG/M metagenome (GOLD analysis project Ga0310811, IMG submission 207642) | Soil microbial communities from experimental microcosm in Duke University, North Carolina, United States - YC | ecosystem: Engineered > Artificial ecosystem > Soil microcosm > Unclassified ...
GCTCCCTCGACGCGACGGACCTTAGTTTCGCGCCATTCGGCCCGCGGGTCCAGCCCCCGCGACGCCGCACCCTGTCGCAAACACCGGAATCGCCCCCGGGAATCTCGCCGGGAATTTAGGGCGGGCCGCCTTTGCAACCCTGGGGTCGAGCCGCTATGTTACGCCGCTGTTCAAGACGCCGAGGATATTGTGGCTGACATTTTTCGCGAAGTAGATGAGGAACTTAGTCGTGACCGGGCCATGCAGGCCTGGCGCAAGCACGGCAAATACGTCATCGCCTTTGCGATCGCGGCGGTGATCGCCGTGGCCGGCTTCAGCGGCTGGCAGGATTACCGCGAGCGCCAGCGCCAGGCCGAAGGCCGCGCCTATGTGCAGGCCATCGATCTGGTGATGAAGGAGGACCTTCGCGCCGCGACGGGGGCCATGGCGGAGGTCGCATCCAAGGGCGGCGGCTATCGCCCGCTGGCGCTGCTGGAGGAGGCCTCGCTCAAGGTGAAGGCCGGCGACCGGGCGGGCGCGGTCAAGATCTATGACGATCTCGCCGCCGATGACTCGGTCGGCCGCCCCTTCCGCGATCTCGCGACCGTGCTCTCGGTCATGATCTCTCTCGACAGCGGGGAGCCCGCGGCGCTGCTGAAGAAGCTCCAGCCCCTGGCGGGTCCCGACCAGGCCTTCCACCCCTCGGCCCTGGAGCTGCAGGGGCTGCTGGCGCTGCGCCAGGGAGATTTCAAGACGGCCAAGCAGAACTTCCGCAGCCTGTCCGACGATGCGGCCGCCCCCACGGGGTTGCGCCAGCGCGCAACGCAAATCCTCGCTTGGATCGGTGAACGGGGAGGGGCTTAATGCGTCGCCTGGCGCTGGCGCTGGCAACGCTGGCGCTGCTTTCCGGCTGCCAGACGGCGAAAAGTTTTCTCGGGTTGGGGACTTACCACAAACCGCTGCCCGGCGAGCGCGTCGCGGTCCTTCAAGTCAATAACGCCCAGGCCGCCGATCCCTCACTGGCCGAGACGAAGGTGCTGCTGCCGCCGCCCTTCGCCAATCCCGACTGGCCGCAGCCCGGCGGCTATGCCAATCATGCGATGTATCATCTGCAGCTCGGCAACAGCCTGCATGTCGTCTGGACGAAAAGCATCGGTTCGGGCGTGGATTCCGAGCAGAAGATCCTGTCGGAGCCGGTGGTCGGGGACGGACGCATCTTCGCCATCGATGCCGAATCCCGCGTCTCCGCCTTCAACGCCGACAATGGCGGCGAGATCTGGCATGTCGACGTGGCCGAGGATGTGGACAGCGACAAGCTGCTCGGCGGCGGCATCTCCTATGACAGCGGCAGGGTCGTGGTCGCCACGTCTTTCGGCGATGTCATCGCCCTCGATGCGGCCACGGGCCGGCAGCTCTGGCGGCGCTCGGTCGGCGCGCCCATGCGCACCGGCCCCACCATCGCCGACGGCCGCGTCTTCGTCGTGACCATCGACAACAATCTCTACGCGCTGGCGGAAGACGACGGGCGGCGCCTGTGGAGCCACAACGGGCTGACCGAGACGGCCGGCCTGCTGGGCACCGCCTCGCCCGCCGTCTACGACAATGTGGTGATCGTGGTCTACAGCTCGGGCGAGATCTATGCGCTGCGCGTCGATACCGGCCGCACGATCTGGAGCGACACGCTGGCGGGGCAGATTCGTACGGGTGCCGTCGCCACCATGGCGGATATCCGCGGCCGGCCGCTCATCGATCGCGATGCCACCATCGCCATGAGCAACAGCGGCACCATCGCGGCACTCGATCTCAAGGCGGGCTCGCGCCTCTGGGATGCGAATTTCGGCGGCAGCCAGTCCCCCTGGGTCGGCGGCGACTATGTCTTCGCTTTGACCAGCGACCAGGTTCTGGTGTCCCTGACGCGGAAGGACGGCAAGGTGCGCTGGCTGACCCAGCTACCCAAATTGGTCGATCCGGCGGATTCGAACAGCGATCCGATCCTCTGGCATGGGCCGGTGCTGGCGGGAAATCGGCTGATCCTGACCGGCACCAATGCCCAGGCGCTGGCCGTCTCGCCTTATACCGGCAAGATCCTGGGCGCGATCGCGCTTCCCTCCGCGACGCATCTGCCGCCGGTCGTGGCCAAGGGCACCCTCTATATCCTGGCCGACAACGCCGATCTGATTGCATTGCGCTGAGGGCGCGGGCATGGCCTTCACCCTCGCCATCGTCGGTCGGCCCAATGTCGGCAAATCCACCTTGTTCAATCGTCTGGTGGGCAAGCGGCAGGCGATCGTCGACGACCTGCCGGGCGTCACCCGCGACCGCCGCGAAGGGAAGGGACGGCTTGCCGATCTCGCCTTCACCGTCGTGGACACCGCCGGTTTCGAGGATGTCCAGGGCGAGGCGCTTCTCGCCCGCATGCGGGCCCAGACCGAGCAGGCGGTGGCCAGCGCCGATGCGGTCCTGCTCGTGGTGGATGCGCGGGAGGGCTTGACCCCTCTCGACCAGAGCTTCGCCCGCGCGCTGCGCAAGAGCCAGGCGCGGGTCCTGCTGGTCGCCAATAAATGCGAGGGGCGCGGCGGCGAAGCCGGCCGGATGGAGGCCTTTCGCCTCGGCTTCGGCGAGCCCATCCCCGTCTCGGCCGAACATGGCGAAGGGATGGGCGATCTCTACGACGCGCTGGCGCCGCTGATCCAGGCAAAGGCGGAGGCGGGGCAGGCAGCGGAAGAAGAGGTCTTCGAAGAGGAGGCGGGGGGCGAGGAAGAGTCGGAAGAGCCGGCGGCGCGCGGGCCGCGGCCGATCCAGCTTGCCGTCGTCGGGCGGCCCAATGTCGGCAAATCGACCCTGGTCAACCGGCTGATCGGGGAGGATCGGCTCCTCACGGGTCCGGAGGCCGGCATCACCCGCGATGCCATCGCCGTCGAATGGGTCCACCGCGGCCGCGCCCTGCGGCTCGTCGATACCGCGGGGCTGCGCCGGCGCGCCAAGGTGGTCGACAAGCTGGAGTGGCTGTCGGGCGAGGACACCAAGCGCGCCATCCAATTCGCCGAGGTCGTGATCCTGGTGCTGGATTCCACCGATCTGCTGGAGAAGCAGGATCTCTATATCGCCCGCCAGGTCGAGGAGGAGGGCCGCGCCCTCGTCCTCGCGGTGAACAAATGGGATCTCGTCGAGGACACCAAGGCGGCCTTGGCCAAGCTCGAACGGCGCCTGGAGATCTCGCTCCCGCAAAGCCGCGGCCTTCCGGTGATCCCGCTCTCGGCCAAGACGGGAAAGGGCCTGGAGCGCCTGCTCGATACCGCCATCGAGATGGTCGACATCTGGAGCCGGCGGATTCCCACACCGGCGCTCAATCGCTGGCTCCAGGCGATGGAGGATGCCCATCTGCCGCCGCTGGTCAACGGGCGGCGGCTGAAGCTGCGCTATATGAGCCAGGCGAAATCCCGCCCGCCGACCTTCAACCTCTTCTGCAACCTCCCCGAGGCGATGGCCGATTCCTATCAGCGCTATCTCGTGAACGGCCTGCGCGACGCCTTCGACATGCCGGGGATCCCCATCCGCTTCGTGCTCCGGCGCAGCGAGAATCCCTATGCCGGCAAATCGCGCCACGGCAAGCCCGGCGCGGACAGGCCGCATTCGGCCAAGCCCGTCAAGGGTAAGTCGCCGACGGGCAAGTCGAAATCCGTCAAGCCCGAGGGAAGCAAGCCGGCGGTGAAGAAGGCGGGCGGGGGCAAGGCGAAGGCCGGCAAGGCCAGCGCCGGCAATGCGCGGTCGGGCAAGTCCCGGGCGGGCAAGTCACGGGCGAGACGCGCAGGGTTCTGATCCCGGCCGTCCCCTCGCGGGCGGCATTCTCTCAGTGCGGGCGGAGGCCGGGCTCGATCTTCTGGAGGTCCGTCTTCTGCGCGTCGATCCGCTCGCCATGGCGCTGGCAGCTGGCCTCGGCGAGCTCGACGAAGATGTCGGTCGCGGTCTCCGGCAAGGGATGGATCTCCGGCTTCTCGCCGGGATAGGCCTGGGCACGCATGGCGGTGCGCAGGCGGCCGGGATCGACGAGGTTGACCTTGACCGGCGTGATGGCGACCTCGTCGGCATAGATGCCGGCGAGCTGCTCCAGGGCCGCCTTGGTCACGGCATAGGTTCCCCAATAGGCCCTCGGCGCCTTGCCCGAGGAGGCGGTGACGAAGATCGCCCGGCCGGCGGGCGAGGCGCGCAGCAAGGGATCGAGGCTGCGGATGAGGCGCCAATTCGCCGTCAGATTGACGTCGATGACCTTCTGCCATTCCTTGGGATCGATATGGCCGAGCGGCGAGAGGGTCCCCAGCATGGCGGCATTGGCGACCAGGACGTCGAGACGCTTGTGGCGCTCATAGATCGAGGCGCCCAGCCGGTCGAGGGCGGGGAAGTCCGTGATGTCGAGGGGGATCAGCGTCGCATGACCGCCGACGGCCTTCACGGCATCGTCGACTTCCTCGAGCCCGCCGATGGTGCGCGCCAGCAGGAGAAGCTCGGCGCCCTCTTCGGCGAAACGCTTGGCGATGGCCGCACCCAGACCGCGCGATGCGCCGGTCACGAGCGCGACGCGCCCGGCGAGCCGTCCTTGGGCCATGGTGCTAGGCGGTCTCGGCGAGGAGGGAGAGCTGCGTCGGCGCGTCGGCGCCCTGATCGGTCAGCCGGGTCGGATAATCGCCGGTGAAGCAGGCGTCGCAAAACTGCGGCTGGCGCGGATCGCGGCCCGGCTCCCCCATCGCCCGGTAGAGGCCGTCGATGGAGATGAAGGCGAGGCTGTCGACGCCGATGATCTTCGCCATCTCCTCGGTGTCATGCTTGAAGGCGAGGAGCTGGCCGCGTTCGGGGGTATCGATGCCGTAGAAGCAGGAATGGGCCGTCGGCGGGCTGGAGATGCGCATGTGCACCTCTCGCGCCCCGGCGCTGCGCACCATCTCCACGATCTTCCGGCTCGTCGTGCCGCGCACGATGCTGTCGTCGACCAGGATCACGCGCCGGCCCTCGATGGAAGCACGGTTCGCATTGTGCTTCAGCTTCACGCCGAGATGGCGGATATGGTCCGAGGGCTCGATGAAGGTGCGGCCGACATAGTGGTTGCGGATGATGCCGAGCTCGAAGGGAATGCCGGCTTCGGCGGCATAGCCGAGGGCGGCGGGCACGCCCGAATCCGGCACCGGGATCACCACATCGGCGGCCACGCCTGCCTCGCGGGAGAGCTCGGCGCCGATGCGCTTGCGCGCCTCATAGACGCTGGTGCCCTCGACGATGCTGTCGGGCCGGGCGAAGTAGATGTATTCGAAGACGCAGAAGCGGCGATGCGCGGAGGGGAAGGGGCGCAGCGAATGGACGCCGGAGCTGTCGAGCACGATGAGCTCGCCCGGCTCGACATCGCGGACCAGCTCGGCGCCGATGATGTCCAGCGCGCAGGTCTCCGAGGCCAGGATATGGCCCGAGCCCAGCTTGCCCAGCACCAGCGGCCGGACGCCCAGGGGATCGCGCACGCCGATCACCATGTCCTGGGCAATGGCCACCAGAGAATAGGCGCCTTCGACCTGCTGGAGGGCATGGATCAGACGGTCGACCACGCCACCGCGCAGCTGGGTCGCCATCAGATGGGTGATGACCTCGGTATCGGTCGTCGACTGGAAGAGCGAGCCACGGCGGACGAGATCGCGATGAATCGTCGCGGCATTGGTCAGATTGCCATTATGGGCCAGCGCGAAGCCGCCGAACTCCAGCTCGGCGAAGAGCGGCTGGACATTGCGCAGGATGGTCTCGCCGGTGGTGGAATAGCGGACATGGCCGATGGCCGCATGGCCCTTCAGCTTGGCCATCACCTGCTCGGAGGAGAAATTATCCGCGACATGGCCCAGCGCCCGGTGGGCGTTGAAGCGGCGGCCGTCGAAGGCGACGATGCCGGCGGCCTCCTGGCCGCGATGCTGCAGGGCGTGCAGGCCGAGGACGGCCCGTGCCGTCGCCTCCTCACCCCCATAGTAGATGCCGACGACTCCGCATTCTTCCTTGAGCTTGTCGTCGTCGAAGGGGTTGGTGCGAATCATCATGCCTGTCAAATGGCTACTGATTGCCCTGGATCAAGCGGTCGAGGTCCTTGCGCTCATTGGCGTTATACCCCGGATCCTGCTTCGGTGCAGCACCCGGTTTAGGGGCCGGCTGGTCGGTGCCGATTCCCTGGAGCATCTGCTGCTTGGCCTGGTCCTCGAGCTGGCGGCGGGCATCCGCCGCCGCCGCCGCCCCCTTGTCGAGGGCGCCCTGGGGCAGAAGGGAGCGCAGGATGTCGGCCCCGCTGGCCACCAGCGGGCGCGAGCGGGCCTCCTTGATGACATCGGGCTGGTCGGCTTCGTTGGGAACCGCCCAGGTGAAGAGGAGATAGGCGAAGCAGATCAGCACCGCCCCGCGCAGCAGGCCGAAGAGCAGGCCCAGGGAGCGGTCCAGGGCACCGAAGGTGCTGCCCCGGACATTGCGGGCGATGGCATGGCTGATGGCGGCGCAGACGATCAGGGTGACCAGGAAGATCGCCGTGGCCGTGACCACATCGGCCAGGATGGTGATGGAGATGTATTTGCGGGCGATGTCCTTGGCATAGGGGAAGCCCCAGAGTGCGGCGAGGGCGGCGGCGACCCAGGCGCCGATGGAAAGGACCTCGCGCACCAGCCCCCGGCCGAAGGCCAAGAGGGCGGAGATCAGCATCACGCCGATGACGGCGAGATCGACGAAATTGGCGGAAAGGCCGCTCAATGGCTCTCTTTACCGCCGAATCGCTCGACGAGCTCCGAGAGATGGGCGATGGACGCCAGGCGCAGCCCGCTCGCGGGATTCTTGCGGCGGCCCCCCAAGGGCGGGATCAAAGCATCGGTAAAGCCCAACTTCTCCGCTTCCTTCAGGCGCTGGTCGATCTGGCCGACGGGCCGGACCTCTCCACCCAGGCCGATCTCGCCGAAAACAACCGTGCCGGCGGGCGTCGGACGGGCCAGCCGCGAAGAAATCAGGGCCGCCGCCACCGCAAGATCGGCCGCCGGCTCGCCGACTCGAAGGCCGCCAGCGACGTTCAGATATACATCGTATCCGCCGAGAGCAAGGCCGCAGCGGGTCTCCAGCACGGCCAGAATCATCGCCAGCCGGCTGCTGTCCCAGCCGACCACCGCGCGCCGCGGCGTGCCCGGCGGGGAGGGGGAGAGGAGGGCCTGAATTTCCACCAGAAGCGGCCGGCTGCCCTCCATCCCGGCGAAGACCGTGGCGCCGCTCACCTCGCTATGGCGCTCGGCCAGGAACAGGGCCGAGGGGTTGGGAACCTCCATCAGCCCGGCGTCGGTCATCTCGAAGACGCCGATCTCATTGGCGGGGCCGAAGCGGTTCTTGACCGCCCGCAGGATGCGGAACTGATGGCCGCGCTCGCCTTCGAAATAGAGGACGGTGTCGACCATATGCTCCAGCACCCGGGGCCCCGCGATCATGCCTTCCTTGGTGACATGGCCGACCAGCAGCAGGCTGAAGCCCCGGCGCTTGGCGAGCCGGATCAGCTCGGCGGCCGAGGCCCGGACCTGGGCCACGGTCCCCGGCGCCGAATCGAGATTGTCCAGATACATGGTCTGGATGGAATCGATGATGGCGAGCTCCGGCGGCTGGCCGGCATCCAAGGTCGAGGCGATGTCGCGTACGGAGGTCGCGGCCGCCAGCAGGACCGGCGCCTGGCTGAGGCCCAGCCGCCGGGCGCGCAGGCGAACCTGCTCGATGGCCTCCTCGCCGGAGATGTAGATCGTGCCGGCGGCACCCGCGAAGCGCCCGAGGGCGGCAGCGACCTGGAGCACCAAAGTCGATTTGCCGATGCCGGGATCGCCGCCGATGAGGAGGGCCGAGCCCTTGACCAGCCCGCCGCCCACGACCCGGTCGAACTCGGCGATTCCGCTATGGCGCCGCTCGGCCGGCGCGCTCTCGCCCTCCATGGGCTGGAGGTCGATCTTGCGGCCCCGGCCCGCGGAGAGGCCCTTGGGCGCGCTCTCGGCGACGGCTTCTTCGACGATGGTGTTCCATTCGCCGCAGGCGTCGCACCGGCCGCTCCAGCGCGGATGGCTGGCGCCGCAGGACTGGCAGACGTAGCGGGCCGCGGCCTTCGCCAATTACAGCGACCTGACCGGCATGGAGATCGGCCCCTCGGCCCGGCCGTGAATGAACTGGTCGACATAGGGATTGCCGGAGTTGTCGATCTCCGCCGCCGGACCGCTCCAGACGATCCGCCCCTCATGGATCATGGCGATGCGGTCGGCGATATGGCGGGCGCTCACCATGTCATGGGTGATGGAGACCGCCGTCGCCCCCAGATCTCGCACGCATTTGACGATCAGCTTGTTGATCACGTCGCTCATGATGGGATCGAGGCCGGTGGTCGGCTCATCGAAGAAGATGACCGCCGGCTCCTTGGCGATGGCCCGGGCCAGCGCCACGCGCTTCTGCATGCCGCCGGAGAGCTCGGCGGGATAGAGCTCGCCCACCGGCGCCTCCAGCCCGACCGCTGCCAGCTTGTTGAGGGCGATCTCCTTGGCCTGGCGCCGGGGCATGCGCTCGCCCTGGATCAGCCCGAAGGCGACGTTCTCCCAGACCGGCAGGGAATCGAACAGGGCCGAGCCCTGGAACAGCATGCCGAAGGGGCGGCGCATCTTCTCCCGGTCGCGCCCGGTGAGGCCGACCGTCTCCTGTCCGTCCACCAGGATGCTGCCGCCCTCGGGACGGAGCAGCCCCAGGATGCATTTGATCAGCACCGATTTGCCCGAGCCCGAGCCGCCGATCACGACGACGGATTCCCCGGTGCCGACGGAGAGATCCACCCCGCGCAGGACCTTCTTCGCGCCGAAGGACTTATGGAGCCCGGCAACGGCGATCTTCGGCGCCGCCGTCATCGCGAGAAGAAGACCTCGGTGAGGAAGTAGTTCAGCACCAGGATCATGATCGAGGCGGAGACCACGGCATTGGTGGTCGCCGCACCCACCCCCTGGGCGCCGCCCCGGGAGTGATAGCCCTGGTAGCAGCCCATCAAGGTGATGACGAAGCCGAAAACGGCCGCCTTCACCAAGCCGGAAACCACATCAAGATCGGTGACGAAGTCGATGGTGTTGCGGAGATAAACCGCCGAGTTGAAACCCAGCTTGTAGACGGCGATCACATAGCCGCCGAAGACGCCGATGATATCGGCGATCGCCACCAGGAAGGGCAGGCTGATGAGCCCGGCGATCAGCCGCGGCACAACAAGATATTTGATCGGGTTGGTCGAGAGGGTGCTGAGGGCGTCGATCTGCTCGGTCACCCGCATGGTGCCGATCTCCGCCGCCATGGCCGCCCCGATCCGGCCTGCGACCATGAGGCCGGCGAGAACCGGACCCAGCTCGCGGGTCAGCGAGATGACCACCACATTGGGAATCGCCGATTCGGCATTGAAGCGGGAGAAGCCGGTATAGCTCTGCAGCACCAGCACCATGCCGGTGAAGATGGCGGTCAGCCCGACCACCGGCAGCGAGTAGTAGCCGATATCGATCAGCTGCCGGCCGATCAGCCGGACGTAGAAAGGCCGGCGGAAGGCGAGCGCGATGGCCTCCAGGGCGAAGAGGGCGATGCGGCCGATCTGCTCCAGCCCGTTGAGGACGGCGGCGCCGATGGGCTGCAGGACATTGGTCATCTCAGGCTCTCTTGCTTGGCGTCCGGCGCCGGCTCGATATAGACCCGGCGATAGCGCCGGCTAAGCGCCGTCAGCAGTTCATAGCCGATGCTGCCCGCCTCCGCAGCCAGTTCGTCGATGGAATGCTGGGGGCCGATGATCTCGACCCGGGCGCCGGGCACGGCCAGCTCCGGCGGGGTCGCGCTCACATCCAGGGTGATCAGATCCATCGACACACGCCCCACCACCGGGATGCGGTGGCCGCCGAGGACCCCATATCCCCGGTTGCCGAGGGCCCTGAGAAAGCCGTCGGCATAGCCCAGCCCGACGACGGCGATCCGCCCCGGCGCGCCCACGGAATGCGTCGCACCATAGCCAACGGTCATACCCCTGTCAACGCGACGGACCTGGATGATTTTTCCTTCAAGTTTAAGGACTTGGCGCATGGGGTTCGGGTTATTTTCGAGCGGCGCCAAGCCATAGAGCGAGGCCCCGGGCCGCACGAGGGTGAGGTGGAATTCGGGCCCCAGGAAGATGCCCGAGGAGGCCGACAGGCTCACCGGCCGGCCGGTGAGGCCGAGTGCCGCGAGGCTGCCCCGGAAAGTCTCGAGCTGGCGCCGGTTGAGGGGATGGTCGGCATCGTCGCCACAGGCGAGATGGCTGAGGATGAGCGCGACCTCGACTCCCTGGAGCCGCGCGGGGGCCACCGTCAGCTCGGCCAGTTCGTCGGGGGGAAGCCCCAGCCGGTTGATGCCCGTGTCGATATGGAGGGCCGCGGGCGATCCGCCGCCCGAGTCCTTCCAGAGCGCGATCTGGGCGAGGCTGCAGAGGCAGGGGCGCAGGCCATATCGCGCCATGGCCGCCGCCCCGCCCGGCGCCACGCCATTCAGCACATAGATGTCGGCGGCCGGGAGCAGGGCGCGGAGCGCCATTCCCTCCGCCGTGGTGGCCACGAAGAAGGTCCGCGCGCCGGCAGCCGCCAGGGCCGGGGCGACCCGCGCCATGCCGAGCCCATAGGCATCCGCCTTGACCGAGGCCGCGGCCTCGGCCGGCCGGACCCTGTCGGCGAGCAACCGCCAATTCTCGACAATGGCACCAAGATCGATCGTGAGGACGGGACGCTCGTCGTCTTCGGCGAGGTCGTCGCCTGGTCGGACCATGCCCGTCAGTGGCCGCCCAGGCTGTCGTCGCGGACGAGATTGCTGAACTTGGTCACCATGCCGTCGAAGTACAGCTCCACCACGCCGATCGGTCCGTGGCGCTGCTTGGCGATATGAACCTCGGCGACGTTGTGGATGCGCTCCCCGCGCTCGAGCCATCGGGCATGGCGCTCGGCGAACTTCTCGTTGCTCTCGTCCTCGCGCTGCTTGGGCTCGCCGCGCTCGTGGTAGTACTCCTCGCGGAAGATGAACATCACCACATCGGCGTCCTGCTCGATCGAGCCCGATTCCCGGAGGTCGGCGAGCTGCGGGCGCTTGTCCTCGCGTTGCTCGACGGCGCGGGAGAGCTGGGAGAGCGCCAGCACGGGCACGTCGAGCTCCTTCGCGATGGCCTTCAGGCCGCGGGTGATCTCGGAGACCTCCTGCACCCGGTTCTCGCTGCGCATCCCGGCGGGGCTGCGCATCAGCTGGATATAGTCGACGACGATCATCTGCAGGCCGTGGCGGCGCTTGAGACGCCGGGCCCGGGTCCGCATGGCCGGCACGGTGAGGCCGGGCGTGTCGTCGATGAAGAAATGCAGGGCCTGGAGCTCCTGGGCCGCGACGACGAGGCGGGAGAAATCGTCGTCCCGGCTGATCTCGCCGCGCCGGATGCGGTCCGAGGAGATCTCCGTGCGCTCGGCCAGGATGCGCATGGCGAGCTGTTCGGCCGACATTTCGAGGGAGAAGAAGGCGACCTTGGCGCCATTGGCCACCTTGACCCCCCCGAGGGCGTCGCGGGTCTCGGCGTAAGCCTGGGCCGCGTTATAGGCGATGTTGGTGGCGAGCGAGGTCTTGCCCATGGAGGGCCGGGCGGCCAGGATCACGAGATCGGAGGGCTGCAGCCCGCCCAGCTTCTTGTCCAGATCGGCAAGCCCGGTGGTGACGCCGGTGATATGGCCTTCCCGCAGCACCGCGGCCTCGGCCATCTTGATGGCGCCGGTGATGGCGTGGGTCAGCGGCTTCAGCCCGCCTTCGGTATCCCCGGTCTCGGCCAGATTGTAGAGATGCTGCTCGGCCGTCTCGATCTGCTGAGTCGCCGAGAGATCGAGATCATGGGTATGGGCCGAGTTGACCATCTCCTCGCCGAGATCGATCAGCTCCCGGCGCAGGAACAGGTCATGGATCGCGTGGCCGTAATCCTCGGCATTGATGACGGTGACGACGGAAGCGGCAAGCCGCGCCAGATATTGCGCCCCGCCGAGCTCGATCAGCGCCGGATCCTGATCGAATAGATTCTTCAGAGTCAGGACATTGGCGATCTGACCTCGCTCGATCAGCTTGCCGGCGGCCTCGTAGATGCGCCCGTGCAGCGCATCGGCGAAGTGATCGGGGCGGAGGAACTCGTTGACCTTGTCGAAGACGAGGTTGTTGGCAAGGATCGCGCCGAGCAGCGCCATCTCCGCCTCGTAGTTGTGCGGCGGAACGCGCAGCGGAACTTCGCCCGGCTGGCGCAGCGCCCTCACATTGCGACTGCCTGTCGTCATTGCTTCCATCGACGCACCCTAGATGGATGCTCGGCAGCTTACACTGATCCTGTGCCTGTGGATAAGGTGCATCGCGTGCACAGAGTCAGGCGGCGATGACTCGGCCCGCATGGCTGCGCTCGAAATCGGTGATGTAGTCGCGCGTCAGCGGCACGGCATCCTGCTGCTTGGTCAGCTGCATCTGGAAGACCATCTGGCCCATGTAGCGGAAGGCGACCTCGCAGCCCGCGAGGTAGAAATCCCACATCCGCCCGAAGCGCTCATCGTAGAGCGCCTCGATCTTGGCCCGGTTGGCCAGGAAGCGCCGGCGCCACTCGCGCAAGGTCGAGGCGTAGTGGAGGCGCAGGATCTCCACATCGGTGACCCAGAGTCCGACATCCTCCACCGCCCGCAGCACTTCCGAGAGCGCCGGGGTATAGCCGCCGGGGAAGATGTATTTGCGCAGCCACGGATTGGTGCTGCCCGGCGGCTCCATCCGGCCGATGGAATGGAGCAGCATGACGCCGTCGTCGGCCAGCAGCTCCTTCGCTTTGCGGAAGAACTCGCGGTAATGCGTGGGGCCGACATGCTCGAACATGCCCACGGAGACGATGCGGTCGAAGGGGCCGGTCTGGAGGCGATAGTCGCGCAGGAAGAAGCGGACGCGATCGCTGAGGCCCGCCGCCGCCGCCCGCTCCTGCGAGAGCTTGTGCTGCTCGGTGGAGAGGGTGACGCCGGTCACGTCGGCCCCGGTGAGCCGGGCGAGATAGAGGCCGAGGCCACCCCAACCGCTGCCGATGTCGAGCAGCTTCTGACCCGGCTTGAGCAGGAGCTTTGCGGCGAGATGCAGCTTCTTGTTCGCCTGCGCCGTTTCCAGATTGTCGTTGTCGCTGGTGAAATAGGCGCAGCTGTACTGCCGGTCCTTGTCGAGGAAGAGGTCGTAGAGGGTGCTGGAGAGATCGTAATGATGGGCGACGTTGCGCTGCGCCTTGCCGATCGGGTTGTAGGTATGGATCAGGCGGGCCAGCCGCCCCAGCCGCTCCCGCCAGGCCTGGCTGGGATGGGCTTCCAGATAGGCGATGTTCTGCGCCACGAGGTCCAGCACCTCGTAGAGGTCGCCGCCCTCCCAGGTCAGGGTTCCGTCCATGATGGCTTCGCCGAAATAGAGCTTCGGATTGGACAGCAGCTTCCAGTGCAGGGCCCGGTCGTGGATCCGCATCGTGACGGCCGGGCCCGGCCGCTCGCCCTGAAACACATGCGTCTTACCGTCGCCGTCGATCAGCGTCAAACGGCCGGTTTTGATGGTCTTCTCTAGAATCCGAGCGAACAGCATCCTCTTCGACCCCCGTCAAATTGGAGCAAGTCTAAACCGGTTGCGGCCCGCGGGCCAAGTTGCGGCTGCCGCAGGGCTGCCCGGCATTTTTGCAACCCGGAATGGCGGCCGGTTCCTTAGTCAGCGTCTCGCCTCTTTACCCCTCTCCCGCGCTTTGAAGCGGGAGAGGGTGGGGACCCATTGCGCAAGCGATGGGGAGGGTGAGGGAAGTGCAAGCAGGATCTCGCCTGAGCAGCCCTCACCCGGCTGCCTGCGCTTCGCGCCGACAGCCGCCCTCTCCCGCTTCGAAGCGCGGTAGAGGGAAGATAAGGCGTCCAGCGGGCGAGTCGCCCCGAATCGAAACGGCCGCCGTGAGATGCGGCGGCCGTTCCTGGTTCTTCGGCAGAAGCGGGCGATCAGGCCTTCTTCTTGCCCTTGCCCTCGGCCTTCGCCTTGGCTTCCTTCGGTTCCTTGGCCTTGGCTTCCTTCGGCTCCTTGGCTTTGGCTTCCTTGGGCTCCTTGGCTTTCGCCTCACCCTTGGCCTTGGGCTCCTTGGCCTTCTTTGCCTCGGGCTCGCCGGCCTCGGCTGCCGGGGTCTCGTCCGGCGTCACCGCCGCCTCGACTTCGGCGAGCAGCTCGTCGAGATCGGCCGCCTCTTCCTCGGCGCGGCCGACGAAGCCGCCGGCCTTCTCCTGGGCTTCGGCTTCCTCGGTCGATTTCGCCACATTGGCGGACACCCCGACGATGACCTCGGGATGCAGGGCCACGCGGATCGGGTGCAGGCCCAGGGTCTTGATCGGCCGATCGAGGATGATCTGGCGCCGTTCGACCGTGAAGCCCGAGGCCGTGATCGCATCGGCGATGTCGCGGCCGTTGACCGAGCCGAAGAGCTGGCCGCTCTCGCCCGCCTGACGGATCAGAACGACCTTCAGACCGTCGATCTTGTGCTTGACCCCTTCGGCTTCGCTGCGCTTCTCGAGGTTCATCGCCTCGATCTGCGCCCGCTGGGATTCGAACTTGGCCTTGTTCGCCTCGGTCGCCCGAAGCGCCTTGCGGGTGGGCAGCAGGAAGTTGCGGGCATAGCCCGGCTTTACCTTCACCACATCGCCGATCTGGCCAAGATTGTGGACGCGCTCGAGAAGAATGACATCCATGGCTTCCTCCTTATTTCAGCAGGTAGGGAAGGAGGGAGAGGAAGCGCGCGCGCTTGATGGCCTGGGCCAGCAGGCGCTGCTTCTTGGCCGAGACCGCGGTGATGCGGCTCGGCACGATCTTGCCGCGCTCCGAGAGGAAGCGCTGCAGGAGCTTCACGTCCTTGTAGTCGATTTTCGGCGCGTGATCGCTGGAGAAGGGGCAGGTCTTGCGGCGCCGGAAGAAGGGCCGACGCGCCGGGCCGCCTGCGGCGCCGCCGCTGCTGCCGCCGGAACGGGGTGCATCCATGCTCATGTGCGGTCTCCTTCGGGGGCAGGAACGAAGCCTTCGCCGCGCTCACGGCGCGGGCGGTCGCGATCCCGGTCGTCCCGGTCGCCGCGGCGGGGCCGATCGCGCTCATCGCGGGAGCGGAGCATCGCCGAGGGAGCCTCCTCGAGGGCGTCGACGCGCACGGTCAGGAGACGCAGCACGTCCTCGGAGATGCGCATGTTGCGCTCCATCTCCGTCACCGCCGCCGGCGGGGCGTCGATGTTGAGCAGGGTGTAATGGCCCTTGCGGTTCTTCTTGATGCGATAGGCGAGGCTGCGCAGTCCCCAATATTCCTTCTTGGTGACCTGGCCGCCTTGCTCGGTGATGATGTTCGTGAAGGTCTCGGTCAGGGCTTCGACCTGAGCGGCCGTCGCGTCCTGACGCGCGATGAAGATATTCTCGTAGAGTGGCATTGCGTAACGTCTCCCTATGGCTGTTGGCGGCCCGGCGCTGGCGGAACATCCGACATCAGCCGCCCGGACCTAGCCGGCTCGCCTGAAGCGGACCGGCAGGGATCTCGCGAGGGGGTCCCCCCGCGAAGCGGCGCACTATACACGGAATCCTCCCGCGCGCAACGGACTCCGGGGCCTTCCGGCGGCCAGGCGCCGAGCCGCCGTGCTGCCGCCATAAATTTGCCAAATCAACGGGTTATCCATCATTCCCGGCTAGACTGCCGGCGTGACCTTTACTCGGCTTGCGTTCCTGTCAGAATCCGGCCCGACCACCCAAGAACATCAAAACGGGGAAACACCCATGCTCCGCCCCTTGCATCAGTTGTCCCTTCGACTGAGCGCGGTCCTGTTCGTCCTTCTTGTCCTTCCTTTCGCAGCCCGCGCCGATGACGCTCTGCAGTCCATCGCCGATCAGGCGGCGCAATATCTGAGCGATATCCAGGGGCAATACGGAAACAAGGACGACCCGGCCGCCCGCAGCACCGCGTTGGCCGCCGCCAAGAAGGCCCTGGCCGCCGGCGACGTCAGCGCGGCGGTCACGGGCTATGAGCAGGCGATCGCCGCGGGCGAGGATACGGCCCAGACCTGGACGGCCCTGGCCGAGGCACAGCTTCGCCAGGAGAACTACGAGAAATCCGCCGACGCCGCCTATAAGGCCTATGCCGCCGGCGCCGCCCCGGCGGATCAGGCCAAGGCCCTGGCGCGGCTGGGGCGGATCCTCGAGAAGGCCGAGAACCCGACCCAGGCGCTCGCCGCCTATCAGGCGAGCCAGGCTCTCGTCCCCGATGCCCAGTTGAAGACCCATATCGCCGCGCTGACGGAATCCCTGCGCTTCCGCGTCATCGGCCAGAGCACGGCCGCCACCGGCGACCAGCCGGAGATCTGCCTCGATTTTTACGGCAATCTGCCCGCCACGACCGACGTCCATTACGAGGATTATGTGAAGATTGCCCCGGCGCTGTCGGGGGCCGCCTTCACCGTCAACGACGCCAAGCTCTGCATCGCCGGAATCTCCTTCGGCCAGCATTACCGCGTGACCGTGCTGCGGGGTCTGCCCAGTGCCGGGGGAGAGAAGCTCGCCAAGCAGGAGAACATCGACTTCCTGGTGGGCGACAGCGAGCCCTCCCTCGGCTTCAAGAGCGCCACCTATGTCCTGCCGCGCGACGGCTCGATCGGCGTGCCGCTCTATAGCGTCAATGTCACCAAGGCCAAGCTGCGGCTCCTGCGCATCAACGACCGCAATCTGGTTCAGACGATCCAGCGCGGGCTTTTCCTGCGCGCGGTCGACAATTACGACGCCGACAGCATCGCCCAGGACACCGGCGAGGAGGTCTGGACCGGTACCGTCACCGTCGACCCCCAGCGCAATCAGCGGGTGACCACGCTGGTGCCGGTCAGCGAGATGGTCCCGCAGATGAAGTCGGGGGTCTATCTGCTGGTCGCCGAGCGCACCGACGGCGGCGAGGACAAATACGGCTACAAGGCGACGCAGTGGCTGATCGTCACCGATTATGGCCTCACCACCATGACCGGGGACGACGGGCTGCATGTCTTCCTGCGCTCCCTCGATA
>Ga0310811_10004758_pt1 | contig 17104 bp, 15 predicted proteins | sample YCmetagenome_FD_207642 | JGI IMG/M metagenome (GOLD analysis project Ga0310811, IMG submission 207642) | Soil microbial communities from experimental microcosm in Duke University, North Carolina, United States - YC | ecosystem: Engineered > Artificial ecosystem > Soil microcosm > Unclassified ...
TGGTTCGAGCCCTATTCGGTCTGGAAACTACACTGAGCCCCAATCGGACTAAACTCGAACCGCTTCAGGGAAAATATCATGAATTTGGCTGCAATATTTTAATTGGTTCGAATCCTGTTGGAATCACTGATTTGGACAAATCGTTAAAAAAAACGGTTTGTCCATTTTTTTTTGAAGGCAACTCTTTATTTATCAGATAGATATACTGTGCGGCCTCGTTGACCCTGCCGGTTCGAAGTAATCGGCCTTCGATTGTTAAATTCTCGGGAAATAAGGTCTTGATGATCAGCCTCTGATGTTCCGTATCCGCCACGGAAAAAGCGTGGTCCAGCTTCAAAAGATTATTCAACCCGGACTTGAACAGTGTATTGATATCTGTCCGGTCGGCTCTCAATGCCTGGAGGTCGTTTTGAAGTTTTAAGACCTTTAAATCCAGAGCTTCTTTCATCACCCGGAACTCTTCAGGCTGGACCTGTTTCGACATCAACAATTCATGAATGTAGGTTATCTGTTCATCGCAGGCCTTGAGTTTATCTTCGAGGTCAAGTTTTTGTCTTTGACTATTCCCCGTCCTGTTTTTCCAGGTATCCTCCAATGCGATCTTATACACATCAAGTATGTCCTCTCTCGGAAAATAATCGGTGAGCGCTTCGAACATTTGGTCGTTTAGTTCCTCCGCTTTCATTCGGAAGGTGCAACCGGAAAAGCAATGGTAATAGGCGTAATATTGAGAGCGCCCTTTGGAGAAACTGCCACTCAGCATTTTACTGCAAACCGGGCAGATCACCATACCACGTAGCAGGAGCGTGGGTTTGGCTTTAACCCCTGTTAAATAGAGGCCACGTTTGCGGCCGTTCAGTACGTCCTGTGCCTGGTAAAAGGTGTACTCTGAAATGATAGGCTCATGCTGTCCTTTGACATAAGTACTTTCCTCGTCTTTGTATTTGGCTACATAGACTTTTCCGCAGTATAAGGGATTTCGGATCACATACCAAAAGGCGCTTTTCCCGCTTGTAAAGCCTTTCTCTTTGGCGGCCAGGTAAATCTGTTCGGTATGCAGTTGGCCTTTGATGATTTCGGCAAATGATTCCCGGATTATCTTTGCTGCAGGCTCGTCGATGGCAATGTACTTTTTGCCGTCGTCTGTTATTTTGTTTTTATAGCCAAATGGAGTCTTGCCCAGATACCGGCCTTCTTTTCTTGCTCTTCGCATACCATGGATAACATTTAGCGCCCTGCGGTCATTTTCTACTTCCGGGGCCGCCAGATAAAAAGCAAGCATCATCTTATTTTCGGGTACGGAGAGGTCGAGCGGTTGCTCTATAGCCTGCGGTTCAACCCCCAATTTGCGCAACACGCTGATCATGTAATAAGCGTCGCCGGCATTACGGCTGAAACGGTCCCATTTGAGGAACAGTACCAGGTCTACCCGGTGTTTATTTCGTTTGATAGATTGTAATAACTGATTCCATTTCGGCCTGTTGAAAGTTTTGGCGGAGTGGTCTTCAAATACGACGTTACGGATAACAATATTATGGAGTGCGCAATACTTCCTTAATAACTCTTCCTGATTCCTTTGAGAGTATCCTTTTTCGGCTTGTTCATCGGTACTGACACGAATATATAAATCTGCTGTTTTCACTGCTCCAAAGTATTATTCACCACTATATCTGCTATTAAATATAGGAAATTTATCACTTTTTCCGCGTGTTCCGGGGGGATTTCCACTCCTTTTTCTTTCAATATCTTAATGAGTTTATCGGGCGATAATGATCTTTTTTCCTCTGCCATACTTCTAAAAAAAGTAAAATTCAGGATCGGGTTACGTGAGTAAAGACAATCACTATAAGGAGCACTTATGCCGTGTATGTTGGAAGGCATAAAGACATCTTTCTAACATGTTCGTCATTTATTATTTCCTATGGTTATTCGCTTAATTGTAAATAGCATTTTATAGCCGCGGGATGGCAGAGCACTAGCTTTCCGCATACCATAAAACGGATATAAACTTAAAAATAGCGCTAATCCACTATAACAATTCCAGTCTTTCTAACGGCGTGTCATGCTTGGAAGATTTTGAATTGCTTTGCGGCAGGGTATTAACCGCAGGTACGTTTGCTGAACCGTTCAGTTGCGGACTGACGGGGCAAAAGCAGGAGGGGGGATTGAATAGACAGTCATGTTCCCAGCAGTGTATTTGAAGAAAATGGATTCAGTTAGTCTTCTCTGCAAAAAAATACCGTGAAAACACGGGTTGACTTAATAAGACTACATGGCTACTTTTATTGAGATACTTAACATAAAGACCTATCACTCACGATGATAACAAGAAGTCAATTGAGCCTACTGTTATCAAGCACTTTTAAACAAACAAAAATGACAGCAGATCAAGACGAAACAACAGAATCAGAAACAATCGCGTCGGAAACAACGGTACCGGAAGCGCCCGCACCGGAAATAACTGTTTCAGAGAATCCGGGCCTGCCTCCGCCGGAGCCTTTGTCTGATGTGCCTTTTGACGCACTGGAAATTAAGAAAAGAGGATTCCTTCTGACGCTGAATGCTACCCCCGATGCACTGCTGGAAGAGGCAGAAAACAAGATAGTTGCCCGGTACCAAACTATCCTGTCGGAGGTCGGTGTTCAGAAAAAACATCGGTTAGAACACCTGCAGGAACAATACGTACGGTTGCAGGAAAAACTTACAGAGCTGAAAGGGAAAAAGGAAGCATACGGCCTGGAGGTAAAAAACCTGAAGCAGGAACTGCCAGGAATTGCAGCTGAGCTGGAAAAAATACAGGCAGAGATCCAGGTCAAACTGGAATTACTTGGAAAGGAAAAAGCGGGCATTGTCAAAACCATGCTCGCACATTTACAGGAAGAAATCACGGAAGCGCTAAGCATATACCGCCAGGTGCAGAAGGAGCAAAACAAAGAACTGGAAGCTGAATATCACCGGGACAAAGTCGTCTTTGAAAAGAAAATCAAATTCTGGGAAAAGATCAGGGATGGTTACCAGGAGCAATATGATGGTGTGGCCGCAAGATTAAGGCTGCTCGCCCGGGATGGGATCAATCCTGCCATGGCGAAGTTTCTGCTTTACCTTGGCGGCGTTTCGGCCCTGGTCAGCGGCTGGTGGTTTTCTCTTTGGGCCGGACCCGGTAACAGCGGAGGCCAGCATGCTTCTATTTCAGGCAATACGAGTGTCAATTTTTTCCTGGTTGACAACATTGCGCGCTACCTGTCTGCAATGGGCCCCTGGAAAATGCTGCTCCTGGTGCTGTTCTATGTCGGTACAGCCGGGGTACTCAGCTGGCTCTGCCACCTGTTGCTGATCAAATTCGGTTTTGTGCTGGATGTCAAAGCGCTGCGGAAAAAGAAAGCGGAAAACGATGACGATCGGGACGAGTTCCGCATCCAGGAAGATAAGCTTCTTCAATTAAGGATAAGGTCCACCTCCTGGTGGGGACTGTGGCTGAAGATCGCACCTGCAATATTTTGTATTCTGCCGTTGCTGGGTTTGATCAATACTCAGGTTTCCCAAGATAGCAACGCACAGAAGTTAGCTGGTAAAGGCAACCCCCCGCTTACCTTCCAGGGACTTTTTGACGCCGAAATCAACCAGTTGATGGGGACGATGATGGCCGTTATGTTCTCTGTCTTTGTCATTCTTTTCCTTACCCGGATCGCGGAGAACCGGTACCATGCGCGGTCATCTGCCGCCAATGAAGATACGGCAAGGCCATTGCCGGTTTTTTATATCGGTTTCCTGTTGTTCGCATTGATGATCCTGGCGATGTTCCTCTATCATTACCCGATCCCTTTCTTCGACGATATCCGCAGGATCGCCTTGTTCGGCTTTATTACCAGTTGCCTGGCTACCGGTTTTAGCCTGGCCTATGGTTATATATTCGGGGGGCTGAAAAATAACAGTGACACTTTGCTTTTCTATATAGATGCGGTCACCGGCTTTATTCAGCAATTGTCCAAACCTTACCAGGTGAATTACACGACTAACCGGCGATTGCGGGACCGGTTGTACCGTTTCCAGCAAAAGGTCATGAACCTGATCGAAGGGCGGCATAATTTGGCCAACCGTGTGGCGGCTTCGGGCCATGCGGAGGATATCGGGGAGACCGACAACTGGGACGCCGCGCCGCCTAAAGACGGCAAAGCGATGGTGTACCGCGCTGCGTTATCTTTCTACAGCCGATACCGCCACCGATTGTACAACTGGTTCTGGCGGAGACGCAGGCGGAACGCCTTTGACCGGCAGGTAATGGACGCTTCCGGCATTAACCAAGACGATCTGGATTATTTCCCGGAAATATCACTGCAACTGGCACACCTCCGGCAGCAGCTTTTACCGCTAGAGGCCCGCCGGCTGAATATTCAAGGCACCGAGGAATCGCATCTGCGCAATGAAGGAACCACCGGGCACCTACAACAACAGTTGGACAACCTGGCAGCAGCGATCCTGCAATTGGGGGAAACTTCGGTAGGCATTGACCTGGAATATCAACGGGAAGCAGAGCTGATCGTATTGCGCCGGGAAAGCGAAATTACTTTGCTGCGGGAAGGTTTTCACACTGGCTTATGGTTTAAGAAATTTAACTGGAACAAGAGTTTGTAGCTATGGAAATAAACGCACTGAATGGGGGATATCGTTTCTTCGGAAAACAAAATGGTCAGGATTCTCCAGAGGACCTGGCACCCGAAGATCTTAATGTCGCTGCTGAAACGGAAAGTCTCGACGTACTCGCTATCCGGGGGACAGCGGTCAATGTGCTGGACAATATCATGCGGCATATCCGCAGCTGGGGCGATCAGTATTACCGTTATGGACTGACCCACGGCCGTACGGCGGCAAAGAATCATGAAATTTACCATGTCGCTGAAACACAGGCAACGTTGGTCACTGATCGTGTTATCTCTACAGTCGGCGGGCAGATCGCGGCGCTCGAAGCTGCAATCTGCAAGAATCAAAATGAACTCGACATTTTGAAGGAACATGCACAATGGGCCCGTGAGGCCAATAGGGAATTGTCTGATCTCCGGATGAATGATAGCAGGCAGTTCAGCCTGTTCAACGCGTGGTTCGCCCTGATCGCTGGCTTGATCATCATTTTGTCAGATATTATCGTTTCACTCAACCTGGTGCCTTTTTTCGGCATCGGCAGTCTGAACTTTGACGCCAAATTTATGGATAAAGTGGCCGACCCTGAGATCCTTTGCTTTTCCATTGGCTTGGCCTTTTGCACCGTTTATGTTAAAATGCTGTACGATGAATACCTCGGCGGTAAGTTTGGCTATCATCAGCATCATTTCCGTCACCTGGAGGCCAAGAAGGCGGACCGCTGGTGGATACGGATGGAATTCTGGATAAAGTTTGCCGCAAAGATGCTAATTTTCGTGGGATTGGTGCTGATGCTTTACTATATGGCGGGTTTTCGCACGTATTTCACGATCCAGAACTTGGCGAGCGAGGCTGATATGGCCGACCAGCTAAAGGGCGCGTCTAAAGCGGACGATCTTCCCGGGCTTTTAAGAAATAGCTTTATGGGTATCACGATCATTTTGCCGATCATCAGCGGCTCGGCCATCTCGGTTTTCCTGAAAGTGATCTCCAATCGCCGCATCCGGAGGGAAGCTGTTGCCCACCAGGAAAAGTCAGATGCTGAGCTGCACCGCAGCGGTGAGTCCCTTCTGGAACTTACTTTTGCTTTGGAGCAGTTAAAACAGTACCAAAAGGAGTGGAGCCAGCGCGAAAATAAAATATCCCTTATGGCCCGCTTCTTTACCCATCAATATAATCAGGGCTTCAAAATGGGCTATACCAGGGCCCATGGCACTGATTTTTACAAACTGATAGAATTGGCCAGAAACGAGGCCTTAAATACAACCTTTACACAAAAAGATGAAACATTACATGACTCGCCTGCGGCCTAGCCTCATTTTAATTGCTATTTTACTGTATTTCTCGTCGGAACTCATAGCTCAAACGGAGCAGCCCAGCAGGGTCATCGTACTTTGTGATGTTTCTAATAGCATCACTACGGTAAAGGATGGAAATGCAGACCGTATCGGCAAAATGAAACAGCTTTGCAAAGCGATTATCCGCCATTACCCGGCGGGATCCGAGATCAGTTTTTATATCATTAGTTCGAACGCTGTAGAAGCACCCTTCCTGTTATTTAATGTTCCAACCGTCCCTTTAAATGGAAAAGGCAGGATTCACCGGATATTTAAGTACCAGGATTCCGCAATTATAGCTGGCATCAATAAGGCCACACAACGGCCCGGCAATCAAACCTGTATTTTAACTTCGGTAGAAAATGCATATGAAACGTTTGCTGCCGGCGACGAGAACAAACCTGGCATGAAGAACGAACTGATCATTTTTTCAGATATGTTCGAGCAGTGCCGCGTTTCGCCCATTGGCAATATCGTGATGAATAACAAGGGCGAGTTTCTGACCACGGCCCAGAAAAAGGCGATCGATCATTACGAACCCAAAAGCCGTTGGAAAAAAAATCATGTATATATCCAGATATTTGACACGACGCCCCGGATGGAACCGGCATTAAAAAACAACGTGGAGGTGGTATGGCATACGCTTTTCAGCAAATTATGGTCTGAGCAGGCAAAGAAAGACCAGCTTTATTTTTTGCCTAATCTGCAGTTTTCACCCAGGCAGGAGTATAGGTAGCCGGATGTTTTTGAAAAGCGTAAGCTCATACTTTGAATCGGAATTTTACTTGGCCCATTTGGGAGTTGTAGTGGAAGATGTGGTATCGAACAATTGCCTTATTTTCTTCTCCGGCACTCGGGTGAGCTATTTGCGAGCTGCTTTTACGAATTGTATTTTTTGTAGAGATCTTTAAGGAAGTCGTGACCTTCTCTACCAATCCGGTTGGCGAATTCATTGGCGGCTGTTTTCTGGCCGTTTTGATAAAGGAACTCGACAATCTCGAGTATCGGTGGATTTTCAAGATGGGTGAGATAATTGTCGAAGGACAGGTGTCCAACTATCGTGGCAAGATTACCGGCTTGCCCTGCTGATTTGATTTTATTGAGATGGCCGATGAGCTCATAATTATGATTATACAAGACAGAGTATGAGAGGGAGCGCAGTAATAGTTGAGTTTCTTTATCAGGAAGCGTATCAAAAAATCCGATCAGGTGTACCAGCCCGGAGATAAATTCTTTTTCCTGCGCCGTTTCAGGGTTTGGAACGCTGTCTGCGAGGAGTTGCCAGAGCACGCTGATGCGCTGCCGGAAGGCAGGCCGGTCGGCCTCATCTAGATTATCTGCATAATCCTGGTGGCGCCAGAATAATTTTTGCAGGGCGAGTAAATTTTCGATTTTGCCTGCGCGGATTACCTGGTATAGCAAGCCATTATCGGTTAAATCTTCCAAACCCCAGAAATAGAAACAGAGCAAGTGAAAGACCAGGCCATGGTCGTAATTGTCGCTGAGGGAAAGACTTTGATCGAGCGCTTTTTGATAGTGCGGGTAAAACTGCTGGTATCGGGATTCGGTATAAGGCGCGCCGGCAAATCCGAGTCCACCGATAAAACCATACCATAAAGCGTCTTCAGCTTCCAGTATTGTCTTGGCCTTATTACTTAGCCAGCCACTATCCAGGTAATTGAATTGCTGGTAATACATTCCAAGCAGGATATAGCTTTCCAAGAAGCCTTTTCGCAGCATATTGTCGAATAAGACAGGGATTTCAGCCTCCCATGTGGGGTTTTCATTCATTCTGGCGAGGCAAAGCGCATAGTCGAGCAGGGCACGCTGGACCTTGCCAGCTGCAGAGTTAACCAGGTGATGCGGGTAATCCATCATTCCGTCATTGCTGTCTGGTTGCAGTTGCAGGCCTTCTACCAACCCGGTCAGCAACTTTTTAACTTTGGGCATAAGGGAAGCAGGGATAACGTGTTTTTCATTATTTAGGCCTTCGCTTAGCAAGTTGCCGATCGCGCCCTGCACCCAATCCCGGTCAGCACCCCAGCCATCATTCGCTAGTTTAAGCTGGTTGTTTTGAAAGTCCGGGAGGCTAATATAACGGCAGGCGTAGGCGAGAACGGGGTCCCAATCAAAATTCTTTTCGTCCCGCCAGGCATTTTGAAGGCCCATAAATATATGATATGAGTAGATAAAAGGCAAGCCGTCGAAGACGGGAAGTTCGGATACAAACCGGCCGGGATCCAAAAAGATGGCCGAATTGAGTTGGGTGGCGAGCCCGTCAATCGTATATTCGTCGCGCGCTCGCTCAGGTCTGAATGTGGCTATGTAATTAACAATTTCCTGTGATGTCATCAGGCGCAGCTGCTCTTCGCTCAACGGTGATATGGTGCCTGACCGGAAGCGAATTTCACCGAGCTGTTCAAAATGCTGGTGATCATATCCCAACTCGGCTGACAAAGTCTCATAACCTTCCTTAAAAGGTTTTATACTTCTGAGCGCCGCAAACCAATTGAGCTGTCTATACGGTTCATACTTATCGATGATCTGTTGAAGTTCCGTGATCTCATCCATCGTCAGCCAAACCGCCACACGTTCCAGTAAATGAAACAAGTCTTTTCGATATTCATAGCTTGAAAAATAGGGTTCGGGATTTTGCCTGATCAGCTCCCAGAAAAAGGAACCTGATGTTTTCCAATGATTTCCCATCACATAAAAAGCGACCCGGCGATAAAAACTCAGCCTGTAGCGCCCGTCAAAACAAATTATGCGGAATAACCGAATAGCCCGTTCGGGATCGATCGTGGCAATAGTGTTGAGCCAATTACGAAAGGTAAGCCCAAATACCTGTAACACCTGGTTCCCGTAATAACGTCCCCCCAATCCGTAAACAGGGGAAGAGCTGGTGCCTGCGGTGGTGTCATAATCCAGGATCAGGTTGGCTACCCTGATCGGGTCACTATAATTGTCCGTAGGCTGGTATTCCGGGGCCTGCCCCCTGATAAAATGCAGAATTTGGTTTAATAGCTGACCGCGTTCAAGCATTTCAAAATCTGGTATCACTTCGTTTTTATCCCGCATCACCAAGCTCATATTTTCTTTTTCCAGGCCAAAGTAGACATCAAAAGTTTCGCCTTCTTTTTCAAATTGTGCCTTGGCACCCTGGGGATAATCATAGATCAAATATTTGATTTGCCTTCCCAGGAAAAGGAGTATTTCATCGTCGCCATTGGCGGCCAGCCAGGCCAAATGTTTTGGCGCGTTCAGTGATTCAGAAAGATATTGAATGGCTACCGGAGAACTATATTTGTTTTTGGGTTCGGTACGATGGATCGAGAGCAAGTGCCGGAGCAATTGATGCGCTTTGCGCTTTTCATCCGGCGACGGGTCCTCTTTAAAAAATTTTGGTAAGATGTGTTCGCAAAGCTCGATGCTTTCAAAGGTTGACTGGAACTGTCCGGAAAGCCAAAGCGGGATATAGCCGATCATTTTTTCCGTAATCGCAAACGCCGGGAAATAACGGAGGATCTTCAGCAGGGATATCCAGGTCCGGTAGTTTTCTTTCGGCTGTTCGGAAATGGAAATGATCAATTCGGATAATTGCTGGATAATCTGGCCGTCCGTACTGTCGGGTATTTGCCTGGCCAGCGTCTCGGGATATAGCATAGGCTCCCAAAGCGGGATATGTATGCCTTTTTCGTCTGACTGGGGTGAGGGGTTATTGGCCGGATGATAGACGCCTTTTTCTTTGAGTACGGTGAACCAGGCGGGCGAGCTTACCCGGCGATAAAAATAATGTCCGTAACTCGGGTCTGATTCGAGCAGTCCAAAAACAAATAACATTTCCTGTTTGGATGGGGATTCTTTTTTGAGCGCCATGTCAAGGTGCTCAATATTGTCCAGGTAGGTTTCCTTGACGTGCTCCAGGGTTTTCATGACGGCTGGGTTGAAGACGTTTTGCTCCATCTGGTCACGCAGCCGGATCCTTTTCATAGCGCTAAAATCGACGGTCACCGGCAGACGTTCCAAAAGGTCACGCAATGCATGCCGCAAAGTTGTATAAGCATTGATCCCCAATCGCTGAAAATCGGAAGATAGGTCTTCGTGTATTTTATTTTTACCCTGTTGCTTTTGAAAAAAATCTTCCGTGTTTTTAGAGATGAATAAAAATTCATCGCCCGGGTGCTGTTCAGCAAAATCGTATAAGGAGACAAGGATTATTGCATCGGCCATACTGGTTTTTTTGTGCAAAGGAGCCTTTTTGGCTAACCCCCAGGCAACAAGGGTTTGGTGAGCATCGACTGGTAAGGGCGCTGGAGTAGAAAGGTTGTTTACCAGGGCGTCGATCCGCTGCAATTGCCGGTCGACAACCTGATCCACCTGCTCCGGCTTCCTGCTTCCGGAAATGAAAGCGGAGGGGAGGATCTCATCGGCCATATCAAAAAAATCCCGGATGAGTTGTTTGCAACGGTCACGTTGCGCTTCACGGTTCTTTTCCCATTCCTGTTTGATGATATCCGGCACCAGCAATTCCAGGAGACCTTCTTCCAGCCAATGTTCCAAATGATCAAGTGGGTTGTACTCTTTCCAGGAGTCGTCGAGCAAATAGATCCAGATGTTGGTGTCGAAGGTTATATAGATCATGGAGGGGGTAAGGTTTCAGGCGTAAAGATATATAATATCCTTATGGGTTTAAACCCATCAGAAAAACAGTCGGCTATCGCGATAGGTTTTTTTTCAGTGATCTTTCCAAGTAAAATATTAAGATCAATAATACGGGAAAGCATCCGCCAGGATGCAGCAAGATGGATAAGCAGGCTTACAACTTTAAGAATAACATCAAGGAGTGGATGAGCGAGATCCTGCAGGTGTTGTATGCGGCGGCGATCCTGTGTATCAATACGATACGGACGTTCTACCTGATCGTGCTGGCGATTTTAGGCCCCCTCGTCTTTGGTTTTGCGGTCTTTGATGGTTTGCAACATACGCTGACGCAATGGCTGGCGCGGTATATCAATATCTTTTTGTGGCTGCCGATCGCGAACATCTTCGGGAGCATTATCGGTAAGGTACAGCAGGAAATGATCCGGCTGGATATTTCACAGATACAGAGCGCGGGCGATACGTTTTTCAGCCCTACAGATACGGCTTATTTGATCTTTTTGTGCATCGGGATCGTGGGGTATTTCTCGGTGCCTTCGGTGGCGAATTATGTGATCCATGCGCATGGGGGTAATGGTTTATTGAACCGGGTGACGAATGTGAGCGGCGCGGTTTTGAATACGACCGTGAACTCTACTTTGAATGCGGCCGGGGTCCTGGGCGAGCGTTCGGAGCAGGCCAGGGGAAATATTCGCTATGCGCCTGCTGATTTCATGGAAGGCTGGAACAGCGCGGGGAGCAACGGTGGCAATAAGCACCAGGCGGATAAGCTGTCTGGAAAATGAGGCTGGTCATTTGTCAGTGGTCATTAGTCAATGGCTAATCTGCTTTGATGGATTTTTTAGGGTTTAAAATTTAGGATGTTATTCCTTCCCCTTTGGGGAGGTTAGGAGGGGTTTATGTTTCAACAATTTAAGAATATCGATACGGCGTTCCGGCATGTTCGGCTGTTCAGTTTCCTGCTGATGGCGATGAATGTGTTTTGCATGTGCTTTTGCATCTGGAAAAGCTATGCCTTGGTGGATGCGGCGCAGAACCGGGTGCATATTCTGTATAACGGGAAGGTGCTGGAGGCTTTGGCCGCGGACCGGAAACAGAATTTGCCCGTCGAGCTGCGGGACCATATTAAGACTTTCCACGAGGACTTTTTTACGCTGGTGCCGGATGATAAGGCCATTACGGCTACGGTGACGAAGGCTTTCTACCTGGCGGATGAGAGCGCCAAGCGGGCGTATGATAATTTGAAGGAGGCGGGTTATTACAATAACCTGGTTTCGGGGAATATCAACCAGCAGGTGACGGTGGATAGTATTGCCTTGTCGATGGGCGCTTATCCTTATGGCTTTACCTGTTATGCGACGGAGAAGCTGGTGCGCTCGACGAGTACGGTGACGCGCAGGTTGATCACGCAGGGGGTGGTGGCTGACCTGAAGGCGGAGACGGATAATAACCCGCATGGGTTTTTGATCCGGAACTGGGAGATCCTGCAGAATAATGATGTCGGGAAAGGGGACAAGCCATGAGGCTGGGTTTCAGGAAAAAAGGGTTGCGCGAAGGTTTTGCTTCTGATACGCGGTTCTGGTCGGCGGTGAAGAATGGTGTGGAGCTCCGGTTGCGGCGTATCGCCGCTTACCTGGACCGGAAGACGCTGTACTGGAACCGCGGTTCGAAGCTGATCGCGCTGGCGGTGTTTTGCCTGTTGTTTGGCAGCGTCTGTTTATGGCTGCTGATGCGGGCGATGGGTTGGTTTAAGTAGGTTGTTTTTTAGAAAGGGGATGTTTTTATGAGGTCTGTGCAAGAGCGGAAAAGGCTAATGCTGATTGTCCTGCCGGTGGTCCTGTTTGCGTTTTTGGCTTTGGCTTTTTACGCGCTGGGCGGCGGCAGGGGTGATAGCTCAAAGCTGGCGGGCGGTTCCGGTAAAGGTTTGAATGCGGAATTGCCGGCTGCGAGTTTTAAAAAGGAGAAGAAGGAAGATAAGTTCAGTTTGTACGAGCAGGCGGAGCGGGATTCGGGCAGGCATTTTGGTGCGGGCGGTGCGTTTGCGGCTTTGGGCTGGGATACGGCGGCTTACCGGAGGAATGAAGCAGTTAAAAGTGGCAGTAGCAACAGTAGTTTTCGCTCAGGTGGTTTAGGATATAATTCGGCTAAAGAGAATGAGGCTAAGATCAAAGAGAAACTGGCGGAGATCGATCGGCAGGTGCGCGCGCCTGCTTTGCCGGTTGCGCCCGTTCGGGGCGCGGTTTCTGGTGTTCCCGGTTCGCCGGATATGGAGTTGGCGCGACTGGAAAAAATGCTGAAGCAGCAGCCGGGAATGGGGGCCTCTGCGCCTGATCCTGAACTCGAGCGGCTGAACGGGATGCTGGATAAGATCGTGCAGATCCAAAACCCGGGTTTGGGGAAGGGAACAGGATCAGCTGCTGCTCCGGTGAAGCCGCTGGCCAAAGATTCGGCGTTCAGGGCGGTGCCGGCCGTGGTGGATGGCAATCAAAAGGTATTACAAGGCGGGATGGTCCGGTTGCGGCTGACGGATAGTTTGGTGCTGGGCAGCTTGCGCTTTCAAAAAGGGACTTTATTGTTTGGTTCCTGTACGATCACGAATCAGCGCCTTTTGCTGGATATCCGGAACATCCGGCTGGGGACGGCGATCGTGCCGGTGAGCCTGACGGTGTTTTCGCTGGACGGGATGCAGGGGATCGATGCGCCTTCTGCGGAGTTGGGGGAAGCTGCCGGGCAGGGTACGGCGAATGCGCTGGATAATATGGCGATCCTGGGGATGGATCAATCCCTGGCGACGCAGGCGGCAACGGCGGGGATATCGGCGGCGAAGGGTTTGATCGGTCGTAAGGTGCGGCGGGTGAAAGTTCGGTTGAAAGGCGGTTACCCGGTGCTTTTGCGGAATAACGCAGCAAGGAATTGACATGGGATTGTCGGTAGCAGCATTGCGGCAGGAGCTGGAGGAGTGTGGTTATGACGGGGACCGGATGTCCCGGCAGATCGCGTCAGAATATGATACTTATAGGCGGGGTTTCGTTTACCAGACGGGGGCGAAGACGGCGGATAAGCAGGTATTGATGCTATCGCTGGAGGTCGGGTTTTTACCGGGCAGGGAGTTTGAGATATGGAGCTTATCGGCATGTTTGCTGAAAGACCGGCTGGAGCAGTTCGGGGTGCCGCTCGGACAGCAGCGCGATATCTGGCGGCAGTTCGACGGTTTGCCGACCATCGAGACCGTGGTAAATGCATTGGAGTTAAATAAAGATCAATTTGTACATAAAAACTTAGAAACGATGAATTTAAACAATCTGGAACGGCTCCAGGAAGAGCTAAAGACGCTGGGTTTCTCGCCGAAGACGGCTGAGGTAATGCAGCAGCAAATGGAGAAGGGGGTACCTGATTTCCGTTTGCATGAGAAAGTAATCGGCGATAAGGGGCAGGTGGACCTGACCCTGTATTTTAAGCAGAGCAGCCAGTCGGAACATTATTATTTCAATAAGTACGAGGTGGCCCTGAATACGGGCAAGCCGCTGGAGGAAGGCCAGAAGTATATGGTGATCACGCCGAATGAGAAGGAGCCGGGCAAGAACCTGGTGAAACCTTTCGAGCTGGTGGCCGAGGCGGTAGAGTTTTTTAAGGAGCAAAAGGGCAACAGTACTTTAGCAGCCGGAAAGGATGCAGCGAACAAGGTGGAACTGGCCAAAATGGAAAACGGGAAAGTGAACTATATCGCGAAGGATTTCCAGCGGACCTATAATACGCCGGCCGTGACGCAGACTTTCTTTGTGCAGAATGGCAAGGGCTTTACGGCCGAGCAATCGGCGAACCTGATCCAGAACCGGGCGGTGTTCCGGGATGATTTGCTGAAGCTAAGTGGCGAGCCTTATGCGGCCTGGGTGAAGCTGGATCGGGACCAGCCCAAGGATCAGTACCAGAATTTTGTATTGACGCAATGGTCGGTACCGAATTATGGGTTTATTTTGAAGGATACGCTGGAAAAATTCAATATCAAAGAATTGAATGAACCGGCAAAAGCAGAGAAGTTGATCCATGCTTTGGAGGCGGGCAACCGTCCGCTGGTGACCGTGGTTAAGGACGGCCAGGAAACGAAGCTGTTTATGGAGACGGCACCGCGCTTTTCGCAGCTCAATTTTTTCCGGGAAGACGGTAAGTCGGAGAAGCGCGAGCAGTTCTTAAAGGAACCGGCGATAGGCCAGAAGGTGGAGTTGGCGAAAGGTGCGGGGAAAGAGAAATCCCAGGAAAAGGAACTGGCGCCGGGAAGGTAATTCTGCTATATTTGCGCCCTTTATTTAATTTTTAACTCGAAACTTTTAACAATTGAAAAATGGAAAATTTTAAGAAAGTAAAGACACTGCTGGAAGGTGCGGAAAAAGATGCCGAGGCATTTTATAGCAAAGGGAATAAAGCGGCTGGAACGCGTTTACGCGGAATTATGCAGGAACTGAAAGTTTTGGCTACGGATATCCGCAAAGAAGTGACCGAAAAGAAGAACGCCGTTAAGTAATTTAATTAGTGTTTGAGTTTATGGAAGCCTGGTCTTTGATCAGGCTTTTTTTGTTTTTGCATTACCGGGAAGGACGGAGCCATCTATGCCGGAACGGATGGTGGGAAACTATGTCGTATTGCAGCGAGACAGTCAATTGCCTCTATTTAAGTGGGCAAGGTCCATTTTCTTGCTGAAGCAAGGCAGATGAAAATTTTTTCGGTTTCAAGCCGGTATGCTTTTCAAAGATCCTGGCAAAGTGTCTGAGATTGGAAAAGCCTACTTCGTACCCGGCGGCTGTTACTGAATATTGTTTGTTCCTGATCAGGTCGGCTGCCTGGTGGATTCGTAGTTTTTGGTGAAAGTTACCAACGGTTGTCCCGAATACCTGTTTGAGGAACCTGTTGAGTTTACTTACGCTCATATTTGCGCGTGTGGCCAGGCTGGTCAGGTTTAGCGGTGCAGTTAAGTCTGCCGTTAGCAGATCGCGGATTGCATAAATGCTTTTAAGGTCTTCGGCGCTTATAGGATGTGCCACGATGCTCAGCGTTTCAGAGATAATCGCTTGATGTGAGTTCCTTAAAGCGTGTACATTAAGGATCAGCGTACCCGGTCCATTGACCTGGTAGCTCAACTCTGCATTGGTAAAAAATTTCATGGCCCCGGAGGATTAAATGGCTTTAACAACAGATTTGGATATTGGTTTGAAGAATGAAAATTTGACATTGGATAACTGAAAAAATTTCATTGCTGCTGAAATTTTTTCAGGGTAAAGCGTGCCGGCTGTATTTGGCATTTTCCTTGAAGGAAGTTTGATAGTTTAATTAATTATAAGTTTTAATCATTAAAATTATTTGAGGAGGAGAACCTATGACACTGGTTAAATTTAATCCTGAAAAAAGAAACAATGGTTCATTAAGCCTTGGCTTTAATGATGTTTTCGATTCCATTTTTAACGACACTTTTTTTAATGACCGCCTGACCAGCCGCGTGCCTGCGGCGAACATCAGCGAGAGCGACAATCATTTCCATGTCGAACTGGCCGCGCCGGGTCTGCAAAAATCCGATTTTAAGATCAACCTCGACCGCAACCAGCTCAGTATTTCGGTGGAGCGCCAGCATGAACAACAGGAAGTACAAAAGAACTACAGTAAACGCGAATTCAGCTATAACTCTTTTGTACGCTCATTCACGCTGCCCGACAGCGCTGATGCCGAACAGATCGAAGCCGCGTATGAGAACGGCGTGCTGAAAATCGATATCGCTAAGCGTGAAGAAGCCAAAGCGGTTCGCAAACAGATCGAGATAAAATAAGTTGATAAATTGTCTGATCCCGGGAGGCCCATAACGGGCCTCCCTTATTTTGAAGCTATGGAAAGCGAGTTTGAATTATTGATGAGTTTCCGCACGCCGGATGGTTTTAAAGCCTTTGGACACTATTTTCTGGGTAAAGATCGATTCATTGCCGAGGCAATCTTTGCCGGCCTGAAGGGCCGCGAAGACCTGGATGACAGCGCGGTGCTCCATCTCGATCTTTTGGAAATAAGGGATGGTTTACCGGCGAAGGTACAAATGATCAGCTGCCGGCTGAACGAATTGTGTGAAAATACCCAGCATATTACCCGTGAATTATTCCGGCTGAATGCCATAGAACCGCGCTGATTTTCCGGCTGGTTATCGTACCTTCGCGCCGTGAAAAAAGAATTGGAGATACTACTGGAGGAGATCGCGCCTTTGAGGGCTCAACTAACCGCCCACCCGCTGTACCGCTCGATCAGCGAAATAGACCACTTGCAGGCTTTTATGGAACAGCACTGCTTTGCCGTGTGGGACTTTATGTCTTTGCTAAAAGCTTTGCAGCGCGAGTTGACCTGTACCACGGTACCCTGGCTCCCCAAAGGCGATCCCCGGACAAGATACCTGATCAACGAGATCGTTACAGGGGAGGAGAGCGACCTGGACGAGCAAGGCAACC
>Ga0310811_10004759_pt1 | contig 17102 bp, 13 predicted proteins | sample YCmetagenome_FD_207642 | JGI IMG/M metagenome (GOLD analysis project Ga0310811, IMG submission 207642) | Soil microbial communities from experimental microcosm in Duke University, North Carolina, United States - YC | ecosystem: Engineered > Artificial ecosystem > Soil microcosm > Unclassified ...
CAGCACCGGCGCGCCGGCCCGCACCTTGTGGCCGAACACCCGTATCTCGCCCGCGGTCGGCCGGACCAGGCCCATCAGCATGCGCAGCGTGGTCGTCTTGCCGGCCCCGTTGGGCCCGAGCAGGCCCAGCACCTGGCCGTGCTCGACCCGGAACGACAGGTCCTTCACGGCGGTCAGCCGGCCCGGATAGGACTTGGTCAGGCCGGTGATCACCATCGGCACGTCGGCCAGCTCGGGATCGAAGTCCCGGCCACCGCGACGGCGCAGCAGCGACACCAGGGCCGCCAGCAGGCCGAGGCCGAGGATCACGGCGATGCCGATCACCGGGCCGGCCGGGATGCCGCTGCCGGTGGCGCTGGTGCCGTCGACCACCGGCACCTGGAGCGGGCCGGCCAGCGCGACCGTGCGCACCGACGGCGTGGTCTGGTTGGCGTACGCCTGGTCGGTCGTGGTGACGACCAGCTGCAACCGGTGCCCGGCGGCGACCGGCCGGACGATGCCGGCCAGGCTGACGGTCACGTCGACCGATGGGCGATCGGCCGGCAGCTGCACCCGGATCGGCGCGACCGTGGCTCCGGGCAGCGTGCGACGGCCGTCCGGGCCGACGTCGTAGAGCTTGGCGAACAGCACCGTGTCGCCGGAGTCCGTGGCACCGGGCACGCGGCCGATGCGCAACGTCGTGAGGGCCGAGCCGGCGATGGTCAGCGGCGCGCCCAGCGGCTCGCTGGTGAACACGGCCGACTGTCCGGGCAGGTCGATGGCCAGGCTGCCGGCCAGGCTGGACGCCGAGCCACCGAGCAGCGCGCTGCCCACGCCGGGCAGGCTGCTCACCGACGCGGGGCTGCCGCCGGGCGGGTTGATCACCGGCTGCTGCGGGCCGGCCAGCGTGATCTTCTGCCGGGTCGTCGGGTTGTCGCGCAGGCCGGGATAGGCCGGTGCGGCGATGGTCCGCAGTGTCGGCGCGCCGCGGGCCCGGACGGTGCCCTGCACGTCGTACGAGAAGCCGGTGCCGGGATCGGGCGTGGTGTGCTTGAGGTGGAAGGAGAACCAGTCGGCGACCTCGGCCCGCACGCTGTCGCCGGGCGCGCCGCCGTCGTGGCCGCCCGGATACCAGGAGACCTTCACCGGCACGTTGTTCTTGGCCAGCTGCCGGGCCGTCGCGTCGGCCTGGTCCAGGCCGAACAGCGTGTCCTGCTCGCCCTGCACCAGCAGCGTCGGCGCGGCGATCCCGCCGGCCACGCTGACCGGGGAGTTGCGCCGCAACAGGTCCACGGTGGCCTGGTCGGCCCGGCCGGTGGTGGCGACCTGCGTGTAGGCCGCGCACACGTCCGGCGCGAAACGTCCGCACGAACTCGGCGCCCCGGTGCGGATGCCGGTCATCGCCGAGCCGAACAGGTTGCCGGCCCAGGTCTTCTTGAACACGCCGTTGCCGTCGCCCACCCCGGCCGCCGGCGTCGCGCCGTCGATCGCGACCGGGCTGGCCGCGTTGGGCAGCAAGGCGTTCGACAGGTCGTTGTACGTGATCAGGGACGCGACGGCGTCGATCCGCTTGTTCTTGTCCAGGCCGGCCAACATCAGCGCCAAGGCGCCGCCGTAGGAGCCGCCCATCACGCCGACCCGTGGGTCGTCCTGCTTGTCCTGCTGCACCTCCGGCTGCCGCGACAGCCAGCTGACCAGCTGGTCGGCGTCCTGCACCTCGTAGTCCGGCGAGTTCAGCTCGATCTGGCCGGTGCTGCGGCCGAAGCCGCGGGCCGAGTAGGCCAGCACCGCGAAACCGCGCCGGGCCAGGTCGGTCGCGTCGTCGGCCAGGTCGGCCTTGGTCTGGCCGAAGCCGGGCGACACGATCACCGACGGCGCCGGTGTCGCCTCCGGCACGTAGAAGGTGGCGTCGAGCTGGATGGGCTGCTTGGCGCCGTCCGGGCCGTCGACCACGTCGATCAGCACGTCACGAGTGCTGACCGCGGGCGGCGGCGCGGCGCGGTTGACCCACAGCACCCCCGTGACGGCGAGCAGCAACAGGACGACAAGACCCACCGCGGGCCAGGTGCGGCTGGTCAAAACTCTCCCCGGGCGTCAAGCACCTCGCTGACGTGTTCGACCATCGGCGGGTCGTCGAAGAACTCGCTGACGGCGTCACGCCAGTTGACGAGGTGCTCGGAGTAGTAGAACTGCTGGGTGTGCGACTCGAGCGAGTCCCACTCGGTGATCACCAGATACCGGCACGGGTCCTCGACGCTGCGGGTCAGCTTGGCCGACCGGCAGCCCGGGCTGGCCAGGATGTGCTCGATCGCGCCGCGCGAGGCGGCGACGAAGGCATCCCCGAACCCGGTCCGTACCCGGATCTCGGCGATCGTGAGGATCACCGGTGAATCGTTGCACGAGCCCGGTCGGGTTTGGTCACGGGTTGTGTCAGTGCTTGTGGCCCCGCCTTCGGCAGGGCGGCTCAGCGGTGGGCTCGCTGAGTGGCGGACCTCGAAAATCCGGCAACCGGGCGAAGCGGGGGCGGGGCCGAGCGGCGGTGTGGCTGCATTGAGTGATGTTCACCCCCTGACTGGCTTCTCACCGTGGTCATCTGGGAGAATGAGTGACGTTGGAGGGGAGTATTCCTTCGCGGCGGCGTCGTCAGCACGGTGTTCAAGGGCGAGCACCCGGTTCCGTCGGTCGGCACGGCAGTGTCGACGGAAGAGACCTCCGGTCGGTGGCGTATGCCCTTGGACCGGAGGTTGATCATGATTGTCCCACTGTGGTTGTGGATCGCGACCCTGGGTGGACTGGCCGTCCTGCTCGCGCTCGACCTGGTGATCGTCGACCGGCACCCGCACGTGGTGAAGGTGGGCGAGGCGGCCCGGTGGGTGGTCTTCTACATCGCCTGTGCCCTGCTGTTCGCCGGCGGCCTCTGGTACTTCGCCGGCTCGGCCCCGGCCGGCGAGTTCATCGCCGGTTATCTCACCGAGTACTCGCTGTCGGTGGACAACCTGTTCGTCTTCGTGATCATCATGACCACGTTCGCCGTGCCACGGATCCACCAGCACCGGGTGCTGCTGATCGGCGTGGTGCTGGCGCTGATCATGCGCGGCCTGTTCATCGGCGTCGGCGCGGTGGTGATCAGCCACTTCAGCGCCGTCTTCTACCTGTTCGGCGCGTTCCTGGTCTACACGGCGGTGCAGATGGCCCGCTCGCAGGGCCAGTCGCACGACGGTGACGAGTACAAGGAGAACCTGATGATCAGGCTCTCCCGCAAGGTCCTGCCGGTCACCGACGACTACCACGGCGTCAAGTCGTTCGTGAAGCACAAGGGCCGCACCATGGTCACCCCGATGCTGATCGTGATGATCGCCATCGGCACCACCGACCTGCTGTTCGCGCTGGACTCCATTCCGGCCATCTTCGGCCTGACCAAGGAGCCCTACCTGGTCTTCGCGGCCAACGCGTTCGCGCTGATGGGCCTGCGGCAGCTGTACTTCCTGATCGGCGGCCTGCTGGACCGGCTGGTGTACCTGCCGGTCGGCCTGTCGGTGCTGCTGGGCTTCATCGGCTTCAAGCTGATCATGGAGGCCTTGCACGACAACGAGCTGCCGTTCATCAACGGCGGCGAGGGCCTGCCGGTGTGGGAGATCAGCACCGGCACCTCGCTGGCGGTGATCGGCGGCGTGCTGGCCATCACCACGGTGGCCAGCCTGATCAAGACCCATGTGACCGGCAAGACGGACCGCGATGCCGGCAAGACCGCCGGGAAGGCCAAGCCCGAAGCCGCCTAGGAGGTACCGTCGCCGGGTGCGCCCTGAAGACGTCGCGCTGCTGCGCGTGCCCGGTTCCGTCACCCTCCGCGGCGATCTGCTGCTGACCGACGTTGCCCGCCCCGACCTGGAGTCCGACAGCTACCGGGGCGGGCTCGTCCGGGTGCCGACCGACGGGGAGTCGCAGGAGTGGACCAGGGGCGAGCGGGACACCGCGCCGCGGATCTCGCCGGACGGGCGGCTGGTCGTCTTCCTCCGTGACCGCCAGCTGCACGTGATCCCGGCCGACGGTGGCGAGGCCCGCAAGGTCACCGACCTGCCCGGCGGCGCCGGCACGCCGGTGTGGGCCCCGGACTCGCGGCGGGTGGCCTTCGTGGCCCGGGTGCCCGAGGACGGCCGCTACGGGGTCAAGGACGCGCCGGCAGCCGAGGCCGAGGCCCCGCGGCGCATCACCGACCTGAACTACCGCATCGACGGCGTCGGCTTCCTCCGCGACCGGGTCCAGCAGTTGTTCGTCGTCGACGTGACGGCCGAGGACGAGGCCACGCAGCTCACCGACGGCTCGTACGACCTCGACAACCCCGTCTGGACGCCGGACGGCCGGCACGTGCTGGCCGTGGGCGCACGCCAGGACGCCGGCCCGCAGAACCTGCACGACGACGTGTACGCCGTGCCCGCGGCCGGCGGCGAGCCGGTCGTCGCCGTGCGCGGCGTGGGCATGATCAGCCTGATCGCCGCCGCCGAGGGCCGGGTCTACTTCCTCGGCTCCGAGTTCGAGGGGCTGGCCGCGCGGCCGCTGCCGGACGCCCTGTGGGTCGCGGCCTTCGACCCGGCCGGGGACCCGCAGCCGCCGCGGCTGCTGACGGACCCCGCGTCGGTCGACTGCGAAGGCCTTCCCGGTGCCTTGACCGTCACCGAGGACGGCGTGCTGGCCCTGGTCCGCAACCGCGGCGCGGTGGAGGTCCGCCGGATCCCCTTCGACGCCGACCAGGCTTCGCTGGACGACCTCCCGGTCGTCTTCGGCGGCCAGGTGGTCGTGAAGGCGTTCGCCGAGGACGCCGGCCGGGTGGCCGTGGTCGCGGCGACGCCGGAGAGCGCCGGCGAGGTCGTGCTGGTCGGCACGGACGTCAAGACCGACTTCGGCGCCGACCTGCGGGCCGCCGGGATCCGGCCGCTGCGCGAGATCCACGGCACCGCCCCGGACGGCTACCCCGTGCACGGCTGGGTCGTGTTGCCCGAGGGCGAAGGCCCGCATCCGACGGTCTTGAGCGTCCACGGCGGCCCGTACATGTACTACGGCTGGGGCCTGTTCGACGAGGCCCAGGTCTACGCCTCCGCCGGCTACGCGGTCGTGCTGCCCAACCCGCGCGGCTCCGCCGGCTACGGCCGGGACCACGGCACGGCCATCGTGCACAAGCTCGGCACGGTCGACGCCGACGACGTGCTCGCGCTGCTCGACGCCGCCCTCCAGCTGCCGGAATGCGACGCCGAGCGGGTGGGGGTGATGGGCGGCTCCTACGGCGGCTTCATGACCAGCTGGCTGGCCGCCCACCACGGGCACCGGTTCAAGGCCGCGTGGAGCGAGCGGGCGGTCAACGCCTGGGACTCGTTCGTCGGATCGTCCGACATCGGGTGGTGGTTCGCGCAGACTTATTGCGGCACCGATCCCGACATCCAGCGGGCCGTGAGTCCGCTCACCTACGCCGACAAGATCACCATCCCGTTCGCGGTGGTGCACTCGGAGCAGGACTGGCGCTGTCCGATCGAGCAGGCGCAGCGGCTGTTCGTCGCGCTCAAGGCCAACGGCACCGAGACTGAGCTGCTGCTTTTCCCCGGCGAGGGGCACGAGCTGACCCGGTCCGGCCGGCCGGTGCACCGGCGGCAGCGGTTCGACGCCGTGCTGGACTGGTGGCGACGGCATCTCGGGGAATCCGTTGGCACCGGGCCCCGCTGATTTGGCACGCTCCCGTCATGACATGGACGGTGCGACGAGCCGATCCCGGTGACGTTCGCGAGCTGGCCAGGATCAATCGCGAATCCTGGCTCAAGGCCGCTCGCGGCGCGGTGCCGGACGTGTTGCTCGACCGGATGCTGCCGGAGAGCCACCTCAACGGCTGGCGACGATGGGTGTGCCTGCCCGACCCCGACGGGGTTTTCGTCGCCGAGGACGACCAGGGCCGAATCGGCTCCTACTGTGTCGTCGCGGAGGCCCGCGACGACGACGACCTGCACGACGACCTACGCACCGGCGAGCTGATATCGGTGCACACCGACCCCGAGTGTCAAGGCACCGGCGCGGGTCGGACGGTGCACGACGCCGCGCTGGACCACCTGGCGGCGCAGGGCTTCCGCTACGCGGTGCTCTGGGTGCTCCAGGACGACTGGGACACCCGTTCCTTCTACGCCCATCACGGCTGGCGGCACGACGGTGGGGCCAAGCACCACGTCGTGGGGGAGCATCGGCTCACTCTGGTCCGCTACGGGAGGTTTCTGCCTCGCAGCCGACGCAACCGCCCCCCAGCAGGCTTCCGCCGACCCGCCTTCGGCTGAGGCTCAGCCCAACATGATGTAGTTCAGCTCATCGCAGATCCGGCTCAGCGGCAGGTCGAGGCCCGGATGCTCCAGTGGAAGCAGCACATCGGGAGCATCCGGCATGGCGTTGCCGCCGGGCGGGTCCCACAGGCAGATGGCCGGGTCGCCGGCGTCCATCGACGACCGGTACCAGAGGCCGTCCAGCTCGGGATAGGCGGCGCGGATGGTCCGCGCCCAGGCCTGGGTCAGGTCCTTCGGCCCGCTGCTGATCTCCTGGGACGCGCCGGCCCTGGTCGGCCACAGGCCGGCCAGGTCGAGCAGCCGCAGGGTGCGCTGGGGCCGGAACACCACCAGGTGCGGCCGCCGGGTCCGGCGGTCGACGGTGGAGGTGGCCTGGTAGACCTCGGCGACGCTGGTCCGGACCGAGAGGCCGAAGTACAGCACGCCGTTGCCGGGGTCGTCGGCCGGCCGGCCCTCGGGATGCGGGTCGAAGCGGGCGTGCGGCAGCGGGCCGGTGTACCGGAACGAGTTCCATCGCTGCGGGTGGCTGCCGCCCGCGGTGAAGATGCGGACGAGCCGGGTCGCGCGGTGCACCGCCACCACATCCTCGGCGCGGCGCAGGAGCGCCTGCAGCACAGCGGGTGCCGGCGGTGGGGGAAGCCGAGCCATTCAGATACGTCGTTTCCGTTCGGGGATGGTGCCGGGTCCGACCACTGATCGTGCCGGGCCGCACCGCGAGTCGATCAAGCAGGGGTGCCCAGCATCGCGGCGACGGCGGCGACGCGGCGGGGATCACCGCCCGCGAGCAGCCATTCCCGCGGCGTGCCGGCGGACTCGCCGACCGGGAAGTCGGGCTGGGCCGTGGTCATGAAGCCGGCCAGCACCAGCGGCGGCTGGTCGTCGGGCATGGCGGCCAGCACGACCTCCAGGCCGGGGAGCACGCCGGAGTCGGTGAACTGCCACGCCGGCAGCCGCCAGCTGCCGCGGTCCTTCCACCCGGCGAGGCGGCCGGCGGCCAGGCGGTGCCGGATGCGGCTGGTGTCGACGTCGAGCACCCGCGCCGCGTCGGTGACGGTCAGCGCGGTGTCGAGCAGCACGGTCTGCGCGGCCAACGCCCGCGCCCGCGGGTCGAAGTCGTCCTCACGCAGTCCGCCGAGGTCGAGGCCGACGTCGGTCAGCGCGACCTGCTGCTCGGGGGTGAAGTAGGCGGCCGGCTCGGGGTGCGGTGGGGCCAGCCGCTTGGCCACGTCCTCGACCAGGGTGAGGAACTCGTCCGCGGTGACCCGTAGGCCCGCCTTGGCCAGCACAGTCTCCAACGCCATGGTCATACGCACAGGGTAGCCTGCGCGTGCGCATTCGTGCGATAGCTGTCACCCGAATCACCGGCAAATTCGACCGACCGCACCCGTCCGTCCACTGCGCGTAGCCGGATCGGGGTGGGCGATCGGCGCCGTCGAGACCCGTTACGCTGGCTGCGCAGCGACAGCCCGACGCGTAAGGGAACCGGTGGACGACCAGCAGCAGCCCCCGTCCACGCACCGGTCTCCGGTCGAGTTGATCTTGTGGTCGCTGGTCGCGGCCGCGCTGCTGGCGCTGATCGTGCTCAGCACCGTCTACATCGGCACGTACAACCAGCACCACTTCACCGACCTGTACGTCTATCTCGGCGGCGGCGACGCCTGGCGACACGGCCAGGACCTCTACCAGACCGAGATGGCCACGCCGTTCGCCGGCTTCCTGCTCAAGTTCACCTATCCGCCGCTGGCCGCGGTGCTGTTCGCCGGCCTGGCCGTGCTGCCGCTGGCCGTGGCCATCGGCCTGTTCACCACGGCCACCCTGGTGATCCTGTTCCTGTGCATCCGCGCCGTGCTGGTGCGGGTCGCGCCGGCCCGGCTGCTGGCCCGCTTCCCGGTGCCGATCGCCGCGCTGGTCCTCACGCTCGGCGCCGCCTGGCTGGAGCCGGTCCGCGAGACGATCTCGTTCGGGCAGGTCAACGTCCTGCTGCTGGGCCTGATCGTGGCCGACTGCCTGGTGGCCAAGCCGTGGTGGCCGCGCGGCCTGCTGATCGGGCTGGCCGCCGCGATCAAGCTCACGCCGGCCGCGTTCGTGCTCTACTTCCTGGCCAGGAAGGACTGGAAGGCCGCGCTGACCATGGTCGGCGGCTTCGTCGGGTTCGGCCTTGTCGGCTTCGCGCTGGCCGCCGGCGACTCGGTCAGCTACTGGTTCCAGGACTTCTTCGACACCAACCGGGTCGGCAACCTCGGCTTCAGCTACAACCAGTCGCTGCGCGGCATGGTCGCCCGGCTCGGCATCCCCTCGAACCTGGAGGGGCCGCTCTGGGTGCTGCTGTGCCTCGGCGTGCTGGCGCTGGCCTGGCTGGTCGTGCGCCGGGCCCGGCTGGCCGGCCAGGACCTGCCGGCGATGCTGGCCGTCGGCCTGCTGTCGCTGCTGGTGTCGCCGGTGTCCTGGGCCCACCACTGGGTCTGGGCGGTGCTGGCCATGCTCTGGGGCGCGGCCGTGGCGATCCGCGCCCGGGCCTGGCTGCCGGGCGCGCTCACCCTGTTCGCGATCTACCTGTTCTGGCAGGCCCCGTACCACCAGGCGCCCGAGCTGCGGGACCCCGGGCAGTACTGGGACCTGCACGACAACGTGATCGGCAACGCCTATGTCTGGCTGGCCATCGCCGTGCTGATCGTGATGGCGGTCTGGTCGCGGCGGCTGCGGCCGGTCTCAGACCGCGTCGACGGTGCTGTCGGCGCGCAGGCCTCGTAGCCGGAAACCCAGCAGGATCAGCGAGATCCCCCAGATCAGGGCGAAGATCGCGATCGTGGTGACCAGGGCAAGCGCGCCCGCGCCCGGGTTGAGCAGCAGCACCACGCCCAGCACCAGGGTCAGGCCGCCGGTCAGGATCAGGAACCAGGCGTGCGCGATGGCCCGCCGCAGCGCGATGCCGCCGGCGATCTGCACCAGGCCGGCGATGATCGCCCAGATCGCGATGATCACCAGCAGCACCACCGCCGTCTCGCCCGGCAGCATGATGGCGACCAGGCCGGCCAGGATGCCGACGACGCCGATCAGCACGTTGGACCAGCGGTGCCCGCGGACCGCCGCGCCCAGCGCGATCGAGCTGATGCCGTCGACCAGTGCGTAGAAGCCCCACAGGAAGATCAGGGCGAGCAGCGTCAGGCCGGGCCAGGCCAGCGTGAGGATGCCGAAGATCACGGCCAGCGCGCCGCGCAGCGCCACCAGCCACCAGTTTCGCGTCATCAGTTCGATCACGCGCACATGGTCCTGCCGGGGCTGCCGCCCCGCAACGCGAGAGGTGCTCACGGCCCGAGATCGTTGCCGGTTGGCCTAGTGCCGACGTCAGGTCACTGCTCTGAATAGGTGAGGTATTCTCCCCGGCTTGCTCAGAATTGCCTTTGAAAGAGCTCCGAGGAAGATCCGAGTGGGATCGCGTTCAGCCCGCTGAAGTGGGACGACACGGTTAATTTAACAAAGTGAACGACTGTCAACGTTAACCGTTAAGGGTGTCCGCGCATCCGGTCGACTGTCCAGAATCTCCACAGCCGCCCTTCCAATCCTTGCTTGGAGCGACCATGCGATTTATGGAACAAGGAAAAGATTATGTGATCTCTTTGTATCGCATCGTCATCGGGCTGCTGTTCGTCTCACACGGGGCGGCCAGCATCTTCGGCCTGTTCGGGGCCAAGAAGGCCGTCGAGTTCGGCGTCTGGCCGAGCTGGTGGGCCGCGGCGATCCAGCTGGTGGCCGGCGCGCTGGTGCTGGTCGGCCTGTTCACCCGGGTCGCGGCGCTGCTGTGCTCCGGCTCGATGGCCTACGCCTACTTCACCGTGCACATGCCCAAGTCGTTCATTCCGATGATCAACGGCGGCGAGGCGGCGATCCAGTTCTGCTGGGCCTTCCTGTTGGTCGCCTTCCTCGGCGCGGGCGCGTTGTCGGTCGACCGGTTGTTCCGTCGCACCGCCGAGATCCGGATCAACGCGGTGCCGCAGCCGGCGGCGCAATGATCCGCTGATCGGACAACCAATGGTCAGGAACGGACTATTCATCAGAGGGCGTCGACGTGCTTTCCCGGGGAACCAGTATCGGCACCTGGTCCTCGACGTCGGCGCCCTCCGCGCCGTCCAGTACCGAGAGCAGCGCTTTCGCCGCGGTGGCGCCGAACGCGAACGTGTCGCGGGTGAGCGCGGTCAGCGGCGGGTGCAGCAGCTGGCACAGCGGGGAATCGTCCCAGGCCACAATGGACAGTGACGCCGGCACCGCGACGCCGAGCTCGGTCGCCACGGCCACGCCGGCCACCGCCATCACGTCGTTGTCGTAGACGATCGCGGTCGGCGGCCGCGGGGACGCGAGCAGCTGTCGGGTGGCGGCCGCGCCCTGCTCGCCGGAGTAGTCGGTCATCAGGATCGGGGCGGCGTCGATGCCGTGCGAGGCCACGGCCGCGCGGAACGCCTCGGTGCGGCGCTCGGTGTGCAGCAGGTCCGGCAGCCCGGCGACGCGCGCGATCCGCCGATGGCCCAGCCCGGCCAGGTGGTCGACGATCCGGGTCATCGCCTTGGCGTCGTCGGCCCACACGCTGGGCAGCCGCCCGTGGTGCCCGGGACCGCCTATCACCAGCGCCGGCAGGTCCAGCTCCTCCAGCAGCGCCACCCGCGGGTCCGCCACGCGCAGGTCGATCAGGATGACCGCGTCCACCCGCCGCTCCGACCACCACTGCCGGTAGACGGCGATCTCCGCGTCCAGGTCCTCGACCACCTGGAGCAGCAGGGCGATCCGCCGCCCGGACAGCTCGGCCTGCAGGCCCGAGATGAGCTGGAAGAAGAACGGCTCCGCGCCGAGCGTGCGGGCCGGCCGCGCCAGCACCAGGCCGATCGCGTCGGCACGCGCCGCGGACAGCGCCCGTGCGGCGTTGTTGGGATGCCAGTCCAGCTCCCGGGCCACCGCCAGGATGCGGGTGCGGGTCGCCTCGGACACGCCGGGCAGGCCGTTCAGGGCCATCGACACCGCACCCTTGGACACGCCCGCGCGGCGGGCGATGTCCATGATCGTCGGTCGTTTCACGGTCACCCCAAACGGCGAGAGCGCAGCAGCTAAACCGGTTCAGCCTCGTCGCTAAACCGGTTTACCTCTCCGGTAGCATCGGGCCCGCACGATGACCTGTCAAGGCCGCTACCAGGACAAATTCGGCTATTGACAACGATGGCGGGCCTTTGGCAAATTCGTGCGCGTCACCGAGCGCCGCACACACCCCTTGGACGGTTGTCATGCCGACGAATCCCCTGTCGAGGCGCGGTTTCCTGCTGGCCGCCGCGGCGACGACCGCGCTCGGTGTCACCGGCTGCGGCCTGGGCGGCGGCACGGACGACAACGCTGACACCGGCCCGGTCACCGGCGACGTCACCGGTGAGATCAAGTTCCAGACCTGGGCGCTCAAGCCGAAGTACACCGACTACATCAACGGCATGATCACCGCGTTCCAGCAGCAGCACAACGGCGTCAAGATCACCTGGATCGACCAGCCGGCCGACGGCTATCTCCAGAAGGTCACCGCCGACGCGGCCGCCGGCAACCTGCCCGACGTGATCAACGTGCCGCCGGACCTGTCCTATCCGCTGGCCCGCAAGAAGCTGCTGCTCAACATCGAGACGGCCGTGCCGGACGCCAAGAAGGACTACGTCGACGGCGGCTGGGCCGCCTACGCGCTGCCCGGCCAGCCCGGCAGCTTCGGCTTCCCCTGGTACCTCAACACCGGCCCCACCTTCTACAACAAGGCGCTGTTCCGGCAGGTCGGCCTGGACGCCGAGCACCCGCCGACGAGCTACGCCGAGCTGGAGGCGGCCGCGCTGGTGATGGCCCAGCGCAGCAACAAGCAGATCGCCATGCTCGGCCTGACCCCGGTGATCGCCGACTTCGGCCTGTACGGCGTCAAGGTGATGAGCGACGACGGCGCCAAGTTCACCTTCAACGAGGCCAAGGGCGTCGAGTTCGTCGAGATGTACAAGCGGCTGTTCGACGCCGGCGCGCTCATCCCCGAGGCGCTGTCGGCCACCTACACCGGCGCCGGCACCAAGTTCATGAACCAGCAGATCGCCTGGGCCCCGGGCTCGGCCTACGACCTGCAGAACTTCAAGACCAACGCGCCCAGCCTGTACGCCAACGTCGGCATCACCAAGACGATCACCAGCACCGGCAAGGCCAACCTGTACGTGCAGGGCCTGTCCGTGCCGTCGGCCAGCAAGAACAAGCCGACCGCGCTGGCCTTCGCCCGCTTCGTGACCAACGCGCAGAACCAGATGGCCTTCGCCAAGCTGACCGCGATCTTCCCCAGCACCAAGGGTTCCATGCAGGACCCGTACTTCGCCCAGGACGGCGGCACCGACGAGGGCCGGGTCCGGGTGGCGGCGGCCAAGCAGCTGGACACGGCGGTCAACTACACGCCGGTGCAGTGGAGCGAGCAGATGACCACCCTGTTGCAGCAGAAGATGTCCGACGCCATGCAGGGCAAAGCCACGCCGAAGCAGGCGCTGGACGACACCGTGGCGCAGTGCGACAAGCTGCTGGCCGGGTGAAGGTCGCGGCCGAAGTGGTGCGGGAGCCGGCTGACGCGCGTCGGCCGGCGGTGCGGATCGCTCAGCAGCGCTGGTTCACCCCCTGGCTGTTCCTGCTGCCCGGCCTGGCCGTGGTGCTCGGCTTCAACCTGTTCCCGTTCCTGAACACGGTGGTGCTGGCCTTCACCAACGCCAAGGTGTTGGGCGGCGGCCACTTCACCGGCGCGGACAACTTCGTCCGCATGCTGCGGGACCCCGCGTTCTGGACGGCGGTCGGCAACAGCGCGCTCTACATCGTCGGTGTGGTCCCGCCGCTGGTGATCCTGCCGTTGCTGCTGGCGCTGCTGGTGGAGCGCAAACTTCCCGGCATCACGTTCTTCCGCACCGCGTTCTTCACGCCGGTGATCGCCTCGATCGTCGTGGTCGGCCTGATCTGGACCTGGCTGCTGGATTCCCGTGGCCTGGTCAACGACGTGCTGCGGGCGTTGGGCGTGCTGACGACGCCGATTCCTTTCCTCACCGACGAATGGCTGCTGCTGGCCAGCGCCATGCTCGTGACGGTGTGGAAGGGCCTGGGCTACTACATGATCATCTACCTGGCCGCGCTGGGCACCGTGTCCAAGGACCTGCACGAGGCCGCGCAGGTGGACGGGGCCGGCTGGTGGCGGCGGCTGTGGTCGGTGACGCTGCCGGCGCTGCGGCCGACCATGGTGCTGGTGGCCGTGCTGTCCGCGGTGTCGGCGTTCCGCGTGTTCTCCGAGGTGTACCTGCTGGCCGGGCCGGCCGGCGGCCCTGGCGGCGCCGACACCACGCTGGTGATGCTCATCCAGCAGGTCGGCACCGGGCTGACCGGCGATCTCGGCTACTCCTCGGCGCTGTCGGTGGTGCTGTTCGTGCTCACCCTCGGACTGCTGCTGCTCACCAACCGGCTCAACCGCAAGGAGGACCTGTGAGCAGCCGGAACATCGGCCGGTACCTGTTGCTGCTCCTGGTCCTGGCGATCACCGTCGGCCCGTTCCTGTGGCAGCTGTCGACCTCGCTCAAGGGCGTCACCGAGGACATCTACTCGACGCCGCCGCAACTGTTCCCGCAGCATCCGACGCCCGGCAACTACGCGCGGGTGGCCGACGCGGTGCCGATCTGGTCGTTCGCGCTGAACTCGTTGCTGGTCGCGGTGACCAACGTGGTGGCCAACTGCCTCGGCGCGGCCATGGCCGGTTATGCCTTGGCCCGCCTGCGTTTCCGTGGCCGGACCGCGGCGTTGACGGTGTTCCTGGCCAGCCTGCTCGTGCCGTTCGAGGCGATCATGGTGGCGCTGTTCCTGGTGATGCGCTCGCTGCACCTGAACAACACGCTGGCCGCCGTGGTGCTGCCCGGCTCCATCGCCGCGCTGAACGTGCTGCTGATGCGCAACGCCTTCCTGGCCCTGCCCTCGGCGGTGGAAGAGGCCGCGATCATCGATGGCGCAAACGTGTGGCAGCGGTTCACCCGGATCGCGCTGCCCTCGGCCCGTGGCACCGTCGTGGTGGTCGCGGTCTTCTCGTTCATGTTCAGCTGGGACGACTTCCTGTGGCCGCTGATCGTGCTGAGCGATCCGGCCAAGTACACGCTGACCATCGGGCTGAGTTACCTCCAGGGCACCTTCGTCAACGACCAGCGGCTGGTCGCCGCTGGCACGATGATCGCGGTGGCGCCGCTGGTGCTGCTGTTCGTCGCGGCGCAGAAGTACTTCTTCCGTGGAGTCGGAGAAGGCGCCGTCAAGGGTTGATTACCGGGGAGCGACCGAATGCACGATGACCGCAGCCTGCTCGACGAGCGGCTGACCAGGACCGTCCGCCAGCGCATCCGGCCGGAGGTGTACGGCGCGGCCGTGCCGCTGACGCTGGAGGTCTGGCACGCGCCCGGCGAACCGGTGCCGGTGGCCGAGGCGCTGGCCGCCTCGTACGAGCCGGCCGAGGTCGGCGACGCCTGGGGCGCGCCGTGGGCCACCAGCTGGTTCCGGATGTCCGGCACCGTGCCGGCGGAGTGGGCCGGCCGGCACGTGGAAGCCGTGGTGGACCTCGGCTTCACCCACCCCGGGCCGGGTTTCCAATGTGAGGGCCTGGCGTACACGCCCGAGGGCAAGCCGATCAAGGGCCTGGCCCCGCGCAGCACCCACCTGCCGGTCGGGACTTCGGTCGCCGGCGGCGAGGACGTGCTGTTCTACGTGGAGGCCGCGGCCAACCCGGTGATCCTGGACTTCGTGCCCTTCCAGCCGACCGGGCTGGGCCTGAAGGAGACGGCCGGCGACGAGCCGATCTACCACGTGGTGCGGGCCGAGCTGGCCGTGTTCAACCGTGCTGTCTGGGATCTGTTGTTGGACATCGAGGTCCTGAACAGCCTGAAGAACGAGCTGGACGAGCGGGAGCCGCGACGTTGGGACATCCAACGCTCGCTGGACCGGGCGCTGGACCGCTTGGACTTCCAGGACATCCCCGGCACGGCCGGCCTGGCCCGCGCCGAGCTCTCCGGGGTGCTGTCCAAGCCGGCCAATGCCAGCGCGCATCAGATCACCGCCGCCGGCCACGCGCACATCGACTCGGCCTGGCTGTGGCCGCTGCGGGAGACCGTCCGCAAGTGCGCCCGCACGTTCTCCAACGTGACGGCGTTGATGGAGGAGTACCCGGAGTTCGTCTTCGCCTGCTCGCAGGCCCAGCAGTACGCGTGGATGAAGGAGAAGCACCCGGACGTCTGGGAACGGGTGAAAGCTGGCGTTGCCAGGGGTCAGTTCGTGCCGGTCGGCGGCATGTGGGTGGAGTCCGACACCAACATGCCCGGCGGCGAGGCGATGGCCCGCCAGTTCATTCACGGCAAGCGGTTCTTCCTCGACGAGTTCGGCATCGAGACGGAGGAGGTGTGGCTGCCCGACTCGTTCGGCTACAGCGCGGCCATGCCGCAGCTGGTGAAGCTGTCCGGCTCGCGCTGGTTCCTCACCCAGAAGCTGTCGTGGAACCAGATCAACCGGTTCCCGCACCACAGTTTCTACTGGGAGGGCATCGACGGATCGCAGGTGTTCACCCACTTCCCGCCGGTCGACACGTACAACTCCGACCTGCTCGGCGCGGACCTGGCCCGGGCCAGCCGGCAGTACGCCGAGCACGGCAAGGCCACCCGGTCGCTGGTGCCGTTCGGTTACGGCGACGGCGGTGGCGGCCCCACCCGCGAGATGCTGGAGACCGCCCGCCGGTCCGCCGACCTCGAGGGTTCGCCGCGGGTGACGATCGAGGCCCCGTCGAAGTTCTTCGCCGCCGCCGAGGCGGAGTACGAGGACGCCCCGGTGTGGTCGGGCGAGCTGTACCTGGAGAAGCACCGGGCCACCTACACCACGCAGGCGCGGACCAAGCAGGGCAACCGCCGCAGCGAGCACCTGCTGCGCGAGGCCGAGCTGTGGGCTACCGCTGCGCTGGTTGCCGGCGATTATTCGTACCCGTACGAGCAGCTCGACCGGTTGTGGAAAACCGTGCTGCTGCACCAGTTCCATGACATCCTGCCCGGCAGCTCCATCGCCTGGGTGCACCGTGAGGCCGAGGCTCGGTACGCCGAGGTGGCTGCCGAGCTGGAGTCGTTGATCTCCTCTGCGCTGTCCGCCTTGGCCGGCGAGGGCTCCGAGACCGTCGTCTTCAACGCCGCCCCGCACTCGCGTTCCGGCGTGCCCGGACTCGGTGCCGGGGCAACGGATTCTCTGGGTGCGCAGCCGGTTGCCGTCGAAGACCTGGTGCTGGACAACGGTTTGCTGCGGGTGACCGTCGACTCGCGCGGCCTCATCACCTCGCTGCGCGACCTGGTGGCCGACCGCGAGGTGCTGGCTCCCGGGGCCGTCGGCAACCTGTTGCAGCTGCACGTCGACATCCCCAACCAGTGGGACGCTTGGGACGTGGATCCGTTCTACCGCAACAATGTCCGCGACCTGGTCGAGGCCGACGAGGTCGTCGCCGTCGACGAGGGCAAGGACGTCGGCGCGATCCGGGTCCGGCGCACCTTCGGTCAGTCGTCGTTGACCCAGGTGCTACGCCTGCGCGCCGGTGAGCGGCGACTCGATGTGGAGACCGAGGTCGACTGGCAGGAGGTCGAGAAGTTCCTCAAGGTCGCCTTCCCGGTCGACGTGCATGCCGACCGCTCCACCTCGGAGATCCAGTTCGGCCACCTGCACCGGCCGACCCACGTCAACACCTCGTGGGACGCCGCCAAGTTCGAGATCTGCGCGCACCGTTGGGTGCACGTC
>Ga0310811_10004762_pt1 | contig 17095 bp, 14 predicted proteins | sample YCmetagenome_FD_207642 | JGI IMG/M metagenome (GOLD analysis project Ga0310811, IMG submission 207642) | Soil microbial communities from experimental microcosm in Duke University, North Carolina, United States - YC | ecosystem: Engineered > Artificial ecosystem > Soil microcosm > Unclassified ...
CGGGACGAGGGCTACCTCGCGGAGGCGATGGTCAACTACCTGATGTTGCTCGGCTGGTCGCCCGGTGACGACCGCGAGATCCTGCCCTGGTCGGAGATGATGCCGCTGTTCCGGCTGGAGGACGTCAACCAGTCGCCGGCGTTCTTCGACGAGAAGAAGCTGCGGGCCTTCAACGGCGAGTACATCCGGGCGCTGCCGCTCGACATCTTCGTCGCCCGCTGCGAGCCGTGGCTGGACCCGTCCTGGGACCGGGGTGTGTTCGGCAGGGTGGCGGAGCTGGCCCAGACTCGTATCGCGGTGCTCTCGGAGATCACGGCCAACGTCGACTTTCTCTTCCTGGAGGAGCCCGCCTTCGACCAGGCGTCCTGGGACAAGGCGATGAAGCCGGGGGCGGCGGAGATCATCTCCGGTTACGCCGAGCGGCTGGAGACGGTCAGCTGGGACGCGGAGTCGCTCAAGGCCGCTCTGGAGGAGGTTGGCGCCGAGCGGGGGCTCAAGCTGGGCAAGGCCCAGGCCCCGGTGCGGGTCTCGATCACGGGCAGGACGGTCGGCCTGCCGCTGTTCGAGTCCATCGAGGTCCTCGGCCGAGCCCGCTCCCTCGACCGCCTCCGCACCACCCTGACCAAACTCACCTGATCCCCCCTTCCCTGGGGCGTGATCATGCACGGGTTCGTGAAAGTAGGCCTTGAGCTGCCCGAACACCGGGCGTGATCATGCGCAGGTTCGGGGTTTGGGTGCATGACCTGCACCGACCTCAATCGTGATCATGCGCAGGTTCTTGTTCATGAGGCCTGACCAGGCCGGACGTCTTTCGTGATCATGCACAAGTTCGCGTGAGCATGCCATGAGCTGCCCGTATGCCGTTCGTGATCATGCACTCGGCGGCCCTTGTGGTCTATAGCGACCGGCTGTGGTCGCACTTGCCGAGTGCATGATCACCAATGATGATGCTCCTGGTCAGGGGTCGCTTAGAAGAATGTGCGCATGATCACGTGCGGGGGGTTCGCAGCTCAGGAGCCTCGCGGCCGAACTCGTGCATGATCACGTTTGAGATCTGCGCTGGTCGAGCGTGCAGAAGTCGAACGTTTGCATGATCACGAAAGACGTCACCGCTGGTCAGCGGGCAACTTTACGAACTTGTGCATGATCACGCTCGGGGTTTGGGCAGGTCGGGGGGCACATGCGCGAGCCTGTGCATGATCACCCACCACTACCCCCATCACCCACCGCTGCCACCGTCAGCCGCGGCTACCACTACCACCCATCATTGCCACCGCTACGCACTGTTAGAGGAGGCCGCGGCGGGTGAGGAGGGGGGTGATCTCCGGGTCCCGTCCGCGGAAGTTCCGGAAGGCCGTGAGCGCGTCGACGCTGCCGCCCTTCGACAACAACTCCCGCCGGAACTTGTCGCCGTTCTCACGCTGGAGGCCGCCGTTCTCCTGGAACCACTCCACCGTGTCGGCGTCGAGCACTTCGCTCCAGATGTAGGAGTAGTAGCCGGCGCTGTAGCCGCTCGCCCAGATGTGAGCGAAATACGTGCTCCGATAGCGGGGAGGCACGGCCGCGAGGTCCACTCCGGCGCGCTTCAGCGCCTCCGCCTCGAACCGCTCCGCCTCGCCGCCCGTGTAGGCCGTGTGCCAGGCCCAGTCGAGCAGGGTGGCGGCCAGGTACTCCACGGTCGCGAACCCCTGGTTGAACTTCTGCGCCTCCAGCATGCGGTCCACGAGTTCCTGCGGCATGGGCTCGCCGGTCTCGTAGTGCTTCGCGTAGTGCGCCAGGATCTCCGGATCGGTCGCCCACATCTCGTTGACCTGTGACGGGTACTCCACGAAGTCACGCGGCACGGCCGTACCCGAGAAGCGCGGGAACCTGACGTCGGAGAACAGGGCGTGCAGGGCATGCCCGAACTCGTGGAACATCGTGTTGACCTCGTCGAAGGTCATCAGGGTCGGCTCACCCTTGACGATGTTGAGGTTGTTGACCACGACGGGCCCGGTGCCCAGGAGCGCCGACTGCTTGACCAGGCTGTTCATCCACGCGCCGCCCCGCTTGGAGGCCCTGGCGTGGAAGTCCCCGAGGAAGAGGCCAAGCGGTGTGCCGTCCTCGTTGAAGACCTCGAAGACCCGAACATCCGGGTGGTATCCGTGCAGATCGGACCGCTCGGTGAAGGTGATGCCGTACAGCCGGGTCGCGGCGTGGAAGACGCCCTTCTCCAGGACGGTGTTCAGCTCGAAATACGGCCGCATGCGGGCGCTGTCGATGTCGTAGCGCGCCTTTCGCACCTTCTCGGCGTAGAAGGGCCAGTCCCACGGCTGCACGGCGTGTCCGGCGATCTCCTCGAGGTCGGACTGCTCCTTGCGGGCGTTCGAGACGGCCGGGGGAACGAGTCTGTCGAGCATGTCCGTGACGGCCTGGGTCGTCTTGGCCGTCTGGTCGGCCAGGACGTACTCCGCGTGGTTCGCGTATCCGAGCAGGCCCGCCCGCTCCTGCCGCAGCGTGGCGATCTCGGTGATCAGCTCGGCGTTGGCGGCGCCGCGTCCGGTGGACGCCTCGTGGATCCGCTGCCGCAGCGACCGGTCGGTCAGCTCCGTGAGGTACGGCTGGCTGGTCGGCAGCACGAGTGTCACCAGGTACTCGCCGTCGAGGCCGCGCTCCTTCGCGGTCTCCTGGAGCCCCTGCACCGCGTCGGCCGACAGCCCGTCGAGCTCCGAGACGTCGTCGACGACCACGGCCCGCGCGTTGGTGTCGGCGAGGAGGTTCTGCTGGAACGTCGTCGCCAGCGTGGAGAGCCGCTCGTTGAGCAGCCTGAGGCGCTCCTGGTCCTCCCGGTCGAGTACGGCCCCCGCCCGGGTGAAGTCCGTGAGATACCGATCGAGCAGCCAGCGCTGCTCCTCATCGGCCGCCTCGACCGCCTGGATGCGGGCGAAGAGCTTCGCGTTGAGGTGGACGGCGTCGGCGTGCTTGGCCAGCCTGGGCGTGATGTCCTTCTGGACCTCCTGAACGCCCGGAGTCGCGTCGGAGGACACCTGGTTGAAGAAGACCGTGGAGACGCGGTCCAGGAGCTCTCCAGACCTTTCCAGCGCCTCGATGGTGTTCGAGAACGTCGGCGGCTCCGGATCGTCCGCGATCGCCGTCACCTCGGCGAGATGCTCGGCCATGCCCTGCTCGAACGCCGGCGCGTAGTGCTCCTCCCTGATCTCCCGGAACGGAGGCAACCGGTAGGGGAGCGGGCTGGTGCTCAGGAAGGGATTCGTGTCCGGCGTCATCGGTGACGACTCCTCACAGGGGTGCTGACGTGTGGTTCCACCCTCGCATAAGTCAAGCTCACGCTGTGATCGCAGGACGCGCGAGAATCGTTTTGGTGGTGGGTCCCAAGCTGGGCTATTCTTTCGGAGTCGCAAGCGGCCCCTGTGGTTCGCGAGCAGATGGGGTATGGGGTAATTGGCAGCCCGGCTGATTCTGGTTCAGCTAGTCTAGGTTCGAGTCCTGGTACCCCAGCTGGATCCCCCCATGGGATTCTGCTGGATAAGATGCAGTGCGAAGGTCCCGTCGTCTAGTGGCCCAGGACGCCGCCCTCTCAAGGCGGTAGCGGCGGTTCGAATCCGCTCGGGACTACTCACTGCGCAAGGCTCCGTCGTCTAGTGGCCTAGGACGCCGCCCTCTCAAGGCGGTAGCGCCGGTTCGAATCCGGTCGGGGCTACAAACTCGGGTAGAACCCTCGGACGTTCCTGTCCGGGGGTTTTTCGCCGTTTTCGGGCATTTCGCCCGCCCACGCGCCCACCCACTGCCCACCCCGCCGCCCGCTGTCCATCGCGGCTCTTCGCGGCCTTGCAAGCTGTCCGGCATCATCCGCCGTCTCCGACATTGACTGGACAGCGCCACTATCCAATAATTGGAGAGCGAAGCTATCCAATGGAGGTGTCCGTGTTCACGTTGCTGATGGACGGCCGGGAGGACCGGGTCGAGAGTCTGACCGTTCCGCACGGCGAAGCGATCTTCGGGTGGGTGCGCAAGCCGCATGGCTGGTGCCGCGACGACGCGTGCATACCCGCTTTCCGCGCGGCCGAGGTCGAGACGCCGGAGGGTGTCGACCTCGCCGGGTTCGCCGGGCTGCTGGGCCGGATCGCGGTGGTCGATCCCGTCGAGCGGCTGATCGCGGTGGGCGAGGCCCAGAGGCTCGGCCCGGACACGGCGCCGGATTTCACGCTCGACGGCTTCTCCCTCCGAGAGGCGCGAGGCAGCAAGATCGCGCTCGTCTTCTGGGCCTCCTGGTGCGGTTGCCGCTACGACCTGGCCGCGTGGGACGAGCTCCACGAGGAGCTCTCGCCGAGCGGGCTCACCGTCGTCAGCGTCTCCCTCGATCGTGATCCCGAGGACGCCCGGCCGTGGATCGAGGGCCTGGAGCATCCGTCGCTGATCGACGCCGAGGGCTCGGTGGCGGAGCTCTACAACGTCGTCAACGTGCCGACCGTCGTATGGATCGACGAGGAGGGCCGGATCGCGCGGCCGCAGGACACCATGACCGCGACGGACACGTTCCGTGAGATGAACGGCCTGTCCTCCGAGGACGCCAAGAACGCCCTCCGGAGGTGGGTCCTCGACGAGGAGTCCGGCCTGACGCCGGAGGTCGTACGGGAGCATCTGCGGATCCCGACGGAGGAGGAGCGCCGCGCGCGCCTGCACGCGCGGCTCGCCGCGTGGCTGTTCCGCCATGGCCGTACGGCTCCCGCACAGGGACACGCTCGCGAGGCGGCGGAGCTCGCGCCGCACGATGTGGCCGTCAGGCGGAGCCTGATGCCGCTGAGTGGGGCCGACCCCTTCGGCGACGAGTACTTCAGGCTCAGGGACGAACTGGAGGCCAGGGGGGTGGCCATCTACCGCCCGCTGCCGGACTGGTCGGGGGGAGGCGCCGCAGCGGAGGTGCGCGCCTGAGGGAACCCGCGGCTTTCGATTGCGTTCGGCGGCACCTGGGTTCCAAACTTAGACCCATGACGACGACCGCCAACTCGCGAACGCATTCCTGGTTTCCCCCGACCCCGGCCACCGGGGAGCTCAGCGGGCTGGACTTCCTCCGCGCCCTGATCGACGGGGAGATTCCGCCCCCGCCGATCGCCGGCACGCTCGGCTTCACCCTCGTTCACGTGGAGCCGGGCAAGGCGATCTTCGAAGGGGAGACCGGTGAGCACCTGTACAACCCGCTGGGCTCGATCCACGGCGGCTACTACGCCACCCTGCTCGACTCGGCCCTCGGCTGCGCGGTGATGACCCGGCTACCGGCCGGCCGGGGCTACACCACCACACAGTTGGGGGTCCACATGATCAGGCCGGCGTTCGCCCACACCGGAGTCCTCCGCTGTGAGGCGAACACCGTGCACGTCGGAAGGACGACCGCCACCGCGGAGGCGCGGCTCGTGGGCGCGAACGACGGCAAGCTCTACGCCCACGGCACGACGGCCTGCGCTATTTTCCCGACCGCGCCTTGAACAGGGCCCGCTTGGCGGCCTTGCCCACCTGCTGGTCCGGGTGGGCGTCGCCCACGGCCTCCAGCAGCTCCTCCAGGTGCGGGTGAGGGACCTTCCAGATCACGTCGAGCAGGCCGATGATCGTCTGCGCCGTGCCGATGTCGTGGAGGCTGCTCACGAACTCGGTGCGGCCGAGACCCGCTGAGATCGTCCACATGTCGAGGATCAACCAGTGCGTGTCCGCCTGGGTGGGCTCGAGAGCGTCCTCGGCGTCGAGTTGGGCGAGGTGGGTCGCGGCGTACGGCCGGAGCGAGGCCTCCTCGAGCGCCTCGCGCCAGGCCGGTACGGCGGCCTCGCCGAGGGAACCCACCATGCTGGCCGCCTGGACCCGGATGAGGGCGTCGGCCTCGTCCTCCGCGGCCGCGGCCAGGAGTTCGGAAGCCGCGCGACCGGGGTCGCGAAGGGCCATCCAGGCGGCGAACTCGGCGTCGGCCTCCTCCTCAGGCAGGTCGGCGCTGAACGACAGCAGATCGAGGGCCGTCATCGCGTCGATCGCCGGACGGGCGTCCACCTCGATGTCCGCCTCATCGATCATGTGCACGACGCCTTCGGTGCCGAGCGGCGTCAGCGTGACATCGCTGTCCTCGACGGTGACCATTCCGTAGCCCGTTAGCCAGGCGATGACGGGGGCGAGCGGGTCGCCGGCGGCGGCCCACGCGTCCGTGCCGAGATCGTCGTACTCGGCCGTCGCCTCGGCCAGCTCGTCTCGCAACTCGTCGAGAGAGCGGCTGCCGCCGTTGAGCAGGACCCTGATCAGCAGTGCCCGGGTGAGCCCGGAAAGGGCAAGGGTCAGGTCGTCGTCGTCGAGTTCGGGGTCGCCGTAGTCGATCGAGTGCAGACCGAGCATCCAGACGTCCAGGGCGTCCTCGTCGTCCTCGAACGGCCAGGCGGCGGTGTCGGAGTCGACGCTCACGGTGTCTTCGCCGTCGGGAGCGATGAACTCCAGATCGATGGCGAGGTTCCAGATGTTCCAGAGGGACTGCGGCTCGGACAGGCCGAGCACCTTGACGGCGTCGGCGACCTCCTCGTCACTGAGCAGGGTCTCCTCGCCGACCTTGCGGCCCGTGCCGACCCACAGCGCCAGATCGCGCGCCTGGCCGACGAGCCCGACCTGGCGGGCGGCCCCGGCCAGCTCGGAGTCGGGCCGCAGCCGGATGGTGGGGAGGTCGGAGATCTCGTCGGCGAAGGGCTCGAAGTCGCCGAGGCTCTCGTCCTCGTCGAGCTCGTCCTCCTCCTCGTCCCAGTCGCGCTCGGAGAGTGCGTCCTCCATCGCGTCGACGAAGTCGTCCTCGAGTTCGTCGAGCTCCTCGATCAGACCCTCCAGCGTGTCCGAGCCGGCCGACAGGTGGCCGGTCGAGGACAGGAAGGTCAAGTACGCCCGGAGGGCCGGCACCATGCCGTCCGCGGCGGCGTCGGGATCCTCGACGGCCTGCGGCATCCGCTCCAGAAGCAGGTTGCGCAGATCCTGTCGTTTCCACAGCCCTGCGTCGCCCTTGACGTCCAGGCGATGCCACAGCGCGGCCGGGCCCACGAGGTCAGGGTCACTGCCCGGTGCGTTGGCCGGCGCCCAGAGGATGAATTCTTGGAGCAGGGGACGCAGTTCAGCGGCGGCTGCCTCGATGCGATCTGTCACCCCGCCAGCCTAGGGCCAACAGCCGCAGCTCTCTAATCAGTTAGCCCGCCGCATCGCCTCGGTGATCCTCTCGGCCGCGGCGAGGACGGGGGCGGCGTGCATACGGCCGGGCGTGCGGGTGAGGCGCTCGATCGGACCCGACACCGAGACGGCCGCGATCACCTTGCCGCCGGCGCCGCGGATGGGGGCGGAGACGCTGGCCACGCCTTGTTCGCGCTCGCCGACGCTGTGGGCCCAGCCCCTCCTGCGTACGCTCGCGAGGGTGGCGGCGGTGAACTTGGCCCCCCGCAGCCCGCGGTGCAGCCGGTCGGGCTCCTCCCAGGCGAGGAGGATCTGCGCCGCGGATCCGGCGGTCATCGGCAGCGCCGACCCGACGGGAACCGTGTCGCGCAGGCCGCTCGCCCGCTCCGCCGCGGCGACGCAGACGCGCTCGTCCCCCTGGCGGCGGTAAAGCTGCGCGCTCTCCCCGGTGAGGTCGCGGAGGTGGATGAGGACGGGCCCGGCGACCGCGAGAAGCCGGTCCTCTCCCGCCGCGGTGGACAACTCCGACAACCGGGGTCCCAGAACGAATCGTCCCTGCGTGTCGCGGGAGACGATGCGATGGTGCTCCAGCGCCACCGCGAGCCGGTGTGCCGTGGGCCTGGCAAGTCCGGTCGCCTGGACCAGCTGTGCGAGGGAAGCGGGGCCCGCCTCCAGGGCGTTGAGTACGAGAACCGCCTTGTCGAGTACTCCGACCCCGCTAGAGTTGTCCATACCCCGATACTGCCGTCTCGGTATCCGAGATGCAAACCCAATACGGGAACACAGCGGGTACAGTGTCCATATCCCGATATTTCCGTCTCATCATCAGAGATGCCGGGGTAGAGCGCAAGGAGGCGTCACAATCATGGGCCGCACACTGGCTGAAAAAGTCTGGGAGAAGCATGTCGTCCGCCGCGCAGAGGGCGAACCCGACGTGCTCTACATCGACCTGCACCTCATCCACGAGGTGACCAGCCCGCAGGCCTTCGACGGCCTGCGTCTCAGCGGCCGGACCGTGCGCCGTCCCGACCTCACGATCGCCACCGAGGACCACAACGTCCCGACCGTGCTCGGTCCCATCGCCGACCTGGTGTCGCGCACCCAGGTCGAGACCCTGCGCAAGAACACCGCCGAGTTCGGCATCCGGCTCCACCCCATGGGGGACGCGGGCCAGGGCGTCGTGCACATCATCGGCCCCCAGTTCGGTCTCACGCAGCCCGGCATGACGGTCGTCTGCGGCGACTCCCACACCTCCACGCACGGCGCCTTCGGGGCGCTGGCCTTCGGCATCGGCACCTCCGAGGTGGAGCATGTGCTGGCCACCCAGACTCTGCCCGCCTACCGGCCCAAGACGATGGCGATCGAGGTCGCCGGCGAGTTGCCGGTCGGCGTGACGGCCAAGGACCTGATCCTCGCCATCATCGCCCAGATCGGCACGGGCGGCGGCCAAGGCTACATCGTGGAGTACCGCGGCGAGGCCGTGCGCAAGCTCTCCATGGAGGGCCGGATGACGGTCTGCAACATGTCGATCGAGGCCGGGGCCAGGGCCGGGATGATCGCGCCGGACGAGACGACGTTCGAGTACCTCCGCGGCCGGCCCCACGCCCCCACGGGGACGGCGTGGGACGAGGCCGTCGAGTACTGGAAGAGCCTGCGCACCGACGACGACGCCGAGTTCGACAAGGTCGTGCACATCGACGCCTCGACGCTGACGCCCTTCGTCACGTGGGGGACAAATCCCGGCCAGGGCGCGCCGATCGGCTCTGCCGTACCCTCGCCTGAGGACTTCGCCGACCCGGTCCAGCGGTCCGCCGCGGAGCGGGCGCTGGAATACATGGGGCTGGCCGCCGGCACACCGCTCCGGGACGTCGAGGTGGACACGGTCTTCGTCGGGTCCTGCACCAACGGCCGGATCGAGGACCTTCGCGCCGCGGCCGACATCCTGCGCGGCCGCACGGTCGTGACCCGCACGCTGATCGTCCCCGGGTCGATGCAGGTCAAGAAGGCCGCCGAGGAGGAGGGCCTGCACGAGGTGTTCAAGGCCGCCGGCGCCGAGTGGCGCGAGGCGGGCTGCTCGATGTGTCTCGGAATGAACCCCGACACGCTCAAGCCGGGGGAACGCAGCGCCTCGACCTCCAACCGCAACTTCGAGGGCCGTCAGGGCAAGGGCGGACGGACCCACCTGGTGTCGCCGCAGGTCGCCGCCGCGACCGCCGTCACCGGCCGGCTCACCGCCCCCGCCGACCTCTGATCCCGGCCCGTTCCTAGGAGAGAACACTCATGGACGCCTTCACCACCCACACCGGCCGGGCCGTGCCGCTGCGCCGTAGCAACGTCGACACCGACCAGATCATCCCGGCCGTCTGGCTCAAGCAGGTCAGCCGTACCGGCTTCGAGAACGGCCTGTTCTCCGCCTGGCGCGAGGACCCGGCCTTCGTCCTGAACGACCCGGTCTACGAGGGCGCCTCGATCCTCGTCTCCGGCCCCGACTTCGGCACCGGATCCTCCCGCGAGCATGCGGTCTGGGCGCTCCAGCAGTACGGCTTCCGCGTCGTCATCTCCGCGAGGTTCGGCGACATCTTCCGGAACAACTCCACGAAGATGGGCCTGCTGCCGGTCGTGCTCCCCGCCGACGTCGTCGAGCGCATCCAGGCCGCGGTCGAGGCGGACCCGGCCGCCGAGGTGACCGTCGACCTCGTCGAGCGGCAGGTACGGCTCGGCGATCTGGTGGCGGAGTTCGAGATCGACGACTACACGCGGTGGCGCCTGATGGAGGGCCTGGACGACATCGGGCTCACTCTGCGTCACGCGGACGACATCGCGGAGTATGAGAACGGCCGCCAGCGGTGGCTGCCGACGACCGTCTGAACGATCTTCAGAGCGTATATTGCCTGCTGGCACGGCGACTGTGTGATGCGCAGCGCCGTGTCGGCGCGCTAGCCTTACCACAGGAGAAGCGGTGCGCCCGATTCGACGGTGCTCGCCATCTGTGACGTGGCATATCGGGACATAACCCATGCGGCTCGCCCGGCCGGACGCCTTCATCGCCTGTCTGGACGGCGCATTCGACACGCCGAGCAGGCGAAACATGCCCCCCGGTGATTGAGTCCCGCGCCCTCGTCCCCTAATTTCAAGCGCGTAAGGGGGAGGAACCAATGAACAAAAAAGAACTCGTCGACGCGATCATCGACCGCGTAGGTGACCGGAAGACGGCCACAGAGGCCGTCAACGCGGTACTCGACGCGATCCAGCAGGCCGTCGCAAGTGGTGACAAGGTTTCGATCACCGGCTTCGGCGCTTTTGAGATGGTGCACAAGCCCGCCCGTACGGCGCGCAACCCTTCGACCGGCGACCCGATCAAGGTTGCGGAGAGCTGGGCGCCGAAGTTCCGCCCTGGCGCCGACTTCCGCGACCAGGTCAACGCCGGGGGCAAGGCGTCCTCGAAGAGGAAGTAATCAGCGGAACCATCATCAGAGCCATGAAACGGCGTCCGGTAACCCCGGGCGCCGTTTCCGCTTGTCCGGGGCCTGCCCTCCTGCGGCCGGTTCCCCGCGGGCTCAGGCCGTATCGGTGCCGGTCCCGGGGAGCGGGAACGTGGAAAGCGTCACGTAGGTGATCCGCTCGCCGGTCATGACGATGTTGACCCGCTGCCCGGACCGCAGGTGCCGCAGCGGCCCGGCGTCGAACGCGGCGGCGTCGAACGGGATCTCCGTCCCGTCGTCGAGGAAAACCGATCCCGAGCGGGTCTCGCCGTCGAAGGTCTTCACAGTGGCCTGCACATGATCAGACTACTCACGATGACCCGCCTGCCGGCACGGCTCAGCCGTACATCAGGAGGCTTCGTCCCCATCGGGGGAGGACGGGGACACGCTGTATGACGCGAGCCCCCGGACGATGATGTCGAGGCCCAGCTCGAACCGGTAGTCGTTGGTCTCGCCCACCATCAAGTCGGCGAGGGCGACCAGGTTCGGGAAGCGGTCGGGCGGCAGCGAGGCGAAGTAGTTCTCCGTCTCCGTGCTGATCGTCTGCCAGGAGGCGTCGCTCATGCGCTCCCGCCACATGTTCTCCTCGAGGGTGAAGCCGTCCATGTACGTCGAGAGCAGGTCACCGGCGATCGCCATCACATTGTCGGGCAGGCCGCCGGCCCTGAGGATGGCGAACAGCTTCTCGATGTGCGGGAGCAGTTCCACCGTGAAGGGGACGTGTGCCATAGAGATCCGGGCCATGTCGCGGTGACGCAGCAGGCGCTCACGCCCTGATCGGGCGAAGTCCTTGATCTGCTCCTGCCACGTCTCGGGATCGGGCTCCGGCAGATCGACGCCCTCGAACAGCCGGTTGTACATCAGCCGGAGCAACTCGTCCTTGTCGTCGACGTGGACGTACAGCGCCGACACGGCGACGCCGAGCTCGGCCGCGACCTGGCGCATGCTCAGCTTGTCGAAGCCGTCCCTGTCGAGGACGACGAACGCGGCGTCGACGATCCGCTCCCTGGTCAGAGGAATCCTGGCCGGAGCCTGGCGCTTCCGCGGACGCTCCCACGGCGGTGTGGGCACGTCGTCCTGCTGACTCATGAGGTCCTCCCGCTGTCGCGCCCATCGTAGGGAACGGCGCTCGGTGCGGGCGAACAGCGCTTCTTTTTGAGATATATCTTGTCTCTCCTCAAGTTGAGATATATCGTGAGAACACCGAACTTGGCACTGAGCACTGTTCAATAGTAGAACAGTGCTCAGTACATTGTGAACAGTGTTCTTTCGGTTTCAGGAGGAGTGATGGTCAATCCCACCGATGTGACGGCGTCCGCGGCGCCGGCCGGTGAGGCCATGCCGTACAGGTGGCGCTGGGCGGCTCTGTTCGTGATCCTCGCCGCGGAGGTCATGGACCTGCTTGACGCCATGGTCACCAACATCGCCGCGCCCACCATGCGCGCCGACCTCGGAGGAACCCCCGCGACGATCCAGTGGCTGGGCGCCGCGTACACGCTCTCGATGGCCGTGGGCCTGATCACCGGCGGCAGGCTGGGTGACATCTTCGGGCGCAAACGGATGTTCCTGATCGGCGCCGTGGGGTTCACCCTCGGGTCGCTGGCCTGTGCCGTCGCGCAGTCGCCCGAGATGCTGATCGGCGCTCGCGTCATGCAGGGCCTGTTCGGCGCGGTGATGCTTCCCCAGGGTCTGGGGATGATCAAGGAGATGTTCCCGCCGAAGGAGATGCAGGCCGCCTTCGGAATGTTCGGCCCGGTCATGGGGCTCTCCGCCGTGGGCGGTCCGATTCTGGCCGGCTGGCTCGTCGAGGCCGACTACTTCGGCACCGGCTGGCGCATGATCTTCCTCATCAACCTGCCCCTCGGCGCCGCCGCGCTGCTCGCCGGCATGCGCTACCTGCCCGAGTCGAGGTCGCCGCACCCGCTCAGGCTCGACATCCCCGGGATCATCCTCGCCTCGCTCGGCGGATTCCTGGTGATCTACCCCCTGGTTCAGGGGCGTGAGAGCGACTGGCCCGCCTGGACGTTCGTCATGCTCGGGGCGGCGGTCATCGTCTTCGCGGCGTTCGGCTGGTTCGAGTCGCGCAAGAGCCGCCAGGGCGGTGACCCGCTGATCGTGCCCAGCCTGTTCCGTAAGCGTGCCTTCACGGGCGGCCTTCTCACGGGCACGGTGTTCTTCTCCGGCATGGCCGGCTTCATGCTGGTCTTCAACCTGTACACCCAGATCGGGCTCGGCTACTCCACGCTGAAGGCCGGACTGACGATGGTGCCCTGGTCGGCCGGCATGATCGTCGGATTCGGGCTCGCCCAGGCCGTGCAGAGGTTCGGGCGCAAGGTGCTGCACGGCGGCACCTTGATCATGACCGTCGGTGTGATCGCCGTGCTGTTCACCGTGAGCTCCGCCGGGCTCGAGGTCACGCCGTGGCAACTCGTTCCGGCTCTGATCGTCAGCGGTGTGGGGATGGGCCTGCTGATGGCGCCGTTCTTCGACATCGTCCTGGCGGGAGTGGAGCAGCACGAGACCGGATCGGCGTCCGGCACGCTCACGGCCGTCCAGCAGTTGGGGAACGCCTTCGGCGTGGCGCTGCTCGGCACGGTCTTCTTCGATCTGCTGGGCTCCGTTCCGAGCGGTGCGACCTTCGACCACGCCATGAAGGTCACCCTCTGGGTGGTGGCCGGAATGCTGATCGTCACCTACGCGGTGGCCTTCCTCCTCCCCAAACAAGCCCGAGAGGAGACCCCCGCCTAACCCCCCACCCCCTCCGCCGTGATCATGCACAGGTTCGTGATCATGGTGTCCGACCAGCCCAAACCCCGGTCGTGATCATGCGCAGATTCGGATTTACCCGGGTCCACCTGGGAAAACATCGCCCGTGATCATGCACGGGTTCGCGTGTGACGCTCCCGACCTGCTGATCCTCCATGTGTGATCATGCGCAGATTCGCACGGACGTGGGCCTGCCTGGGAAGACGGCGAGCGTGATCATGCGGAGCATGAGTCCTATGATCACGCTCGCGGCGTTGTCCGCCCAGGTGCCGTACGGGCTGGCCGCAGTGTGTGGGTGCAGTCCGCCGGATGCATGCATGATCACGGTCGATGTTTCGGCTGGTCGAACGCGTTGATCCCGAACCTGCGCATGATCACGGAGAGGGTTGCAGCAGGTCAGGCCTGACATCCACGAATGTGTGCATGATCACGGGCGGCGTTTTCCCTGGTGAACCCGCGTAAGCCCGAATGTGTGCATGATCACGCCGAAGGGTTGGGCTGGTCAGGCACCGTGATCACGAACCTGTGCATGATCACGGCGGAGGGGTGGGGCGGAGGATGTGGGGGGTGATTTGGGTGGTGGCGGGGCCCAGGCCGAGGGCTTGGGCTTGTTCGAGGTCCTCGATCGTGTCGACGTCCCGCCGGACCGAGGGGATCCCCTCCAGCGTCAGCTCCTTCGCTCCGCCCGACAGGTGCCTGGCCCTCGACTCGCCCCCGAATCTCGGGTGGAACGCGATCCCGGGCCGTACCCCGTAGAAGGTGGTCCCCACATCGGTGGCGTCCGGGACGAAGGACTCGTCGAAGTCGAGCGCCGCCGTCAGCACCCGTTCCAGCTCCAGCGGCCGCAACGCCGGCAAGTCCGCCTGAAGGGCTCCCACGGCGTCGCCGGGCGCGAGCCGCACCGCCTCCGCCGCGCCCACCCGCAACGCGGCGTTGAGCCCCGTGTCCGGGTCGTCCACCACATGCGCGCCGAGCGCGGCCAGCCGTTCCGCCGGCACCGGGTCCGCGGTCACCACCACGACGCGGGCCACGAGAGCGCAGGTCAGCGCCGCCGACACTGTGTCGCTCGCGATGGCCACGGCCAGGTCGGCCCGGTACGGCCCGGCCGCACCGGCCAGCCGTGTCTTGGCCCGGATGAGAGTCTTGACCGGCACCACGATGGACCATCGAGGGAGCTGCATAACCTTAAGCATCCCGCCTCGACATTCCGGCGGCGCAGCCGGGAGACTTGAGCCGCGCGCGCGTGACCTGGAGGCCAGGTGGCGGGGCGCAGCGATGCGACACATGGAGACTCAGCGGCCGTCGAACGCGGCCGTGAAGGAGGAGAAGTGAGCCAGCCCAGCGAGCCCACCGGAGAGGTGGAGCAGTCGCCGTCCGGCGAGGCTCGGACACCCGCTTCGAGGCGCAGTGCGCGCCCGCCCCGCTTCTGGGAGTTCCTCGCCGTCCTGATCGTGAAGCCGCTGTCGCTACTGTTCGTCAGGCGGAGATGGCGTGGGGGCGAGAACATCCCGCGCAAGGGCGGCCTGATCATCGCGGCCAACCACCTGTCCTGGTCGGACCCGGTGCTGCTCTCGCACTACCTCTACAACACCGGTCGCTGGCCGATCATCTTGGCCAAGTCGGGGATCTTCAAGGTCCCGGTGCTCGGTCACGCGGTCGCCCAGTTGCGGGCCATCCCGGTCCACCGCGGGAGCACCGAGGCCACGCAGTCGCTCAAGACCGCGGAGGAGCGGCTCAGGGCGGGCGGCTGCATCCTGTTCTACCCGGAGGGCACGATCACCCGCGACCCCGACCTGTGGCCGATGGCGTCCAAGACGGGCGCGGCACGGCTGGCCCTCGCGACGGGTGTGCCGGTGGTCCCGATCGCCCACTGGGGCGCCCAGGAGCTCCTGCCGTACGGCGAGAAGAAGCCGCGGCTGTTCCCTCGCAAGACGTTCCACGTGGTCGCCGGCCCGCCGGTCGACCTGTCGAAGTACGCCGGCCTGCCGCTGCGCGGATCGGTCCTGCGCGACGCGACGGCCGACATCATGGCGGCGGTCACCGATCTGCTCGCCGGGATCCGGGATGAGAAGGCGCCCGAAGTCCCGTATGACCCGAAAAACGCTGCACAGGACTGAGCACGACGTACGGTAGGGAATGGCACGTGACCGCGAGCCTGGGCGATGAGGAGTGGTGAGCGACCAGTGAGCAAGGCGGTCGTCTTCGGTACAGGCTCGTGGGGCACCACGTTCGCGATGATCCTCGCTGAGGCGGGCACCAGCACCGCCCTGTGGGGGAGGCGGGCGGAGGTCGTCGACGCGATCAACGATCGGCACGAGAACCCCGAGTACCTTCCCGGCGTGAAGCTGCCCGAGACCCTGCGCGCCACGACCGATCCCGTCGCGGCCATGGACGGGGCGGACTTCGTCGTCCTCGCCGTCCCCGCGCAGACGCTGCGCGGCAACCTCGCGGTGTGGAAGGACGCCATCCCGCCCGGCGCCGTGCTGGTCAGCCTGATGAAGGGCGTCGAGGTGGGCACCGGCAAGCGGATGAGCGAGGTCATCTGCGAGGTCGCCGAGGTGCCGGAGAGCCGTGTGGCGGTGGTCTCCGGGCCCAACCTGGTCCCCGAGCTGGCCCGCCGGCAGCCGGCCGCGGCCGTCGTCGCCTGTACGGACGAGGAGGTGGCCGGCAGGCTCCAGGACGCCTGCCACCTGCCGTGGTTCCGCACCTACACGAACGCCGACGTCGTCGGCGTCGAGCTCGGCGGCGCGGTCAAGAACGTCATCGCACTGGCCGTGGGCGTCGCGGCGGGCATGGGCCTCGGCGACAACATCCGGGCCACGCTGATAACCCGCGGGCTCGCCGAGATCGCCCGACTGGGCGGGGCGCTCGGCGCCGACCAGCACACCTTCGCCGGTCTCGCGGGGATGGGCGACCTGATCGCGACCTGTACGTCGCCCCTGTCCAGGAACCGGACCTTCGGGGAGAACCTCGGGCGTGGCATGACACTGGCCGAGGTCGTGGCCGCGACCAAGCAGACGGCCGAGGGCGTGAAGTCCTGCGAGTCGGTCCTCGAGCTGGCCAGGAAGCACGATGTGGAGATGCCCATCACCGAGGTGGTCGTGGGAGTGGTCCACGACGGTCTGACGCCCAGTGAGGCCGCGCTCCTGCTGATGAACCGGACTCCCAAACCGGAGCGATACGGTCTGTGAACCCCATGAGGCGGTCGCGGAAGAGGCCCGGGGAGAACACCCGGGCCGTCCATCTGCCCTCGCCTCCGCTGCCCCGTCAGGTCCCGATCGGCCTTCCCGTCTGGCGGACCGCCTCGTGGAGTTTCGAGTCGTCCGGCGAGCACGCCGACGTCCTGGCGGGCCGCATGCCGGGTTTCGCCTACAGCCGCCTCGACAACCCGACCGTCGCGGCCTTCGCCGCCGGGGTGGCGGCCCTCGAAGGCGCCGCCGCACCCGATGACGTGTCGGGCCAGGCCTTCCCGTCGGGAATGGCCGCGATCAACACGGTCTTCCTGAGCTTCCTCCGCGCCGGGGCGCACGTCGTGGCGCCCGCCCCCGTGCACGGGGGGACGTACGCGCTGCTGACCGACGTGTTGTCCCGGTTCGGGGTGACCGTGGACTTCGTCGACTACACCGACCTGCGGCGGGTCCACGCCGCGATGCGGTCGACGACGAAGATCG
>Ga0310811_10004763_pt1 | contig 17094 bp, 19 predicted proteins | sample YCmetagenome_FD_207642 | JGI IMG/M metagenome (GOLD analysis project Ga0310811, IMG submission 207642) | Soil microbial communities from experimental microcosm in Duke University, North Carolina, United States - YC | ecosystem: Engineered > Artificial ecosystem > Soil microcosm > Unclassified ...
AGGCGTTCCTCGGCGAATACATCCGCTGGCTGGACGACACGGAAATGCTGCCTGACGACAAGCAGGACTACGTGGACACCATGCAATCCGCAATGCGACAGTTGCTCGAACTCCATAAGGAGATGACCGGCAAGCGAGGCCTCCAAACGTTGGGTGAGGTCCTGGACCGGGTTGTGCCGGTCATCCTCGCCAAAAGCGGCGTCACGGAGGTACGGCAATGAACGATAACCAGACCGCCACCTGGTGGAGCCCAGACGGCTTCGATCGCCGCGCCAATCCCGTCGCGTGGGATATGGCGATGACTGCACTTAACGCTGCTGAACAGACCAAGGATTATTTCCGAGTTCTCAACGACTGCGGCTACGAGTTCGTCGACCAAGAGGCAGACTTTGAGCATTCGGAGTTCAAGCTGAATGTCGCGATCAATGACGGCATCGACGGGGCGAGGCAGCGCCACGCCTTTGTCGAGGTCCTCAGCATCGATATGACCCTCTCGCGGTTTTTCGTTGACGGTCGGCATCTGGATGCCTTCTTCGCCACGAAATATCTGGAACTTCGAAAAGACTTCGGCGCAATCCGCGCGAGCTCGGCGCAGTGCGACATGCGACGCTATTTTCTTGCCTTTATTCGTTACGGGCATGGCAAGGACACGGTCGATTCCGATGGTTGTCAGACACGCGATGAGTGGGTGCTGGCGCAACGCCAGAGAGAGCAGTGGCGGCAGCGGCAAGAGGAAGAGAAGAAGCGCGCGGCTGCCGCTCCACCGCACTAGCGGCGCCGCCGCTCCACCTGCCTCAAACTTCGGCCTGCCAGCCCTCAACCAGGGAACGCCCTCCTCTTGTCCATTCCGTTCAAAGAGATCAATTCGGCGGCTCTCACGCAGTCCCAGGCGCTGCTGCGGGAGTGGTTTCCCGCTGGCCGTCTCAAGGGGCGAGAGTTCGTCGTCGGCAATCTCTATGGCGACGTCGGCGAATCCCTTTCCGTCAACGTTGATACCGGGAAATGGGCCGACTTCTCGACCGATCACCGCGGTGGTGACCTGATCAGCCTGATGGCGGCCACGCTGTTCCATGGCGATCAGGCCGAGGCCGCCCGCGAGCTCGGCAAGCGCCTGGGCGTGATGGACGTGGGTGCCTTCGGCATCGGCAGCCGGCCAGCGTTCAGCGAGCCCCCCACCGCGACTGAATCCGCTGCAAAGCCGTCCTGGCACTCCTCAGCGCCGCCAGACGATGAGCCTGATCCCCGCATTAGCGGCTGGGACCACGTTTATGCCTATCGCGACGAGCATGGGCGCCGCATCCGCTATATCCTGCGCAAGGACGCGGCTGACGGCGGTCGAAAGAGGTTCAGCCAGCTCACCTATGGCGTGCTCGATGGCGTTACAGGGTGGCACTATCGTAGTGCGAACGAGCCGCGCTGCCTCTATGGCCTGGACCGGCTAGCGGCGATGCCAGGCGCCCCGGTCATCGTTTGTGAGGGCGAGAAAGCGGCCGATGCGGCGCAGGCGCTATTCCCTGACCGCCCCTGCATCTCCTGGAGCGGAGGTGCGGCCGCTGTCGATAGGAACGACTGGTCACCGCTGGCGGCCCGCCGCGTGGTGATCTGGCCTGACAATGACGAGCCCGGGCAGAAGGTTGCGGGGGCCCTGGTATCCCTTCTGCGTCCTCTGGCGGCCGATCTCTGGCGGCTGCGTGTCGATGACATCTACGACCAGGATGGCGTCGGCGGCGATGCTGCAGACGTGACGCCCGCCGATCCCTTGGCTTGGGCCAGGGAGCGCATCGAGCGCGCGCCGCCGGCAGGCGACGAGGCCCCGCCCGAAGCGCCCCCGATGTCCGAGGAGGAGATCGAGCAGCTTGCTCGCGGGCCCTTCGATATGAAGGAGCGTACGCCCTTCGCCGAGCCGGTCGATTTCTTCGGTGACGAACAGTTGGGCGCGCCCGTACTTGAGCAGCGGCACGTGCCCGCCGCCCTCTGGGACTTTGTCTCGGATACGGCAGTCCGCATGGGCGTTGACCCCACAGCGGTCGCTCTGAGCGCCCTGGTGGCCTGCGCGTCGGTTATGGATGACAGATGGGCCGTGCAGCCGAAGCGGCGCGACTACACCTGGACGGAGAACCCGCGTATCTGGGGCGCGATCGTCGGTGATCCTTCGATCCTCAAGACGCCCGTCATCAGCGCCTGCACGCGGCCGATCGACAAGCTCGAACAGGCGGCCCGGGCTGAGCACGCTAACCAGATGCGACGGTGGAAACAGGACGCCGCCACGGCGAAGAAAGAGAACGAGCCCGCCCCTCCACTGCCGAAGTTGAAACGCTTCCTGGTCGAGGGCACGACGATCGAGGCACTGTCCGAGATCCTGCGCACCGACGACGATTCCAAATTCGAGGCCGCCTGCGGCAAGGTGCTGAGCCGGCACGACGAGATGTCGGAGTTCTTCGGCGCCCTGGACCGCTACAAGTCGGGCGGATCAGGCTCTGGAGACCGTGGCGCCTACCTGCGGCTTTACAATGGTGGCCGCTACACCGTCGACCGGATCATGCGCGGTTCGTTCGCCGTAACGAACTGGTCGGCCTGCTTCCTCGGCGGCATCCAGCCGGGGCCTATCCAGCGCATTGCTCGCGAGGCAGCCGACGATGGTCTCCTGCAGCGCTTCATCTATTGTGTGCCATCCGGCCAGCAGAAGGGAGTGGACCAGGCGCCTAATCAGAGCGCCATCCAGCGCTACGAGCAGCTATTCCCGGCCTTGGTGGCCCTCCACCCCGCCAAGGCGGCCGGCGGCGATTACTTCCCGGCCATCGTGCTGCATGCCGACGCCCACTTCCACCGGGAAGAGATCGACGCGCTGGCTCAGGCAATGTCGGCCATGCCTGACACCTCGGGCCGGCTGAAGGCAGCCTTCGGCAAGTGGCCTGGGCTCTTCGCACGCCTATGCCTCGTCTTCCATCTGATCGGCGTGGCCGACCAACGGGCCAAAGGAGCCAACGCCACCATCCCCACGGTCATCAGCGACGCGACGGCCGGCATGGCGGCCTCGTTCATGCGGGAGATCGTGTTGCCCCATCAGCTGCGCGCCGAGGCGGTAATGTTCTCAACAGATCAGACCGGCCACGCCCGCTGGATCGCAGGCTACATCCTGTCGCATGGCATGGAGCGAGTCAGCATTCGGGACGTGGTGCGAAGCTACAAGACTCTGAGCGCGCCAGAGGCTCGACGTGAGTTGGATGCCGTCATGGCGTCGCTGGTGTCCGTTTCCTGGTTGGAGCCCGAGGAGCCCAGCAACCCGGCCAAGGGCGTATCAGCGTGGACCGTGAACCCGATCGTACACAGCCGCTTCGCCGCCCGCGCCAAGGCTGAGGCGGAGCGGCGCGCAAAGGCCAAAGAGCAGATTGCCGAAGCGGTGGAGCGGTTTAGGATGAGTGCGGCGTAGCAACGTTTTGGCAGCCCATTTTTCTTAGCCGAACCGCGACGCTAGGGTGCGCCACGATCGGGAGGAGAGAACTCGTGAAGCAGGGGGCCGATCTCATCGTTCGCTGTGGCCACAGTATACCGGAGGCCTGATACCGTCGAATTCCCACGGCAAGGTTGGGAAAGAATGAAACTAGACGCAATGCCCGCCCAAATCCGCGAAGGGCGTGCCCTGTTAGGCTGGAGCAGGGACCGGCTTGCCGCAATGGCCGAGGTAACTCCAGGTTCCGTCGCTCGCATCGAGCGAGGAAATCTGGGGGTTCCACTGGCCACTCTGGCCGCCATCCAGGTTGCCCTTGAAAAAGCGGGCGTTATCTTCATCGACAAGAATGTCGGTGGACCGGGCGTCCGGCTAAGAAAGCCATAATGAAAAAAGCAGATCGCTCCGACCGCCTGGTCGAATTGCTTCTGGAACGAATCCTGACTCTTGTTCGGCGGGAGGGTCGTGATCTCAGACTGAACCAGATGGCGATCCTGCTCGTGTGCGATGCCGCTGAGGCCCCTCAAACTGTCCGCGGGCTTGCCCGGTACCTGGAGATAGAAAAGCCGATTGTAACGCGGGCTGTCGACCGGCTGGAGGCCGTGGGTCTGGCGAAGAGGAAGGCAGACCCTAGCGATGGCAGGAGCGTCCTGATCGTTCCCAGCCCAGCCGGACGTCGCTACTGCTCGCGGTTCGCCAGTGCCGCGCCAGCTCGTAAAAAAGCTCCTAGAGGCCGGGCGTGAGGCTGGGGTTCCCCATCTCCGCATGGACCGGCGGCCGAGCAGGCCGGACGTGACCTGCGTAAGTCTATTTTGGGCGTCCATTAGGTGCCCTTGCCAGCGTCTCCGTTATGAGCGACTCTGCTCATTGAGAATCGGAAGATTTGCGGCGACTCGATATCGGGAAAGTGTCAACAAAAATCCTCCGATTCGAGCAATATAAGCGTGACTGTGGTACAGAAACCATATATGTTGTGCAGCGCAGCAACGCTGCTAACGTTTTATGAAGGGGGCCTGCGCGATAGCTCAAATAGGGCTCTCGCCAGGTAGTGCGATGGCGATAAAGCAGACTGACGCCGGCACAGTTGCGAACTGGTTTCTAGCGAATGTTGATCGCGAGAGCGGCGATTCTATCACTCATCTGAAACTGCAGAAGCTAGTGTACTATGCCCAAGCTTGGTACTTAGCTAACTTCAATAAGGCCTTGTTTAGAGAGGATGTGGAGGCTTGGGCACATGGGCCGGTCGCGCCGTCCCTATGGCAACAGTATAAAGATTCCCGTTGGGATGCTCTCTCGGCACCCCAGACACCTCCCGAGCTAACTCAAGAAACGGCGGCATTCCTCAGGGCGGTAATGCGTGGGTACGGAAAATTCGAGGCAAAATACCTTGAAGAAATGACACACCGAGAAGACCCATGGAAAATAACAAGAGGAGATTTGCGCCCCTACGAGCGGTGCTCCAAATGCATTCCGAAGGAGTTGATGCGGGACTTTTATGGGAAAAAAATCAAAAAGTCATGGAAAGGGCCCGTCACCTCTAATCAAGGTTGACGCTAAGCCTACCGCTCCAAAGGTCGAGATCAATTTAGATGACCCCTCCATTTTCTTGGACAAAGAGCATGTTTCGGTAAGCCTGCGATATTTCCAGTCTTCGTGCGAATGTTTCTCTAAGTGGGAAAGGCAGGAGATGAAAAAGTTCAGCGCCACTATCGACAAACTCCGAAATTATACTCCAGGCCTCCTTCGCTCAACCTTCTCACTGTGTGTCATTCATCGGGGGGACCCAGCCGAGGGAAGATTTTCCCTTCCACTGGGTATCAGCCCAGAAATCCCCCTTCATGAGATCAAGATTGATCCGTCAAACAAGCTAAGAATGCACGGCTTCTTCTCAGATTCGGTTTTTTTCCTCCTTTGGTTGGACAGAGAGCACGCTTGCTTTCCTGAATAAGAGACTCGCTTTGGCTCTTTAATTTCTGCCGCTTTCTGTACGGGCCGCGAGCATTCGGCGTATCCCAATCGCCAGCCTCTACGCCGCGGACCGCCGCCTACGTTTAGCGGCAGGAGAGTCTGCGCCCCAACGCGCCTAGGGCGCGTAAATCGACGCCCATGAACCAAAAACGGCTAACAAAAACGGTTCTCCTTCTAGCCTCGTCCTTTCCCTGGCCGAATCGGACTACTCTGCCACGCAACTAGGAGTGTCTGATGCAGTGGTTTTTTGGAAATACGCTCGCGTGGATACTACTGTGCGCGCTGGCTCTAGCGGAGTACGGGAACTATCAGAATGGCAAGAGGGTTGATGCCCTATGCGATCTTACTGGGCCTCATGATTTCGAAGTAGCGCGGCCATTCACCGCACGCGAGCAGATCAACAATATCTGCCTGTCGAGAGGTGACTCTGATGATAGCTCTAGTGACGGCGCGAACGATCCTTGAGGAGCAAGGTGCCAGCGGGCGCCCATCATGCCCTCCCCGCCTCGTCGATCTCGTCCGCTAGTTCCAGGATCTGCTGGCTGATCGCGCTTGCGAACGGCGCTAGGCCATGCTTCCTCTTCGATCCTCCCAGGACCGCCAGCACGGCGACCGCCACGGCTCTGGCATCCTCCTGGTATTCCCGGAGCACGCGGCCTGTGTGCGGGGCGCCATCTTGGTCGGCCAGCGCCTTGGTGGCGGCATCCAGGATGGTCTCAGCGAGTGGGGTCATCTGATGGTTAGATCTTTTCCAGCTTCCCAGGCATTCCACGCCCCATTGTCAAAGCTCGCAATGGCGTCGGCGGCCATCTCATCTCCGACCAGAAGTTCTTCCAGTGCGAGCAGATGCTTCGTGAGCTTTAGCTCAAACGCCGCCCTGGTCAGGGCAACGCTCGCAAATCCAAAATCCTCGCCCGCCTTCTTGGCCTCGCTGACAGTAATAGGCGGCGCGAGTTCTAAGATTGGCATCGTCTCTTCCTCATTTTCTGGGCCCTGGCGGTGGCTGGATCGACGGACTGAACCCGGGCTCCTTCGTCTCGGCAGCCAGCATGGATACCGTAAGGCCCCCTCCCGGGGAGAAGGGGGCGATACAAAGCTTCAAAATCGGCCAGCAGTCGCCTAGCTACCGTTGCCCATCGTGATGACGACCGCGCTGCCGCCAAGGCTGAGCATTAGACCCTCGCGCTTCGCGTACAGGTGCATCACCACACCTGCCTTGTTCCTGAGCCAGAGGTCACCAGAGCTATGTATGCCGAAGGCGAACCCGTAGCGTCCTTCGGCATACGGTCCAGCGAATTGGGACAAACTCGACAGATTGTAGACGTCGCCCCGTGCCTCGATCGACGACGCGCCAATGCCGCCAATTCCGAGACCGCCGATGGTGAACGGGTAGCTCTGTCCCTGATAATGGAGAACGCCGGAACCGGCGCTGCCGCTTCCGATATAGGCCGCCTGCATTTCCTGTAGATCGACGGTCGCAGATGGCGGCGTGGTAGCCTCGCTCGGCGGCGGCTGCTGTTGAGAGCATGCGGCAAGCGCCATTACGCAGGCCGCCAAGATCGTCGGGCCTCTCCACCTAAGCGCCTTGCCAGTGCTGGATGACGGCAAAGGGCCTCTCGCGTCCGATTCGATTTGTTTCACCTGAAATGCTCCCGGTTTTGCTGTCGCCTGGGCAGAAGGCAATTTTCACGATTGCATAAGTGAATCTATTGCTTGGCTTCTGGCAATAGGTGGCTTGGGAATTCTGACCCGCCATAACCGGGCGTCCCAGCTGTGCCTCAGGCCTGTGGCCTGGACGAACCTCGGCACCACCTCCGAGGGACTGGCGCCACCATTGCAAGGCATGAAACATCGCCCGCGATGGCCGCCAGAGTGGGCTCTGTCCGAAGGCGGGCAATGCGCCTTGGCTTCGGTCTCGGCCGGGGTGATCGGCCGCATCGTGTCGATGAAGCAGGAGGGCTAGTGCTGCCGGATACCCTCCACAGTGTGAAGGGTATGGTTCCGAGCAGCCTCGGCGCTCTCGCTAAGGGTGCGCAAACTATGCGGACCCTTGTCATCCTCACCGAGGGCGCAAGAGGGCTCAATACTGTTGAGGGTATCATTTCGTCGCCCGACGTCCCCCAAGGGGGTCAACAATCTTTAGGCCCTTGTCATCCTCACCGAGGATGCGGCGGGCTCGTCACACGGACGGTCTCAAGTTTGTCGACTTTGTCGAACCCCATTTTTGGGTCCATCCGCCCCCACTCCCCCTCTGTCAGGCGACAAGTTCGACAAATGCCCCAGGAAGCGCCTCAGGGTAACGGTCCGAGGCCCAATTTTGTCGACCGTGTCGCTTGCGCATGCGAGGGCATATAAAATCTCTCTCTCTTTTTTAATATATATACGCGCGCGGAGGGCCCTAAGGCCCGAAATCTCCATGCGACAAAGTCGACAAATCTCCCAAGCAGTCGGAACTCCCTTCTGGCGGGACATTTCGCTTGTACGTCATGTGCCGGAATTGCTAGCCCAATGTCATGCGCGCACGGCACGGAATCCTCATCACTGACGGCTTGTCGAACAGGGTCGAACACCCTCGAACAAGGACAAAACAGATCGAACGTTCGAGGAGATCGAACGGAGAACATGGGTGGCAGCGGGTCGTCTCAAACACTTCCGCGTCAGTCGCATGACTGAGCAACAGCCATGCGGCCGCAGCGCAACGGGTCCCTCTAAGCCATTGAAAAGACGCGGGCATTGCGCGAGCCCGATGTGTCCCTAGCCAATGGCTGAAACTCAGGTTTCAGGTTTCAACTGTTTCGCAGAGGTTCCAATGACAGCCATCGACATCGTGGACCCCAGCCTCGATGGTCCGCCCAAATAAGCGAACGGAGCCCAAGCAAACTTGTCGAAAAAGCGCTGGCGCCTACGGCATCCCTGGCGCTGCAATTTGCCGTTCGTTTTCCCGGTTGCCTCCCTCTAATCCCCAGGAGACCAATCCCCATGGCTCGATCCCGTCCCGGCCGACCGCGCAAGCCCGGTTCCCGCGAACCGAACGGGCGCATTCAGCGCGAGGATACTGGGCCTCTCATTCTTCCAGAGACGCTGGCTCGTCGACGCGAGTTTGCCGCGGCAAACACGACCGATGACGAGCTGCGCTCGGCGGACTTCGGCACGCCTATCGCGCTGCTTGCGGCCCATGGCGTGATAACCGAACTCCAGAAGGAAGCCGCCCTCAGGGCAGAGCGCATCTATGCCAAATGGCGCTTCATGTGCGGCGCTCCGGCCCGCCATGCCAGCGACCATGCGGGCGGCGGCCCATCCAGCGATCCCGATGAGCGCGCCTGGCAGCATGCGAAGTCATCGTTCGATATGCTGGAACGGTCGATCAACCGCGCTGGAATCCTCGGCCGGACCACGCTTGAGAGCATCTGCTTCGACGGTTGGTACCCGGCCATCTGGTTCGAGGCCAACGGACGCATCAACGTTGGCTATGCCAAGGCGCAGAATGCGTTCCGCGCTGCGCTCGACGCCATCGTGAAAGACTTCGGGCTGGAGGCGAATGGGACCGAGGCGCAAAAACCTCTTGCGGCTTAGCCTATAGTGTGCAATGTCACTAATGCACACTTGTTTTAGTGCGCCTTCCGAATAGCTCCCCACCAAAACCTGAGGCCAAATGAACGCAGCGGTGACACATCGCGGCGCCATTGTGCGTTCCGGCGATGGCTTCGGCGTCTATTGGCCAGCCCCTGACGGGGCGCCCTACTTCATCCCGATCCACATGGGCTCGGAAGGTCGGCATCGCGCGGACATCGGCTACGACGAGCCCCTGCTGCCGTCGCATGGCCGACTGCGGGCCGGAAAGCCCGAGGTGTTCGAGGGTGTGTTGGCACCGCTCGCCTACGTGTCCGACGTGACCGTGCAGGCCATTGCTTCGGCGATGCGGCGTGAGCTTCGGGCATCTGCGTTCGAGGATCGGCACCCCGTCGCGGACTGGTCCGACTACACCGAGCGCGGCGTGAGGCTTTGATGTCAGATCAGTGCTCGACCTGCCGCTGGTTTGTTTCTACATCAGGCGATGTTAGCGCCGGTGAATGCCATGGCGCCCCTCCCTCGCCTGCTATGGGCGTCTTCTTCGAGAATGCGCAGGTCATCGCCGGCAGAACGGATGCGCCCTATCAGCGCCGTGCAGCCATATGGCCCGTAGTTCGGTCGGATGACTTCTGTGGGCGGCATGCGGCTAGTGCGCCGCCGAGGAAGCGCTGATGCCTGATATCGTCATCAAGGTCGATACCTCCGTCATGGAGCGAGCCTTTGAGGACTTCAAGGGTCAGATCCCCTTCGCCCACGCGGTCGGGATCAACAACGTCGCGCGCGCAGTTAGAGAACAAGAGCGCGCGGCCATCGGCGAGATATTTGCTCATCCGCGGCCCTTTACGAAGAATTCCGTCTTCCTGGCCTCGGCAACGAAATCATCGCCGATTGCTACCATCTTTGTTCGGCCCGAAGCAGCGAAATATCTCGCGCCTTATGAGATGGGCGGCCTGCACGAGCTTCCTGGGAAAGCGTTGCTCAATCCCAAGGCTGTGCGGCTCGATGCTTATGGCCAGATGCGCCAGGCGCAGTTCAAGGAATTGGCAGAAAAGCCAGGAAATTTCATCGGGACCGTCCACGGCGTGGCCGGCTTGTGGCAAAGACCGCCGCCGATCGCCAAGGGCGCCAACCGTCGCCGCAAGCTCAAGGTCGGCGTGGAACGCATCGGATTGAAGCTCCTCGTCCGGTTTGGCGATGCTCTCGAGGTAAAAAAGCATCTCGGCTTTGTCGAGCGGGCCCGCGCCATTGCAGAGCGTGAGCTGCCGAAGGCACTCGGTGATGCAATCCAGAAGGTGGTCGATTCGATGTATGCCAAGGGCCAGCGCTGATGCCGCAAGGCCTAAGTGATAGCGCCGCCGGCCGCATAGCCGGCGTCAGTCACACCGCAATCCGCAAGGCACGCGAACGCGGTCATCTGCGCACGCTGTCGGACGGCAGTGTCGATCCGGCCGGTATCGATGAGTGGCAGGCCGGAAGGCGAACACCCCGCGGAGGCGCGCGGCTTGCGCAGCCGCGTACAGCTGACATCCACGTCGATGGCCCGGCGGCGGCAAATGCCCGTGCCGCCATTGCTCTCATTGAGGCTGAGGGGGTTTTCGCGACCCGGCAAGATGCCGAGCGTTATCGCGATAGCTTTGTGGCCCGCCTGAAACAGATCGAATACGACCTCAAGTCTGGATCTGTTGTTGAGATCGCTGCAGTTACCAAGGTGCTTGGGGAGCAGCTTGCGAGGGTGCGAACGCGACTCTTAGCGCTCCCTGCGGAGCAGTCACCTAAGCTGCATCGCTGCAAAACTGTGGCTGAGATGCAAGACGCTCTCCTCGATATGATCACCAGAATTCTGGAGGAACTTTCTGCCGATGGTAGCCGCACCGTCTGACTGGCGGTATCAGCGCGGTTACGACGCATTTGACCGGGCTGTAGCGGAGACGATCCGAGATAGCCTGCAGCCGCCCCCGAAGCTGACGCTCAGCCAGTGGGCTGCTCGTTATGCCGTCCTCTCGAAAGAGACGAGCGCGCAGACTGGGCGCTTCGAGGCATTCGGCTACCAGAACGGGATCATGGACGCGATTACCGACGCGACTGTGACCAAGATCACGGTCATGAAATCGGCCCGCGTCGGCTACACAAAGATCCTTGACCATGCGATCGGCTATTATCTCTCGCAGGACCCCTCCCCTATTCTTGTGGTCCAGCCTCGCGTCGAGGATGCCGAGGATTATTCGAAGACCGAAATCGCGCCGATGTTGCGCGACACGCCAGCGCTATCGGCGATCCAGCCTGTCGCTAAGGCTAAGTCAACTGATCAGACCATCCTCAAGAAGCTCTTCCTGAATGGGTCGAGCTTGTCTCTGGTCGGGGCGAATAGCCCCGGCGGATTTCGGCGCATCACTGCCCGCATCATCCTCTTCGATGAGGTTGATGGCTACCCAAGCGGCGGAGCCGGGTCCGAGGGTGATCAGATCGCGCTCGGCACGAAGCGGTCGGAGACATTTTGGAACCGTCGCGTGGTTCTGGGAAGCACCCCGACTATCAAGGGCGTGAGCCGGATCGAAAAGTCCTGGCTCGAAAGCGATCAGCGCAGGTATCATGTTCCCTGCCCGCACTGTGGCGCCATGCAGCCCCTGGAATGGGGTGGACGGGATACGGCGCACGGGATCAAATGGAAGAAGGCAGATGACGGCTCGCATCAGCCGGAGACTGCATTCTATGTTTGCCGCGCCAATGGCTGCATCATTGATGAGGCCGACAAGCCGGCGATGATCGCTGCTGGCGAGTGGATCGCCGGGGCTCCGTTCAAAGGTCACGCCGGCTTCCACATCTGGGCTGGCTACAGTCTTTTCCCGAATGCTTGCTGGGCAAACCTTGTAAGCGAATGGCTCAGGGTCCAATCCGATCCACTCGCGCGCCAGACCTTCATCAACCTGGTGCTGGGCGAGCCCTACGAAGACCGCGGCGATCATGCCCTCAGCGAGCAACGGCTGCTCAGCCGCCGGGAGGTTTGGGCAGCGGATGTCGCGGATGGCGTCGCGCTTCTGACGGCGGGCCTGGATACCCAGGATGATCGCATAGAGATCGAGGTCGTCGGCTGGGGCCGAGACGAGGAAAGCTGGTCGATCGCCCATGAGGTGATCGAAGGCGATCCCGAGCTGACGGCAACATGGGACAAGGTCGACGAGTACCTGAAGCGGGTATGGCGCCGCGCAGATGGCAACGGGCTTGTAGTCGAGGCTGCCTGCGTTGATTCTGGCGGCCATCACACGCAGCGCGCCTACGAGTTCTGCAAAGCCCGCATCGGGCGCCGCATATGGGCGATCAAGGGTGAATCGGCCCGCGGGGGGGCCCGATCTCCTGTCTGGCCGACAAAGCGACCGAGCGCGCGAAACAGGGCCGCTTACCGGCCTGTGATCATCGGCGTGAACGCGGCGAAGGATGTCATTCGTGACCGCCTTCACACGGAAGAGCCGGGGCCGGGCTTCATGCATTTCCCGACAGATCGGGATGTGAACTATTTCGCCCAGCTTGTGAGTGAGCGCTCGGTCGTCAAGCAGATGAACGGGCAACGATTCCGGGTCTGGGAACTGCCGCCCGGCCGCGCGAATGAAGCGCTAGACATGCGGGTCTATGCTTATGCTGCTCTGTGCGGCCTCATTCACCTTGGGATGAAGCTGAACCGCCGCGCTGACGGTGTGGACGCCGCGAATGCGAAGGAGGGTTCACCTCCCCTTCCGCAGTCGCCTGTAGTCGAAGCCTTACAGCCAATGACGACGCCCACGCCATTCGTGAAGATTAGCCAGGCCAAAGAACAACGTAAGTCGCTCGCGATGCGACTGGCATAACAGATGATTGGAGGAGCGCGATGTATTATGGCGGTCCTCCTCGCAGAATTCCGGCAGAGTTTGTCGGCGTGCCGCAGGCCACGTTGCAACTTTGGCTGACCCAGGCCCAGACTGCCTTGCAGGCGCTTAGTATGGGCCAAAACCCGGAGGCTGTTGCCTATACGCAGGGCGACGGAAGCAAGAGCGTCAGCTACACGAAAGCAGATATCGGGATGCTGACGCAGCGCATCGACACCCTTGCCTATGTGCTGGGTCTCGGCGGTCGGCGGCGCGCGATGAGGCCGGGCTTCTGACATGGGCTTGATCAGTCGAGCGAGGAGCCTTTTTGCCGCACCGAAGTCGGCTGATGTTGGTCGGCCGCGGACGCGCGCCGGACTGAATGGCGGCCCGCAGGGGACCATATTCCCCTATGAGGCAGCTGACTGGTACACGTCCGAAATGTCGGATTGGCTGCCGTGGATCCGGTCGCCTGATGCCGAGATTAACCAGTTTCGCGACCGCATGGTCTCGCGCTCGCGTGACCTTCGGCGCAACGATGGTTGGGCCGCGGGTGCGATCACCCGGATTCTCGATAGCACGATCGGGGGTGCTTATCGCCTCTCATCTATGCCGGATTACCGGTCGCTGTCGCGCTTCTCGCGGGCTTTCGACGCAAAATGGGCCGAGGACTACCGGCTGTTCGTAGAATCCGAATGGCGTGCCTATGCCGAGGATCTCGGTCACTACAACGACGTCGCGCGCGAGTTGACGATTACGCAGCAGCTTCGGTTGGCCCTGGATCACATGCTGGTCGACGGTGATGGGCTGGTTGTCACCCACTGGAAGCCGGAGCGGATCGGTCGCGGCGCCGCAAAATATGCGACATGCTTTCAGGTGGTCGACCCTGATCGTCTCTCGAATCCGATGCAGATGGTGGACACGAAACACCTGCGCGGTGGCGTCGAGATCGACGATGACGGCGTGCCATTTGCCTATCATATTCGAAAGCAACACCAGAACGACTGGTACAATACCGTCGAGAGCATGGAGTGGGAGCGTGTCCTCCGCGAGGATGACGACGGCTTCCGACGAGTGACGCATCACTTTGAGCGCAACCGTGCCGGACAGCACCGGGGAATTGGCGTGTTTGTGCCGGTCCTGTCGCGGATGAAGATGCTGGCGCGGTATTATGGCGTCGAGCTGCAGGCTGCGACGATCGCCAGCGTCTTCGGAACCTATGTGACCTCGCCATATGATCCAGCGATGGTCGAGGACGCCCTGAACCCGCAAGGTGAAGAGGGCTTCTCCTGGTATCAGGGAATGCGGCAACAGTTCCACGAGCAGCGCAAGCCGATGCTCAACAACGCGGTGATCCCGACGCTCGCGCCGGGTGAGAAGCTTGAGACGGTCTCGGCCGAGCGCCCGAACAGCGGGTTCGGCGACTTCACACGGCAAATGCTGCTGGGCATCGCGACGAGCCTGGGGATTTCCTACGAGCAGCTCACCTCGGACTACTCAGGAACGAACTATTCCAGCGCACGCGCTGCGATCGCGGAGACCGAGCGATCGGTGAAGCGCCGCCTAGCCGAGTTCAATTCGGGCATCGCCAACCCGCTTTACGCGAGTTGGCTGTCTGAGGTCTTCGAAAACGGGAAGGTGCCCCTCCCCCGCAACGCGCCGAATTTCTTCGATGTCGAAACCGCCTACGCTCGTTGCTCCTGGCGCGGCCCGGGCGCCGGCTTGGTCGACGGCGTGAAGGAGCGGCAGGCGAGCGTTCTGGGGATGGATGGTGCGTTGACCACGCTCCAGGACGAAATCGCCGAGACGAGCGGCCGCGATTACCGAGAGATTCTTGAGCAGCGTGCCATCGAGATTGCCGAGTGCAAGAGGCTTGGCATCCCTCCCCCTACATGGATGGGGCTCGACACGCAGCAGACCGAGATCAAGCAAGCAACCCCAACGCCGCCGGACGCAGAATGATGCTCTCAACCTGGGGTATGCAACTCTGTAATCGGCCCCTGGCCTTGCATCCGGGCCACCTCCGACCGGCGCTTGCCTACAGCCCGACCATGGGTAACAAGACGGCCGCAGGCTATTATGTCGTGGCTGGGGTCGCGGTCATTCCGATCTGCGGAGTCCTCGTGCAAACCCTGGGCGGTTGGGACTGCGGAACCTGGGCCACGGCCTACGACGCGATCCGTGTGAGTTTCATGGCCGCGCTCGCCGACCAGGATGTCTCGGCAATCGTGCTCAGCGTCAGTTCTGGGGGCGGCGAGGTAGCCGGCTGTTTCGACTTGGCGGATACGATTTATGCGTCCCGCTCGATGAAGCCGACGCTCGCGATCCTGTCCGAGAGTGCCTACAGCGCAGCTTATGCACTTGCCTCATCCTGCGAACAGGTAGCTGTGCCGCGAACCGGCGGAACAGGGTCGGTCGGCGTCATCTGCGCTCATATCGACATCAGCAAGATGCTTGAGAAAGCCGGTGTCGACGTGACGATTATCAGTTATGGCGCGCGGAAGGCCGACGGCGCTGAGACCGCACCCCTTTCCGACCCTGCCCTCGCTCGCTTCCAGGCTGACGTGGACACGATGGGCGAACTGTTTGTCGAGACGGTCGCGAGAAATCGCGGTCTGGGCGCCAGCAAGGTGCGCGACACTGAGGCTGGCACATTCTTAGGGGCAGAGGGCGTGAAAATCGGCTTTGCCGACGCCGTCATGGCTCCGGATGCGGCATTTCGGTCGCTACTCGCCGCTATCTCCTGACCAATCATCAAAAGAGAGGCTGTTTGCTATGCCCGCGTTGAAAATCACGGACGCCGATGCGGGGGCACTCTCCTTCGCTCATCTGGCGGGCCTTGCCGCGCCGCGCTCCGAAAAAGGCGACGAAGACAAGGACTACGACAGCAAGAAGTCCAAGAAAGCGTCCGATGAGGACGATGAGGACGACAAGAACGAGCAGGACCACTCGAACGGCGACAGCAAGAAGTCGAAGAAGGCCAAGCGTGCCGAGGTCGATGACGATGAGGATGACGACAAAAAGAACGATGCCGAGGGTGATGACGATTCGCCGGATGATGATGACAAGAAGTCGTCCAAGAAGGCCAAGCGCGCCGACGACGGCGATGGCGATGGCGATGAGGACGACGAGCCCGAGATGCGCGGCAATTCTCCCGTCGCCCGTGCCCGCCGTCGCGAGCAGGCGCGCTGCGCCGCCATCTTCAACTGTTCGGCTGCGGGCAAGAATATTGCTCTTGCCGCAAACCTTGCCTTCAAGACACGCCTTCCCCGCAGCGAGGCCATCGCCATCTTGCGCGACACTCCCGCCGCGTCCTCGCCTTCGGAAGCCCATTCCGGCCGCGCCGCACGCAACCCGAACCTCGGTTCGGCGACCGGGACGCTCGCCTCCGATCCATCCGATCGAATGGTCGCGCGGATGCGCGCCGCTCGCGGCTTGAAGTAACCCGCCAGCAAGGAGCATCCCAATGGCACAGACCCCTCTTTATGAAAATTGGCATCTCGGCGGGTTCATCGTCACGATGGCGAATGGCCATCGGTCGATCGACCGCGGCACCATATTGGCTGGTCAGTCCGCGATCTTGCAGGCGGGCGTCGTCCTCGGTCAGCTTCCGCCTTCCACGGCGGCTGCTGTTGCCAATGGCGCGGGCGCGAGCGGTGCGAATACCGGTAATGGCACCTTCGGCACCATCGTGCCCCAGGCCGGCTACAAGCCAGGCAATTATGCACTGAAGATGCTGACCGCCACCACCTTCTCCGTGACGGACCCCGATGGGGTTGCACTGGCGAACGGCGCGACGGGAACCGCCTATACGAGCGCAGGTCTCGATTTTACCCTGACCGCCGGCGGGACGGCATTCGTGGCCGGTGACGGTTTTCTCATCGCAGGGACCGGGGTTGGTGCTTACAAGCCGTATCTCGCGACGGCGGTGGATGGCTCCGGTATGCCCGCCGGCATTCTCTATGGTGCCGTGGACGCAACCACAGCGACAGTGGGCTCAACCAATCCGCACGCGGCCATTGTGGTTCGTGACTGCGAGGTCAATGCCTCGGAACTGATCTGGGATGCCTCGCTGAGCGCGGCAGAGATCGCTACCGCGCTGGCCCTGCTGTCCGCCAAGAAGCGCATCGTCGCTCGCTAAATTTGGCTGCCGCTCAGGCGGTACGCCCATTGCCTCAGCGGCCCTTGGGCAAGGCATTCCGACAATCCATCGGTCTCGGAAATAGCGTCATGGTGACGCTGACCCTTCCAACATGGAGCCCTGGCAATGGC
>Ga0310811_10004764_pt1 | contig 17094 bp, 14 predicted proteins | sample YCmetagenome_FD_207642 | JGI IMG/M metagenome (GOLD analysis project Ga0310811, IMG submission 207642) | Soil microbial communities from experimental microcosm in Duke University, North Carolina, United States - YC | ecosystem: Engineered > Artificial ecosystem > Soil microcosm > Unclassified ...
ATTCCAGCGTGACCTGCAACACCTCGCCGATGCGGAGACCGCGCAGGACGACTGGCGCGCCAGCCGCCAGCCCCGCGACCGACCCGCCAAAATACGCCATCATCGGAATGTGCTGCCGGTAGGAAGCGGCATCGGCCGCTTCCTTGTCCGCGTACAGCGGAAACTCGTGGTTTTCGCCGCTCACCGGCGAACTGCGCGCCTCGACCGACGTGTCGAACGCGATACCGCCCAGCACCAGCGCACGCAGCGACTCAAGCTTCAATTGCAGGCCGTTCGTACCAAGGCTCACGCTCGCACCCGACGCACTCCAGAACCGCGTCGCGTCATGCACATAACGATCATACGGCGAACGGACGAATGCGTGGACCGTCACGCTGTCGGCCATGTCGCCGATATCCCAGCCGAGCACCTCGCCAACGGTGAGATCGCGATAAAACACCGGCGATCCCAGGTTGAGATTGCCGATGCTCGGCGCACGCAGCAGGAACGTATGGCCCGGCTCGTCCGAGAGCAGCACGGGCGGATCTTCCAGGCCCGTGAACTCGTTCTCCTCTGAGCCACCCTGCCCATTCGGCAGCATGCCGATATAGGCGCCGGAAAACAGCGTCTCGAGACCGGAGATCGATCCGGCAAAGAAACGCGGCTTCACCACCCAGAACTGCGTGCTCTTCGTCAGCAGCGGTTCGGCGGCACGCGTCATCCGTACCTTCACCGCGACACGCTGCCGGTCCCTATTGAGCGCGATGCTTTCCACCTGGCCCATGTCCACTGCCTTGTAGCGCACATGCGACAGACCGGCCTGCAAGCCCTCGGCGCTTTCGAAAGTGATGGTGATCAATGGGCCTCGCTGCGACAGCGTGTCCCAGGCGAGCCACCCGCCAATCACCGCGGTGACAATGGGAATGATCCAGATCAGCGAGAAGCGGCGCCATCCTCCCCGGGTGTGCACCGCCGCCGTCGGGTGCGGTTCATCGGGCTGGTCACTCATACGGCGCGCACCTGTGCCACGTCCCACATCAGCCGCGGATCGAATGCGCGCGCGGCAAATATCGTCAGGATCACCACACCGGCGAACGCGATCGCGCCGACGCCCGGATTGATCGTCACCAACGCTCCGAACTGCACGAGTGCCACCAGGATCGACTCCATGAAGATGTCGATCATCGACCAGCGGCCGATGGAATCGATGATGCGATACAGCACGGTGCGGTCGCGCAGCCGGTCGCGGCGGCGCCCGTGCACGCTGGCGAGCAGGAAGGTGAGGCCGACCAGCTTCAACATAGGCACGCAGATCGAAGCAAAGAACACCAGCGCGGCGAGCGGCCACTGCCCGGCATCCAGCAATTCGCGTGCCCCGCCAAGGATGGTGCTGGGCTGACCGGCGCCAAGCTGCACCACGGTCAGCACCGGATACACGTTGGCCGGCACGTAGAGCAGCGCCGCCGCAGCGCCCAGCGCCCAGGTTCGCCGGACACTGTCAGGCTTCCGGTGACGCAGCCGGAAGCCGCACCGCGGGCAGTGGGTGCGGTCATCGGCCACCCGGCTGACCAGGCCGCACGTGTCGCAGCCAATGGCATCGCGCCGCGCGGTGCCGGCGCCCGCCGGCGTCAGGGCACGTCCGGGAATGCCGCGACGCTCCATCTCCTCCCAGACGAATTGCGCGTCCAGCAGCACGTCGGCGGCGATCATCGTCAGCAGCAGACCGCCCAGCGCATAGAGCGCGACCCCGATCTGGATGAACACGATTGCCTGCAGCTTCACGTAGGCAACGAAGATGCTGAGCAGATAGACCTCGATCATCGACCACGGCCGCAGATGCTCGACCCAGGCGAATACGGTGCGGATATGGCGCGGCGGGCGCGGCAGCCGCAGGCCGATCAGCACGTAGAGCATGCAGGTGATCTTGAGCGCGGGGGCGGCAACCGTCGTGAACAGGACCACCGCGGCCAGTTCCCACATGCCGTGCTGGTCCAGGCCGACGGGTCCGCTGAACATGTCGGCGGTGTGGACCTGCCCGGCGGTGCTCACCAGCATCAGCACCGACGGAACCGCCATCACGAGCAGGAGCAGCGCGGTGAGGTTCAGCGCGAGCTGTGTCCAGAGCGGATCCCGGTGGGTGTGGCGCAGCACGGCGTCGCAGCGCAGGCAATGAGCCCTGGCCGCCGGCGGCAGCGCCGGAACGAGCTGGAACTGGCCACAGTCGCGGCACTCGCGCAGGCGCGGCTCGGACGCGGAGGTCATGGGCGGCGTTGCTAGCATGCGGCCGCCGCGCCGGAGAAGGCGCCAGGGCGGCCGGACCGATGCTGTTGCCTGGACCGTCGCCCGGGCGCTATAGCACCCACCTCGTCCGGTCGCCGACGTAGCTCAGCGGTAGAGCAGCTGATTCGTAATCAGCAGGCCCTCGGTTCAAGTCCGAGCGTCGGCACCAGAAAATCGACGAGCTACAGTGCCTCGCGGTCGATCAGAAAATGGTGCGTTCAGTTCGCGGACCCGTATGGTCAGGCGCGGTACCAGCCCTTTCCAAGCATGCACGAGCTCATGACAACGGCCGTTTGCATCATATTGCCGCCGGGTAGACCGAAGGCCGGCGCCTTGTACTGTCCCTTGATTTCGGGACTTAAAACGCAGCCATACGGGCCGGTTAGATAGCGGTCGGATCACCGGCGACAGTGGCCAGGCTGCAACGCGGGCACGTCCCTGTCCCAAGGTGTGGAATTCCCCACACCCACGAGAGCCGTTCTTCGATAGACTGCTGTCCAAAATGGGGGAGCGGGACATGCCGAAAACGAGCGAGTCCACGTCGTTCACCAAGGACATACAGGGGCGCTGGCTCTGCAACGACTTCTCCGAGGCCGAGGCGTGGCGCACCCAGGGTGGCCGCCCATTCGACATCATCGTGGTCGGCGGCGGCACCTTCGGGGCCGCCATCGCCGAGCACCTCTGGTACCGCCAGCGCCAGCTCGGCGGCGGACTGCGGACGATCGTCTTGGAGGCAGGGCTGTTCACCCTGCCAGAGCATGTTCAGAACACCGGCATTCTGGGGTTGGCGGATCCGGCCAACGCTTTCTCCCTCGATCTCAATGCGCCGCAGCCGGAGCCGCCGCGCAACGAGGTCTGGGGCGTTCCCTGGATTTCGGGCCTGCCCTTCAAGGGACTTGCCTACACGGTGGGCGGACGATCGCTCTACTGGGGCGGGTGGTCACCGCGATTGCTCGACGAAGAAATGTCGACCTGGCCGACGGCGACGGTTGCCGACTTGAAGTCCCGCTATTTCGACGAAAGCTCGCGGCAGATCGGCGTCAGTGAGACGAACGACTTCATTTTCGGCGAGCTGCATCGCGTGCTGCGACGGAATCTCTTCAATGGCGTCGGCGCCGTCGGCAATGTCATGCCGCTGAATACGCTGCCGCCTTCGCCGCTCCTGCAGCCCGGCGCGGACCCGCTGGAACTCCTGGGGCTCACCTCCGCCGGCGGATTATCGAACGGCGATCTGCTCAACATGCTGAAACTCGAGGCGCCGCTCGCAGTCCAGGCGCGGCCGCCGCACGCGGGCTTCTTCCCGCTCAACAAGTTCAGCACTGTGCCGCTGCTGATGAAAGCGGCGCGCACGTCGTCACTGGACAACCTTCCAGACGGTCGCAAGGACTTCATGGTCCTGCCCGGCGCCCATACGCTGTCAGTCGCGAAGGAGCGAACCGCAGCCGGGACATGGCGCATGACCGGCGTGAACACGAAACTCGGGCGGATCGACCTCGCGCCGGGCGGCATCGTCGTCATTGCACTCGGCACCATCGAGACAGCGCGAATGGCTCTGGCAACGTTCGATGGAAGTGGTATTCCCACTCTGCCCCTGATGGGCAAGAACCTGATTGCACACCTGCGCTCCAACCTGATCATCCGGGTACCGCGGGCGGCCATACCGGGGCTCTCGCCGACCACGAACGAACTGCAGACCGCCGCGCTGTTCGTGAAGGGGCGCGCGACACGGGCGAATGGCGACCTTCTTGGGCGGTTCCATCTGCAGATCGCGGCCAGTGGTGGCGCGAACACGGTCGGCGGCGAGGACGAATTGCACCGCAAGGTCCCGGATGTCGACTTCTATGATCAGTTGCGCAGCTCCACCGACACGCATGTGGCGTTCGCGATCCGCGGCCTGGGCGAGATGGAACCCGCCGATCCCGCCAACATCGGCGCGCATCCCAGCCGCGTCGATCTCGACATGCGCACCGACGAATACGGCGTGCGGCGCGCATCGGTGACACTGACGCAGACGCAGCGAGACAACGATCTATGGGCCGCCATGGACACGGCGATGATCGCGATCGCAGGCGTGCTGGCGCCCGGCCAGCCTATCCCACAGCCTGGCCATGACGGTCTCGGCACCACGCATCACGAAGCGGGGACATTACGCATGGACCCCGACCCGGCGCGCGGCGTGACCGATGCAGACGGTCGCTTTCACTTCACCGAGAACCTGTATGTCGCCGGACCGGCGCTGTTTCCGAGCGTCGGCTCGCCGAACCCGATGCTCACCGGCATCGCGCTGTCGCGCCGGACTGGCGATCGCATCATGTCGCCGCCGCCCTTCGCCGGCGATCCCGGTTTCCAGGTGCTGTTCGACGGCACATCGATGGGCGACTGGGTCATGTCCACCATCAGCAATCAGCCGAACCAGAATGACCCAGGCAGTTTCCAGGTGCGCCGTGGTGCGCTGGAAAGTCGCACCGGAAACGATCTCGGCCTCCTCTGGCTGAACCGGCCGACGCCCGCACGCTATGAGCTGCGCCTGCAATGGATGATGACGGCACCCGACGACAATTCCGGCGTGTTCATCGGATTTCCGGACCCGCGCAATGAAGGCTACAACAACACCGCGTTCGTCGGCGTCAATTTCGGCTTCGAGATACAGATCGACGAGCTTGCACGGCCCGACAATGCATCGATCCATCGCACCGCGGCGGTTTACGGATTCAAGGGACCAGACCTTCCGCCGCCCACGCGTCCGGTCGGGGAGTGGAACGACTATGCCATCACCGTCGATGGGCCGGACATCACGGTGGCGCTCAACGGCCAGGTGGTGAACCAGTTCCACTTCACCGGCGATCCGCAGTCGCCGCGGCGCGGTCTGCCATCAACGCCGCAGGATCCACGCTATATCGGCCTGCAAACCCACACCGGCCGGCTGCTGTTCCGCCGCATCCAGTGGCGGGCGCTGTAGCGTCGTGGCACTGAACCTGCTGGACCTCAGTCAGCTCGGCGCCATCGAGACGAACGGCACGGTTACCTTCGGGCTGTGGCTGCCGTGGGTCTCCGACGCAGACGGCAACGCCGTGACAGTGAAGATCATCCACGAGAGTGACCAGTTCCTGCAGCACGTGCCGCCGCGCGAATTCCCCCTCATCCACAGCCAGCGCGCGCCGTACGGCGATTTCTGGTCCGCCGCCGTGCCGATCGCGGGGACCGCGCCCGAGGTCGCGGGCTCAGCCTGGGGTACGCCTGGACGGTACGTCTATCGCTACACCATCCGGAACCCGACTGTCCGAACGCTCGACTGGATTATCGACCCTTACGCGCGCGAGTTCGGTGTCGGCAAGCTGTCGGCATTCACGCTCGGCTATAAGCCCTATGTCTGGAGCGCGGGTGAGGCAGCATGGCGGACGCCGGCCCTGTCCGACCTCATCCTGTATGAGATCGATGTTGCGGAATTCGCCGGCGACATCGAGCACATGCGGAACGTGCTCGCCTATCTGGCCGACCTCGGCGTCAACGCCATCGAGGTTATGCCGCTGTCGAATGTCGGGATCTCAGTCGATTGGGGCTATCTGCCGATCGGCTACTTCGGCGTCGATGAACGCTTCGGCAAACGTTCGGATTTCCAGGCATTTGTGGATCTGTGCCACCAGCACGGCATCGCAGTGATCGTCGATGTCGTGTACGGCCACACCGGCGTGGACTTCCCCTACTATGACGCGTACACGCGGCTCCAGTACCACGAAAACCCCTTCATGGGGCCTTTTGCCAAGGACTACTTCAGCAACTTCGGTAAGAGCACGGATTTCACCCGGGAGTTGACGCGTGACTTCTTCTTCACCGTCAACAACTATTGGCTCCAGGTATATCACGTGGATGGATTCCGCTACGACTGCGTGCCGAACTACTGGGATGGGCCTCTGGGCGTCGGCTATGCAAGCCTCGTCTATGAGACCTATCAGCTCGCCAAGGCCAAGATCACGCAGGGCGATCCCGCGTGGCGCCGGTTCGACGCCGGCCCCGGTCAGCCGCTGGCGCTGGTGCAGATGGCCGAACAGCTCGAGGATCCGGAAGGCGTATTGCGCACGAGCTATTCGAATAGTACCTGGCAGAACCGCAGCTTCGACGCGGCGCGCTCGGTCGCGCGCGGCGACCGCGGACGGTTGTACGAGCTCGGACTCAATCTCGGCCTGCTCGGCTATCCCGACTCCGCGACAACGAACGGCGACGTGATGCCAAAGCTCGCGCTGCAATACATCGAGACCCACGACCACGAGCGCTTCCTGTGCAACTTCGGCACCTACAACCCTGATGAGGCGAACAACCCGCTCTTCCAGGAGGGGGACCGCAGCCGGTGGTTCATGCTGCAGCCCTACCTTATCGCGTTGCTGATGAGCAAAGGCATTCCGATGCTCTGGCAGGGCGAGGAGTTCGCCGAGAACTATTTCCTTCCTGATGTCGGCGAGGGGCGCGTGGGACTGTTGCGCCCAATTCGCTGGGACTATTTCTACGACGGTGCTGGTCAACCGATCGCCGGTCTGGTCCGCAAGTTGCTGCGTATCCGGCAGTCACGCGCGCACATACGTCACGGCACCTACTTCTTCTTCAATGACTGGGATCGCTATCAGTCACGCGGTGTCCTGATGTTCGCCCGCTATGAAGGCGCGAGCTATACGCTGGTCGGCATCAACACAGGCGATACCGATCAGACGGTGCCGTTCTGGTTCCCAATCGCCGGCGACTATGTCGAAGAACTGCATGGCGGAGCCCTAGGTCTTCGAAGCATCCCCGCGCTGCAGGAGGTCGCGCTGACGATACCTTCGCATTACGGCCGCATCTGGACGAGGCCGAGCGCATCGACGTAGATCTCGTGCAGAATTGCCGCCGAGGCGAGGGACCGCTGCGCGCGTCTCCGACTGTCCTCTACCAGAATCCGCTACAATACGGCGATGGCCTCGATCTCAATCAGGAACTCGGGGGCTGCGAGCGCCGTGACCGCCACGAGCGTGTGCGCCGGCATCTTCTTTCCGAAGAACTCCTCCCGGATCGGGCCGTAATCGGCGCGATGCCGGATGTCGGTCAAATATGTATTGACCTTGACGATGTTGGCCATCGTGCCGCCGCCGGCCTCGACCTGCGCCTTTAGGCATTGCAACGCCGCACGCGCCTGCGCCTTGAAATCGCCTGCATGCATCGGAGCCCCGTCGGGGCCATAGGCGACTTGACCGGCGATGAAGAGGATCGTCTCGGTGCCGGTCACCTTGACCGCCTGCGAATACATCGGCGGATCGTAGACGCCTTGCGCGGCATAGGATTGGATCTTCGCCATCGGTTACCTCCCAGTTGGTGCCAGGGCAGCCTGCGCTGAGAAGCGCAGACCCAATGCGCTGGCAAGTGAGGATGATACCTACTCCGGCCTGCCAGGCGGGGACAGCGGCGGTATGTCACCTCGCGGCGGTCGACGTCTCATGGATGACGGCGAAGCCCGAGTTTGATCAGGAGCACTCGCCACCGCCCAATTGCTCGCCAGCGCCGAGGCCGGCGTAACTGCAATCAGCGCCGGGCAGGGGATGATGGCAGACGCAGTGGACATGTATGGGTTCCCGACCGGTCGTTGGCGTGCGGTCGGCGAGGCCCTGAGCGGTCTGTTGCGCGAGTTCGTCACCGCGGCTCGTGAATGTATTTGCCGCGACCCAAGCCTCATTCGCTGCTCCGGCGCGTGTCGTCGTCAATGTCCACGTCCAGCTTTTGCTGGATGGTGAACCACAGCAGGTTGACGGTCCGGTCGAGGTCCTGCACCTGCGCTTCCAGGTCCGCGATGCGGCGCAACTGTCTCAGCCATGCGATGCCAAGCATGATCAGTGCCGAACCGAGGAGGATGTTCAGTGCGAGTATGCCCACCATGGCCCGACGCTTAGCACCAGCAGGCGCCGGACGATACGACCGGACCGGCGGTCCGCACCGGACGCGCATCCGTGCGGCAGCCCACACCTTCTGGTAGTTCAGACTCCGGTCCGTTGCTGTATGTTCACGGCGGGAAACACGCGGAGGTCGCGCCATGTCAACAACGAACAATGCGCCGGCTGCCACTGCCACAGGCAGCGCGCCGGGGCCGCTCCTGACCGCATTCGATGCGATCGCGGCCAAGGGCGGCGATCCGAAAGCGATCGCCGGACTGCAATTCCGCTACATCATGGATCAGATCCGCACCAACCCGCTGCCGTTCTACCAGGAACTGCGCGACGACCGCCCGATCCTTCGAAGCGCGGCGGCCACGCTGGTTTCGCGCTTCAGCGACGTCGAGGAGATTCTGCACCGCGAGACCGTCTTCTCGGTCAGCCCGTACCTGCCCCGGATGATGGGCGTCATCGGCCCCTTCGTCCTGAGCCAGGACATCACGCCCGGCTACGACCACGACATCTCGGTCATGCGCCTCGTCGTCCGGCGCGAGGACCTGGCGCGCGTGAAGGAGACCGTCTCGCGCACCGCCGCCGGAATCGTGCAATCGCTCTCCCAGGGGCCTGGCCCCTTCGAGATCGTCCAGGCGCTCACCCGCAAGGTACCGGTGCGACTGGCCGCCGAATACTATGGCTTCGACGCGCCAGACGATGCGCAGATGATGGGATGGGCGCGCGACTGCTTCCGCGAGTTCTTCATCAACCTGATGGATACACCCGACATGCGCGCCCCCGCGGTGACCTCGGGGGCGGCGATGCACGCGCGGCTCGATACGCTGCTGGCGGAACGCCGCGCAGCAGGCGCCAGCGGCAAGGACGACGTCATGGCGCGGCTGCTGTGCCTGCAAGCCGCGGGCGATGCCGATGGCGTCGATGACGAAGGCATCCGCCGCACGCTCGCCGGGCTCGTCATCGGCATGGTCGAGACCACCTCCCAGGCTGCGATCCAGGCGCTGCTGGTGCTGTTCTCGATGCCCGATGCATTGGCGAAAGCCGCCGCCGCCGCCAAGGCCGACGATGACGATGGGTTGGCGGGCATCGTATTCGAGGCGCTCCGCTACCGCCCGATCAACCCGATGGTCGTGCGTGTCACCAAGGAGGATTACCACCTCGCCGCAGGCGAACCCCATGCGACCGTGATCCCCAAGGGCACGAAAATTTTCGCGCTCACCGCGTCAGCGATGTTCGACCCGCGCGTGCTCGATCAGCCCGAGGCCTTCCGACCCGGCCGGCCCGAATATCACTACCTGCACTACGCCACCGGGCTGCACGCCTGCTTCGGGCGCTACATCAGCCAGATCCAGATCCCGCAGATCCTCAAGCCCCTGCTCAAGCTGCCTGGCCTGCGTCCTGCCGGTGCGCCGGAGTACGACGGCACCTTCCCGCAGAAGGTGCTCGTCAGTACGTCTTGAGATACTCCAGCAAGGCCGTGCGGTCGGCCTCGGACAGGTCGGTGCCCCAGAGGTGGCCGCCATTGCCGTCGCCGGTCCGCGTGGTGTCGACCAGGCAGTCCTGCTGACTGCAGGATGTCTCCACGACGAAGCCAAGCCTGACCGGGTCATACTGGCGCCCGCCGAGGGCGAACGTCTTGGGCCGACGATCGGGGGGCAGCAGCAGGTCGTACAATGTCGGCACCGACCCGTTATGCAGGAACGGCGCTGCCGCCCAGATCCCGTATAGCGGCCGCGCCGCATAGGGTCCGTACGGCGCCTTGGTGTCGAGCAGCGTGTCGCGCCAGGTGACCGCCTTGCGCCGGTCGAGATCTTCCATGGCGCGCTGCTGCGCGGCATCGACCCCCGCCGCCGCGTAGGCCTTCTGCTTGATTCCATCGACCGCTGTCTGCGTGGTCCGGGCGAAGGAGGCGCCCTCGAATGCGGTACCCGCCTTCACGCCGGCGCAATCCTTCAGCAGCTGCGAATCCGCCACGCTGTAGGACCGCGGCGGGATCGAGAGTGCCCCGGTATCCGGCACCGGGCAGGAGATGCGCAGCGCAGCGATGGCGTCCGTGCCGGTGTCTTCCGGACGCATGCCACGCAGCTTGATCAGGCCGGTTGGGGTACGCTGGTCATTGCCATACTCGTGGCATCCGGCGCAGGTCCGGTTGAAGATTGCCTGTCCGGCCGCGGCCAGCTCGGGCTTGATCGCGCCGAAGGCCGCCTCGGGCCAGCGTGGCGGGTCGATGTAGTACGCCAGCAATTCGAGCGAGTGCATGTTCGGAATCGGGATGGAGTTGTCGAACATCGAGCCGGTCTGCTTCGGATCGAGCACCACGCTGGCACCCGCGCCCAGAGTTTCGGTGACGTTACGCTCCATCACTGTATTGGTGTCGATGGTCCATTCGACCCAGTCATAGTCCTTGAAGCCCCAGACCGGAGGGAAACGGCTGGGCTGGTCGCGATACGCCTCGACCGGCTGCGGCGTCGTCGCCTTGCGCGACCAGAGCGGCGGGAACTTCACCGCCGCGTCGAGCTTGACCAGGTTGGCACGGTTGACCTGGAACTTGCCGTCGGCGTCCGCCTTGCGCAGCCGGGTGAACAGGAAGTTGCGGGTGCCGTCGAACGCATCGAGGCGGCCGAAGCCAGAGGTCGGGTGAGCGGGATCGCGCTGTTCCTTGGCAACGTCGATGACAGTGATCAGCTCGAGCCGTGCATCGAGCCTGTCGCGATGCAGCAGAACATTGGCGCCGTAATAGACCAGGGTTGCCGGGCGGATGAACGGCGCCGCAATGCTGTAGCGCTGCCAGTCCTGCCGTCCCAGGCGCTTGGCGGCATCCCACAGCTTGCTCCGGACTTTCGTCGTCGCGAGCAGTGCATCCACGGCCTGCGAGTAGAAGAGCTGCAGGTTGAACATGTTCGGCGCGCCGTCGACACGCACGGCCTTGCCGTTGGTGCGCAACTCGCCCACGTGGCACGCCGCGCAATTGACGCCCACGAAGTCCATGCCGAAGGTGAACGGGTTCGTTGCCACGGTCAGGCCGACAGGCAGCCCGTCGTCCCGCCCGGGGTCGGGCAGCAGGCCGAAGCGCGAGAGGTTCTCGACGAAGGGTTTGCTCGAGCCGGGATCCGCGATGTCCACCGCTGTCAGCAGGATCCAGGGCACGATCTCCGAACCCTGTGAGAGGTGGTAGTAGGCTTCCCGCTGCTGCTGCGACAGGCCGTTGCGGTAGTCGGCGACGAGGGATGGGTCGGCACGGTCGAACTTCACTTCCATGCTGTCGTCGAGCGCACCGCTCGCGACCGGTATCGCGTAGAGGATTGCCGCGAGCAGGTACACCCCGACAATCACGACGAGCAGGAGTTTTACCAGACGCACGGCGTTGTCCTCCCCGGGATCACTGCGTGATGAACGCCATCAGCGCGCCCAGCACCGCCTTTGGATCACGGTCACCTTGGTAGACGGGTGGTGGCGCAGGGCCACGCTTCAGCAATGTGTGGATCGCTTCCCAGGCAGTCCGGGCGGAGTATTCGATGGTGAAGGCGACGTCCTGCTCGACTTCGACGTACTGGCCGATCAGACCAAGGTTGGTGGAACCCTCCGGGACCGGGCGGGGACGGTTGGTGCGCGTCCGCGGCATCCAGATATTGTTGACGAAGGGCATGTCGCAGGGAATGCAGATCGAGGACGCCATGATCGAGTCGAACTGCTGGTCCAATCGCAGCTGCCGCAGCACCTCTTCCAGGATCTCCTTCCCGGTGCAGTCGGTCATGGGCTTCTTGACGAAGTCGCCGGGCCTGTCGGGATACAGGCCGTAGCCCCACCAGACCTTCGTGCCGTCAGGCTGCCCGAGGATCTCCGGCTGATGGAAGATCGAGAGCGACACCGTCCAGCCGGAGTCTTTCAGCGTCACCAGTCCGCCCCGGCCGGGCTCGCTCTTGGTCATCGCGGACAGCGTATCGACAAACACGTTGCCGGTGTCGGTGACAGTGAAGGTGATCCACCGCGAGTCGGCTATCGCGGCGTCATTGAAGAACACGCCCGGATCGCCGAAGCCAGGCCGGCTCTCGGCCAGCTTCTGCCAAAGCGACCAGGTCGAATTGCTGTTGAGCTTCGGTGCCGGCTCGGTCATCGACCCGGCCGACATGGCCGCCGCCTGTGACCCGGTGGTCAGCAGCACGATATCGTCCGGCCCGATCGCCACCTCGCTGGCGACACCGGCCCGCTCGCAGGTCAGCCGTTCGACCGTGATGCGGTCTTGTGCTGGCGCCAGGCCGATGTCGCGAACGTAGATGCCGCTTTCGATCTTGACGCCGCGCGCCTTGAGCCAGGCGACCAGGGGTTCGATGAAGAACTGGTACTGGCAGATCGGCGTGCGCAGGATGTGCTGCATGTCCTCGAGATCGGGGAACAGGCCCAGCGCGCGCTTGATGTAGCGGCGGAACTCGGTCGCGCCGTGCTGCGGCAGCGACCCCATGATGGTGGACCAGAGCAGCCAGAACTCGGTCTCGAAGAAGTCAGCGGGAACGAACTCCTCGATCCGCCGCCCTTCCGTCTCGGCTTCCGACATCAGCGAGAGCTTCACCAGATCCAACCCGTGGTGCAGGCTCAGTCCGTAATGCCGGCTGTGCAGAACCTGCCCATTGCGGTCGATAACATGTGCCACGTCATGGAACTGGTTCTCGTTGTTGAAGGTGAAGAAGTCGTCCTTCACCGACAGCGACGGCGTGCGGTTCGATGGCACATCCGCCATCAGGTCGAAGGTGCAGCGGAACTCCGAATCGAACACGGAACCGGGCAGATTGTAGCCGCTCTTCGCGTCCCCGCCCAGGAAGAAGCCGCCGCCAGGGCGCGCTTCCGCCTCGTAGACCGTGATGTCCGAGCCGGCCACGCCTGCGTTCCGGATCAGATATGCGGCTGCGGCCAATCCGCCGAACCCACCGCCGACGATATGCGCCTGCATAGCCCCCCCTTCTTGGCTGTCTGCGTCCGCCACAGGTCGTCAGTGTAGCAAAACAATGCGCCGTTGGCATGTGATTCGCGTCACACCCCGATCGTCCTCAGTCAGACGGGTGGTCTCGTGTCCGCGACGGCTAGAAGACCGGATCAGTCGGGGGATGGTGTGGATCCTGCGGCGTGATGCTCACCTCGTAGTCGAGGGGCCGCGTGCTGATGACCCTCAATCGGCCATTGACAATCGAGATAGAGAAAAGACCGGCTCCGACTCCCTTGGGCGGCACGCAGGCCGCGGTCTCGCCGACCATCCGCGTATTGGTGTCGATGGTTCTGAAGATACTGTGCGTATAGTCGATGTTGTCCTTCGTCATGCGATTCGTCCCGATCGCTGTGCCGAACCCCGCATCCGTGTCCTTCACGCAGATACCATGGTTGTCCACCTTGCGTGACGTCACGTCCTCATAGTGACAGGATCCGTCTGGGGATTTTCCCCACATCTTGTGGGCGTAATAAAACACGCCGTTTTCGTATTTGATGAAGGCAAGCGCCAGGCACCGGTAATGGCCCAATATCTGCCTGCTTGCCGCACTGACGTTTTTGACCTCGCCATAATAAACCGGATCACCGGTTTCCTGCGCCCAGAAGTGAAGCTTTGAAGCAATTTCATTCGGATCTGTGATCGTCTGGGCACTGGCCACCGAGGTCGTGCCTAAGACAACCATGATTGAAGCCATCACTTTCCACATGACGTTCCCCGAGCTTGTTATCTTCAAGCGCACGAGTTTGTCATAGCGGTCAGGGCGTCGCAACGGCGAGACGTCGCTACTGCCACGGCAGCCTGATGCCCACGTCGCTCTCAATCACGCTCAGTGCGTGCACGCCTTCGGCTCGTCAGGAGTCCCACAGTTGCGCGGGTCCGTTGCGGCGGAACTGCTATATTGGGGACGTTGGACGGTTCCTCCGTAGTAACCCTGTGTGTAGCCGTAGCTGGGAGTGTAGCCGTAGGTGGAGGGCGGCGCGTAGTACGTTGCCGGCGGGTAATAGGCGGGGGGCGGGTAGTAAGCCGGCGGTGGGTAGTAGGCAGGTGGCGGATAATAGGCCGGTGGAGCGGCAAATCCGAACGCTATGCCTGGTCCCCATCCCCAACCACCCCAGCCGCCACGCCAACCCCATCCTCCACCCCAGCCCCAGCCTCCACGCCAACCCCACCCGCCGCGCCAACCACCGCCCCAGCCGCCACCATGCCAGCCGCCACCATGCCAACCGCCGCCGCCGTGCCAGCCGCCACCCCCGCCATGCCATTGGGCGCGGGCGGTGGTGATTGGGAGCACAGCGACCATAACCAGAGCAAGGAACGTCAACCTGCATACGGGCGCTGAATAGGTGCGAGCCATGAGACCGGCCTTCCATCGAATAGCCTTGCGGCACCCTACACCCACAATGGATCACATGATCCAAGGAATCTTCCCCGGGATTATCCAGGACGCGCTTGTTCACGGACGCTTGTTGACAGAAGCAGGTGGGCGCAGATCATCGGGCCCTCAAGCAAGGTGAACACATGATCCGCATATCGGTTCTCGTCTGTCTGCTCGCGGTGGCTGGCTGCGCCGATCAGTCGAAAGGCAGCGCACTGAATGAGTGCCGCATGAAGCACTATCTCGACGCCGCCGATACGCAGCGACAGGCGATACCTGATTGCATGCAGGCGAAATCGTTCCAGATGACATCTGGCTGCAACGCGCAGCCCGACGAAGAAGAGTGGGACTGGCAGGTGCAGGCATTCCCCTACGACAACGCCAGGTGCTACCGGTCCATTGGCGCCGCTGCCTGGACCGCTACGCTCCTGTCACCGATGTGAGGTCCGCACCGGACGTCCTGATCAGGCGCCGCCGACTGCAACGTTGTCGTAGTCGCCAACCCCTTGCAGGATCATGAACTGGCAGGCGCCGCCGTCTTTCCCATGAACGTGGTGAGCCGTTTTCGGCGGTACTTCGCAACGCTCACCCGGCATCAGTTCATGCATCCCGCGAGGCGCTCTGGTCTCCACCACCATCGGCCCCTCGATGCAGACAAAGCTGTCCGTGATATCCGAATGGTAGTGCCACGGGACCGACTGTCCCGCGGCGAGCGTCAATATCACCGCTCGCATATCCTGGCCTTCCATCACAACCTCCAACCCTGCGATTTCTGCAAGAGCGGATCTCAACTGATTCTCTCGTTGCTTCATATGTTCTCTCCCGCATCGATAGGGTCATGAGCACGTGTCGCCAACCGAACACGCAGGCACCGCACCGCACGCGCGAACGATCGGGTCGGCCGACACGATCGCCATGACATGCCCCCAGTGTCCCGTGCATTCGGTGACCGCCTCGTCGGAACGGATTTTTGCCGAACCGATCAGAAGATGCCTGGCAATGCATCGTGCCTTCGCATCCGGGGCGTGCAGCGCCATCCAGGTAACCCCCTGCCATGACGAAACATGCCATTGCCCGTGCATGTCGAGCACAGCCACGTCGGCACTGCCTGCGTCTCCTGAAAGCGACATGACCGCCGGAACGCAGTTCTCCGGTGTCTGCGCCTGCGCGATGATCGGCCCCAGCAGGGTCACTGCCAAAAGCGCGCGCCTTACCTGATTGCTGTTCATGTCCATGCGTCCACCAGTTCCGGATGCATAGGCCAGAACGCCCGCCGCGGCCATGTGCGCCCGCCCCCGAATTTGCCCGCCAGCCGCGCGCTCGGCACAGTGGCCGAAACAACTCGGAGAAGCGTCATGCGTTTTGATGGCAAGATCGCGCTTATCACCGGCGCCGGTTCCGGTATCGGCCGGGCCACCGCCCTTGGCTTCGCGCAGCGTGGTGGCGCGGTCGCTGTGGCCGATGTGAACCAGGAGACTGCCACATCCGTGGCGGCCGAGATCACCAAGGCCGGCGGCAGTGCCGCGGCGATCGTGGCCGACCTCACCAATGCCGCGGCGATCGAATCCATGATCGCGGATACGCTGAGCGCGTTCGGTCGCATCGACGTGCTGCACAACAACGCTTTCGGTGTGCCCTCCAGTATCTACAAGGGCCGCATCGCGCCTGTCGCCGAGATCGATCAGCAGGTATGGGACTACACATTGCAGATCGGGCTGACCGCAGTGATGCAGGCAACCCGGGCAGTGCTGCCACTTATGCAGAAGCAGGGCGGCGGCGCCATCGTCAACACGGCCTCGATTTCCGGGCTGTTCGCCGATTACGGCATCGCCGCCTACAACGCGATGAAAGCGGCCGTGGTGAACTTCACCCGCGTGGTCGCCATCGAATACGCGGGCGATAATATCCGCTGCAACTGCATCTGCCCTGGCGCGATCGACACACCGCTGTTGCAACGCTCGCTCACCACGATCCAGGGCTTTGCGGACGCGACACTGGCGGCCATTCCGATGGGCCGTCTCGGCACGCCTGACGAGATGGCGAACGTCGCCCTGTTCCTGGCCTCCGACCTGGCGTCCTACGTGACCGGCTCCGCCTTCGTCGCCGATGGCGGCCTGACCTCGAAGACCGGCCTGCCGACGCGATTCAGGAACTGATCAGCCTATACGGATTAGAACGGCGGTGGACCAACAATCTCCCACCTGTGACGTTTGAACGTGTCGGCAATTTCCGCAGTCGCCATGGACGTCATTGGGCGATTGTTGCGCACGGCCTCTTCGAAGAAGCTGCCCGCGTGACCAGGAGTGTAAAGGAACAGCACGCGTCCGGCCTCCGGGCCCGTACTCTTCCAGGCATGTGGCACCCCGCGCGGCATGAATGCGCAGGTCCCGGGTCCGCCGACCGTGATCTGATCACCAATCTTGAAGGTGACTTCGCCGCTCAGAACGTAGGCGATTTCATCGCTATCGTGATGGATATGGAGATCAGTGACCGTATCTGTAGGCGCGACCTCCTCGAACATCATCACGCTTTGTGCCATGTCGCTGGTGATCTTGAGCGCGGCGGACCGGCCGGGTGCCATC